>Ga0180219_1000704_pt1 | contig 24815 bp, 31 predicted proteins | sample eDN3rd30CBELigMG_FD_151338 | JGI IMG/M metagenome (GOLD analysis project Ga0180219, IMG submission 151338) | Enriched Miracle-Growth compost microbial communities from Emeryville, California, USA - eDNA 3rd pass 30_C BE-Lig MG (version 2)... ... | reverse complement strand
CTCATTTACGGATTAAATCCCCCTTTTGAATTTCCGGTAATCAGCATATGGCAGGCGTCAAAGGAAAGAGCGGAGGCCCGCGGAAGAATGCAGGCGGCGCGCGTCCTGGCGCTGGCCGCAAGCCGAAAAACCGGGCGCCGGAATCAGCAAATGAGGCGGCCGGCGGAATGCGAGAGGAACTGGAGCCGCAAGCACATGGTGGTGCCTTGAAGCGTACGCGGTCGGAGCCGGTTCAAGCCCCCGACTGCGATATGTTGGAGTTACTTCAGGACATCGCGCTCGGCAAGATCGAATCGACTCCGCTGCAGGTGAGAGCGGCGATTGCCGCGGTTCAATACACCCATGCGAAGAAAGGTGAGGGCGGCAAGAAGGATGAGCGAGCCGAGGCAGCCAAGGTAGCCGGCAGGAAGTTCGGTTCGACGCCTCCGCCTCTGCGCGCCGTGAAGTGATATGGAATGGACAACGGCTTGCCCCGATTGGGCTGATCGCCTGATTCGAGGCGAGTCGATAATTCCGCCGCCGATCTTCCCGAAGATGGCGGAGCAAGCCCTGGATGTGTTCAAGCAACTGAAGATCGTGGACGCCCCTGGTAGCCCGACCTTTGGTGAGGCGTGTGCTCAATGGGTGTTCGATCTTGTAGCGTCGATCTTCGGGGCCTATGACACAGAGACTGGTCGTCGGCTGATCACCGAGTGGTTCATCCTGATCCCGAAGAAGAACAGCAAGAGCACCATCGCTGCCGGGATCATGATGACGGCGCTCATTCTGAACTGGCGCCAGTCAGCCGAGTTCTCGATCCTTGCGCCCACGGTCGAGGTGGCAAATAACGCCTACGCTCCAGCCCGGGACATGACACAGCGCGACGAGGATCTCGATGCGCTGATGCACGTGCAGACGCACATCAAATCGATCACTCACCGCGAGAGCGGAGCGACGCTGAAGGTTGTCGCGGCCGACTCCAACACGGTCGGCGGCAAGAAATCGGTCGGCACGCTGGTCGATGAGCTCTGGTTGTTCGGCAAGCGTCACGACGCCGAGAACATGCTGCGGGAAGCGATTGGAGGTCTTGCCTCGCGCCCAGAAGGCTTTGTGATCTACTTGACCACGCAGTCTGATGAGCCTCCAGCGGGCGTGTTCAAGCAGAAGCTGCAGTACGCACGCGATGTGCGCGATGGCGTGATCGTCGACAAGCGATTTGTCCCGGTGATCTTTGAGCATCCGCCAGAAATGGTGGCCCGCAAGGAGCACCTACTGGCTGAAAACCTGGCCCTGGTCAATCCGAACCTCGGTTATTCGGTGGATGAGGAATTCCTTGAGCGGGAGTTCACCAAGGCTAAGCAGGGCGGCGAAGAGTCCTTCCGCGGCTTCCTCGCCAAGCACGGCAACGTCGAGATCGGTCTGGCGCTGCGCTCCGACCGCTGGGCTGGCGCCGACTTCTGGGAGGGATCGGTTATACCCGTCACCTTCGATCAGTTGTTGGAGCGCTGCGAAGTGATCGACATTGGCGTCGACGGTGGCGGTCTGGACGATTTGCTCGGCCTCTACCTGGTCGGCCGGGAGAAGGATTCACAGCGCAAGCTTGGCTGGGGTTATGCCTGGGCCCATCCCTCCGTACTGGAGCGGCGCAAGGAGATTGCTCCGGCCCTGGAAGACTTCGCCAAGGCCGGGCACCTGACGCTGGTCAAGCGCGTCGGCGACGACGTGGAAGAGCTGGCCGATATCTGCGAGCAGATTATGGAGGCGGGCCTGCTGGACCTGATCGGCTGCGATCCGGTTGGCCTCGGGGCGATTCTCGACAAGCTGGCCGAGCGCAATATTCCGAATGACAAAATTGTCGCGGTGAGCCAGGGCTGGAAGCTTGGTGGCGCGATCAAGACCGCTGAGCGGTGGCTTGCCTCGGGCGAGTTCCAGCCGGCAGCGCAGCCCATGATGGCCTGGTGCGTCGGCAATGCCCGCGTCGAGCCGCGAGCCAACTCGATCCTGATCACCAAGCAGGCATCAGGCTCGGCAAAGATTGACCCGCTGATGGCCATGTTCAACGCCGTCACGCTGATGGCGCAGAACCCTGCTGCCGCGACCAAGAAGTTTCAGATATTCGTTCTGGGCTGATTGCCCGGCACCTTTAGAGCCCGCCTTGAGCGGGCTTTCTCGTTTCTGGAGAGCCCGCAATGAAGACCAATCGAGCGTACAGCACCCTTGAGGTGAAGGCGCTGGACGAAGAGAAGCGCGTCATCACTGGCATCGCTTCGACTCCTTCGCCTGATCGGATGCAGGACGTGGTTGAGCCGAAAGGCGCCGAGTTCAAGCTTCCGATCCCGTTCCTCTGGCAGCACAACCATGACGAGCCGATTGGGCACGTCACCGAGGCCAAGGTTACGCAGAGAGGGATCGAGGTTTCCGTGCAGCTCACCCGGGTGGATGAGCCCGGAAAGCTGAAAGACCGCCTCGATGAGGCCTGGCAGTCGATCAAGTCCGGCCTTGTCCGCGGTCTCTCGATTGGCTTCTACGCCAAAGAATTCGAGCAGATCCCTGGTTCCTGGGGGCTGCGCTTCCTCTCATGGGAATGGTTCGAACTGTCGGCCGTGACAATTCCGGCCAACGCAGAAGCAACGATCACTTCCGTGAAATCCATCGACCGAGAACAGCGCGCCGCGCTTGGCATCAAGTCTGTCACGGTCGTTCGCGTTCCCCCCGCCGGCGCTTCGGCAACCCGCACCAAATCCATCAAGTCTCCGAAGCCCGAGGAGGGCAACGACATGAAGACCATCGCTGAGCAGATCGCCGAGTTCGAGGCGACCCGCACCGCCAAGGCTACCGAAATGGAAGCCATCATGACCAAATCCGCCGAGGCCGGCGAAACCCTGGATGCCGAACAGTCGGAGCAATTCGACACTCTGGAAGCCGAGATCGCTGCCATCGACAAGCACATCGGCCGCCTGCGCAACATGCAGAAGACGCAGGCTGCGACCGCCAAGCCGGTATCGGAAGAACCCGGCGCCAAGCGCATCCAGACGCTGGATGTGAAAGAGCTGCAGGTACGCGCCAAGAACACCCAGAAGCTGGAGCCCGGCATCGCCTTCGCTCGCGCCGCCAAGTGCCTCGCCCTGGGCCACCTGGAACACCGTGACGCCATCGGCATTGCCAAGGCCCTGTACGACGGCCAGGACTCCATCATCGCCGCCACTCAGCGCCTGGTGACCAAGGCTGCCGTAGCGGCTGCGACCACCTCCGATGCAACCTGGGCCGGCCCGCTGGTTGGCGACGAAACCAACGTCTTCGCCGACTTCGTGGAATACCTGCGTCCGCAGACCATCCTCGGCCGCTTCGGCACCAACGGCATTCCCGGCCTGCGCCGCGTACCGTTCCGTACTCCGCTGATCGGCCAGACCTCCGGCGGCGACGGTTACTGGGTTGGCGAGGGCCAGGCCAAGCCGCTGACCAAGTTCGACTTCAACCGCACCACCCTGGAGCCGCTGAAGGTTGCCAACATCGCCGTGGCCACTATGGAGGTGATCCGCGATTCCAGCCCGGCCGCCGACGGCATCATCCGCGACCAACTGGCCGCAGCCCTGCGCGAACGCCTGGATATCGACTTCATCGATCCCGCCAAGGCTGCAGTTTCCGGCGTTTCCCCAGCCTCCATTCTCAACGGTGTTGTGGGCATTGCGTCCAGCGGTAATGACGCCGAAGCGGTTCGCGCCGATCTGAAAGCGCTGTTCAGCGCCTTCATCGCGGCCAACAACGCGCCAACCTCCGGTGTGTTCATTATGACCGCCACCATGGCGCTGTCGCTCAGCCTGATGGTCAACGCTCTCGGTCAACCGGAGTTCCCGACCATCACCATGACCGGCGGCACGCTCAATGGTCTTCCGGTGATCGTGTCGGAGTTCGTGCCGACCGATTCCAGCGGCTCCATCGTGGCCCTGGTGAACGCCAGCGACATCTACCTGGGCGACGAAGGCGGCATCGACCTGTCGATGTCCACCGAGGCGTCCCTGCAGATGAACGACTCGCCGGACAACCCGACCACTGCCAGCACCGTCCTCGTATCGCTGTGGCAGCGCAACCTGGTCGGCTTCCGCGCCGAGCGCACCATCAACTGGGCTCGTCGTCGCACCTCGGCCGTAGCCTACCTGACCGGCGTGAACTGGGGTGATGCCGCGCCGTAAACCTTGACGTGAAGGCTTGTCGCCATCTGGCGGCAAGCCTTATTTATCAAAAGAGGAATAAATAATGGCAAAGGTTGTTGGGTCGACGGAAAGCATAGCGACCTCTGTAGTCGGTGTTCCGGTGCAATCTGCAGTTAAATTGCTCGACGCGCGACCAGGCCGCAAGGCTGTGGTCATCGCTTACCCGGGAAGCTCGTTTCACATCGGTGCAAGCAGTGCAGTCACTGGTGCGAACGGTTTTCTGTTGAATGGAACGCTGCAGATCGAAACTGAAGCAGAAATCTGGGCCTACCGAATTGGCGGGACTGGAACGCTGAGCGTATCGGTTCTTGAAACCTACGACCAAGTGGGTTGCTAATCAGGGCGCTCCGGCGCCAGATTCCCTGGAGGGTCTATGAGCGTTCAAGTGATCGATCTGAAAACCGGCAAGCTGAAAACCATGCCGGTGAAGTACGCCAACATCCTGGTCAAGATGAAGCGTGCACGCTGGCCGGAGCAGGAGCCTGTCGTTGAGGTTGCCGATAGCCCTGTCATGGAAGAAACCATGGCCGTGGATCCCAAAGTGCAGACTGAGCCGCTGAAGAAGCGCGGCCGAAAATCCAAGGCTCAGGAGTAAGGCATGCGCCTGTTCGGCTACGAAATCAAACGCCGCCAGAAGGCACTTTCGAATGTGCCTATTTCCCGTGGCTGGTGGCCGCTGATCCGCGAGCCGTTCACTGGGGCTTGGCAGCGCAACAAGGAAGAGCGCCTGGACAGCCTGCTGCAATACCCAACGCTCTATGCCTGCATCTCACGCATCGCAACGGACATTGGAAAGCTGCCATTCAGCCTCAAGCAGAAGAACTCCCAAGGCATCTGGCAGACGATCACCAGCGCAGCTTATTCGCCAGTGCTAAGCAAGCCGAACCACTATCAGACTGCCCAGCAGTTCCGCGAATATTGGTCGCTGTCGAAGAAGACACAGGGCAACACGTATGTGCTCAAGGAGCGCGATCTGCGTGGGGTGGTGATTGGTCTCTATATCCTCGATCCCTGTCGGGTAATGCCGCTCGTGTCCGACTCTGGGGAGGTGTTCTACCAACTCTACGTCGACAACTTGAACCTGCTGCCCGACAGCGAGACTCAATTCATCGTGCCTGCTTCGGAAATTATCCACGACCGCTGCATCTGCCCGTTTCACCCACTGATCGGCCTGCCGCCGATTGCGGCAGCCTACTGGCCGGCGCTCAAGAACATGCGCATTCTCCGGTCGTCATCGGAGTTCTTCGCCAACAACGCCCAGCCTTCCGGCATCCTGTCCGCGCCTGGAGCAATTTCGGATGGCACGGCCGAGCGCCTGAAGGCCTATTGGAATGACAACTTCACTGGCGCCAATGCCGGCAAAGTGGCGGTGGTGGGCGATGGCCTTCAGTTCGTCTCGCTCGCCTCGAAGTCGGTCGATTCGCAGATGGTCGAGCAACTGCGTTATTCCGATGAGCAGATCTGCCAGCCCTTTGGTATCCCGCCATTCAAAGTGGGCCTGGGCACCATTCCTTCGGGATTGGGGGTAGATGCTATCAACCAGCTCTACTACGACGACGCCTTGCAGGCAGATATTCAGGCAATGGAGTGCTTGCTGACTGAAGGGTTGAACGCATCGCCCTACAAGGTCGATATGGACGAGTCGGTACTCATGCGGATGGACTCCGGCAAGAAAGCCGATTACCACCGCACGCTGATCGACGGCAGCATCGAGACCATCAACGATGCGCGGCTCGACTTCAATTTACCCCCGCTGCAGGGCGGCGATACCGTTTACATGCAGCAGCAGGATTTTCCGCTGGATCAGGTGCGCAACAACGTCCTGCCAAGCAATTCCCCTCCAGCGGAGCTAGTTCCGACCGTTCAGGAAGCGCCTGCTATCGAGCCTGACGCACAAACTCAGCGCGCTTTGGCCGAGTTGTTCCTCCTAAAGGCTGCCCAAGCCGCACGCACTGAGGCCCTTCAATGATCGACCCGGTAGAGTTCGGCAAGGCGATGGGCGCCATCGTTCGTGAAGCCACGGCGCCGCTGCTTGTCCGCATCGAGCAGTTGGAGAAGGCCTTGGCTGAGCGGCCGGATATAGGTGCCATCGCCGCGCAGGCTGCGTCCCTGGTTCCCGCGCCGCAGGATGGGAAGTCAATCACCGTGAAGGACGTGCGACCGATCCTCGATGACGCAATCAAGTCCTTGCGCTCGGATGCGGACAAGGCGCTTGCCGAGCCGCTGGAGTTGGCCGAGCAGGCCCGAGACGCATTGCTCAAGGCTCTCGGTGAACTGAAGCAGCCTGAAGACGGCAAGTCGGTAACTGTCGAAGACGTGGCGCCGCTCATCCGTGAAGAAGTGGCCAAGGCCATATCTGAACTTCCCCCGGCGAAAGACGGCGAATCGGTAACCGCTGAGGATGTGCGTCCCCTATTAGTGGAGTTGGTGGAATCCGCTGTGAAGGCGCTGCCTCCAGCCGAGCCGGGCAAGGATGCGGATATGGACGCTCTGCGCGCCCACCTTGGGGAACTGGTGAAAGGCATTCAGCTTCCAGCCGTACCGACCGTCGACGAAGTGGCCGCCACCTTCGAGCGCCGTTTCTCCGATCTCACTCTGTCCTGGGAGCGCCAGGCTCGCGATACCTTTGACAAAGCCGCCGACCGTATGCCGATTCCGAAGGATGGTCGTGATGCACTGGCCCTGGAGTCTTTCGACATGGCCATAGCTGAAGACGGCCGCACCATTACCGTCAAGCTTCAGGCTGGAGAAACGCTGATCGAGAAGTCAGTGAAGATCCCTGCGGTGATCGACCGCGGCGTCTACAGCAGCGAAGACAGCTACGAGAAGGGCGATGGCACCACCTATGGCGGCTGCTACTGGATCGCTCAGAAGGATGCGCCTGAAGGCGTTCCGGGTGGTTCTGCTGACTGGCGCCTGGCTGTGAAGAAAGGCCGTGACGGCAAGGATCTGCGCGACAGCGCGTCGAAGCATGATCCGAGCAAAGGGGTGAAGGTCTGATGGACTACGTCACCCTTGATCGCGCCAAGGCCCATCTCGGCATGGACCACGATGAGGACGACACCCTCATTAGCGCATACATCTCTGCGGCATCCGGAGCCGTGAAGAACTACCTGAAGTCGGCGTCTGCCTATGAAGTCGAGCGCGATAGCAATGACGATCCGGTCATGGATAGCAACGGCGATCCTGAGTATGCGCGAGACATCAACGGCGACAAGCTGGTTGCGATGCCGGTGCAGCAAGCCACGCTCTTGCTGATTGGCTACTTCTACAAGAATCGCGACGAGAACCCCGACAGTGCCTTTGCTCAGGGCTACCTGCCTGCTCCGGTGACTGCACTTCTCTATCCGCTCCGCGATCCTGCGGTGGCCTGAAATGGGCATGCGAGCAGGCCGTCTCCGCCACCGGGTGGACATCCAGGAACGGCAGGACGTGCAAGACCCAGTGACTGGTGAGGTCGTTCCTATCTGGACAACTGTCTGGCCTTCCGTGCCTGCCGCTATCGAGCCACTGAGTGTTCGCGAGTTCATCGCTGCCCAGGCAGTGCAATCCGATATCAGCGCGCGGATCACAATCCGCTATCGCGATGGGCTCCTGCCGAACATGCGTGTCCTGCACAACGGAAAGGTCTACAACCCGGCCGGGTGGCTGCCCGATCCGGTGCGTGGCAATGAATACCTGACAGCGCCCTGTTCCGAAGGCGTCAACGAAGGCTGATGGAATCCAAGCGTTGGACTGGCTGCACCGTCGTGTGCATCGCTTCCGGACCGAGTTTGACGGCTGAAGACTGTGCCGTAGTTGGGCGCGCAGGCCTGCCAACCCTTGCAGTGAACTCCAGTTGGAAGTTGGCCAGGTTCTGCGAAGTGATTTATGCCGGCGATGCGTGCTGGTGGGCTGAGTACGGCGAAGAGATAGACATTCCTGCTGAACGCTGGAGCTGCACTCGCCAGGCCGCACAGCGCTTCGGCGTGAATCACCACCAATCAGGCGGCGCCTACAACAGCGGGATGCGCGCCATACAGTTCGCTATGCAGCAGGGCGCCTCTCGGGTTCTGCTGCTCGGATACGACTGCTCGCTTGCTGCCGGCAGCCATTGGCATGGCGACCACCGGAAGACGAAGAATCCGGACGTGCAGAAGGTCGCTGGCTGGCACAAGCAGTTCGCACAGGTTGCGGCAGAGGCCAATGCGCGTGGCGTTGAGGTGATCAATTGCAGCCGATACAGCGCCCTCGGATGCTTCCCGCGCTTGAGCCTTGAAGAGGCCCTACAGGTTTAACCCTTTCGCCCGCGAGGGCACCCAACACGCAGCTAGGCCCGTACAGCCGAACGGCGGATGTCGCTCATCCGTCCGCCCCGCTGCGTCTCTATTCGCCTGATGAGCGAGGTAAGTCAGATGCGCGATACAAGCAGATGGAGTCTTCTGCAAGAAATTGCAGGCCGTTATGCGGGCCAGTCAGTGCTTTACTGCCTGACCTTCAGCCACGGACTGATGAAGGTGGGGAAAACTCAGAACATGAAGTCGCGACTGGAAGCTCTTTCAGCTCACGGGTTGCTGAGATCGGTTGCTGTCAATCTAGTAGTTCAGCCCGTAAACACGTGCCTTGCTGATGCTGAGAAGATCGCCCTCAAGCGATTCGCTGGGCTAACCCAGCAGCATGAGCCTGAGGTGTTTTCTGTGCTCGACCTTGGCCTCGTCAAGTCGGTTCTCGCCGAGTCGGCTGATATGGCCAAGGAGAAGCAGCCAAAGCCAGAGGCTACCGATGCATTTTTTGATTCATGCGCCAGATCATCAGGGATGTACGCCGCGATGATTCATCTGGCAATAAACCGAGCTAAGGAAACGGGAATGCACGCAAGGGCTGCCGAGCTTCTCCAGGTCGTGGAAACCACGCCGCCTGGCGAGCTGAACGAAGTCGTCAGAAATATGCTCGGTAAGTCGAGCACTGGCGCGGCCAACTGCAACTGACTCTCGGGCTCGACGCTGCCTAACCCGAACCACCCAACGAAAAGCCCGCCAAGTGCGGGCTTCGTCGTTTCTGGAGATTATGAAATGACCGACCAAGCAATCGAACAAGAAATCCAAGCCAAGGGCCTGACTGCTCCACGCATCACGCCTGCAGACATCGAGGCGAATATCGCTGGCGAGTACTACTTTACTGCGGCTGATGGTGTGAATCAGAGGCCTGACTGCAATCCTGACGCCGTGGTTGCAGGCGTGCATGAATCGCTCGGCCTGCTGACCTTCTGCGTGTTGGTGCTGAAGAACGGTTTCACCGTAACCGGTGAGTCGGCCTGCGCGAGCCCGGAGAACTTCGACGCCGAACTCGGCCGCAAGATCGCCCGACAGAACGCCGTTGCGAAGATCTGGCCGCTGATGGGCTACGAATTGCGTAGCAGGCTGGCCGGCTGATCTGTGCTGATCCGTGGAATGCTCGGCCTCGGCGACTCGATCTATTCCAGGGCATTCCTGAAGAAGTATCCGGGGGCATTCCTCGAAACGCCGTGGCCAGGACTCTACCGAGACCTAGACGTGAAGTGCGTCCGCCCGACGACGCAGTTGCGCACCCAGGCCAAGAACATCCAGCGTGAGCACGACTGGCACCGCCCTGTCGGCGGCGGCCAAATGCGCATCGCCTACGGCCGAGATCCGATTATCCAGGGGCTGCGCAAGGCATTCCGCTGCGAGCCTGGTGAGTTCGACCTGCCGGACTTCGGGCCATCTTCGGTCGAAGGCCGATATGTGCTGGTTCGTCCGGCCACGATTCGCGCCGAGTGGCGGGCAGATACCCGCAACCCTCTGCCCGAGTACATCGCCAGCGCTGCCACTGAAATGCGCCGCAGAGGCTGGAAAGTGGTTTCCGTAGCCGACCTGGAGCCGGGCAAGGAATGGTCGCTAGACCCCTTACCGCCGGCTGACATCCAGTTCCACAAGGGCGAGCTTCCAGTTGAGCAATTGCTGGCGCTGCTCCAGCACGCTGACGCAGTGATCGGCGGCATTGGCTGGATCGTCCCGGCCAGCATCGCCGCCAAGGTTCCAGCCTGGATCATCTGTGGCGGGCAGGGCGGATACAACTCGCCCGAACACATCACCGACAAATGCATGGACCTGTCCCGCGTCACCTTCGCGGTTCCAGACAGGTTCTGCCGCTGCACCCTGAAACAGCACAACTGCGACAAAAGGATCACCGATCATGACCAACGCTTTGCCGCCTGGGCTGACCGACTGCCTGCTCTGGTCTGAAGAGCTTGGCATGGGCTTCCACCCGCGCCCTCCGATGGACTATAGCGGGCCGTATTTCGAGAAGTACCGGAACCTCGATGCTACGCCGATGGGTGAGGCGCTGACTCGCGCTCGCATTGAACTGGTCCGTCGCCACTTCGATGGCCAGGTGTTGGATATCGGCATCGGCGGCGGTCGCTTCGTCGAGGAAGCCGATGCTTTCGGTTTCGACGTGAACCCCGAAGCCCTGGCGTGGCTGCATGCCAATGGCCGCTACAAGAACCCGAACTTCGGCTGGCCGGCCATGACCTTCTGGGACAGCCTGGAGCATATCCCCGAGCCTGAGGTTGTGCTGAAGGGCATCGGTGAATGGGCCTTCGTCTCCATGCCGATCTACAAGGACGCCAAGGACTGCTTGGCGAGCAAGCACTACAAGCCGGCAGAACACCTATGGTACTGGTCCCTGGAGGGCTTCATCGCCTGGATGGACCGCCAAGGCTTCGAGGTCATGGAGATCAACCACGCCGAGTCCGAGCTTGGCCGGGAAGGCATCACCTCCTTTGCGTTCCGCCGTCATGGCTGACTTCATCGAGTTCAAGCTGCGCGGCGCCGACGATATCGTGGCGAAGTTCCGCAACCTGTCCGAGAACGTCAGGCGCAAGGTAGTGGTTCCTGCGGCGAAGGACGCGATGGAGATCGTTCGCGCCGATGCGGAAGAGCGAGCATCGCGCGTCGACGATCCCAAGACCTGGCCGGATATCTCCAAGAACATCGCCTTGGTCGAGCGCAAGAAGCTCGGCGAGGAAATGGGCGCAGCCTACGTATCGGTGGGCGTTCGCAAGCGTAAGAAAGGGCAGGGCGGCGGGAACACCTTCTACTGGTGGTGGGTTGAGCTGGGCACTGAGCATTCGGCTCCGCACCCCTTCGTTCGCCCGGCCCTGGAGCAAAACAGGGAGGCGGTCTTCCGCGAGTTCATCAGTTCCGCACGGTATCAACTGATCAAGCTGGGTGAGTACTGATGTATCCGCCAATCTTCGCCAAGGTGGCCGCCGATCCTGGAGTGACTGCACTTCTTGGATCATCGCCGGTTCGGTTCTTCCCTTTTGGGCAAGCGACACAAGGCGTTCAGAAGCCCTATGCAGTATGGCAGTTGATCTCTGGTGGGGTTCCCTATAACAACCTCAACTGCAGGCCTGGCGGCGCCCGGTATCGCATTCAGATCGATGTCTATGCGAGTACGGCATCGGCGGCTCGTTCAGCGGCGGATGCCATCGAGCATGCCATCGAGCTCGATTGCCATGTGGTCAGCTACAACGGCGAATTCCGCGATCCAGAAACCCAGAATTACCGGTCCAGCTTCGATGTGAACTGGATCGAACCACGTTCTTAGGCCTCGTCGAGAGACGCGCCTCCAAAGCCGCCCCTAGCCACGTCGGGAGACGTTGCGACAGGGCGCACCAAATTCCAAGCCCTGGCACATGCCGGGGCTTTTCTTTTCCTGCGCAAGGAAAACGACTGCCGGGAGGCAGCCAATCGACCGCTGTGAAGCGGCCAAGTCCAGTACTGGAGATTCACCCATGGCAAAAAACAACGTGGTCAAGGCTCAGGGCACTGACCTGTTCTTCATCGATCCTGATTCCCATCAGGTTCTGAACGCTGGCTGCATCACGTCGCTCTCCGGCATCGATACATCGATCGATCAGATCGAGACCACCTGCCTGAACGAGACCGCTCGCAGCTACGTCGCCGGCCTGGCCACCCCGGGCACCGCCACGTTCAGCATCAACACCAATCCGCAGGATGCGGTCCACATTCGCCTGCTTGAGCTGAAGAACGCCGGCGTGAGCCTGGACTGGGCCGTGGGTTGGTCAGATGGCACCAGCACCCCGACTGCCGTTGTGAACAGCGATGGCGACTACGAGTTCGACCTGCCGGAAGACCGTTCCTGGCTGCTTTTCGAGGGCTACATGAACAGCTTCAGCTTCGACTTCGCGCAGAACGCTGTCGTGACGTCGAGCATCGGCATCCAGGTCTCGGGCGAGCCTGTGCTGATCCCGAAATCCAGCAGCTAAGGAAACCTCATGACCGATTTCAGCCTCGACCTGATCCAATCGACCGGCGCCGCCATCGGCGCTCCCGTGGAGAAGGAAATCACCTGGGTAGTGGGCGGAAAGGAGCACAAGGCTACCGTCTTGGTGCGCCTGTCCTCCTATGACCGTGCCATGCGCGAGTTCGAACTCCAGAAGGAGAGCAACGACGTCCTGGTTGCGCGCATCGTATCGTCCATCGTCGACCGCTCCGGGAAGCCGGTATTCACTTCGCAGGAGCAGATCACGGGCGATCCTGAGACCGGCGAGGGGAAGATGATCGACACCCTGTTCTTCGCACTGCTGGGCGCGATCAACTCGGCCAACGGTTACCAGGCTGAACCGGCAAAAAACTAGATCCCTCCGACGTCTTCTGGCATGAGCTCGTGCTGGCCGGCGTCGGAGGGATGACGGTTGCCGAGGCTAAGTCCCGAATGAGTTACCGAGAGGCCCAGCAATGGGCCTCCTTCATCAAGCAGAACGGCCCCATCAACTCAACTCGCCGCATCGAGGCGATGCTCGCCAAGATTTGTTGGGTGGTCCAGCGGGTACAGGGAGGAAAGATGGAGGCCGATGATTTCATGCCTGATTACACCGAGCAGGAGCCGCAAGAGGCTTCCATCGAACAATTCGCCGCCATCCTCTCGATGGCTCGCGTTAAATAAGCGGAGATCATATGGCCACGGATTCACTCGGGACGCTGACTGTCGATCTCATTGCCAACACTGGTGGGTTTGAGCGTGGCATGGATCGTGCCGAACGGACCATTAAGGGTCAGCAGAAAGCTCTTGAGGGGTTGCGCAAGGAGTTTGACCCGACTCTCGCCGCATATGATCGCCTGGAGAAAAAACAGGAACAACTGAATAGGCTCTTCAAAAGTGGGTCAGGTGTCATTGATAAGGATGAGTACGACAACCTCAGCAAGGCCATCAACGATGCTCGCCTAGCTTTGGATGATGGCAGCTCATCGCTAGGCAAATACGGAGTTACTGCCAAGCAAGCTAAGGCGGCGATGCGTGGACTTCCGGCGCAGTTCACTGATATCGCCACGTCTTTGCAGGCCGGACAAAATCCGCTAACGGTATTCCTTCAGCAAGGCGGCCAGATCAAAGATCAGTTTGGTGGAGCCGGAGCTGCTCTGAAGGGGACTGCGTCATACCTTAGCAGTCTAATTACGCCGGCTACGATTGCTGGCGCTGCAATAGCCGCATTGGGCGTGGCCTATTACGATGCCTACAAGACCCAGCAGGAATTCAACCAAGCCCTTTACCAGGGGAACGGCACGATAGGCGTCTCTGCCGAGCAACTGCAGAATCTTGCTAAGCAGGCTGGCTTGGCCACCGGGAATCTTTCTGGCGCTGAGGATGCATTCAAGGCGCTAGCTGCTGCCGGGAATCTCAGCAACACCCAACTGCAGAACCTTGGCGAGGCAGCGGCTGCCGTCTCGGAGTACACCGGGAAAGGTGCTGATGATATTGCCAAATCCTTCGCAGCCATGGGAGAGAACGCAACCCAGGCCGCGCAAAAGGTCAGCCAGCAATATGGCCTGATTACTGCCGAGCAGTATGAAGTTATCAAGGCGATCGACGAGCAAGGAGATCATCAGCGCGCCCTGGATCAACTCAGCGAAGATCTAAACAAAAATGCGCTTGAGCGCCTTAAAACTTACAGGGGTTCTCTTTCCGATCTTGAACGCGACTGGGATAATGTTAAAGATGCAATCGGACGGGCCTATTCGGCAGTAAAATCGGAACTGTTCCCCGATAACGCCAAACAGATTGAGATCATCCAGCGGCAGATTGACTATATCAATGCGCATCCAGTTCTATCAGCTTTCACCTATGCTGGCGGCGGATCGCGTGATGAGGTTTTGGCCAAGCTTGAGTCGGAAAAGAAGGCGCTACAGGATGCAGGAGAGCAGACTGAACTGAACGCCCAATCTCAGGCTGAACTGACTAGGGCAAACCAAGACTACATAGCTGTATCCAATCAATTGGATCAGCAGCTTTCTGATGTGTCGCCAGAGACCAAGAAGGCCAAGGCTATCGAACTGCTGAACGAGCGCTTTCGCAAGCTCATGCAGACGGCCGCAACGACAAATCAGAGCAGCCCTTTGCTTTCCGGCGTGGAATACGACGGCCAGAACTTCTCTGGCGGTGCCTATGACAAGCTTCTGAAGCAGGTCAACGACCAGTTCACCAAGAAGACTCCGAAAGGAAGAACGAGCACCTATCGAGAGGATTCCGGCACGCAGATGCTGGACAACCTCCGCCAGCAGTATGCCGCCATTCAGGCGCAGAACGTCGCGCTAGATGATCAGGATCGGGTAGGCCAGAAGATCGGTGCTCAAGCCCAGGCGCTGGCAAAGTGGGAGCAAGAACTTGCCGATCTAAAATCCAAGAAGACGCTCACTGCCGATCAGCAGGCGCTGGTAGCTAGTTCCGACCTCATTACGGCCCAGTTGAAGCGAAATGCCGCTCTAGAGAAAGAGGTGGCGCTCCGTAAGCAGACCCTGGAGGACGCCCAGAAGCTTTCTGCTTTCCAGTCCACGCTGAACGACCAGCTCGACCAAGCAAGGAGATCGCAGCAGCAGAATCTATCCAGCTTTGGCTTGGGAGATAAGGAGGCCAGACGCCTTCAAGAGGTTCAGTCGATTCAGGAAAGCTACCTTCGGCAGCAGAGCCAACTCACGAAACAATTCAACGCAGGGCAGATCAGTGGAGATTTGTATTCTCAGGAGACTGATGCGCTTAAGTCAGCTCTAGATGAGCGGCTTAAGCTGCAGCAGGACTACTACTCACAGGTCGATGCGGCACAGCAGGATTGGGGGAAGGGCGTTGAATCATCCCTGCAGAACTATGTCGACAACGCCAGCAATTACTACCAGCAGGCAGCGGATGCGGCCAACACCATTCTCAATGGTTCGGTAAAGGGAATCAGTGATGGCATCTACGATGTATTGACTGGCGCCGAAAGCCTAAACGATGCGCTGGGTAACATTGCAGCGACCATTGGCCAGTCGATCATCCAGGCCCTCGCTCAGATGGCTGCTCAATGGCTGGTGCTGCAGGCCGTCCAGCTTGCGGTTGGACAGACAGGGACGGCATCCGCGATTGCGGAGGCTGCGATTGCCGGCCCTGCAATTGCCTCGGCCTATGCGCCCGCGGCAGCGATGGCTTCTCTTGCCTCGTTTGGCGCCAATGCTCCAGCCGCTATCGCCGGCATCAGTGCTACCAACATCGCCGCGCAGTCTTATGCACTGCTGGGCATGGCACACGACGGCATCGATGCTATTCCGGAAACAGGAACCTGGCTCCTACAGAAGGGCGAGCGAGTAACCACCGCATCTACTAGCGCGAAGCTCGATAAAACCCTGAGTGACATCCAGAACAATCAGACCGACAACAGCCGCAGCACCGTCATCAACTTCTACCAGCGAGGTGGTGGAAGCTCGCGCGAACAGCAGGCCAGCACTGCCAAGGCAGCGCGCCAGATCGCTCGTGCAGTCGATGCGGCCGGGAGGTATAGCTGATGGGGGAGTTCATTGAGGAGCGTCTGGACACCTGCTTCCGAATCGGCGCCGAGGCGGAGGACAGCTTCTTCACCAGCGTCACCACGACAGCAGGAGGTTCGCGGTTTGTCTCGCTGAAGAACGGCAAGCCCTACCGCACCTTCGATATCGAGTACGTGAAGTACAACAAGGAACTGGCCCAGGAAGTAGCCAGCCTGTACTACAGGACTTGGGGTGGATTTGCCGGCTTCCGAGTGAAGGCCTGGGCGGATTTCACCACGGCAATCGATGGCCAGTCGGCCTATACCTCGCTGGACTGCACGTTGGATATCGTCAGCGATGGCGTATACCAGTTGGTGAAGGAGTACGGCCGGGACAAGCCTGGTTTGGCGAGCATCGGCAGGCCCCGTCGGACGATCTTCAAGCCGGTACAGGGGAAGGCCGTCATTGCCGTAGCCGGAGTGGCCTACCCGAACGGAACCACCATCGATTACACGACCGGCCGGGTGACTCTGGCAGCGAACAAGACGGGCACCATTACGGGCATCACCAAGGGCGCGACTACCGTCATCAGTGTGGTCAATAGCTTCGTCATCGGTGAGTCCGTGGTGATCTCCGGTGTCTCTGGGATGACGCAGATTAACGGGCGCCGAGCGCTCATCACTGCGCGCTCTGGAACCTCGATCACCGTGGCCATCAACTCCACCGCCTTCAGCGACTACACCAGCGGCGGAACGGCTCAAACGCGTCCGCTAAATACCGGATCGGACATCGTAACCGGCGGATGTGAGTTCGACATCCCTGTCGCATTCGACTCGAATTTCAACGTCCAGGCGCTGAGTGCGGATGTGGGGCAGGCGTCAGGATTGACTCTTGTTGAACTCCTGAATCCCTGATGGGGCGATTGGCTCCCTGCATGGACAGAAACCCTCACTCCAACCCAAAAGCAAAAGCCCCAGGTGCTCGCAACGCCCGGGGCTTTTTGTTCTCACCCCTATCGCATCCATAGGAGCAAGACATGCATGCACTCTAGCAAAACGAGGCTATCCATGAAAGGCAAGATGACTGCCGGCGGCGCGAATGTGGCCGGCATCCTGATCTCCCTCGGCATTACCGCTTTCCTCGTCCTGTCCGGCGTCGCCCTCGTTCTCGCTGCTCGCTGAAACCCTCAGAGACCACCCATGAAACCACACGTCGCAGACTGGAAGACGAGGGTTTACTGCGCCCGCATCGAAGCTGAGAACGGAACCGTGGTGCGCCTGGCTGCTTATCCGACTGACCTCGTAATGAGCAACGGAACGGTCTATTCGACCGAATCCGGCTACGAGTTCAGCGGATTGGATGCGACCGACAGCATGTCGCCGTCGAGCGTGGACCTGACCGGCATCCTGAACCATGGGATCACCCGGGAGCAGTTGGCCACTGGCGTTTTCGACAACGCTCGCTGCTATGTCTTCGCCACTTCCTGGAAGGCGCCCATCGAGGACGAAGAGCCGCTTGGCGTCATGATCCTCGGCAAGACCACGCTCACCGACGATGCCTATAAGGCCGAGATGATGAGCATTGTGGATGCGCTGAATCAGTCAGTTGGCTCGGTGTTCACTGCTCAATGCCCCTATACGCTGTTCGACCAGACGCTGGATGGTCGAATCATCGCGCCTACCCGTAGCCGTTGCACCGGTCCTCGTTCCAACCCGGATGGCCCGAACATCAACGACTACAAGGTCAGCGGGACGGTTACTGGCGTCACCAGTCAGTACACCTTCACCGATTCTTCCCGGGCTGAGGCGGATGACTGGTTCACCGCCGGCCAGGTGATGTTCACCACGGGGCTCAATGCCGGCCTGAAGCCGCAGCAGATTAAGTCTTCGACCTCGGCAGGTGTCATCACCACGCACGAGCCGTTCCCCTATGCCATCGCGCCTGGGGATGCCTACGTGATGATTCCCGGCTGCCGGAAGCGCCGCACTGAGGACTGTGTGGGCAAATACGGCAACGGCCCGAACTTCGGTGGCCAGCCTGATATGCCAACCGCATCCCAATCCGGAGCAGTAGGGAGGGGCGCATGACTCGCGACGAGATCGTCTCTGCCGCCCTGGAGGCCGAGGGAACACCGTTCCGCCATCAAGGGAGAGTGGTTGGGCTTGGGCTCGACTGCGCAGGCCTCTACGTCTTCGTCTGCCAGCGCTTGGGTATCCCCCATCAGGACGCGCAGGGATACCCGCGCACTCCCTTTGACGGCGAACTGGAGCGCCAGATGGACGCCCAGCCGTCCTTGCAGCGCATCGCCGTTCCTGAAGCACAGAAGGGTGACGTCCTGCTGATGCGCATGACCAAGCAACCCCAGCACATCGCGATCCATGCCGGCGAATACCGAGGGCATCCCTACGTCATCCATGCCAGCGAGCAGCACGGGAAGGTCTGTGTCCATCGCCTGGACTCGACCTGGTTCGGTCGCGTCGTTCGTGCATATCGATTTGAGGAAGTTTAATGAGTACCGGTCAACTCGCTGGAGGCGTTGCCGGAGGAATTGCTGGCGCCCTGCTCATAGGTTCAGGGGTTGGGATTGCCGGCGGCGTCATCATCGGCGGGCTCCTTGCCGGCCTTTCCTCCGCACAAAAGACTGTTATTGAAATCGGCAAACGGTCAGATCGCACTTTCCAGGGCAGTGAGTACGGCGGCGACATCCCGCGCGTCTACGGCACTGTCGGCCTCTCCGGCAGCCAGATCGTCTGGATGGAGAAGAACCAGCTCAAGGAAGTCGTCAAAAAGAAAAAGTCAGGCGGGAAGGGCGGTCCTTCGACCGTCACCAAGACCTACAGCTATTACGCCACCTTTGCCCTGATGCTCTGTCAAGGCGAGATTGCCGGTATCCGTCGCATCTGGTGCTCCGACAAGCTCATCTACAACGCCGGCAGCGATGACCTGGAAACCATCATCGCGAGCAACCAGGCCGCGAAGGGATGGAGGCTGTACCGGGGGACGGATGATCAGTTGCCCGATCCGCGCTATGAGGCTGATGTTGGCGTTGGGAATGCGCCGGCCTTCCGCGGCTATACCTACATCGTTTTTGATGACTTCGCCCTGGCCGATTACTCGAACACGCTGCAGGCGGCGCAGTTCAAGGTGGAAGTTGTTAATTCCGCTGAAACCAGAACGAGCATTCTGTATAGAGAATCAATAAGCTATCCAAGTCAATCTTCTATATTCATTTTGTTCAATAAAAGATCTGCAGAAATAGCAAGGACTGCATTCAGGGCTAACATTGATACAACTCCAAAAACTATTGATGTGTATAGAACGTCTGGTATTTTTCGAGAGCCATTTCCGCTTGGCGGACAATATAGTTCAGATCTGGTAGCTGTTGGCGATCTTGACTATGCACTTATGCCATTAACCAATGATAGAGTGGTTACAAACATAGGGGTATTTGCTACATATCCAGCGCTCTCTGGCGCCAAAAAAGCATATTACGATGACGGTCTCATGTATGTGCTGGCAAGCTCGGATGGCACTGTCTATGTCAGAGACATAATCGGAGCTGTTTCTCACGCTAGCGATGCATCAGACTATCTGACGTTTACTGTTGGGGACGCATATGTATATGCATTGACTGGCGAGCGAATAGATATCTTGTATAAAGAGAGTCTTTCGCTGCTTAGTAGTGCTCCATTTAGTTCAGATTTTACTGTATCGGGAATTACCTATTGTTCATTTGATGATGGTGTTCTTTGGGTTCTTCCTCAAGAGGAACACCCTATTTTGCAGGGGTATGATGCATCTACCGGAGAAAGAACTCATCGTATTGAAAGTGATGATTTCGCATCACTTCGAATTGGTGGGAATGGACAGCCAGGGATTGTAGTTGATGGGGTGATATACCGAAGAGGTGGGAGTGATGATTCTCCAATTCAGGTTATAGCATTCTCAATACAAGTTGATGCCAAAGTAGATCTTAAAGATGTTGTCTCATCAGAATGTTTGTTGAGCAATCTAATCGCGCCGATAGATCTTGATGTCAGCCTGCTGACTCAAAGCGTTACAGGATACCGAGTTTCAGGCGGAACGATTCGCTCAGTCATCGAGCCGCTTCAAGGGGCTTATCCGTTCGACGTTGTTCCCTCCGGCTACAAGATCAAGTTCATCCCGCGCGGACAATCGTCGGTGATGACGATCCCCTTGGAAGATCTTGCGGCAACGGATGGGGATGAGATTGGCGACTCGCTGCCGTACTCGCGTGAAATGGACTCCCAGCTTCCGCAGAAGGTCAGCATTACGGCGCTCAGTTCGGATCGTGAATATGGCTCCAGCACCCAGTATTACGAGCGTCTGAACACTACTGCGGTAAACACAGAAGACCGCGATATCCCACTCGTTCTGAGCGACGATGAAATCGCGCAGATGGCCGAGAAACTGCTGTTTCTCCGCTGGCTTGAGCGCGATGACTTCGACTTCTCGCTACCACCCATCTATCTCGCTCTTGAGCCATCTGACGTTGTCATGGTCAAGGCTAAGTTTGGCGACTTCGAACTGCGCCTGACTGAAATCAACTATGAGTCGGACAGTCGGCTGACCTGCAAGGCCAAGCTGAACAATGCAGCCATTTATATTAGCAATGCTATCGGCGCCCCGGGACCAGGCCCTGATGGCACGATTCCGCTAACCGGCGAATCCATCGTCGTTCTAATGGACATCCCGGTCGTCGATGAGACCGTGCAGAATAGTCCAGGGTTCGTGGTGGCGATGTCAGGCTACACGGATGGTTGGAGTGGTGGCGTGCTCGTTCAGTCTCCCGATAATGGTCAGACGTGGAGTGACCTACAGGCTTTCACCTCGAAGTGCACCTTCGGCAATACATTCGACGTACTGCCGGCGAGCAATGGCACGGTCATTGACCAACGCGCCCTGACGGTGACGCTTATCTCTGGCGCGCTGGAAAGCGTAACGCGCGACCAGATGCTCGCTGGCATCAACTACGCCGCCTACGGCAGCGATGGGCGCTGGGAGATTGTTCGCTTCCAGACTGCCGCTCTGCAGTCAGACGGGACGTACAGAGTCAGTGGATTTGTGCGTGGGCAGCGAGGGACTGAGTGGGCAACAGGTTTGCACCAGCGTGGCGACTGGTTTGTTCTTCTCGATGACCCGGACAACGCCTTCGTTGGCATGCCGGTGGAGTCCATCGGGATCACGCGCCTATACCGCGCGGTTTCTTCGGGTGCAACGGTTGATAGCGCTCAGGACCAGAGCTTGGCCTATCGCGGCGTTAACTTGGAATGTCTGTCTCCGGTATATGCCCGCGGAACCCGGGATGTCTCAAGCAACTTTTCCGGGACGTTTACCAGGCGCAGTCGACTCTCGAACAGCTGGTGGACCAATGGGGTGGTTGCTCCGATCGGTGAGACCAGCGAGGCATATGAGGTCGACGTCATGTCGGGCTCGACGGTGAAGCGCACGATCCCTATCACCTCGCCGGCCTGGTCCTACTCGGCTTCCAACCAGACCTCCGACTTCGGCTCGCCGCAGTCCTCGATCACATTCCGAATCTACCAGCTGTCGTCCGTCGTCGGGCGCGGCTATCCACTTGAGGTAACGCTCTGATGGCAACGACCGGGAAGCTCGGCCTTGAGCTGCTTCAGAACAATGCTGCGAACCAGACTCTGGCGAACCTCACCTTTGCCAGCCTGAACCAGATTGTGCAGCTATCGATAATCGATAAGGACCTTTCGACTCCTCCAGGATCTCCAACTGATGAAGCGGCTTACATCGTCGCTTCTGGAAACTGGGGGACCGGGTCCAGTAAGGCCGGCCAAATTGCCTGGTGGTCTGCATCTGCCGGGGCTTGGCAATTCATCGTGCCAAAGGCCGGCTGGATGGCGTCCGTGCTGGACGAATTGGATGCAAATGGGATCGCCAAGCGCTATGGGTATTCAGGCTCTGCCTGGGCGCTACCGGAAGCGAGTGGGGGTGGTGGGTCGGGTGGTGCGGCGGTAATTACCGAAGCGACCACTTCTCGAACTGCCGCGCTTACCGACAATGGCGCCTACATCCGCTTCACCAATACCAGCGCCTCTACGTTGACCATTCCACCGCAGAGCTCCGTCAGCTGGGGTTCGACAGCAGAAATCCATGTGCGCCGCGGGTCGACTGGAAACCTGACCTTGACGCCTGGCTCTGGAGTCACCCTGAACGCGCCGTCGGGGGGGACTTTGGTGATGACAGAACGGATGACGGTCACGCTAAAGCGCGTCGCTTCTGACGTGTGGGACGTGATTGGTCAAACGGTGCCAGTATGATTCCCGGCATTGTGGCTGCTCAGATGCTGAGCGCTTCCGGTCCCGCCACCGACCCTCAGTGGACCCTCGTTTCAGCGCTGCTCCATTTCGATGGCGCAAATGCTTCAACCACCATCACCGACCAGAAGGGCCATACGTTCAGCGCATTCAACGGCGCCGCCCTCAGTACTTCGGAGAAGAAGTTCGGGTCGGCGAGTCTTCTTCTGAACGGATCGACCAACTACGTAAGCTCTGCGACCTCTACGGATTGGGAGTTTGGTTCTGGCGACTTCACTCTGGAAGGATGGATTCGCCCGGCGGCCACAGTCACTGCGCGCCAGGAGATCTGCAGCCGATTCAGTGTTTCCGGCTGGGGAATGCAGATATCCGATACAGGCTTCCTTCGCGCCTTCGTCGTAAACAGCACATCTGGCTCTGTAATCGTCGGGCCTGGAGCAACTACGGTAGCCGCAGGCGCTTGGCACCATGTGGCGTTGTGCCGAAGTGGGACCACTCTGCGACTCTTCCTGGATGGTGTTGTTGAGGCGACAGCAAGTATCAGCGGGACCATCGAGGTCAATTCCAGCGCCCTGTTTATTGGGGCGGATGGCGGGACTCAGCGTTACTTCAATGGAAACTTCGACGACTTCCGGATAACGAAGGGTTATGCCCGCTATACCGCAAACTTCACCCCGCCGAACGCTGCCTTCCCCAACTCCTGAGGTGCGCTATGCCAATCACCGAAGCGCAGCTCCTGCGCATCTACCCCAACGCCGGCCCTCGTGCCGGCGTTTTTGTTCCTGCGCTCAACCGGGCGATGCAGCGCTACCGGATCGACTCACCTGTGCGACAAGCGGCGTTCCTGGCGCAGATCGGCCATGAATCGGGCCAACTGCGCTACGTGCGCGAGATCTGGGGCCCGACGGCGGCGCAGCAGTGCTACGAGGGCCGGAAGGACCTGGGCAACACCCAGCCGGGCGACGGTAAGCGCTTCATGGGCCGCGGCCTGATCCAGATCACCGGCCGGGAGAACTACCGGAAGGCAGGTGCCGCCCTAGGCCTGCCGCTGCTCGACCAGCCTGAACTGCTGGAGCAGGCCGAGTGGGCAGCCACGTCCGCAGCCTGGTGGTGGGCCAGTCATGGCCTGAACGAGCTGGCCGATGCCGGGCGCTTCGAGGACATCACCCGACGCATCAACGGCGGCCTGAACGGGCAGGCGGATCGTCTGGCGCTGTGGGAGAAGGCCAAGGCGGTGCTGGCATGACCTGGCTGCTCAGCTACTGGAAGCCCCTAGCCCTGGTAGCAGTCATGCTCTGCGCCTTCGCTTCTGGCTGGCTTTCAAACGGATGGAGGCTGGGCCAGCAGATCGAGCAGCAGCAGGACGCTTTCCAGGCTGATCTGAGTACGATCAACCTCGCCACGGCAAAGGCCCAGCAGGAAGCAAACGAACAGCGTCAGGCGCTTGCCAAGGCTGTCCAGCAGGATTCCGCTACCCGATACCAGGAGTACACCGATGCCCAGCATCAGAACGCTCAGCTTCGTGCTGACCTGCTCACTGCTCAGCGCCGGCTGTCAGTCAAGGTCAGTGGTTGCAGTCCCGCCGCCGAAGTGTCCACCGCCGCCGGCACCGGAGGCGTGGATCATGCAGCCGGTCGAGCCGACCTTGACCCGGGATCTGCTGATCGAATTGTCGCCATAGCCAACCGAGGGGACGATGCCATCCGGCAACTGATGGCGTGTCAGGGGTATGTGAAGCGAATCTTGGGGGAGTAGGGTGCCCGGAATGGGCAGATGGGGGAATCCTGGGGGAATGAATCCCCCAAACAGCCATTCATGAACATGAAGCGCAATGCGTGAATGGTGCATGGATTCTGGTGTTACGCGGAGGGTGGGGCGGGGAGTGGTTGCCAGTGGGTGGGCGGCTCCTCTTCAGTGAACCCGCCATCCCAGGACGCCCAGTTAGCTCCGCTGTCGTACTCGACCTGACCGAGGTAGACGCCGGTTGTGGAGTGGTGTTCTGCAGCAGACTTGCTCCACTCAATCCAGGCGCCGGAAGTGACGCGCTCGCCTCGGCGCAGGATGATCTCGGTGCCATCCTTCGGAGCGGTATCGATTGGCTGCCATTCGCTCATTTCCCGCCTCCTTCCAGGGCTATGTCGAAACCAATCCGAACTGCGCTATAGGCCATGCTGCGGATTTCCCACAAGGAATCCGGCACAGCCGGCCCGGCGCTCTTGTCGTGAGCGAAGTCGCCGATGCGGGCCAGCATCTCGTTGGCTTCGTCGAAGGCCTCCTGCAGGCGTTCCAGGCGAGCAATCAGCCCGAGGATGGCCTGAGGATTGGCAGCGCTGCGGAACTCAGTGATGGCCGCAGAGTGTTCGAGGCTGGGGGTTCCGTGCAGTGCAGAAGCCCGCTCCGCCAGCTCCTTCAGCTTGGTGAGGTCGGTCATGGCTTGCTCCTCGCAAAGTTCAAGTGGCCAAAAGTGACAGGCGCATACGGTCCTATCAGGCATATCACTTCACCTCGATTCCGGC
>Ga0180219_1000702_pt1 | contig 24872 bp, 25 predicted proteins | sample eDN3rd30CBELigMG_FD_151338 | JGI IMG/M metagenome (GOLD analysis project Ga0180219, IMG submission 151338) | Enriched Miracle-Growth compost microbial communities from Emeryville, California, USA - eDNA 3rd pass 30_C BE-Lig MG (version 2)... ... | reverse complement strand
GCACCGGGCTGGCCCTGGGCGGCATCGGCTTCGGCTGCATCGCCACCTTCATCACCCTGTACTACGCCAGCCGCGGCTGGGGCGGCGCGGTGTACTGCCTGAGCGCCTTCGGCGCCTGCTTCATCGGTGCGCGGCTGCTGTTCGCCAACGCCATCAACCGCCACGGCGGCTTCGCCGTGGCCATCGGCTGCCTGCTGGTGGAAAGCCTCGGCCTGCTCCTGCTGTGGCTGGCCCCGGGGCCCTGGTCGGCGATGGCCGGCGCGGCGCTGACCGGCTTCGGCTTCTCCCTGGTGTTCCCCGCCCTGGGCGTGGAGGCGGTGCGCCTGGTGCCGGCCTCCAGCCGCGGCGCCGCGCTGGGCGCCTACTCGCTGTTCATCGACGTGTCGCTGGGCGTCACCGGGCCGGTGGCCGGCGCCATCGCCACTGCCTGGGGGTTCCGCTCGATCTTCCCCTTCGCCTGCGCCGCCGCCCTCCTCGGCCTGGGCCTGAGCCTGTGGCTGCAAAGGCGCAATCGTGAAGCGGGCCCGGCCTGAACGGTGAGGTTGTTCAGCTAAGCGAATGGATTTCCGACGGGTTGAGGTTCTGCAAAGAACGCCCTCTCCCCAGCCCTCGGCTGCGCGCCCCGCCCTGAAGGGAGAGGGGGCCGTTCGTGCCGCCGGGGCGCCCGGCGTGGCCGGTGAATCCAATCGCGGACGGCGGTTTTCGCAGCCTGTCATCGAAATTCCTGGATTTTATCCACGTTCTGCTATCATCCCGCGCCATCGGGGCCTGTGAGGGGCCTCGAGACATCCAAGAAACGCCAGCACCCAGCGTCGCCGGCCCCGGGTTGGAGCACCCGGGCAGGCATGCTTTTTCCGCGTTTGGGCGCTGCGAATAAACAGACTGCAGGAAATAACAAAATGACTAACAAAGCGTTCAGTTTGCTTGCATTGGGGATCCTCGCTGCCAGCACCCAGGCCATGGCCGACGACCAGGCAGCCGCCAAGGGCTTCGTCGAAGACAGCCACCTGGACCTGTTCTTCCGCAACGCCTACATGAACCGTGACTACAAGCACGGCGCACCGGACAAAGCCGAGTGGGGCCAGGCCGCCAGCGCCACCTTCACCTCCGGCTTCACCCAGGGCACCGTCGGCTTCGGCGTCGACGCCTTCGGCCTGTATGCCCTGCGCCTGGACGGTGGCAAGGGCCGCACCGGCGCCGCCGGCATCGACTTCTTCAAGCAGGACAGCGACGGCAACCCGGCCGACGACCTGGCCCGCGCCGGTGGCGCGGTCAAGGCGCGCATCTCCAACACCGTGATCAAGTACGGTGACCAGATGCCCAGCCTGCCGGTGCTGAGCTACGACAACTCGCGCCTGCTGCCGGAGAGCTACACCGGCACCCTGATCACCTCCAAGGAGATCGAGGGCCTGGAGCTGAACGTCGGTAGCTTCACCGAAGAAGCCCGCAAGAGCGCCGAAGGGCGCGACAGCGGCGGCCTGAAGCGCATCGACGTGTACGGCGGCAGCTACAAGTTCACCGACAACTTCAGCGGTTCGCTGTACGCCTCGGACAACAAGGACGTGGCGCGCAAGCAGTACATGAACCTGAACTACGTCATCCCGATGCAGGATGCGCAGTCGCTGACCTTCGACTTCAACGGCTACAAGACCAAGCTGAACAAGGACTTCGCCAACCTGAACTTCGGCGGCGACCGCGACAACACCATCTGGAGCCTGGCAGCCACCTACGCCATCGGCGCCCACTCGTTCATGATCGCCCACCAGCGCAACACCGGCGACACCGGCTACAACTACGGCTGGTACCAGAACGCCGGCGGCCTGGGCGACGGCGGCACCACCATCTGGCTGGCCAACTCCTACTGGTCGGACTTCAACGCCGAGGACGAGCGCTCCTGGCAGGCCAACTACAGCATCAACTTCGCTGAGTACGGCATCCCGGGCCTGAGCTACACCATCGCCTACGTCTACGGCGACAACATCAAGACCGACGAGACCTCCGACGGTCGCGAGCGCGAAATCTTCAACCAGGCCAAGTACGTGGTACAGAGCGGCCCGGCCAAGGACCTGTCGGTCAAGCTGCGCAGCTCCTGGCTGCGCGTCTCCAACGACGCCCGCTCCTACAACGACGACGGCAACGAAGTCCGCATCTTCGTCGAGTACCCGTTCAGCGTGTTCTGATCGGGCCTGCTCGCTACGCGTGAATGAAAACGCCCCGTGGCTCGCGCCACGGGGCGTTTTCTTTTGCCGGAAGGTTCAGGTCGGCAGCGCGGAACGCTGGCCGGCGAGTGTCAGGGCCAGGTCCTCGATCATGTCCTCCTGCCCGCCGACGGTGCCGCGCCGCCCCAGCTCCACCAGCAGCTCGCGGGCCGACACCCCGTAGCGCGCCTCGGCGCGTTTGGCGAACAGCAGGAAGGAGCTGTACACCCCGGCGTAGCCCAGGGTCAGGGCGTCGCGGTCGAGGCGGATGGGCTGGTCCATCATCGGCACCACCCGATCCTCGGCGACATCCATGATGCCGTACAGGTCCACGCCGCAATCCACGCCCATGCGCTTGAGCACCGCGACGAAGACCTCCAGCGGCGTGTTGCCGGCGCCGGCGCCCAGCCCCGCCACCGAGCCGTCGATGCGCGCGGCGCCGGCCTCGATGGCGGCCAGGGAGTTGGCGATGGCCATGCCCAGGTTGTGGTGGCCGTGGAAGCCCACTTCGGTGTGCGGCTTCAGCTCGGCGCGCAGCAGGCCGATTTTCGCGCTCACCTCGTCGGGCAGCATGTAGCCGGCCGAGTCGGTGCAGTAGATGCAGTTGGCGCCGAAGCTCTCCATCAGCTTCGCCTGCGCCAGCAACTGCTCGGCGCTGACCATGTGCGCCATCATCAGGAAACCCACGGTGTCCAGGCCCATCTCGCGGGCCATGCCGATGTGCTGCTCGGAAACGTCGGCCTCGGTGCAGTGGGTGGCCACGCGGATGGTGGAAACGCCACAGCCATGGGCCATCTTCAGGTGCTCGACGGTGCCGATGCCCGGCAGCAGCAGCGCCGAGACCCTGGCCTGCTTGAGCCTGGGAATCACCGCCTCGAAGTACTCGCGGTCGCTGTGCGCCGGGAAGCCGTAGTTCACCGAGGCGCCGCCCAGGCCGTCGCCATGGGTGATCTCGATCAGCGGCACGCCGGCCGCGTCCAGCCCGGTGGCCACGCTGACCATCTGCTCCAGGCTGATCTGGTGGCGCTTGGCGTGCATGCCGTCGCGCAGGCTCATGTCGTGCAGGCGGACCTTCTTACCTTGCAGGTTCATGTCTCTCTCCTTAGCGCGCCGGCAGTTGCAGGGCGCCCTTGTGGGCTTCTTCGGCGAACATCTCGGCGGTGCGCAGGCCGGCGGCGGTCATGATGTCGAGGTTGCCGGCGGACTTGGGCAGGTAGTCGCCCAGGCCCTCCACCTCCAGGTACACCGAGACGCGGTTGCCGTCGAACACCGGGCCGTTGATCAGCTTGTAGCCCGGCACGTAGCGCTGCACCTCGCGGATCATCGCGTGCACCGACTCGCGGATGGCCGCCTGGTCCGGCTCGCCGGCGGTCAGGCAGTGGATGGTGTCGCGCATCATCAGCGGCGGCTCGGCCGGGTTGATGACGATGATCGCCTTGCCCTGCTTCGCCCCGCCGACCTGCTCGATGGCGCCGGCGGTGGTGCGGGTGAACTCGTCGATGTTCTTGCGCGTGCCCGGGCCCACCGAGCGCGAGGAAACCGTCGCGACTATCTCCGCGTAGTCCACCGCCTGCACCCGCGACACTGCGGCGACCATGGGGATGGTCGCCTGGCCGCCGCAGGTCACCATGTTGACGTTCATCGCCAGGTTGCCGGCGTGCTCGGCGAGGTTCACCGGCGGCACGCAGAAGGGCCCGATGGCCGCCGGGGTGAGGTCGACCATGATCACGCCCAGGGCGTTGAGCTTGCGGCTGTTCTCCGCGTGGACGTAGGCCGAGGTGGCGTCGAAGGCGATGCGGATGTCGTCGTCCAGCACGTGCGGCAGCAGGCCGTCGACGCCCTCGGCGGTGGTCTTCAGGCCGAAGTCGCGGGCACGCTTGAGGCCGTCGGACTCGGGGTCGACGCCGACCATCCACACCGGTTCGATCCAGTCGGAACGGCGCATCTTCATCAGCAGGTCGGTGCCGATGTTGCCGGGGCCGATGATCGCGGCCCGGAGTTTCTTGCTCATGGGTGACTCCTATGCACGGAAGGACACCCGGGCGCCGCCCAGGCCGTCGATGTCCAGTTCGAAGCGGTCGCCGGCGCGCGCCGGTTCCAGCGGCACCAGGGAGCCGGAGAGGATGATCTCGCCGGCCTTGAAGGGAATGCCGAAGGCGCCCAGGGTGTTGGCCAGCCAGGCCACCGCGGTGAGCGGGTTGCCCTGCACCGCCGAGCCCAGGCCCTCGCTGATCTGCTGGCCGTTCTTGCGCACGCGCATGCGCAGGTTGGGCAGGTCCAGCTCGCGCGGGTCGCGCTCCACCGCGCCGAGCACGAACACCCCGCAGGAGGCGTTGTCGGCGACGGTGTCCTGGATGCGGATGCGCCAGTCGTGGATGCGCGAGTCGACGATCTCGAAGCAGGCCATCACGCATTCGGTGGCTTCCAGCACGTCGGCCTCGGTGACGCCGGGGCCCTTGAGATCGCGCTTGAGGCGGAAGGCGATCTCGCCCTCGGCGCGCGGCTGGATCAGGCGGTTCTCCGCCAGCGAGATGTCGGCGCCATCGGCGAACCACATCCTGCGGGTGATGAAACCGAAGTCCGGCTGGTGCACGTTCAGCATGCGCTGCACGGCTTCGGAGGTGACGCCGATCTTCTTGCCCACCAGCTCGTCGCCGTCGGCCAGGCGCCGCTGCAGGATGCGCTGGGAGATGCGGTAGGCGTCGTCGATGCCGATCTGCGCCCAGCGCTCGGTGAGCGGCGCCAGGGTGCGGCCCTCGGCCAGCGCGGCATAAAGCTCGTCGGCGTAGCGTTGCTGCAGGGCCTCGCTCATGCCTTGGCCTCCGCCAGGAAGGCCAGGGCCTCGCGGTTGAACAGCGCGCGGTGCTCCACCATCACCCAGTGCCCGCATTCGCTGAGCAGGATGAAGCGGATGTTGCGGCAGCTCTGCATCAGCGTCTGCGCGCCGCTGGCCGGGCAGAACCTGTCGTTCATGCCCCAGAAGCCGAGGATCGGGCAGGCCAGCTCGGCCAGCCGCGCGGACAGGTTCGGCACCTGCATGCGGGTGAGCACGCAGCGCGGCTGCTCCTGCACCACGGCGACGCGTTCATCGACCGTCTCGTCGCTGATCAGCGAAGCATCGTGGAGCTGCAGCGACAGCAGGCGGCGCATGCCCCCGGCGTCGTTCAGCTCGCCATTGGCGAAGGCCGCGCCCATCTTCTGGATGCCTTCCATCTGCAGGTAGTACTGCTCCTTCTCCATCAGCCCGCCGGGCGCCATCAGCACCAGGCGCGCGATGCGCTGCGGCTGGTCGAGGGCCATCCTGATGGCGATGGCGCCGCCCAGGGAGTTGCCCACCAGGGTGCAACGCTGCACGTCGAGGGCGTCGAGCAGGCCGAACATGGCCTCGACGAAGAAGTCCAGGCTGTAGTCGGTCTCGGGCTTGTCGCTGGCGCCGTAGCCGGGCAGGTCCGGCACCAGCGCGCGGTGGCCGGCGGCGGCGAAGTCCGGGTAGTTCTGCTTGAAGTTGCTGTGGCCGCTGGCCCCGGGGCCGCTGCCGTGGATGAACAGCACGGCATCGCCGCTGCCGCTGTCCAGGTAGTGCAACCGGAGTCCCTCGTTGAGGGTGACGAAGTGCCCTTGCGGCAAGGCCATGGCGTGGCTCCTGGAGTGGGGATGTGGCGGGATTATTTCGGCGGGGGGCGGGGGTGGCATCGTCCGAGAGGACTATTGGGGTTTGCGCCTGGATCGACGCCGTGCGAGGTGTGCGCATGGTCAACCGGCTCACCCTCGGCGTAGGGCGTACAACCGTTCGCGGTTGTACGCCGATACACCTCGCTTACCGTCAATGCCGTGGCCGAAACCGGGATTCCTAGTCCCTTCGGACGTGGGCACCCACCAGCACCCCGCCTAGCCTGGAAGCCTTTCGCGAAAGAGGACGACTCATGACTCAAGCATTGGACTTCAGCGGCCGGGTGGTCCTGGTCACCGGCGGCGCCAAGGGCGTCGGCCGTGGCATCAGCCAGCGCTTCCTGGAACGCGGCGCCGAGGTGGTGATCTGCGGCCGCGAGGCCCCCGCGCAGTTGCCGAGCCACGCGGGCCGCGAAGCCTGGTTCGTACCCTGCGACGTGCGCGACTTCGCCCAGCTGGAGGCGCTGCTGGCGGCCATCGACGAGCGCTACGGGCGCCTCGACGTGCTGATCAACAATGCCGGCGGCGCGCCCTACGCCGACGCCGCCGACGCCTCGCCGCGCTTCTCCGAGGCCATCGTGCGCCTCAACCTGCTGGCGCCGCTGAACCTCTGCCAGTTGGCCAACCAGCGCATGCAGAAGCAGGCCAACGGCGGCGCCATCATCAACATCTGCAGCGTCAGCGCCACCCGCCCTTCCCCCGGCACCGCGGCCTACGGCGCGGCCAAGGCCGGGCTGCTCGCCCTGGGCCGTTCGCTGGCAGTGGAATGGGCGCCCAAGGTGCGCGTCAACGCGGTGATCGGCGGGCTGATCCGCACCGAGCAAAGCCACCTGCACTACGGCGACGAGGCCGGCCTGCAGCGCGTGGCCGCCACGGTGCCGCTGGGGCGCCTGGCCGAGCCGGGCGACATCGGCGACGCCTGCCTGTACCTGGCTTCCCCGCTGGCGGCCTACGTCAGCGGCGCGGAGCTGGCCCTGCACGGCGGCGGCGAGCGCCCCGCCTTCCTCGACGCGGCCCAGGGGTGAAGCCATGCTCAGCGCCCGCCACGAACTCATCCTCGACCTAGCCCCGGCAGCCGCCTGGGCGCGCCTGCGCGACCTGAACCTGGCGCCGCACTATGTGCCCGGCCTGACCGGCTGCGAATTCCACCCCGGCCCGCGCGCGGGCCTGGGCGCCAGCCGCCGGGTGTTCATGAAGCGCGGCTACCTCGACGAAAGCGTGGCGCAGTGGGACGAAGGCCAGGGCCTGGTGCTGCGTCTGCACCGCGCCGAGCAGGGCCCGCCCTTCCCTTTCCGCCAGGCGAGTTTCCGCTATGCCCTGCACCCCGAAGGCGAAGGCCGCACCCGCCTGAGCCTGAGCCTGGATGGCGAACTGCGCGGCGGCCGGCTGGGCGAATGGCTGCTGGCCGGCGCACTGCGCAGGACGGTGGCGAAGATCGCGGTGAACCTGAAGGCCTTCTACGAAACCGGCAAGACGCAGAATCCGGATTTCACCGGAGCGTAGGGCGAATAACGCTCCGCGTTATCCGCCGCCTGGCCCTGGTCTCATTCCGCTCGGGGTCGAGCCTGAAACAGCGGCGGGTGGTGGAATCGGCCTGGCCATGGCGCCGATGATGAGCCAGGTGAAGCGGCGTACAACCGCGAACGGTTGTACGCCCTACGTCCGGGAGACGTCGAAGTGGGCGCGGAAGACGGTTTCCACGATCAGCCACTGGCCATCGATGCGCTGGTAGCGGTCCTGGTAGAAACCGCCCAGCTGCCGTGTGGCACCGGTTTCACCGTCGCGGTTCTGGTAGTGCAGCGCCCAGCGCGCGCGGGCGTGGTCTTCGTCTTCCAGCTCGATTTCCGGGTTGGCCGCGTGGTGCAGGTCGATCACCCGCGGCACGCAGGCCAGTTCGCGGTACAGCGCCAGGAACGGCTCGCGGTCATGGAAGGCGCCCAATGGGCCGTAGTCGATCAGCACCGCGCCGCTGGCGAAGCAGGCGCGGATGGCGTCCACGTCCTTCAGGTCGCAGGCGTTGAGGTAGCGGTGCTTCAACAGGCGGATGGCCTCCAGGGCCTCCAGGCGGGCGATGCGATGCTCCAGGCTCATTCCGGTCTCCGCTCCAGGTTCATCTCGCCCCAATAGGCCTTCATCGAGCGGATGCGGCCCTGGGCGTCGAACTCCATCACGTCGATCACATGGATGCTGCACGGCTCGCCATTCCAGTTCAGGTCGACGCGGAACGGCATGGCGCCGCAGCCGTTGCCGGTGACGCGCACCGGCCCGGTGAGCTGGGCGCTGGCCTCGGCGCGGCCCAGGCCCTCGCGATAGAACCGGGCGATGGCCTGCAGGCCCTGCAGCGGCGGCGAACCCACCGGGTCCTCCACCACCGCGTCGTCGGCGTACAGCGCGAGGATGCCGTCGATGTCGCCGGCATCCACCAGCTCCACGTAGCGCGCCATGCGCCGGCGGATCAGTTGCGCGTCCATCAGGCCACCTCGAACAGCGCCGCGGCGCCCATGCCGCCGCCGATGCACATGCTCACCACCACGTAGCGCACGCCGCGTAGACGGCCCTCGATCAGCGCGTGGCCGACCATGCGCGCGCCGGACATGCCGAACGGGTGGCCGATGGCGATGGCGCCGCCGTTGACGTTCAGGCGCTCGTCGGGGATGCCCAGCTTGTCCTGGCAGAACAGCACCTGGCAGGCAAAGGCCTCGTTGAGTTCCCACAGGCCGATGTCGTCCACCTTCAGCCCGTGGCGCTGGAGCAGTTTGGGCACCGCGAACACCGGGCCGATGCCCATCTCGTCGGCGTTGCAGCCGGCCACCGCCAGGCCGCGGTAGATACCCAGCGGGCGCAGCCCGCGGCGCTCGGCCTCGCGGGCGTCCATCAGCAGCGAGGCGGAGGCGCCGTCGGACAGCTGTGAAGCGTTGCCGGCGGTGACGAAGCGCCCCGCCCCGCTCCACTGGCCGCCCTGCCATACCGGCTCCAGGGCCGCCAGGCTCTGCAGGCTGGTGTCGGCGCGGTTGCATTCGTCGCGCTCGATCAGCACCGATTCGTGGCGGCTTTCGCCGGTTGCCTTGTCGACCACCAGGCGCTGCACCTGCAGCGGCAGTATCTCGTCGGCGAACAGGCCGTCGCGCTGGGCGGCGGCGGTGCGCTGCTGGCTGCGCAGGGCGTAGGCATCCTGGGCCTCGCGGCTGATGCCGTAGCGCGCCGCGACTATCTCGGCGGTCTCGATCATCGGGATGTAGGCCGCCGGGTCGCGCTCCAGCACCGCGCGGGACTGGTTGCGGTAGGCGTTCTTGTGCTTGTTCTGCACCAGCGAGATGGACTCCAGGCCACCGGCCACGGCGATGTCCAGCTCGTTGCAGGCGATGGATTTCGCCGCCAGGGCGATGCTCATCAGCCCCGACGCGCACTGGCGCTCCACGGCCATGCCGGCCACGCTCGACGGCAGGCCACCGGCGATGGCACAGAGGCGCCCGAGGTTGTAGGCCTGGGTGCCCTGCTGGGCGGCGGCGCCGATGATCACATCCTCCACCTCGCCCGGCTCGACACCGGCGCGGCGTACCGCTTCGGCCACCACCGCGCCGCCCATGAGCGGCGCCTCGGTGTCGTTGAAGGCGCCGCGGAAGGCCTTGCCGATGGCGGTGCGGGCGGTGGAGACGATGACGGCTTCTCTCATGTGCGATTCCTCGGGTTGTTGTAGGAGCGAGCTTGTGACCCACATGGATGTGGGAAATGCCGAAATCCGTCGGGAACGGATTCGGCCTCGCGAACCGCCCTCGCAGCGGAGCTGTTCGCGAGCAAGCTCGCTCCTACGAAAAGCAAAGCCTTAGGCGGGGTAGTAGCGGCTGATGGTGTCCACCACGCAGCCGGGGCGGTCTTCGCCGGCGATCTCGACGCTGACGCGGATGGTCGCCTGCACCGCGCCCTTCACCGCCTCGGCGGCGACCAGCTCGGCGCGGCCGCGGACCCGCGCGCCGGCCTTCACCACGTTGGGGAAGCGCACGCGGTCGCAGCCGTAGTTGACGCCCATGGCGATGCCGCGCACTTCGACTATCTGCGGCAGGAACAGGTTGACCAGCGCCAGCGTCAGGTAGCCGTGGGCGATACAGGCGCCGTAGGGGCCGCTGGCCGCGCGCACGGGGTCGACGTGGATCCACTGGTGGTCGCCGGTGGCCTCGGCGAACCGGTCGATGCGCGACTGCTCGACGCGCAGCCACTCGCTCTCGCCCAGGGTTTCGCCGACGCAGGCCAGCAATTGTTCGGGGTGTTCGAAGATGCGCGACATGTCAGGCCCTCTGGCTGGAGACCGAGAGCACTTCGCCGGTCATGTAGGAGCTGTAGTCGCTGGCCAGGAACATCATCACGTTGGCGATCTCCCAGACTTCCGCGGCGCGGCCGAAGGCCTCGGTGGAAGCCAGCTTGTCCAGCAGTTCCTGGGGCGCGGATTTGCGCAGGAAGTCGTGCAGGGCGATGCTCGGGCTCACCGCGTTGATGCGGATGCCGTGTTCCGCCGCCTCCAGCGCGGCGCAGCGGGTCAGCGCCATCACCCCGGCCTTGGCCGCGGCGTAGTGGCTCTGCTCCTTCTGCGCGCGCCAGCCGAGCACCGAGGCGTTGTTCACGATGACCCCGGCGCGGCGTTCCATCATGTGCGGGAGCATGGCGCGGGTCATGCGCATGGTGCCGGTGAGGGTCACGTCGAGCACGCGATTCCACTCTTCATCCGTCATCTCCACCAGCGTGCGGGAACCGCCGAGGCCGGCGTTGTTGATCAGCACGTCGACGCCGCCCAGGCGCTCTTCGGCGGCGGCCACCAGGGCGCGCACCTGGGCCTCGTCGGTGACGTTGCAGACCTGCCCGTAGACCGCCTGCAGCCCGCAGGCCTGGCGGATGCGCTGCACCGCCTCGGCCAGGCGGCCTTCGTGGATGTCGCTGACCATCAGCGCCCGGCAGCCTTCCTCGGCGGCGCGCAGGGCGGCGGAAAAGCCGATGCCGGCGCCGGCGGCGGCGGTGATCAGCACCGACTTGCCGCGCAGCAGGCCGCGGCCGGATACGTATTCGGGTTTGAGCATCGTTGTCACTCCTGGCGGGGCGCCTTGGGTTCGCGGGGCAGGCCGAGGGCGCGCTCGGCGATGAGGTTGCGCTGGATCTCGTTGCTGCCGCCGTAGATCGTGTCCGAGCGACTGAACAGGAACAGGCCCTGCAGGCGGTTCAGCGCGTAGGGCGCGCCGTCGAGGATTTCCGCCTCGGCGCCGAGCACGTCCATGGCCAGCTTGCCCAGGCGCGCGTGCCAGTCGGCCCAGCACAGCTTGTAGATCAGCGCCTCGCGGCGCAGGCTGCCGTCCTGGGCGCCGGAGAGCATGCGCAGCGAGTTGTAGCGCAGCACCTTGAGCCCGCCCCAGGCCTCGGCCAGGCGCTGGCGCAGCAGCGGGTCGCGGGCGGCGCCGTTGGCGCGGGCGATGAGGATGATCTCGTCCAGTTCATTCTGGAACTGCATCTGCTGGCCGAGGGTGGAGACCCCGCGCTCGAAGCCCAGCAGCGCCATGGCGATCTTCCAACCGTCGCCCGGGGCGCCGAGCAGGTTGTCGGCGGCGGTCTCGGCGTCGTCGAAGAACACTTCGTTGAACTCCGAGGTGCCGGTCAGCTGCTCGATGGGCCGCACCGTGATGCCCGGCTGGCGCATGGGCACCAGCAGGAAGGCCAGGCCCTGGTGGCCGACGCTGCCCGGCTCGCAGCGGGCGATGACGAAGCACCAGTCGGATTCGTGGGCCAGGGAGGTCCAGACCTTCTGCCCGTTGATTTTCCAGACGTTGCGCGCGGCGTCGAAGGTGGCGCGGGTCTTCACCGCCGCCAGGTCGGAGCCGGCGCCCGGTTCGGAGTAGCCCTGGCACCAGAACTCGCGGCCACTGACGATGCCCGGCAGCAGGCGACGCTTCTGCTCGTCGCTGCCGAAGGCGGCGATGGTCGGCCCGGCCAGGCCTTCGCCGATGTGGCCCATGCGCCCGGGGCCGCCGGCGCGGGCGTATTCCTCATGGAAAATCACCTGCCGGTTGATCGACAGGCCGCGCCCGCCGCGCTCCTTCGCCCAGCCGACGCAGGTCCAGCCGCCCTCGGCGAGCTTGCGCTCCCAGGCCTTGCGCTCCTCGGGGAAGGCGTGCTCGTCGCCGGGGCCGCCACGGAAGCGCAGCGGCTCGAATTCGCCGCGCAGGTTGTCCGCCAGCCAGGCGGCCACTTCGGCGCGGAAGGCTTCGTCGGCGGCGTCGAATCCGATCTTCATGGGCGTTCCTCCAGGATGGCCGCGGCGATGCGTTCGCGGTGCCAGGCCGGGCTGCCGAACAGGCCCTCGCCGGCGCGGGCGCGCTTGAAATACAGGTGCGGGTCGTACTCCCAGGTGAAGCCGACGCCGCCGTGCAGCTGGATGGATTCGGCGGCGCAGTGGAAGAAGGCTTCCGAGGCGTGGGACTTGGCCACCGCGGCAGCCAGGGGCAGCTCGGCGGCGAGGCCGGCGTCGCCCTCCTCCAGCGCTTCCTGGGCCACGCAGGCGGCGTAGTAGAGCGCCGAGCGGGCGCATTCCACCTGCAGCATCATGTCCGCCATGCGGTGCTTGAGCGCCTGGAAGCCGCCCACCGGGCGGCCGAACTGGCGGCGCTCCCGGGTATAGGCGACGGTGAGATCGAGGGCCTGCTGGGCACCGCCGACCTGCTCGGCGGCCAGGGCCACGGCGGCCAGTTGCAGGACCTTTTCCAGCCGCGGCCAGGCGCCGCCGGCGTCGCCCAGCAGGGCGTCGGCGGGCAGGTACAGGCCGTTCAGTTCGATTTCCGCCAGTTGGCGGGTCTGGTCCAGGGTCGGCAAGGCGCGGCGTTGCAGGCCGGCGCTGGCGGCGGGCACGGCGAACAGGCTGACGCCCTCCTCGCCCTGGCTGGCCGGTCGGCGTGCGGGAATCAGCAGCAGGTCGGCGCTGTGGCCGTCGAGCACCGGGCGCAGGCGGCCGTCGAGAACGAAGCCGGCGCCTTCGGCACGCGCCTGCACCTGTATGGCACCGGCCGCGGGCGCGCCTTCGGCGCCCAGGGCCAGGGTGGCGTTCAGGCTGCCTTCGGCCAGGCCGGGCAGCCAGCGCGCCTGTTGCGCATCATTGCCGAGCACGCGCAAGGCGCACACGGCCAGGGCGCTGGCGAAGAACGGCAGCGGCGCCAGGCGCCGGCCCAGTTGTTCCTGGACGATGGCCAGCTCGACGAAGCCCAGCCCCAGGCCGCCATGGGCCTCGGGCACCAGCAGGGCCTGCCAGCCGAGTTCGTCACGAACACGCTGCCAGAGCGCCAGGTCATGCCCGCCGGCGACCATGGCCGCGCGCACGGCGCTGGAGGGTGAAGCATCGGCGAGGAAGCTCTCCGCGCTGTCGCGGATCATCTGCTGCTCGTCGGTGAAGGCGAATTCCATGGAAAGCGGCCCTGTCGGTTCGGATGGCCGCAGTCTGGCGGGAGTCGGTGCGAGGGGAATCGTCCGAATGGACGTGGGCAGGAAAAGCCAGGGAACAACGGTACCTGTAGGAGCGAGCTTGCTCGCGAACCGGCCTCGCAGCGGGGCTGTTCGCGAGCAAGCTCGCTCCTACGAAAAGCGGCAGCGGCGTCGGGCTCAGGCGCCGTAGACCTTCTGGGGCGGGACGACGTGGGCGATGAGGGCGTCGACCGCCTCGCCGATTTCTTCCGGCAGCCAGCGCGCGCCCTTGTCGCGTTCCGGGCCGCGGCGCCAGCCGTCGGCGATGGAGAGCTTGCCGCCTTCCACTTCGAACAGCCTGCCGCTGACGTGCTGCGAGGCTTCGCTGACCAGCCAGGCCACCAGCGGCGCGACGTTTTCCGGGGCGAAGTGGTCGAAGCCCGCTTCGGGCTTTTTCATCACCTCGGCGAACACCTGCTCGGTCATGCCGGTGCGCGCCGCCGGGGCCAGGGCGTTGGCGGTGATGCCGTAGCGCGCCAGTTCCGCCGCCTGCACCAGGGTCAATGCGGCGATGCCGCCCTTGGCGGCGGAATAGTTGGACTGGCCGATGCTGCCCTGCAGGCCGGCGCCGGAGCTGGTGTTGATCAGGCGGGCCTGGACCTTGGCGCCGGCCTTGACCTGCTCGCGCCAGTGGCGCACGGCGTGGCTGGCGATGCAGAAGTGGCCCTTCAGGTGCACGTTCATCACCGCGTCCCAGTCGGCCTCGGTGAGGCTGGCGAACATGCGGTCGCGGCAGATGCCGGCGTTGTTCACCACCGCGTGCAGGTCGCCGAAAGCGGCGATGGCGGCCTGGACGATCTCGCCGGCCTCGGCGTAGTCGGTGATGTCGTGGCAGTCGCCGACGGCGTTGCCGCCCTGGTCGCGGATCAGTGCCACCACGCCGGCGACGGCTTCGCGGTTGATGTCGTTGACCACGACGTTGGCGCCTTCGGCGGCCAGGGCCAGGGCGTAGGTGCGGCCGAGACCGCCTCCGGCGCCGGTGATGATGACGGTGCGGGATTTGCAGAGGGGCATGGGGTGTACTCCTGGTATTCCTGAGGTGGGCGTGGCGGCGGCACCCTCTCCCCAGCCCTCTCCCTGAAGGGAGAGGGGGCCGTCCGTGCAGCGGGCCGGCACGGTACCCGGCCCTTTGCCCGTGCTTCCGGGGAGTGAGGCTGAAGCGCGCTACAGCCGTTCGATAATGGTCACGTTGGCCTGGCCCCCGCCTTCGCACATGGTCTGCAGGCCGTAGCGGCCGCCGCTGCGTTCCAGCTCGTGGAGCAGCGTGGTCATCAGCCTGGCGCCGGTGGCGCCCAGGGGGTGGCCGAGGGCGATGGCGCCGCCGTTGACGTTGGTGCGTTCGTGGGGGTAGCCGGTTTCCTGCAGCCAGGCGAGCACCACCGAGGCGAAGGCCTCGTTGATCTCCACCCGGTCGATGTCGTCCAGGCGCATGCCGGCCTTCTTCAGCGCGTATTCGGTGGCCGGGATGGGCGCGGTGAGCATCCACACGGGGTCGTCCGCGCGCACGCTGAGGTGGTGGATGCGCGCCCGCGGCGTCAGGCCGTAGCGCTTCAGGGCGCGTTCGGAAACGATCAGCAGCGCGCTGGCGGCGTCGCAGGTCTGGCTCGACACGCCGGCGGTGACGCGGTCGCAGCCGAACAGGCTTTCCAGCTCGGCCATCTTCGCCAGGCTGGTGTGGCGCGGCGTCTCGTCGTGCGCAACGCCTGCCAGCGGGACGATCTCGCGGGCGAAGCGACCTGCCGCGATGGCGCGCAGCGCACGCTGGTGCGATTCCAGCGCGTAGGCTTCCAGCGCTTCGCGCCCGAGGCCCCACTTCTCGGCGATCATCTGCGCCGAGCGGAACTGGCTCGGCGGCGTGGCGCCGTAGCGCTTCACCCAGCCCTCGGAGCCGCTGAAGGGGTCGCCGAAGCCCAGCGGCTCGGCGGCGGTCATGGCCGAGGAAATCGGAATCTGCGTCATGGTCTGCACGCCGCCGGCCACCACCACGTCCTGGGTGCCGCTCATCACCGCCTGGGCGGCGAAGTGCACGGCCTGCTGCGAGGAGCCGCACTGGCGGTCCACGGTGGTGCCGGGCACGCCCTGGTCGAGGCCGGCGGCCAGCCAGCAGGTGCGGGCGATGTCGCCGGCCAGCGGGCCGATGGTGTCGACGCAGCCGAAGATGACGTCGTCGTAGTCCGCGTCGGGGATGCCGCTGCGCTGCACCAGTTCGCGCAGCACGTGGGCACCGAGGTCGGCGGCATGGATGTGCGCCAGGCCGCCCTTGCGCTTGCCGGTGGGCGTGCGCAGGGCGTCGACTATGTAGGCTTCTGCCATTTCGCTCTCCTCAGCGGCCGAAGGTGTGGCCGGCGCCGGCCTGGACAGCGCCGGCGAACAGCGCCTGGCACAGCCGCGCCTTGTGCAGGCTGCGGTCGCCCCAGACCTTGTCCAGGGCCCAGGCGCGCTTCATGTACAGCTGCAGGTCGACTTCCCAGGTGTAACCCATGGCGCCGTGCACCTGGATGGCGTTCTTCGCCGCCAGCTGCGAGGCCTCGGCACAGGCCAGGCGTGCCTGGGACACGTGCAGCGCGGCCAGCCGGTGGCCCTCGGCGAGGGACTGCGCGGCGCGGTACAGCGGGCCCTTGGCGAATTCGATGAGCACCGCAACGTTGGCCATCAGGTGCTTGACCGCCTGGAAGCTGCCGATCGGCTTGCCGAACTGCTTGCGCTCGAAGCTGTAGTCCACCGCCAGGTCGACCATGCGCCGCGCCAGGCCCAGCTGCTGCGCGGCGCAGGCCAGGGCGCCGCGCTCGAAGGCCGCGCTCCACAGGGCGCGGGCCTGCTCGCCACGGGCGACGCAGGTGGCGGCGGATGGCGTCCAGGCCACGGCGAACAGGCGCCGCGCCGGGTCCAGCACCGCGTTGCCGGTGAGCTGCACGGCCTCGCGCGGCACGGCGTGCACTTCATCATGGCTGCCGAGGATCAGCAGGTCGGCGACGTGGGCATCGGCCACCAGCAGATTGTCCGGGTGCCCGACCGCCAGGCGCGCGCGGCCTTCGGCGATGCGCCCCAGCCAGTCGGCCTTGAGCGCCTCGTGCTCGTCGCCCAGGGCGGCCAGCAGCGGCGCGCCGACCAGCACGGTGTCCAGCAGCGGCTCGGCCAGCGCCGCGTAGCCGCATTCCTGGGCCGGCAGGACCCAGTCGGTTTCGTCCAGGCCCAGGCCGCCGTAGGCCTCGGGCAGGTTGAGGGCGGTCAGGCCCAGTTCGGCCAGTTGCGCCCAGAGTTCGTCGCTGCGCCCGCTGTCGCCGGCCCACAGCTCGCGCTGGCGCTCGGGGGGCACCTGGTTGGTGAGGAAGGCGCGCACGCTGTCGTGGAAGCGCAGCTGGTCGTCGTTGAAGGTGAAGTCCATGGCCATGCTCCTCAGGCGCGCGGCATGCCGAGCATGCGTTCGGCGATGATGTTGCGCTGGATTTCGTTGGTGCCGGCGTAGATCGGCCCGGCCAGGGAGAACAGGAAGCCGTCCAGCCAGCGCCCCACTTCGCCCGCGGCGGGCGCGCCGGGCAGCAGTTCGGCGCGGGCGCCGAGGATGCTCAGGGCGGTGTCGTGCATGCGCTGGTCCAGCTCCGACCAGAAGATCTTGTTGGTCGAGGACTCCGCGCCGATGCGCCCGCCCTGCTGCAGGCGCGAGGCGGTCATGTAGGTGCTCAGGGTGTAGGCCTCGGCGTCGAGCCAGGCGCGCATCACCGCCTCGCCGATGGCCGGGTCGCGGTCGGCCGCCTCGCGGTTGTCCAGGTACAGCTGCAGCAGGCGCCGCGCGGTTTCCTGGAAGCGCGCCGGCGAGCGCAGCATCAGCCCGCGCTCGAAGCCGGCGGTGGACATCGCCACGTGCCAGCCCTGGCCTTCGCCGCCCAGCACGTTCTCCACCGGCACCCGCACGTCGTCGAAGAAGATTTCGGCGAAGCCCGGCAGGCCGTCGAGCTGGGCGATGGGGCGGATGGTGATGCCGGGGCTGTCCAGCGGCACCAGGATGAAGGTCAGGCCGTGGTGGCGGCTGGAGGCCGGGTCGGTGCGGAACAGGCCGAACAGCCAGTCGGCCCAGACCGCGCGGGTGGACCAGGTCTTCTGGCCGTTGATGACGAAGTGCTCGCCGTCGCGCTCGGCGCGCGAGCGGATGGCCGCCATGTCGGAGCCGGCGCCCGGTTCCGACCAGCCCTGGGCCCAGACGTCCTCGCCGCGCGCCATGCGCGGCAGGAAGCGGGCCTTCTGCGCCTCGCTGCCGAACTCCATCAGCGTCGGGCCGAGCAGGAAGATACCGTTCTGGTTGACCCGCCCGGGCGCGCCGGCGCGGTAGTACTCTTCCTCGAAGATCAGCCACTGGATCAGGTCGCAGCCGCGCCCGCCGTAGGCTTCCGGCCAGGTGACCATGCCCCAGTGGCCGTCGTGCAGGCGTGCCTCCCATTCGCGGTGCAGGCGGAAGCCTTCCTCGGTGTCGTAGGAGGGCAAGGGGCGCTTCGGCACGTTGGCCGCGAGCCAGCTGCGGACCTCTTCGCGGAAGGCCTGTTGTTCGTTGTTGTAGTTCAGGTCCATGGGCTGTCGCCTGCGGTCAGTTGAATTGCGCTTCGCGCTTTTCCACGAAGGAGTCGCGCGCTTCCTGGGAATCCAGCGAGCGGTAGGCCTCGAGGGTGAAGCCCTGCTCCCAGCGGTACTTGTCTTCGAGGTTGCCGTCCTCGATGCCGGTCAGCGCCTCCTTGGCCAGGGCGATCATCCGCGGGCTCTTGGCGGCGATCCTGCGCGCCACCTCCAGCGCCGCCTCGCGCAGCTTCTCGCGCGGCACCACGCGCTCCACCGCGCCCAGGCGGTAGGCCTCGTAGGCGTCGATGGGCTCGCCGGTGAAGTACATGTGGCGCACCTTCTGCACCGGGAACAGGCGCTGCAGGTGGGCGCCGCCGCCCATGGCGCCGCGGTCCACCTCGGGCACGCCGAAGCTGGCGCATTCGCTGGCGACGACTATGTCCGCCGCGCCGCACAGGCCGATGCCGCCGCCGAGGACGAAGCCGTGCACGGCGGCGATCACCGGCTTGGGATTGCGGTGCACGGCCTTGAAGCTGTCGTAGTTGCCCTTGTTCACCGCCACGATCAGGTTGCCGTCGGCGGCCAGTTCCTTGATGTCGACGCCGGCGCAGAAGCCGCGGCCCTCGGCGCGGATGACGATGACCCGCACCGCGTCGTCGCGGCCCAGGCGTTCCAGCTCAGCAGCGATGGCCGCCCAGCCGGCGCAGTCGAAGGCGTTCACCGGCGGGCGGTCGAACACCAGCTCGGCGATGTGCTCGTGGATGTCAACGCGAAACGGTGGCATGGCGGCTCTCCTGGGATGGTTGCGGGTCTACCAGGCGGGCCAGCTCGGCGAGCCGCGTCCCGGCCTGGGCGACGATGGTCTGGATAATCTCGGCGCACGGCGGGCGGCCGGCGAGCAACGCGGCGACCTGCCCGGCCGGCAGCACGCCGTCCTGCGGCTGGCCGTCGACCATGGCCTTCTGGATCACCATGGGCGCGTTGGCCGCCAGCAGCGCCTGGCTCAGGCTCAGTTCGCCGCGCTCGCGCAGGGCCTGGAGCATCTGCCCCCAGCCGATGCCGGACAGGCGCCGGTAGGCCAGCGCGCAGTGCAGCGCCAGGCGCAGGCGGCGCAGCGGGCCGGCGGCCTCCAGGGCGTCGAGCAGTTCGTTGCGGATCATCCGCTGCGGCAGGCCGTCGAGGGCGCGGCTGACGATCACCGCCGCCGGGTCCTTCACGCCCAGGTAGCGCGCCAGGGTGGCCTCGGGCACCGGGCTCTCACGGCTCATCAGAAAGCGCGTGCCCATGGCCACGCCCTCCGCGCCCAGGGCCAGCGCGGCCACCAGGCCGGCGCCGTCGTGGAAGCCGCCGGCGGCCACCACCGGCACCTGCACGGCCTCGCGCACCTGGGCCAGCAGCAGCGAGGTCGGCACCGAGCCGGTGTGCCCGCCGCCCTCCCCGCCCTGCACGGTGACGATGTCGGCGCCCAGCTCCACGGCCTTCTGCGCGTGCTTCAGGGCGCCCACGGTGGGCATGCAGACCACCCCGGCCTCCTTCAGCCGGGCGATCAGCTTCGGCCCCGGCGAGCGGCTGTAGCTGACCGCGCGCACGCCGTGGCGCAGCACCAGCTCGACGATCTCGCCGGCGTTGGGTTGGTACATGTGGAAGTTGACGCCGAACGGCTGGGCGCTCAGCGCCTTGGTTTCGAGAATCGCCGCCTCCATGCGCTGCGGCTCGATGGTCGCCCCGGCGAGGAAGCCGAAGCCGCCGGCGTTGCCGGTGGCCGCCACCAGGCGCGGGTCGGCCACCCAGCCCATGGCGGTCTGGATGATCGGGTAGCGGCAGCCGAGCAGTCGGCTGACGCGGGTGCTCAGGTCCGCGCTCATCGGCCGCCCTCCGCCGGCTCGCGCTGGGAGCTGGCCATGGCGCGGGCGTCGTAGCCGCCCAGGCGGTCGCCGGAGACCAGCTCGTTGTGGGCGTGGGCGAAGTGGTGCAGGCCGAACACCATGTCCATGGTGGCGCGCTTGCCCATCAGGTCCTCGGCGTTGTTCACCGCCTGCTTGGCCAGCTGCAGGCCCAGGCGCGGCATTTCGGCGATGCGCCGGGCCATGTCGAGGGTCACGTCCAGCAGCACGTCGCGCGGCACCACCTTGTTGACCATGCCCAGCTGCCAGGCGCGCTCGGCCGGCATGCGCTCGCCGAGGAAGAGGAATTCCTTGGCGATGCGCGGGTTCAGTTCATGCACGTGGGCGAAGTACTCCACCCCGGGGATACCCATGCGCACCACCGGGTCGCGGAAGTAGGCATCGTCGCTGGCGACGATCAGGTCGCACACCCAGGCCAGCATCAGCCCGCCGGCGATGCAGGCGCCCTGCACCATGGCCACGGTCGGCTTGGGCATCTCGCGCCAGCGCCGGCACATGCCCAGGTACACCTCCTGCTCGCGGGCGTAGAGGAACTCGCCGCCGGGCTTGTTGACGTGGTCGTACCACAGGCTGGCGCGCTCGAAGCTCTGGTCGACGTCGCGCCCCGGGGTGCCGATGTCGTGGCCGGCGGAGAAGTGCTTGCCGGCCCCGCGCAGGACGATGACCTTGACCGCGTCGTCGTCGCAGGCGCGGCGGAAGGCCGCGTCCAGCGCGTAGGTCATCCGCGAGTTCTGCGCGTTGTGGTACTCGGGGCGGTTCATGGTGACCAGGGCCAGCGGGCCCTGCACCTCGTAGAGCACGACTTCCTCGTTCATGGCCGTGCTCCTGCGGCGCGGCGGTCGCCCGGCGGGTCGTCCTTGAGCTGGCGGGCGCGCAGGTTGTGCGGGTCGAGGCGGCGGATGAGTTCCAGCTGCTGCGCCGTGGGCGCTGCGGTGGTCGGAATCCGTGCCGGCAGCGCCAGGTCGAAGCCGGTGTTGTCCAGCACCTGGGCCAGCGCCACGCCGGGGTGCAGCGAGCGCACGCGCATCTGCCGCTGCGGGCCCTGGAAGTCGAGCACGCAGAGGTCGGTGACGACCAGGCGGATGTCGATGTCGTCCAGCGTCCAGCCACGGGCCAGGCGCGCCGGGTTGTAGCCCACCGAGGCGACCATGTCGACCTCGCCCTCGACGAACACCCGGCGGCTGTGCGCCGGCACGAAGAAGGAGTTGGCGTGGCTGATGGAATTGCCGGGGAAGCCGCGCACCCCGAGCATCTGCGCCTTGGGCCGGGCGTAGTCGCCAATGCAGGAGATGTTCGCCTGGCCGAAGCGGTCGATCTGCGTCGGCCCCACCAGCGCGTGGCGGCGCCCGCCCCAGACGTTGTCGAAGATGCGCGAGAAGCCCATCCAGCTGTCGAACTTGGGCACATAGCCGTTGCGCGCGCCCAGCGGCACCGGCTCGCCGACCATGAAGGCCTCGGAGTCGGTCATCAAGAGGTCGCGGTTGCAGCTCTGCATGGCCAGGGAAGCGGCCAGCCGGGGGATCACCCCGATGCCGGTGGCGAGCACCTCGCCGTCGTCGCGCCAGCACTCGCTGGCGGCGCTGATCAGCAGTTCGGCGAGGCTGTAGGAAGCGTTTGCGTCAGTCATGGTTCGGCCTCGTCAGAACACCGGCAGGGGCAGCTTGCGGAGCGCGTCGAGCCCGCCGACCTTGTCCAGGTAGGCCGCCTCGCCGTCGCGGATGAATTCGTCGTAGTAGCGCTGCCAGCCGCCCTCCTCCTGGGCCGAGGCGTTGTAGCGCTGCAGGTGCGCCACGTCGAAGCCGTACAGCGGCGCGCAGGCGCTGGGGTGGGCGCCGCCGGGGATGTGCGCCACGCCGCGGGTGAGGTTGCGCTCCCAGAACACCTGGCGCGCGGCCTGCGGGTTGGCGTGGAAGTACTCGGGCTCGACCAGCTCGTCGCAGCTCACGTAGGTATTGGCGGCGGCGCGGGCGAAGAGGTCGTCCATGTAGTGGTCCGGCCCCTCGATCTGGCAGACGCCGCGGGCGTCGGCGCGGTCGACGTGGAGCAGCGCGGCGTCCAGCTTCAGCGCCGGCATGGCGACCCAGTCGCGGCCGTCGGCATAGGGCGAGGCCACCAGTTTTATCTGCGGGTTGTGCGTCAGCACGTCGGTGCCCAGGCCCACCGCGGTGGGGATGAAGGGCACGTGCATGGCCGCGGCGCGCAGGCCCAGCAGCAGCATGCCTTCGTCGATCTCCATCACCTCCAGCTCGCCGGCCTGGCGCGCCTTGCGGAAGTACGGTTCCAGCGGGATGAAATCCAGCGAGACGAAGGCGAACACCAGCTTCCTGACCTTGCCGGCGGCGCAGAGCATGCCGACGTCGGCGCCGCCGTAGGCGACGATGGTGAGGTCCTTGAGGCCTGAGCGGAGAATCTCGCGGACCAGGGCCATGGGCTTGCGCCGCGGGCCCCAGCCGCCGATGCCGATCGTCATGCCGTCGCGCAGCTGGGCGACCACCTCGGTGGCCGTCATGCGTTTGTCCATGCTGTGCTCCTTACTGCCGGCCGACGCTGAAGTCGTGGCCCCAATGGCTGACCACGGTGCTTTCGAAGGGGGTGTGCGCCTGCCAGTCCACCTCCAGCCCGCCGTGGCCGTACTCGATGTCGAAGCCGCCGGGGCTGCGCATGTAGAAGGACACCATCTGGTCGTTGGTGTGCTTGCCGAGGGTGGCCGACAGCTGCACGCCCTGGGCGTGCATGCGGTCCAGCGCGCGGCCGACGTCGTCGAGCGCGGCGGTTTCCAGCATCAGGTGCACGCAGCCGCTGGGGATCGGGCACTCGAAGATCGCCAGGGAATGGTGGCGGGCGTTGTTGCAGTGCATGAAGTGGATGCGCTTCTCCGGCTCCTGCGGGTCGGGGGTGAAGCGCACCTTCATCAGGTCGGAGAGGCCGAAGCCCAGCACCTGCTCGTAGAAGTCGCGGCAGCGCTCGAAGGCCGGCGCCGGCAGCACCACGTGGCCCATGCCCATGGCGCCGGTGACGAAGCCGCTGACGCCCACCGGCGAGACGAAGGGCCTGAAGTCCTGGCAGGGGCCCCAGAACAGCTCGTGGCGGTTGCCGTCGGGGTCGCGGAACAGGGCGACTTCCTGCACCTTGCGCAGCGCGCAGTCGGCGGCGCTGCCGCGCTCGACCTCCACGTCGGCGCGCTGCAGCTCGGCGATGGCCTGCTCGAAAGCGGCCTTGCCGGCCACCTCCCAGCCGCTGGCGCCGTAGCCGTCGCGCTCGTCGCGCAGCACCAGCACGCGGTAGTGGCGCTCGTCCATCTTCAGGTACAGCGCGCCCTCGGGGGCGGCGTCGTCCACCATCATGCCCAGCACCTGGCCGGCGTAGCTGCGCCAGCGCTCCAGGTCGCTGGCCAGGACGGTCACGTAGCCCAGTCCTCGGATATCCATGGGTGCTCTCCTCATCGTTGTCGCGGGCCCGCCGCAGGGGCCACTGGTGATGGGGATTCAAACAGCGCCGGGCAGGCCCAACATCGTCCGATGGGACTAGCGCGAAAGCGGCGTCCGGCGGGGCCTGCGCGCGTCCGTCCGGCGCAGCGCCGGACACACCGCGCAGGCCCCTGGCCATCTAGGCCGAACGGACGATTCGATGCCCCCGCGGCGCGTCCATGCTCGCCCGCAAACAACAACGAGCAGCCCCGAGGCGCCCATGAACGCAGCCACCTCCCCGGCCCGGGATCCGTTCGCCCGCGCCGGCATCAGCGCCGCCGCACTGAGCGAACTGCTCGACCTGGTCTACCGCGGCCCCCTGGAAAGCACGCCCTGGGCCAGCCTGCTGGAAGCCCTGCGCCAGCGCTGCGGCGCCAGCTTCGTCACCCTGGTGCTGCGCAACCCCGACCACCAGCGCCCGGGGCTGATCGTCAACGCCTCCGCGCACGGCCCGCACCTGCCCGGCGAGCCCTCCTACAGCGAGCACTACTACGCCATCTGCCCCTTCCTCGACTGGCCCGCCGGGCAGGTCGCCAGCGCCGACCGGGTGCTGGGCACGCCGCAGTGGCTGGGCCACGACTTCTACCGCCACTACCTGGCGCCGCTGGACCTGCGCTACGTGCTGGTGGCCCGGATGCTCAGCGCCGGCGGCATGCACTGCGCGCTGTTCGCCTGCCGCGACCACGCCGGTGAGGATTTCAGCGAGGCCGAACTGGCCCTGGTAGAACTGCTGCTGCCGCACCTGCAGCAGGCGGTGGACCTGCACTCCACGGTGGACCAGCTGGAATCCGAGCGGCGCCTCTACGCCCTGACCATCGACCGCCTGCTGGTGGGCACCGCCATCCTCGACACCCACGGCCGCCTGCTGCGCTGCAACGGCGCCGCCCGGCGCCTGCTGGACAGCCGCGACGGCCTGGAATGCCGGCAGGAGCGCCTGCAGGCCTTCGCCCGCCAGGACAACCGCAACCTGCAGAGCGCCATCCAGACCGTGCTGCAGCGCCGCGAGCGCGACGACGAGGTGGAAGTCCTGGCCCTCACCCGGCCCAGCGGCGGCATGCCGCTGAACCTGCTGCTGCGGCCCATTGCCCTGCACCACGAAAGCCGCGGCGACGCCCGCCAGCCGGCGGTGGCGGTGTTCATCCGCAACCCCGCCGACTCGCCCCAGGCCTCGCGCACCCTGCTGCGCAGCCTGTTCCAGCTGACCCGCAGCGAAACCGAGGTGGCCATGCAGATGATGGACGGCCTGACCCTCGACGAAACCGCCGACGCCCTGGGCGTGTCGCGCAACACGGTGCGCGCGCACCTGCGCGGGGTGTTCGCCAAGACCGGCGTGACGCGCCAGGCGGAGCTGGTGAAGACGCTGCTCAACAGCGTCGCCTCGCTGGCCTGAACGGGCGGTTCAGAAGATCGACAGGTCGTAGCCGGCGATCAGGCGCACCTCGTCCACGTCCCGCGCCCGCCGCACCGCCAGTCAGAGGTCGCCGATCCGCGCCAGCTCGCGCTGCAGCCCGTCGCGCTCCAGGCTGGCGAAGGGCAAGGCGAAGAAGGCCCGGCAGCGTCGCTCGATGTGCGCCAGGGTGGCGCGGAAGGCGTCGTCC
>Ga0180219_1000701_pt1 | contig 24899 bp, 23 predicted proteins | sample eDN3rd30CBELigMG_FD_151338 | JGI IMG/M metagenome (GOLD analysis project Ga0180219, IMG submission 151338) | Enriched Miracle-Growth compost microbial communities from Emeryville, California, USA - eDNA 3rd pass 30_C BE-Lig MG (version 2)... ... | reverse complement strand
TCCCTCGGGGCGCTCTTGCAGGCGCGTGGCTACAAGGTCCGCACTCGCAAGTTCGATCCTTATCTGAACGTCGATCCCGGCACGATGTCGCCTTATCAACATGGCGAGGTCTATGTGACGGACGACGGGGCGGAAACGGACCTCGATCTCGGCCACTATGAGCGCTTCACCGGCGTTGCCAGCCGGCAGGCGGACAACGTCACGCAGGGGCGCATCTACCAGACGATCATCCAGAAGGAGCGGCGCGGCGACTATCTCGGCGCAACGGTGCAGGTGATCCCGCACGTCACCGACGAGATCAAGGCCTTCGCGCTGGCCGAGACGGACGATGTCGACTTCGTGCTCTGCGAAATTGGCGGCACGGTGGGCGATATCGAGAGCCTGCCGTTCATGGAGGCGATCCGCCAGCTTCACAATGAGCTGGGGCGCAGGCAGTCCATCTTCGTGCATGTCACGCTGGTGCCCTATATTGCGGCGGCCGGCGAGCTGAAGACCAAGCCGACGCAGCACAGCGTGCGCGAATTGACCTCGCTCGGAATCCAGCCGGACATTTTGCTGTGCCGCTGCGAGCAGCCCCTGCCGGACAGCGAGCGGGCCAAGATCGCCCTGTTCTGCAACGTGCGCAAGGAAGCGGTCATTCCGGCGCTGGATGCGCGCAGCATCTATGCGGTGCCGGTGCAATATCACCGTGAAGGGCTGGACCAGGCGGTGCTGGACGCCTTCGGCATCGATGGCGCGCCCGAGCCGGATCTGAGCCGCTGGTATGACATCATGGAGCGGCAGGAGCATCCCGAGGGCGAGGTGACGATCGGCGTGGTCGGCAAATATGTCGGCCTGCCGGATGCTTACAAGTCGCTGCACGAAGCACTGATGCACGGGGGCCTGGCCAACCGCGTCAAGGTGAAGGTGCAGTGGCTGGACGCCGAGCTGTTCGAGGGGGAGGAGAGCGATATCGCCGCCCAGCTCGAGCCTATGCATGGGATTCTCGTGCCTGGTGGGTTCGGCGTGCGCGGATCGGAAGGCAAGATCGCCAGCGTGCGCTTTGCCCGCGAGCGCGCCGTGCCGTTCTTCGGCATCTGTCTGGGTATGCAGATGGCGTGCATCGAAGGCGCGCGGAATACCGCGGGGATCACCAACGCCTCGACCACTGAATTCGGGCCGACGGAGGAGCCGGTGGTCGGCCTCATCACTGAATGGATGAGCAAGGAAGGCCTGCAGCAGCGCAATGCCGAGACTGATCTGGGCGGCACCATGCGGCTCGGGGCCTATCCCGCCAGGCTGACCGGCAACAGCGTTGTCGGCGGCATTTATGGCACGGAAGATATCAGCGAGCGCCATCGCCACCGCTACGAGGTGAATGCGCGCTACCGCGAGCCGCTGGAGGCTGGTGGCCTGATCTTCTCCGGCATGTCGCCGGATGGGGCCTTGCCGGAGATTGTCGAGCGGCCGGACCATCCGTGGTTCATCGGCGTGCAATTCCACCCGGAGCTGAAATCCAAACCATTCGATCCGCATCCGCTGTTCCGCAGCTTCATCGAGGCGGCGGTCAAGCAGAGCCGGTTGGTCTGAGGCATATCACGGCGCTGCGTGCGTTGCGGCCATGACTCATCGAACAAAAGAGGTCGAGCCGGATCGGTTGTGCCATGACATGAAAAGGGCGCCCGGTTGCCCGGACGCCCTCCGCTTGGGATATCGTGCCGCGGTCAAGCGGCGTTCTTGTCTGTCTGCTGTTCGACGGCGGGATGCTCGACGACCGCGCCCTTGCCGTTGATGGCGATCTTGCGCGGTTTCATCGCATCCGGCACCTCGCGAACGAGATCGACGGTGAGCAGGCCGTCCGTAAGATTGGCATTCTCGACCCGGACGAAATCGGCCAGTTCGAAGCGACGCTCGAACCCGCGATTGGCGATGCCGAGGTGGAGGTAGCTGCCGCGCTCGCCATCCGTGCTCTCAGCCTTGCGGCCGGTGATCTGGAGCAGATTCTGCTGCGCGGTGATATCAATCTCATCGGGCTTGAACCCGGCAATGGCAAGCGTCACGCGGTAGCGATCTTCTTCGAGCCGTTCGATGTTGTAGGGCGGATAATTGTCCACCTGCTGCAGACGCGCGCTGTTCTCGATGAGATCGAACAACCGGTCGAAGCCGACGGTGGTGCGGCGATAGGGTGTCAAGTCAAAGCCACGCATAGTCAAATCCTCCTGCTGGAGCGTGTTTGAAGTGCGATGCCGGGCCCGGAGCGGCGCCCGGTGCATCATCCGGCCCCAAATGGCGACCGGATGTTCTCCAGATATGGGCAGGGCATTGGCTTTCAAGAGGAGGGGTTTCTTATCCTCCGGCGCGCTCGAAGTGGCTCGGAGCGTTCCGCCCACGCATTGGCGCGAGAACCGAGGCGTTAGGGCATCTCTGGGAATCCTGGGATGATTGGAGAATCCCCATCCACCATTTTCAGGGCGAATGAGGAATTTCCCAAAAGATCGCAGGATGGGAGGGGCGGGCAATCGCTTCTGTGTTACCCTGAAAGACTAAGCGCCCAGATCGTTGCCGATCCGGGCGCCCGTGGACGAATAATCGTCTCCCCCTTTGGAAACGCATTCCGCGCACCTTAACGGCCCCCTCAAGCGTAAAGGCGGGAATGCGATCTCCCTGAACCACGGCCTGCTATGAAAAGCCTGTGTTTCGACCCAGAGGCTAAGCGCGCGGCGGGGTGGTGTCACGGGGCAAGTTGATCTATCAATCAATTGCCTCGCCATCTGTGCCAATTCCGCAACAGATGGCCGCGGGTGGTTGACCCTACGGTATGGCCGATTTCTGGCGTAATATCTGGCTGCCACTTGCCACCGTCCGCAGCGCGCCATAAGCAGGCGCAACCCCCGCAGCGAGATCGCACGCAGCCCCATGATCCTCTCCCGCTACGAAAAAATGATCGCCCGGCGCTATCTGCTGCCCGGCAAGGGGGAGGGGTTCATTTTCATGGTCGCCTCGATCAGCCTGATCGCGGTGATGCTGGGCGTGGCCGCGCTGATCGTGGTGATGAGCGTGATGAACGGCTTCCGCGCGGAGCTGTTCGACAAGATCGTCGGCCTCAATGGTCATGCGGTGGTGCAGGGCTACGGCAACCGGCTTGACAACTGGCAGGACATCGCAGCCCAGGCGCGCAAGACGCCGGGCGTGACCAGTGCGACGCCGCTGATCGAGCAGCCGCTGCTTGCCCTCTATGACGGGCGGGCGGAGGCGGCGATCATCCGCGGCATGACCGAGCATGATATTCGCGACAATCCCTCGCTCAAGACCAAGGTGGTCGCCGGCTCGCTCGATGCGATCCGCGCCGGTAGCGGCAAGGTGGCGATCGGCTCGCGGCTGGCGGAAAATCTCGGCGTTTCGCTGGGGCAGACGATCACGCTCATCAATCCCTCCGGCCGCTCGACGCCGTTCGGCACGATGCCTCGCCAGATCCCCTATGAGATCGGCGCCATCTTCGAGATCGGCATCTATGATTATGACAAGGCCTTCATCATCATGCCGATGCAGGACGCGCAGACGCTGCTGCTGCTCGGCGACAAGGTGCAGATGGTCGAGGTGAAAACCACCGATCCGGACCGCGTCGGCGAGTATATGGCGCCGCTCGCCAAAGCCGTGGAGGGCCAGGCGACGATCATCGACTGGCGGCAGATGAACGCCAGTCTGTTCGAGGCGTTGCAGGTGGACCGGGTGGTGTCCTTCGTCATCCTTTCGCTCATCATCCTGGTGGCGGTGTTCAACATCCTTTCCTCGCTCATCATGCTGGTGCGGGCCAAGACGCGCGATATCGCGATCCTGCGCACCATGGGGGCGACACGATCCAGCCTGCTGCGCATCTTCGTCACCGTGGGCGTGGCGATCGGCTCGCTGGGCATGTTGGCGGGTGTGTCGCTGGGTTTCATCATCCTCTATTTCCGGCAGGGCATATTGGACGGCGTGCAGATGCTGACTGGCCAGCAGATCTGGGATCCGTCGATCCGGTTCCTCACGACATTGCCCTCCAAGCCCGATCCGGTGGAGATTGGCGGCATCTGCCTGATGGCGGTGGGCTTCAGCTTCCTCGCGACACTCTACCCGGCCTATAAGGCGGCCAATACCGATCCGGTGCAGGTGCTGCGCTATGAGTGAGGTGCTCGCCGTCTCCGCCCTCTCGCGCAGCTTCACGCAAGGTGGCGCGCAGATCGACGTGCTGCGCGGTGTGGATTTGCGCGTGGGATCAGGCGAGATCGTGGCGCTGCTCGGTGCATCGGGCAGTGGCAAATCGACCATGTTGCAGGCGGTGGGCCTGCTCGAAGGCGGCTATGGCGGCTCGATCCGCCTGTGCGGCGTGGAAGTGGCCGGCGAGGGAAGTGACGGACGGACGCGACTGCGGCGCGAGAAGCTGGGTTTCGTCTATCAATTCCATCATCTGCTGCCCGATTTCAACGCGATCGAGAATGTCGTTCTCCCGCAACTCATTCTTGGCAGAACGCCCGACGAGGCACAGGCGCGCGCGGCGAGCCTGCTCACCAGCCTCGGCCTTGCCGAGCGGTTGGAGCATAAGCCGAGCCGCCTTTCCGGCGGTGAGCAGCAGCGCGTGGCGGTGGCCCGTGCGCTCGCCAATCGACCGGCACTGGTGCTGGCGGACGAGCCGACCGGCAATCTCGATGAGCGCACCGCCGACATCGTGCTGGACGAGTTCATCCGCCTCGTGCGCGAGCAGGGATCGGCCGCGCTGATCGCCACTCATAACGAGCGGTTGGCAGCCCGGATGGATCGCATCGTGCGGCTGCATGATGGTGTGCTGGACTGAATAACGAACACCGCTGGCTTGACGAAGCGGGTAGGGCGACCGGGCGGCGATCGCGCCATCGCTCATGTCGGTTATTCCGTATCTATCGTAAGATATTGAAAATATGGTGAAATATCATGATTTTTGGAGCGGGGGGATGCGTGCCCATCATGAGGAAGATTTGATCTGAGATATATCAGATAACCACCTGATTATCATGGGTAATTATTGAATTATGGGGTGATTCGGCCTCAAGTGCGATACTGCAATTGCGCTCCATGAGACTCGCAGCCGGCTTCGTAAGCGCGTAGGTTGAGCAAGAGCGCTTCATGCGGGGCGCGGCAGCAGGAGCATGACATGGCCACCATCCTCATCGCCGGCGCCAATCGGGGCATTGGATTGGAACTGGCGCGGCAATATGCGGCGGAGGGGCATGACGTCATCCGCTGCATGCGTGGCACGGACAAGGCGGGAGAGACGATTGGCGAAGCGCGAGCGCTCGATGTCACGGACGATGCCTCCGTTGCGGCGCTGGCCAAGGCGCTGGAAGGGCGGACGATCGATCTCGTTATCGCCAATGCGGGCGTGATCGGGCCGGAGCGGCAAAGCGCGACCGAGATGGACTTTCCCGGCTTCCTCGCCACGCTCGACGTCAATGTGCTGGGGCCGCTGCGTGTGGTGCAGGCGTTGCTCCCCAATTTGCGGGCGGCCGGGCAGGGGCGGGTCGCGGTCGTTTCCAGTCAGATGGGATCGTTTCATTCGACCCAACCCAATTTTGTCGCCTATCGTGCGTCCAAGGCGGCAGTGAACAAAGTATTCCAGTGCCTGGCGGGTGATCTCAAGCAGGAGGGCATCGCCGTGGCAGCGCTACACCCCGGCTGGGTGCGCACCGACATGGGCGGCCCCGGTGCCGATCTCGCCGTGGAGACAAGCGCTGCGGGCATCCGCAAGGTGCTGGCCGACCTTGCTCTTGAACGGACAGGGCGGTTCTTCTCTTATGATGGAACCGCGCTGCAATGGTGAAGGTGTAACCACATCAGTGCCGCAAGGGGGGCGTCTGGGCGATATAACTCGCTATGAATAATGGCTCGCCGCGCTCTTAGGCTAAGCCCACTTCCTTGAGCGGGATATCGATATTGGCGAGTTGTTCCCGGTCCGGCCGGCTACCTTCCAGAACCAGCGCGCGGCCCTGCACATAATCCTTGGTGCGGTTAACGCAATCGAGCGCGATCACCTGACCCTGCCGTAGATAGACGAGCGAGAAGCTGCGCGTGGCGGGATCGCCGCGCACCACGCATTCGTCATGAGTGAGGGAGAGGCCGACTGTTTGCAGGCGCAGATCATATTGGTTGGACCAGAACCACGGAATCGCATCATAAGGCGTGGGATTACCGAGGATGTGCTGCACGGCGGCACGCGCCTGATCGTTGGCGTTCTGCACCGATTCGAGGCGGATGCGCCGGCCGGCGGCGAACCGGCTCTCATGCGCCGCGCAATCGCCCACCGCATAAATGTCCGGCAGGGAGGTCTGGCCGAACTCATCCACGTCCACGCCATTGCCGCCGCTGGCTCCGGCAAGGATCAGGGGGCCAGTCTCCGGCACGATGCCGATACCGATGATGATCGTATCACCCGGCACCACCGTGCCATCGGCCAGGCGCACGCCCGTTGCCCGGTCCTGCGCGTCCGTCTCGATTGCTTCCACCGCGGTGTCGAGGCGGATATCCACGCCGTGCGAGCGATGTTCATCCTGGAAGAAGGTGGAGAGGGCCGGGCCGGCAACGCGTGCCAGCACTCGATCGAGCGCTTCGATCAGCGCCACTTGCTTGCCGAGCTTGCTCAGCACCGCCGCCGCTTCCAGGCCGATATACCCCCCGCCGACGATGATGAAGCGCTTGGCGCCGGGCAACATGGCCATGAGGGCATCGACATCCGCGCGAGTGCGGACGGTGAACAGGCCCTGCGCCGTCGCGCCTGGACAGGAGAGCTGGCGGGCAACGCCGCCGCCGGCCCAGATCAGCTTGCCATAGCCATAATCCGCGCCGCTCGCCGTCTGCACGCTGTGGCCGGCCGGGTCCACGGATTTGACCCGCTCGCCCAGGATCATCTCGATTCCATGGTCGTCCCAGAAGGCGGCCGGGCGAAGCAACAGGCGCTCGAAAGTCTTTTCGCCGGCGAGATAGTCCTTGGAGAGCGGCGGGCGCTCATAGGGCAGGTCAGGCTCGGCGCTGATGAGGCTGATCGTGCCCGTGAACTTCTGTTGCCGCAACAGGATAGCGCTTTGCGCGCCCGCATGGCCGCCACCGATGATGAGGCAATCGAAATGCCGCACAGGGCGTTCTCCTCAGGATGATGTCCGGGCCTTGCCAGAGAAAACGCGGCTTCGCAATCGGGGGAGGGCGCGGCTCGGAGTCGGTTCCGCGAATCGGTGTGGGGGACGGATGCCTCCGATAAGGCGAGCCGAAAGATCCTGTGTTGCCTCCAGCGGAAGGAGTGGAGGCTCCCTCTGAAAAATCCATCGATTCAATGGGGAAGACCGAGGGCGGGCACGTGGGCGCATCTGTCTCAAATAGGGATAGGTGTTAATTTTTCATTAATTGCGATGACCCGCTGATTTCTGCTATCGAGCGCTATCACTGTGGGAGAATGAGTATGTCTGGTTTGATGAAGAGCATGGCACTGGCGACCGTATTGGCCGCTGGCGGCACGACCGCTGCTTCGGCGGCGATTGTCACCAATGGCGGTTTTGAGGATGGCCTGAACGGATGGACCGTCGAGAACTGGGGCGGCACCACCCCGGGCGTGGGCGTGACGACCGTCACGACGAATGGCGTGGCCGATAGCACTGGCTATGGCGATGTCGTTCCGTCCTATGATGGCGGCAGCAGCGCGGTTTTCTTCGTGGATGACAACGCCGCTCAGGCGATTTGGCAGAGGGTTTCGCTCGTGAGCGGCACCCAATATACCCTGAGCTTCGCGCTTTTTGGCACAGAGTCGGGTGCGGCCAATGACTTCGGTTTTGCGTTCTCGGATTCGGTCATCGCGGACTTTTTGACTTTCTCTCCGATCCGAACCATTGATCTTTTGACGAATGGCGACGTACCGGTGAACGCTTGGCAGGAATATAGCTATACTTTCACCGCCAACCGGACGGATGACTATTTCCTGAACTTTGCGTTCGCCTCAGGTCCGACCCCGGCGAAGGACGTGCTGCTGGACGGCGTGAGCATCGCTGCCGTTCCTGAGCCGGCGACCTGGGCGATGATGATCCTTGGCCTCGGCATGGTTGGCTTCGCGATGCGTCGCCGGACGACCAAGGTGCAGTTCGCCTGATTGGGCAGGACCATTGTTAGATGGGAAAGGCGTCGGTTATCCGGCGCCTTTTTCATATCGACTTGCGGACGGGCAGCGCCTCTGGCTGGCTAGTAAAGGTGTGAGCAGAATGATCTGTCGTGCTGGCACATGGGGATATTCGCCATGAATGTGGTGCCCGCGGCCTGATCGGTAGCCGTCATGGCGCAAGATGGTTGCATCGCCTATTCAGGGGCGATCGCTGGCAATTCATGGGCCTCCTCGGTCGCCCGGCCGGCACCCCCAATGCTCCTCGCCGAGAAGGAGCGGCGCAGCCCCGATCTTCCACAAAGGGGCCATTGACCACCCCGCTCCGCCTGCGTATAGCGCGCCGACCGGTCGCCCTTATAGGCGCTGGGGACCTGGCCTGCGGGCCAAGGGGCGGAGTAGCTCAGCTGGTTAGAGCAGCGGAATCATAATCCGCGTGTCGGGGGTTCGAGTCCCTCCTCCGCTACCAACATCCTGTTTTCTGGTCTTGCTATCCATGCATTGAGAGAACGGGATGAGGGCGCTTCCCCTTTGAATAAGCTTCTCTATTGAGAGAGGTGGCCGCTAAGCGCGCCAATTTTGGGGCCGGTTATGCTTCGACCAATTGTTTGAGCGAAGCATAATGGTGTGCACGCAGAGCCGGTCATGTAACGGCTCCTCCGAAGTGATTGTGTTCGGACCGGTGTCGTTGGGGATGAACGGAAGCCCCCAAGCTATTTGGATCGACCCCATGTATCAATGGGCGGTGAGCGTCGGTTCGGTTAACGATAGATAGTGCTGCTCAGTGGCACTGATATATCGTGATGAGGCTCTTCGCTTAAGCGACCGTGCGGTACCGTGCCGTGCGATCCAGGGGCGGCCGTCTGATTGTTTTTTGATCTGGCCTGAGACGAAGGAACCATTCCAGCTATAGCTGTCGATAAATGGCGCGTTTGCCATGCCATGGCGCGAGAAGTCGCTGTTTCCCCTTTCGGTTGATGACCGCTCCGGCTGTATCTCAACTGGAGGGCGGCCAGCCCTAATGCGCGACGGCTACCTTCGCGCTCGCTGCAGCCCTGCGATCCGGGCGTTCGACGAGGAAGTAGATCCACAGCACGCAAAGCATCAGGATGAACGGACAGATCGCCGCCACCGCATATGTGCGCGAGGCCGGAATGCCGCTGCTCAGCACCGCCGCGCCGATGATCGGGCCGATGACGCCGCCGACCTTGCCCACGGCGGACGCCCAGCCACCTGCGCTGGCGCGGATAGCGGTGGGATAATAAAGCGCGAGCTGGCTGATGATCGCGGCATGGCCGCCGCCAACCAGCATGGCCAGCACCACGATGAGCGGCAGGAACAATGGCGTTCCCGTGAACACGTCAAAGCCGATCAGCACCGCTAGCGGTACGAGGATGGCGGGCACCAGCGCGACCACCAGCAGCCCATATCGTTCCGCCATGCGCATGATCGCCACACCGGCGATTGCGCCGAACAGACCGCCGATGGAGGAGACAGTGGCCGCAGTTTCACGCGGCACGGCCATTTCCTCAAGGACGATCGGTCCCCAGGACGCCTTGAAGAAAATACCGAGCGCGCTTGCCCCATAACCGAGCCAGACCAGCGGCGTGATCCATTTGAGCCTGCCCAGGAACAGGTCGCTGAGGCGGAAATTGGCTTTGCTCTGGGTTTCATCGCCCAGAATGAAGCGATCGCCCGGCTGGATATCCAGCGCCGGATCGTAGCGCTTGAGCGTCGCCACCACCAACTCCGGCTTGATGTCCTTGTTGATAAGAAAGCGCGGCGATTCGGGCAGCCAGAAGGCCACGGCGAGCGCGCACAGGATGGTTGCCCCGCCGCCCGCGAAATAGACGCCCTCCCAACCATGGATCGGCGCCAGCCAATTGGTGAGCGGACCGGCGACCGCGCTGCCGATGGAGAAACCCATCATGATGAAAGCGATGACGGTCGCGCGGATCCGCTTGGGCACGAACTCGATATTGAGCGCCCAGGCCAGCGGCAGCAGGCCGCCGATCGCCAAGCCATCGAGGAAGCGCAGCGCCAGCAGCAGTTCGTAGCTGCGTGCGAAGCCGGTGAGGAAGGTGAGAATGCCGAAGGCCAGGCCCGCGACGATGATCGTCGGCCGGCGGCCAACCCTGTCGCCGATATAGGTGAAGGCCAGCCCGCCCACCACCATGCCGGCGGTGCCTGCGGAGAAAACATTGCCGAGCTGCGTGGTCGTCAGATTCAACTCATCGCGCATATAAGGCGCGGTGAAGGAAACCATCATCATGTCCAGTCCATCGAACATGGTGATGAGCCAGGAGAGCGTCATCAACACCCAGTTGAAGGGCGTGAGCTTCTTTCCGTCGATCAGCGCCGCAAGGTTGATGGTTCGGGCCGGTCTGTCCATGAGCGCTGTCTCTCCTGAAGGCAGCTTTGCTGCTTTGCGCGGGAGGATAAAGGCACTTGGCCAAGTTGGCTATAGGAATAGCCACGCTAATTCTAATTATTAGGATTCGCACTATATTGGGGACGGCGTTATGCTATGGGCGAGTCCGAATGGAGGAAAGCATGGCGGATATGGATGCGGCGATCGAACGGAAGCAGGCGGTTCGGACACGGCTGGGCATCCCTTCAGGCGCATGGCAATCGGAAGATGGTGGCGGTGCGGAGGGCATCACCCGCCGGCTGAGCGAAGCGCAACTCGAGGCACTCGATGCCGCCGTCCGTGCGACGGAAGGCCGCGTGCCGACGGATGTCACCAAGGCGGATTTCGGCGCTCCCGTCCTCGCCGCACTGATGACGGCCGTGCGCTATGATCTCATGGCGGCGCGAGGCTGCGTCATGCTCTCTGGCGTGGATCTTGCCTGCTATGATGTGGAGCAGTTCAAGCGGCTGCATTTCGGCCTTGGCGCCCATCTCGGCACCGCGACCGAGCAAAGCCCCCGGCATGATCGCATCGGCCTCGTCCGCAAGGAGCCGAACCCACAGCGCCGCGGCTATCTCATGGATAGCGAGTTGGGGCCGCATACCGATTATCATGAGATTTTGAGCCTCGCTTCGGTCGTCGCGGCGGAAGAGGGAGGGGTGAGCGGCTTTGTCAGCTCCGCGGCCATCTACGGCGTTATAGAGGCGGAGCGGCCGGACCTGCTGCCGGCGCTGCGGGAGGGCTATTATTATCCCACCAGCCTCACCACCGTTACCGATTACAAAGTGCCCACCTTCTCCGTGATCGACGGGCATATCGCCATGTATAATTATGTCATCTTCATCGCGCAGGCGGCGGAGATACGCGGCGAGCAGGTTCCGGTGGATCTGGTGGAAGCATTACGCTACATGTTCACCGTTGCCAAACGACCGGAGTTGATGACGTCTTTCGTCCTCCAGCCCGGCGAGATGGTGTTCTGGCACAATTTCCGCGTGCTCCACTCACGCACCAGCTTCAAGAACACGCCAGAGCGCGAGCGGACCCTGCTGCGTCTGTGGATCAACGCGGACGAGCATTACCCAATGGCACGCGGCTATCTGGAAACGTCCTCTCTGCTGGACCAGCAGCATGGCGAAGGTTGGTCAATGCTGGTCAATACGGACGAAAGCCTGCGTGCGGTCTATGACCTGATGCACGGTTGATGCGGGCTGGCTCTGTCGCGCGTAAAATCCGCGATCCTGGAGAGAAGAGCCACCGCTCCATGAAAAAGAGGCCCGACTTCCATCACGGAAGCCGGGCCTTTCCTGTCAGGCCGCCTTGCCGAAGCGGCCGCTGTTGAAGTCGTCGATCGCCTCGCGGATTTCCGCCTCGCTGTTCATGACGAACGGGCCATAGCCGACAATCGGTTCATCGATCGGTTCGCCGGTGAGCACCAGGAGCGTGGCATCGCCATCGGCATGGATGGCGACCTCAGCGCCGTCCCGAGCAAGTAGCAGCACTTCAGCCTCGCCAGCCTGCTCACTTCCGTTGACCGTGATGTGACCGCCAAGAACGACGAGCAGCGCGGTATGGCCCTCCGGCAAAGCGAGTGTCAGCTCGGCGTCGCGCTTCAGCCGCATGTCCCACACGTTGATCGGCGTGAAGGTGCGGGCCGGTCCCTTGGCGCCCTGCAGGTCGCCCGCGATGACCCGAGCGGTGCCGGCATCGTCGGGCAGGGTAACCGTCGGGATGTCCGCCGCGACGATGCCCTGATAGCCACCGGGCGCCATCTTGTTCCTGGCCGGCAGGTTGACCCACAGTTGCACCATCTTGAACGGGCCGCCGGTCCTGGCGAAGCCGGGCGCGTGATACTCCTCATGGAGAATGCCGCCCGCCGCCGTCATCCACTGCACGTCGCCGGGGCCGATGACACCGCCATTGCCGGTGGAATCCTTATGTTCGACCGAACCGTCATAGACGATCGTTACAGTTTCGAAGCCGCGATGCGGATGCTGGCCGACGCCACGCCGGGCCGTGGTCGGCTCGAAGACATGCGGGCCGGCATAATCGAGCAACAGGAATGGGCTGATATGCGCGCCGAGCATGTTGTAGGAGAAGAGCGAGCGCACCGGGAAACCATCGCCAACCCAGTGACCGCGATCGTTGCCATAACGGCCGAGAACCTTCTTCATCATCTTGTCTCTCCAGTGCAACTCGGGGGAGCTGCCTCGTGACGATGAGATAATCTGCAACACATGGTGCGGAAGATTGCGGAGATGGACGCTGCGTCCTATTCCTGCAACGATGCAGGATTTGAACGATCTTTATTATTTCGTCCAGGTCGTCGATCATGGTGGCTTCGCTCCGGCGGCGCGGGCGCTGGGGCTGCAAAAATCCAAGCTCAGCCGCCGGGTCCGTCAGCTTGAGGAGCGGCTGGGTGTGCGGCTGCTCAACCGGTCTTCGCGCCGCTTCTCCGTGACGGAGATCGGCCGGGAGTTTCATGCGCGCTGTGTCGCGATGCTGGTGGAGGCTGAGGCGGCCGAGCAGATCGTGGCGCAAAGTCAGGTCGAGCCGCGCGGTGTCATTCGCGTGAGTTGTCCCGTGGCGTTGGTCAGCTTCCAGTTCGCAGCGTTGACGGCGCGCTTCATGGCGGAAAATCCACGCGTGGAGGTGCATCTGGAGAGCACCAATCGCCGCGTGGACCTGATCGCGGAGGGAATCGACGTCGCGATCCGGGTTCGGTTCCCGCCACTGGAGCCAACCGATCTCGTCATGCGCAAGCTGGATGTGAGCACGCAATGTCTGGTCGCGCATCCTCAGCTTATCGGGAATGCGCTGACGTCGCCGGCGGATCTGGCCGGATTGCCCAGTCTCGACCTTGGTCCACCGCATCGCCCGCATCGGTGGCAACTCCATGCCGCTGATGGGCGTAGCGCGGCCATTCCGCACAACCCGCGTCTGGTGACGGATGATATGGCGGCGCTGCGTGAGGCGGCGCTGGCCGGTGTTGGCATCGTGCAATTGCCCACGATGATGGTCTGGGCGGATATCGATGCGGGGCGGCTGGTCCATGTCTTGCCGGAATGGCGGCCGGAAGCGGGCGTGATTCATGCCATCTTCCCTTCCCGGCGGGGTCTTTTGCCTGCGGTCCGGGCCTTCGTGGATTATCTTGCAACGGCCTGCACGGAGCAGAGGCAGAGGATTTCAGAATCGTAACGGAAAGCGCAAAGTTGCTATCTTGATCCAGAGATTTCTGCCGAGGTGTCCATGCGTTTGCTCGACTTCAGCTCCTGGCATGCCCTTCTCACCACATTGCTGGGGCTGTCGCTCATCACGTTGATCGGCATGGGCATTCGTCTGCTCATGATGATGACGATCCAGCAGCGCCGCGAGCGCATGAATCGCCAGATCAACGAGCGACTGCGTACGCTGATCGCGGCCTATAAGACGCTGGGCGGCTCGTTCACCGGGACGTTGACCGTCGATCCCACGCATTTGCGGGAATTGCGGCGGGGTGGGGAGGGAGCGGAGACGATCTCTGGAGAGACGAAAGACAGTGGCGGGGGTTCCGACCGCGCACGGCGGATTCGCGATGCGGTGGAGGCGGCTTTGTCCGACATCATCCTGCTCGGCACCGAGGAACAGGTGCGGCTTGCGGATCACGCCGCGCGTGAACTGGTGGCGGGGCGTCCGGTCCACACGCATGAACTGGTTGTCTCCTTGCGGGCCTTCATTCGCGCGGCGCTGGATCTCGCGCCCGTTCCTGCGAACCTCGAAATTCCACAACAAGGACCGGCACGGCCTTCCGGCTCCGGTGGCCGGGGGAATGCCGCCGGAAAGGACGGCGCTGCCTCTCGTGGTGGCGGTGGCGGTGGCATGGGGATGGGCGGAGGTGGTGTGGGATTGGGAGGGGCGTCGCTGGCCGACGATCTGCCATCTCATTCCTGACTGGCAGCTATTCCGCGCAGATATTGAGCCGGAAAAGGTAAGCCCCGTCACATTTCTGCGGCGGGGCTCCCTGAGTCTCGTCCTAAGACGAGGCTTCTGATCTACTCATTCTTTCGATTGAGTAGGTGTTAGAAACGCGCATCTGCTGGCTTGGTTCCCGCTGCGACTAAAATGATTCCTTGATGGAAAGGGCAGGGCTGGCTGTTGGACGCGCTGGTGATTGGTCGCGTTACGCTGTCCGCGGAATGCTCCCTCCTTCATGCGGCTTCGCCCCAGGAGCGGCGCGGATTATCCATGCGCTCGTTTGCGACGGGTTTCCCAACCCTTCTTGGCGGCGGTCGAGCGTTTTTCGTGGCTTTGGCTCGAGCTGCCGATGCGCCCGCCCTTGCGCGAGGAGGCGTGATTTTCCGCCTTTCCACGGCCGGAGCCGGATTTCTTGCCGCCGCCGGCCTCCTTGTTGACCGTGGCCCAGGCCCGGCGCTCGGCCTCCTCGTGGCCCACGCCGCGATGCTCATAGCCTTCCTCGATATGCTCGGCCTTGCGCTTCTGCTTGTCGGTGTAGCTGGATTTATCGCCTCTTGGCATGGCGCACTCTCCTTGCCCTCATGAGGTTGGGCGCGCGGCGCTCACTGCGCCGTCACAGTCAGCCTGGCGAGCTGGTCGATATGATGCTGCACGACCGGCGCGATTTCATTGGCGGCCTTCTTGAGCGGCTCAGTATCGCCGCCCACGGCATAACCGCTGTGCAGGGCGAGCGCTTCACTATGGCCGGTGCGCTGGGCGTCGAGATAGGCGCTGTCGGCAGCGGTGCCCGTGGCGTTCCTGATGGCATCCAGCGTCTGCTGCTGGGCGGGATCAAGCGACGGTGTGGGGGCGGTCAATCCAGCCTCTCGCGCCGCCGCCTTGAGCCGCGCGGTGGACTTGCCATGGTCCGTAATCATCATCTGGGCAAAGGCCTTGATCCCGGCATTGCCCGTCTTGTCCGCGATGGCGCGGGACGATTCGATCTCGAACAAATCCCCTGCGCCAGCCTTGGTGAGATAGGTCGCCGCATCGGTGACGGGGACGGGAGCGGAGGCGGCCGCGTTGGTTTCGGCGCTGTTGTCGAGCGCGGCATTCTCAACTGGAGGGGGCGCCGCCCGGTTGCAACCCGCCAGGGCGAGCGTGGGAAGGGCGATCCATAGCATCCTGTTCATGAGATTCTCCTCTCAGCCGAGCGCCAAAAGAGGCGCCCGATGCCGACGAGGGAGCGGAGGCTCGTGCGGTGCGGCCCCGCATATCCTCGCCATACGCCTCAAAACGCGCGATGAGCCAAGGGGAGCCGGGGAATCTTGCTAACACAAGTTAGGAAGCGCGCGTCATACGCCCCAGGCGGTTATGCGCGCTGGGTTCATGCCCTAGTCACCGGCGCGATGCGGGTAAAACTGTAACCCAGGTTAGTCATTTGCAAGGTTCCGGGAACCGGGGAGGGGCCGCTGCACTTCATCGGTTTCACACACCCGTGCAGGGAATATCGGGAGACGATCATGAGAGTGAGCGAATGTATGACCCCGCACGTGCGGGTCGCCGGGCCGGACAATACGATGCAATCGGCGGCCCAGATCATGGCTGATCTGGATGCCGGCTTCCTGCCCGTTGCCGACCATGAACGGCTGATCGGCGTGGTGACGGATCGCGATATCGCCATTCGTGGCGTAGCCGCGGGCAAGCCGCCGGAAACCAGCATCCGCGAGGTGATGAGCGCGGAGGTGAAATATTGCTTCCAGGAGGACGAGATTGACGACGTCCTCGAAAATATGGGCGACATTCAAATCCGGCGGCTGCCGGTGGTGGATTCGAACAAGCGGCTGGTCGGCATCGTCTCGCTGAGCGATCTTGCGGGAAATGGGGATGGCGAACGGGCCGGTGAAGCGCTGGGCGAGATAACGCGCCCAAGCGGCCTCCATTCCCAGCGGATATAGAGTAGCGCCCCTGCTATGCTGGCCTCATTTGACGGGCGGCCCATCCTCGCGCCGGGAACGTTGCGCGGCGGCGGGCATTAACCATGAGAATCATGAGCGGCGCGCGAGATGGCTCGTCTGCTGCTGGTAGCAGGCTGGGAGACGCCCATGCTGACAGACAAGAGAGATGGGGGTGCTTATCCGAGATTGGCGGGCTGCTGCGTGCTGGTCGCGGAAGATGAATATCTGATCGCGCGTGAAATCAGCCATGCCTTGCGGGAGCATGGCGCGGATATTCTCGGGCCGTGCCCCGAAATAGATATGGCGTTTCGCATGCTCGATGATCCCGAACGGATCGACGGCGCGATCATCGACCTCAATTTGCGGGGCCAACTGGCCATTGCTCTGGCTGAGGCGCTGCAAGACCTCGGGATCGGCTTCGTCATTGCGACGGGCTATGATCCATCCATCCTGCCGATTGGGCTGCGGAAGGTGCCGAGATGCACGAAGCCGTTCAATTTCGAGCAGATGATCCGCGTTCTGCATCGGGAAATCGCCCACGAAACCCGTCATTAGAGAGCAGCATATGCGCGGGTATCCGGTAGCGGCTCCCTGCCCAGGCATTGCCGTTGATGGGTTCGATATGGGCATTCAGTTCATAGATCAGCGCATCGTCCAGCCATGACGGGCTGGGTGAGGCCGGCGGAGGCGTGAGCACTCTCTCCGTCCAGTCGATGATGACGGTATCGCGGGCATGGTCATCCGCGAAAGCCGCATGCAGGATGGCGAGAGGGAAGCTGGCCTGTCCCGCTGCGGGCAGGCGCTGGACAAGCTCGTGGACCAGAAGGACGAGCAGGTTTGCCGCCGCCGGGGAGAGCGCCATGTCTTCTCCGCGCACCTCGATCGCGCGTTCGTCCAGCGCGGCGAGAAGGCGCTCGTCGGCCACGAGGGAAAACAGCGCAATGCCGATATCCTGATCCGAAAGGAGAATGGCCTGAACCCGCGTGAAAGCGGCGATCCGCCCTTCCAGGCGCAGATGATAATCCTCCAGGCTTGTCGCATCTTCCCCGGTGCGGCGGATGATGGACCGGATCATGGCGAGCATGTTGCGCAGCCTGCGCTGTGCCTCGCGCTGCCTGATGCCCAGTTCCTCCTGCAGCGCGGCGACCTGGCGGCGCAATCCTGCATCGGACTGCGGCCTTTCGCCGTCTGCGGAAGAACGGGGCAGGTCAGCCATCTTGCGCGCATCCGCCGGTGACGGGGTGGAGATAAGCCGGATCGAACATCACGAGATTGGCGAGCCGGGCGAAATCCAGAATTTTCAACTCCCGGTTCTGCAAGCTCACCAGCCCCCGCGCCCGCATATCCTGAATGGTGCGATTGACGTGCACCGGCGTCAGGCCCGTGGCTTCCGCCAGTTCGATTTGCGTGACGGGGAAATGATAGCCGTCATTCTCCGCCATGCCAATGCAGCGCAACCGGATCAGCATCTCGCAGAAAAGGTGGCCGATCCGCTCGAAGGCGTTACGCTGCCCGAGGTTGAGCACCCAGTTGCGCAAAATGGCGCTGGCGACATGGTTGTGGATGGCCAGCCCTTCGCCCACCGCCGGGTAAGCGGCGCGCAGCCGGTCGAGCGTCTGGTTGCTCAGATGGAGATAGGTGCTGTCCGTCAGCGACGAGAGGGAGAAGTCGAGGCGCACGTCCGGCACCTCGGTCATGCAGATATCGCCGGGGATCAGGAAGCCGGCGATCTGCCGCCGCCCGTCCGGCAGCATCAGCAACCGATAGGCCCACCCTTTCGTCAGAATATGAAGCCCTGACATCCGATCTCCCTGTCGCAGAAAATCGGCCTTGGCCCGAACGGTATAATGTGAGCCGAAGCAAGCGTTCATGATCGCGGCCCGTTGCTCAGAACTCAAACGCACAAAACATTCCAGTCGCGCCAGCAGCGCCTCGCAGTCACCATCCCCCCGTTTCATGCCTGACGCCAACTCACCCCAAGATACACGGCCAGCCAAGCAATGCTGTCGGGTGGGCAACCGCCCCTCTCGATTCGCTTGTGGCCGCGCATTGGGATCTCCCAGGCATGGTTCTGCCCGTGGCGGTCGAACAAGCAGCAGTGCTTGAACTGCCTGTATGGACCGGACCGGCCGCTATCTTCTTCACATAGGTGAGTCCGGCCAAGCTTTTTGTGGCCTCTCCACGCCACCTCGGGCGCGCCTGCCGCCGAAAGGCAACGGCCTGTCGCCCAACCGGGAAAATGGGGCAGTGCCGGCGCGCTATGCTGCGGATTACGGGCGTGGAATGGGCCTGCCTATTGCGGGAACGGAGGGCCGCCAGATGCTTTCTAGAAGAGGGTAGTTTCTTCAAGGAGAGGCATGATGAATTTGGCACTTTCACATAAGGGAGGATTGCTGCTCGGTATATTAGCGGGCGCGGGCGGCTATTTCTGGTGGACGCGCCGTTCGTCGGCCGACCCCGCGCTTCACCCCGCGCCGGCTTTTGCCGGGGAGGGGGCGGCGAAGGATGCGCCGGTCCATACGCGCGATGCCGGGCCGGATGCGATGCGCGACGGCGGAGAGGATAAGTGGGATCTGGTGGACCAGGCCTCCGACGAATCCTTCCCCGCCAGCGATCCGCCATCCTATTGAGCAGCGGGTGGCGGCCCAACGCATAAACCAGGTTAGATGGCGGCATCTTGTAGAGCGCCCAAAATAGATTAGCTTGTGGGGATCACGCTGTCCGCAGCCGTGAGGAGGGCGCATGGATCAACGCGAGGTTCCCGTCGTTTCTCGTGCTCGCAAGCTGCGCGCAGCAGATCAGGCGTTGCGGAGCGACGCCAGTTTCCAGAGTCTGCTCTACCATTATACCGACAAGCTCTATCGGGCCGGCAGTCTCGATATGATCTATGAGGCAGCGCTGGCTGCCATCTGCGAGGGATTGCGCAGCGATCGCGCCTCGATCCTGCGTTTCGATGCGAAGGGGAGCATGCGCTTTGTCGCGTGGCGGGGCATCTCAGACCGTTACCGGGCGGCGGTGGATGGCCACTCTCCATGGACGGCGGGCGAGCGCGGCGCCGAGATCATCTGCATAAGGGATGTGACCCGTTCCGCCGAGTGGCGGCATCTGCAATCCGCGATCCTTGCCGAGAATATCCGGGGCCTGTGCTTCATTCCGCTCGCTCCCGATGATCGCGTGATCGGCAAGTTCATGGTCTATTTTGGCGAACCGCATGCCCTCAGCGCCAAGGAGCAGGAGCTTGCCCTTATCATCGCCCGCCAGTTGGGCTTTGCACTGCGCAGCTACATGGCCGACAATGCCACGCGCCGGCTCGCGGCGCTGGTGGAGAGTTCCGATGATGCGATCGTCTCGAAAACGCTGGAGGGCATCATCACGAGTTGGAATGACGGCGCGGAACGGCTGTTCGGCTATTCGGCCGACGAGGCGATCGGGCGCCCCGTCACCATCCTCATCCCCGAGGAGCGATTGGGCGAGGAGCAGCAGATCCTTTCGGACATTCGCGCGGGGCGTCGCGTGCAATCCTATGAAACGGTCCGCCGATGCCGCGATGGCCGGCTGATCGACGTATCGTTGACGATCTCGCCCGTGCGAGACGGCCAGGGCACGGTGATCGGCGCCTCGAAGATCGCGCGGGATATTGGGGATCGCCGCCGCGCCGCCGAGGCGCAGACCATGCTGCTGCGCGAACTGAACCATCGGGTGAAGAATGCCTATACGATCGCGAACAGCCTCATCAATCTGAGCGCTGGCTCCGTCCAGACGCCGCAGGAACTGGCCGCTGCGGTTTCAGGACGGCTCGTGGCGCTCGCCCAGGCGCATTCGCTGAGCGCGACGGCGCTGCCGACGGACGGTTCGGCCCTGCCGTGCGGCGGCACGTTGCAGGAGATTATCTCCATCATCCTCGCGCCCTTCGGGGGAAAGAGGGAGGATGGCCGCCAGCGCATCGTCATTTCCGGCGACGACAGGCGGATGGACGGATCGCTCACGACGCAGCTGGCGCTTCTTTTCCATGAGCTGGCGATCAATGCGGCGAAATATGGCAGCCTCTCGATCGAGAACGGGCAAGTGAATGTGACGCTGGCGGCCGAGCCGGGGCAGGTCGTCATTCTATGGCGTGAAAGCGGCGGGCCGCCCGTCACCGAGCCGGTATCGGAGGGGTTCGGCAGCAAATTGTTGAGAAGCGCCGCCTACCAGCTCGGCGATGTGATCCGAAGCTGGCACCGGGAGGGGCTGGCGGTCAGGATCGTCGTGAAAATGGCCGTGAGTGAGGAAATGAGATAATCGCGCCCGCGCCACGATCCGTCTCACGCGATAACATAGGTCAAGGTCCGTCCGCCCGGTTGGATTAGCATGCCGCTGACTCAACAGGGGTAGTCGACCGATGGCAAGCCTTGCCCTAGCACCCGATAATGCGGTTTGTTTCCGGCCGCACCAGTATCTGGCGCGCGAGAATGACCAGCCCGAGGTGATCTACAGGATCGAGGAAGGCTGGGCCTGCCGCTTTCACTTGCTGAGCGATGGACGCCGGCAGATCACGGCCTTGTTCCTGCCGGGCGATTATTGCGAGCCGCAATGGGCTTTGGGCCAGCGCGTCACTCAGCCGATCGTTGCGCTGACTCGTGTGAGAGCGGCCCGGATTCCCTGCCTGCCCGTTGCCGGTCGATCCGGCGACCATCATTATAGCCTGTGGATGGCGTTGGTCGCGACGATCGAACGGCAGGCGGGATGGCTCGTGTCGCTAGGCCGCAAGAATGCGCAGGAACGGATCGCGCACCTGTTATGCGAGATGTACGAGCGGCTGCATGGGAACGGTCTGGCTCATGCGCAGCAATGCGCCATGCCGCTGACACAATCTGTCATCGCGGATATTACCGGCCTCACACCGGTTCATGTCAATCGCACGCTGCAAGCAATGCGGATGGCGGGCCTGATCCAGCTGCAATCCAAATGGCTTCACATACGGGACATGGAGGCGCTGCGGCGCATCGCGACCTGCCCGGCTCCCGCGCTTGATACCCCGAGCATTGGTCTGAGCCTGAAGGGCACGCCCATAACTATGCCGTTCATGGTCAAGCATTCAGACAGCGCCGCGCACTGACCGGGCATTAGTGCGCGGCTTTGGCCGCCCGACGCAAATCGGTGATGAAATGCTGCCGCTGGGCGGCATAGTCGGCCTCGGCGCGCAAACGCAGAAGATAGCTGGGGTGGATAGTCGCGATCAGGCTCCGCTCGTTCCAGCGCCATAAGGTATCGCGCACGGCCTTGAGGGGGCGCCGTGCGCCGAGAAGGGCGTGCAGGGCTGTCAGGCCGAGTGTGACGATGAGGCTAGGATCGACGAGGCGAATTTCCTGGCCGACCCACCAGCGATAATGCGCAATATCGCCCGCATTGGGCGTCTGGTGCAGGCGCCGCTTGCCGCGCGGCAGATATTTGAAGCGTTTGACGGCATTGGTCTGGAATGTGGCGGCGGGATCGATTCCCGCTTCCAGAAGGCATTGATCGAGCATCTGCCCCGCGGGACCGACGAATGTCTGCCCGGCGCGATCCTCCTGATCCCCCGGCTGTTCGCCAAGCAGGAACAGCGATGCCCGATCCGGCCCCCGGCCGGGCACGATCCGGTCACTGAAACCGGGACGGGGCTGATCCTCTTCACCCAGCATGCGATACAGTTCTGCAAGGCTGCTGAAATGAGGGGCTTCGATCGCAATATCCCTGGCGATCGGCAGCCGCGCATCATCCGGTCGGGAAGCCGCCACCTGCTGCTCCATGGTTTACCGGATTACGCTTTGGCCCGCTTTTCATCCCACCCGGCGATGTGGAATGACATGGGTTGGATGCGGGCCGCTTGCCCTGAAACGAAGGGTAGCAGCGCCGGTTCCCCTCCTGAGCATCGTATCCCTATGTCGCTCCATTCAAGGAGAGTCCCATGGCCAAGCCGGGGATGGCAGAACCGTTGACCTTTGCGCCTGAGACGGGGCGGCCCTGGCAGGTCGCCCCCCTCCTTTCATGAATCGGAAGCTGTCGCGGGCGCATCCGCCTCTAGCGCGGCCGCCATCATGTCGCTGGCAAGGCGCACGGTTTCCAGCCGGGTTGCGGCACGGCCGATATCGCCGAAATGCGCCTCCCGATGATGGGGCAGGCCGCCCCGTCGTGGTTAGCGACAGATGATCGCGGCTGACGCGCGCGAGCAGCGCACGGATGCGATGCTCGATGTCATCGGGCAGGCGATCTATCAGGCGATCCGTGGCGTTCATTGCCGTTCGGTAACGCGGGCGCGGCGGAAAGGTTCTCCTGTTGATCCAGATAGACGATCAGCCCTCGCTCCTCCCGGCTCAGCCATTTGGTGCGGCGCGGCAGGGATAGAGCGGGCTGGTCGAGGAGCGGTGCGCTCGCCACCGCGATCAGGGCGGGGTGGATATAGGCCTTGCGCGCGATGGCTGGTGTATTGCCCAGATGATCCGCCACGAATGCGAGGAGATCGGCGAGCTTCATTCCCTTGGTTCGCGTGAGCAGCCATTCGTAAGCGAGAACGCTCGCCGCCCAGGTGCGGAAATCCTTCGCGGAAAATTCAGCGGCCATCGTCTCGTGAATATATTGATTCACGTCGCTGGAATTGATCGGCCAGATAGCACCATCCTCCCCGATATATTGGAATAGATGCTGGCCCGGCAGATCCTGCACACGCTTGACGAAGCGGATGAGGCCCCGATCCGTCACGTTCAACGTGCAAAGCTTCCCCGATTTGGCCCGGAAGCGCAGCATCAGCCGCTGACCGTTGATCCGGGCGTGTCGGCGGAGCAATGTGGTGGCGCCGAAGCTGCTGTTCGCCTGAGCATAACATTCGTTGCCGATGCGGATGCGGCCGCTATCCAGCAGGCGCACGACCGACGCGACAGCACGCTGCTCGGTAAGACCGCGCGTCGCCAGATCGGCCGCCACCCGCTGCCGGAGGTGCGGCAGGGCGCGGCCGAAATCTGCGCAACGCTCGAACTTCAGGGCATCTCGGCCCGCGACGAAAGCAGGATGATAGCGATATTGCTTGCGCCCCCGGTCATCGATGCCGGTAGCGAGAATATGGGTGTTCGGATCTGGTGATAACCAGGCATCTGAATAGGCGGGAGGAAGAGCGATGTGGTTCAGCCGCTCTATTTCATCGCGCTCGGCAATCCGGTCGCCGTTGGGGCCGAAATAAGCCCAATGCCCGCGGATGCGCCGCCGGCTGATGCCGGGTGCGTCGAGATCGGCGAAAATAAGCGTCTGAGCCATGCGAACATCTCGTGCGGTTCGGGTGAAACGCGCGGCAGAGGGATTGGTCGCCTCCCATCGTCTCATGAAAGCCGGCTTCTCTCACTTGGCAAGCCATAATGCGCGGGATGGGCGACGAACGGGCGCGTGCGGCGGAACGCGAAAGATGCGGAAGGATTTCTTCGATATGGCATGAGGAGTCAGGACGATGACCGAAACCGTTGCAATGATCCATGAGGATGATCTGCCGGGCAAGGAAAGCACGCTCCAGCCCAAGCCGCAGTGGCAGCCGCGTTATCCCGGTTCGGGCCGTCTGGCGGGCAAGGTTGCGATCGTCACCGGTGCGGACAGCGGCATCGGCCGGGCCGTGGCCGCGCTGTTCGCGCGCGAAGGGGCCGATGTGGTGATCGCCTATCTGTGCGAGCATGGCGACGCCGAGAAGACGGCGGACATCGTCCACGAGGAAGGCCGGCGAGCGCTGACCTTCGCGGGCGACCTTGGCGACAAGGGGATCTGCGATGCCTTGGTGGCCCGCGCCATCGCCAAATTCGGCAGGATCGACATATTGGTGAACAATGCCGGCGAGCAGCATCCCGACAAGGAGATAGAAGCGATCACGGAGGAGCAGCTTGAGCGCACCTTCCAGACCAATATCTTCGCCATGTTCTTCCTGACCCAAGCCGCCATGCCGCACCTCAAGGCCGGTGCCGCCATTATCAACTGCACCTCCGTCACCATGTACAAAGGATCGAGGGAGTTGCTCGATTATTCGAGCACCAAGGGCGCGATCACGGCGTTCACGCGCTCGTTGAGCGAGAATCTGGTCGGCAAGGGTATCCGGGTGAACGCCGTTGCGCCCGGGCCGATCTGGACGCCGCTCAATCCCTCGGGCGGGGCCAGTCCGGAAAAGCTCGAGCATTTCGGGGAAAATACGCCGATGGGGCGGCCGGGGCAGCCCAATGAAGTCGCGCCCAGCTTCCTGTTCCTGGCCTGCGCGGATTCGAGCTACATGAGCGGCCAGGTGCTGCACCCGAATGGCGGGACCATCGTGGGAAGCTGAGGCGTGAACCCGCCCCGGTAATGGCGCGCCCGGCAGGACTCGAACCTGCGACCATTCGCTTAGAAGGCGAATGCTCTATCCAGCTGAGCTACGGGCGCGCGACCGTGACCGGCTGGAGCGCGAATAGCGTGGTTTGCGCGCGGGGCAAAGCAGGTTAAGCAGCGGGTC
>Ga0180219_1000700_pt1 | contig 24913 bp, 20 predicted proteins | sample eDN3rd30CBELigMG_FD_151338 | JGI IMG/M metagenome (GOLD analysis project Ga0180219, IMG submission 151338) | Enriched Miracle-Growth compost microbial communities from Emeryville, California, USA - eDNA 3rd pass 30_C BE-Lig MG (version 2)... ... | reverse complement strand
ACACCGAGACGTTCGACCCGAGCGAGGTGCTGCGGCTCATCCGCGACAACGTCGCGCATGCGCACTACATGGTCGAGCTCGCTGACGGGCGCCGGTTGTACACCGAGCCGATGGACAACTGGAACCTCGCGCAGGCGACGCGCGTGAGCTTCACGGAGCTCTCGGCGCAGCCGGTGTCGCGCGTGGTCGTGGTCTCGCCCGGGCAGACCGAGCAGGACTTCATCGAGCTCGTGCAGCGCATCGGCCTCAACCAGGTCTCGTATGCGATCGGCTGGACCGCGTGGCTCGACATCGCCCCGAAGGGCGTCGACAAGGCGAGCGGGCTCGAGCTCGTGCGCGGGTGGATGGGCCTCGATCCGTCGCGCGTGCTGGTGATCGGCGACGGACGCAACGACCTCGGCATGTTCCGCTGGGCTCGCGAGCACGGCGGACGCGCGGTGGCCATGGCGCAAGCGCCGCAGGAGGTGCGGGATGCCGCGGGCGAGACGACGACCTCGGTGATGGACGGCGGCGCGGCCGCCGTGATCCGCGCCCTGCGTCGCGTCTGACCCGCGCGCCGCGCCGGGCTCTCGCCGACCCGCTGCGCCCGGAGGCGCTGTGCGTGCCCATTCTGTCGGTGCTGTGCGTTTCTGGGCCTGTGTGTGCGCAACAGCGCCAGCTCTGTGCAGCGGTCGTCGCGCGCTGCGCTGAGATGACGATTGCGTCGCCGAGATGCCGCTTCCGTCACCACGAGGGCCCTCCCGTCGATCGTCGCTCCGCTCCCCGTGCCCGCGTGTCATGACCACCTCGAAAACCGTATTGAACTTCCCGTTCACACAGCGAGGGGGAGCCCGCCCGGTAGACTCGTTCTCTGACGGTTCGCCGTCGGGAGGGTTGTCCGAGCGGCCGAAGGATCTGGTCTTGAAAACCAGTGGACAGCAATGTCCCGTGGGTTCGAATCCCACACCCTCCGCCTTATGCGCGTTTCCTGAGCGAGGGAAGCGACAAAGGACCGATGGATGCCGCGGCTCAGTCGCTCGCGGCGCTCTGTTCTCGTCACGCTGTAGTTCTCGACGTTCGCGCACGCGATTCTCATGCGCGGGTGTCGAGAACGACAGCGCGAGCGGGCCAGGGCTGAAAAAAGGGGCCGCGCACGCGGAACAAGGACGCGGATGCGGACAACGGCAGCGCGAGAATGAAGCCGCGTTCGTCAGGAACGACCGCGCACGCGGAACAAGGACGCGGATGCGGATAGCTGCAGCGCGTGAACGAGGTCGCGTTCGTCAGCAAGGGGCGCGCACGCAGAGCAAGGCGGCCGGCGCGGTTAACCGCAGCGCGAACACACTCGCGACCGGTCCCGCCCCGCACCCGCGCGGCGACGCGCTACGCGTCGACCCGGGTCGCGAGCACGGCCGCTTCGGTGCGGCTGGCGACGCCGAGTTTGCGCAGGATCGCCGACACGTGCACGCTCGCGGTCTTCACGCTGATGAAAAGGCGCTGCGCGATCTGGCCGTTGCTCAGTCCTTCGGCGATCAGCTCGAGCACTTGTCTCTCGCGCGCGGTGAGTTCGGCGAGCGCGGCATCCTGATCCCGATCATTTTCGGTGAGCCCCGAAGCGGCACCGAACGCGGCGACCTCGCGCCGCAGCGGTTCATGCGCGAGGGAATCGGCATGCGCGCCGGCGTCGGCGAGCACTGAGGCCGCGTCGGCCCGTCGACCCGCGGCAACGAGGCTGCGGGCGAGCGCGAGCCGAGTCGTCACGCGGAACGTCGCGGGCATATCGGGCTCGTCGGCACTCTCTACGGCGCCAGTCAGCGCCTCGGGGTCGGGCCGGAGAAGAGCGGCCAGGATCCGCTGCCACGTCGCCGGGCGGAGCTCGGCGGGGACGGCATCCCACGCGTCGGCGACCCGCGTGACCAGTTCACTGACATCCAATCCGTGAGCGCGCAGGTCGGCGACGACCGCGCCCGCCTCGAGGAGCAGTCGTGTGAGGTGCGCGGTGCGTTCGCCGTCGTCGTCGAGGATCTCGCAGACGACGGAGCGTGCGGCATCCATGTCATCAGCCGCCTGTGCGATCGCCAGCCGGGCGTGGACGCCGTAGTACCAGACCTGGCGTTCGAACGTCGCTGCAGCCGCGATCGCGGAACGCTGCTGCCGGAGCAGTGCGGAGGCGGCATCGGCGCGCCCGTGCCAGCAGAGTGCCCGGGCGCGCGAGGTCGTCGTGTACATGCGGAACACGGGGAACGTTCGCAGCTCGAGATCGCGGGCCAGCAGTTCGTCGACGCGGTCGATCTCGCCGAGCTCGAGCAGCGGCTGCACCATGTTCTGGGTCAGGAGCGATCCGGTCGTGCGTCCGAGCCCCGCCGCCTGCGCGTGGGCGAAGCCCTCTTCAGCCACGGTGAGCGCCTCGCGGTACCGGCCCAGCACGGTCAACAGGTCGGAGTAGTTCACGTCGTATCGCAGCTGGGCGTTCGGGTCGTGCGCGCGCTCGCGTGCGGCCGCGTAATCGGCGAGACCCCCTGCCACGTCGCCAGCGTGCGCTCGGGATGCGCCGCGCACGTTGAACGCGACCGAAAGGTCTTGATCCGACCCGGCGCCCGCCGCGACGTCGGCGGCGCGGGTGGCCAACTCGATCGATTCGGTCACTCGACCGGCGACCATGTGCCGCGCGGCCAGCAGGTTCAGAACGCCGGCGGTCAGCCGGGGGTCGTCGATGTGCGCGTCGTCGATCATTGTGAGCGATTCGGTCAGCAACTCGGTCGCGCCGGGCCGGCCGAGGTTCACGAGGTAGATGGCCTTGTCGCGCAGCAGCCGCGCGTGCAGCGCCGGATCGATCTCGGCGTCGGCCACCTCGCTGAGCGCACGATCGACGACCGCGAGCGCCCGCTCGCTGTCGCCCGCGTTGCGCAGGATCGACGCGATCCGCAGCATGAGCGTGATGCGGTCCATGCCGGCCGCGGCTTCGGCGTCATCGACCTGATCCCACAGATCGAGCACCATGCGCCCGAAACGCGCGGCGGTCGAGAAGGCATAGCGCGACTTCGCGGAGTACATCGCGGCCACCGCGGCGACCAGCGCCGGCCGCCGCTCGTGCGCGTGCCGCCAGTGGTGGGCGAGCGCCGCGTAAAGATCGCGGCGGGGATCGGCATCCATGAGTGCCTGAATGTGCTCGGCGTACGCGCGGTGCAGCGCCGCGTGCTCGCCCGGCAGAAGCTCGGCGTGCACGGCCTCGCGCAGCAGAGCGTGCCGGAAGGTGTAGCGGTCGTCGTCGACGACGAGGATGCCGGTCCCCACAGCCTCGCGGATCGCGGCGTTCAGCTTCTCGTCGTCGAACCCGGTCAGCGCGACCAGGGTGTCGTGCTCGAGTGGTGCGTCGGAGGCAGAGATGACGCGGACGGCGGCCGCGGCATCCTCCCACAACTGCCCATACCGGGCCAAGAGGACGTCGCGCAGGGTATCGGGAAGCGGCCCGTCGGCGCAGCACGCGAGCTCTTCGATGAAGAACGGGATGCCCTCGGCGCGTTCGTCGAGCCGGTCGACCGCGTCGGGGTCGGCCGCTCCTCCCAGTGCCGTCACGAGCGTCTGTACGGCGCCCCGGTCGAGCCGGCGCAACGCGACGCGTTCGAGCAGGTGTGCGCGCTCCGCTTCGCCGACGAACAAACGCACAGGGTCGGCGCGCCGGCCCTCGTCGCTGCGCCAGCCGAGCACGACCAGCAGCCTGCCCCGGCTGACCACCCGTAGCAGAAACGACAGCAGCGTGAGCGTGCCCTCATCCGCCCAGTGCAGGTCTTCGATCACGAGCACGAGCGGGCGCTGTTCGGCCAGCGATTCGACCGCCGTGACGAAGGCCTCGCGCAGACGCTCGGGAGGTGGGCGCGTGTCAGATGGAGGAGTGGATGCCGCGATCTCGGGCGATTCGGCGAGCTCGGGCATCAGCAGCAGGAGCGCGGTACGGCCTGGCCCCGCAGCCCGCCACAGTTCTTCGGCGCCGCGCTGCGTCACCAGATCGCGGAGCAGACCGAGCACCGCGCCGTACGGTGCCGGCGTGCCGCCCAGATCGACGGCGCGCCCGGTGGCCACATCGGCACGGTCGGCGACCGATGCGGTGAACTCCCGGATCAGACGCGATTTGCCCATGCCGGCCTCGCCGGCGACGACCGCGGCCGTGGGCTGCCCGCTCTCGGCGCGCGCGAACAGCGCGTCGAGGCGAGCGAGCTCTGCGTCGCGCCCGACCATGGGTGCCGTCGTGGCCGACGACGTCGCGGTGAAGGCCATGTCTCCATGGTGCCAGCCACCTCCGACATCGACGCCGGACGGGCGCATCGCTATGCGCGAACGGCGCGGCGCGAGCGCGGGGTGCGGTGCCCGAGGTGGAGGAACCGCCCGATCGCCCGCAGCCACGGCTTGCGCGGCATCCGGATGATCTGGTCGGGGTGATCGAGCACGAAGCGGCGACGCTCGGCGTCGCGGGCGCGCAGCTCGAGCTCGAGCGAGATGATGTCGTAGCTGAGTGAGGGGTGCATGGTCATGATGTCTCCTTGATCGCACCCCCTACATTCCGCGCTAAGGTAGCGGGCCGACATCGGGTGGATGCCGTATTCCTGCGATCTGAGGTGGTTCGTCCTCTGCGCGCCGACCGGTTAGTATTGACAGACGTGCTCACGCCCTCGGGCGTCGATCACATGGAGACGTCGCATAGTCAGGCCTAGTGCACCACCCTGCTAAGGTGGAGTCCCCTCACGGGGACCGAGGGTTCAAATCCCTCCGTCTCCGCTGGAAATCCCTGGTCAGAGCCTGTTTCTTCCGGCTCGCCAGGAGGCGTTGAGTTCAGCGTCCGAGGTTCGGACCGCGCCGAGTGTCCCGTGAGTGTCCCGACTTTCTGCCGAACTCCTCGGCAGCGGCGAGACGCCGCACATGGTCGCGGCGCTGACCTTCGCCGAGGACGTGCGCGTAGACCGCGAGGACGGTGCGTGCCTCGTCGCCTAGGTACTCCGCGACCTCGTGGACGGGCGTGCCGAGCCGCAGCCAGGTGGACGCGGCGTAGTGGCGCAGCGCGTGGCGGCGGAAGCCGAGCGGGAACTTGCGGACCACGCCGACCGAGAGCTGCCCCCCCTGCTGGTTGGTGAACAGGTAGTCGTCGGGCTGCTTGCCCGCGGCGTACTGACGGAAGATCGCCAGCGCCCGCGGCGACAGCGGCACCGGCCGAGTGCCGCGCGAGGACTTCGGGTTCTTCTCCTCGTAGCGGTCGGAGTGGGAACGCTCGACGTTGAGTTGCGCGAGTGGGACTTCTGAGAGCCAGCCCACCCGGGTCGCGCGCAACTCGCCCCAGCGCACGCCGGTCAGCGACATGAACTCGAACACGTCCGCGATGTCGCTGCGCCGCTGCCGCAAGGCGGCGAGCACTCCGGCGACTCGGCGCGGGGAGGGAATCTCGTTCGGGCTCACCGCGCGCTGGGCGACGCTGCTCAACTCGGGAATCTTCTTCATCGTCCGCACCGGGTGCGGCTGGTGCAGGTAGCCCTGCTCGTCCGCGTAAGTGAACAGCGCGCTCAGCGTCGTCTTGGCGCGGGCGACCGTCGCCGGTGCCTTCCCACCGCGCAGCTCGGCAAGCAGATGCTCCCGGATGTCCCCGGCCTGCACGGTGGCGAGCGACCGCCTCAGCAGCGAGGCGGGAAGCGCGGCGAGGTTGTTCCTATCGGTGTCCACCGTGTGCGGGTTCCCGCCCTCACGTGCCACGAGAAACCTGTCGACCAGTTCCTGCATCGTGAACTTGCGCTTCGGCGGCAGCGGCCGGCCGGTGTCCAGCAGGTGCTTCTGCTCCCGCTCCCACGCCTCAGCGTCGCTCTTGCGGTCGAAAGTGCGGGACGCGACGAGTTGCGTGCCGGAGCGGACGCGCGCGAGGTAACGGGTCTTGCCCGCCTTGGTCTTGCGCGCCTCGATGCTCAATCGACCACCCCCGCCAGGCGCTCCACGTCGATGCGCCGGTAGACGCGCTTGTGCGGGGTGAGCCGAATCGGCTCCACCGGAGCGCGGCCGTCCAGAGCGAGGGTGCGTAGCGTCGTGCGGTGGATACCGAGCAGTGAGGCGGTCTCCTCCTCGGAGTAGAACAGGGGCGCCCGACCGAGCGCGCTGCCCGTCTCGCCGTCGCTCATACCTTCCTCCTCGCGTATATCGCGTTTCCGCGAATACACGACATTAGACCACGAAACGCGCCGACTCGCAACTACATGAGTTTACGCCTCCGACTCGTTAGACTCGGGACGTGACCACTTCCGCGCAGGACTCCGATCAGCAGCCCGACTTCGCGCTGCTGATCGACGCGGACCTGCCGGATGGGTGGTGGTTCCCCGAACGGTCCCCGCTCGACACGGAGGGCGAGAGCGCCGGCATCGACCGCTCCCTGCATTACGAGGACTGGATCGACAACGCCCCAGGCCTCGATCGCAAGCTCCGTTCCGAGCACAGCAACCTCGATGCGGGGCGCTGGTTCCTGATCCAGCACACCGAGAGCGGCACCCGCGTGCTCCTGCGCCTTCAGCAGCAGGTGCGGGTCTATGAGAACCGGATGGGGGAGGTGCGGATCACCGGCATCGTCCACATGCCGTTCTTCGCCGGCGACCCGATCACCAGCCAGCTGTTGCGCGAGCTGCCGACCGCGAAGATCGAGGCCGCGATCAACAAGCGCCTGTTCGCCGTCACAGGTGCCACCCGCTTCCAGAACGGCAAGATCACCCTTCCCAGCGGGCGCACGCTGCGCGGGCAAGACCTCGTCCGACCGCTCGGTGACCCGAAGCGCACCCCGGACTTCTACGAACTCGTCGCACTCCAGCACACCCGCTTCGCCGAGGACGGCGACCCGAACCCGACCGCGAGAATCGCGCGCCTCAGCGACGTCGCCCTCTCCACAGCCCAGGGTTGGGTCGCCAAAGCCCGAGCCCGCGGACTGCTCCCACCTGGCCGCCGAGGGCGAGCGGGATAGCGCGCGAGGGAGTTGAGCTGCGCTCGACCCCTTCGCGCGCAGGGTCACGAACCGCGTTGAGGCCCGTAGATCCAATGGTCTTGAGGTTCCGGCCTGTGGATGACTGCATCGAGGTGCGCGCAGCTATACGTTGCTCAGCACCTGAGTTAGCACTCTTGGCGGCCGCGGCCGCGGCGTCGGGAACAGGAGTCGGCCATATGCCGTTCGCGTCCCGCGGGTGCACGCGTTCGGTCATGCTCGTTCGAGTTGCTTGTTGAGTTTGTCTCCTTCGATGTCGAGGTCGGGGAGGATGCGGTCGAGCCAGCGGGGGAGCCACCAGGCCTTGTCGCCGAAGATGGCCATGATGGCGGGGACGAGCGTCATGCGGACGAGGAAGGCGTCGACGAGGATGCCGAAGGCCAGGGCGAACCCGACCTGGGCGATCATGGGCTCGGGGTTGTAGATGAACCCGGCGAAGACGCTGGTCATGATGATCGCGGCGGCCACGACGACGCGACTCGCGACGGCGAACCCGCGGGTGACGGACTCCGTGCCCTTGGCGCCGTGGACGTGGGCTTCCTTCATCGAGGAGACGAGGAACACCTCGTAGTCCATGGCGAGGCCGTACAGGACGCCGGTGATGATGATGGGGAGCAGGCTGAGCACGGGGGCGGTGGCGTCCATCCCGAAGATCGGCTGCAGCCAGCCCCATTGGAACACGGCGGTGGTCGCTCCGAAGGTCGCGGCAACGGACAGGAGGAACCCGACGGTGGCTTTGATGGGGACGATGATGGAGCGGAACACGAGCAGCAGCACGATCAGCGACAGGCCGACCACGACGGCGATGTAGAGCGGAAGCACGTCAGCCAGACGATCGGAGACGTCGATCGCGAGGGCCGCGAATCCCGTGACGCCGACGTCGACTCCGTAGTCGTCGGTGAAGGTCGGTGTCATGTCACGGATCGCGGTGACGAGGTCGGCGGTCTCTTGGGAGGTGGGACCGGTCTCGGGTACGACGGAGAACACCGCGGTGGTGCCGTCCTCGTCGAGGCCGCCCAGGGAGACCGCTTCGACGCCGTGAATGCCGGAGAGGTCGCCGTAGATGCCGGCGAGGTCCGTAGCGGGGATGGTCTCGTTGTCGGGCGAGGTGGCGACGACGACGAGGGGCCCGTTGTAGCCCTCGCCGAACGCGTTCCCCACCACCTCGAAACTCTGCCGCTGCGCGGTGTCGGGGTGGTAGCTCGCGCCCGAGGGGAGGCCGAGGTCCATGTCGAGCACGGGGGCGGCGATGACACCGGCGATCGCGAGAGCGCCGACGGCGGCGACGTAGCGGTTCTTCACGAGCAGACGCGACCACGTGTTCGCGACGCGGTGCGAGGAGCCGTTGTCGTGGGAGGTGCCGGCGTTCAGCCGTGCCTTCGCCGAGCAGATCCGTTCGCCGACGAACCCGAGCAGCGCCGGCAGCAGGGTGAGTGCGGACAGGACGGCGATGACGACGGTGGCTGCGGCGGTGATGGCCATCGTCGTGAGGAGCTGGATCTGCACGACCGTGAGGGCGAGCAGAGCGATGACGACAGTGGTTCCGGCGAAGAACACGGCGCTGCCGGCGGTGCCGATCGCGCGGGCGGTCGCCTCTGGCGCGCTGAGGCGCTGATCGAGGATGAACCGCCGCTGCCGATTCACGATGAACAGGGCGTAGTCGATCCCGACCGCGAGCCCGAGCATGAGCCCGAGCACGGCGGTCAGCGAATGCATCGGGACGATGCTGGAGATCGCGAACGCCCCGCCGACCCCGAACGCGACACCGGAGAGCGCGGACACGAGCGGAAGGCCCGCGGCGATGAGCGAGCCGAGCGTCGCGATCAGCACGAGCGCGGCGATCGCGACGCCGACGATCTCTCCCGCGCCGATCAGCTCGGGAACCTGGATCATCGTCGACGACGGCAGCACGTCGATCGCCTCACCGGCGACGGCGTCCTCGGCGGTCTCGATCGTGTCGTCCACGGTGCCCTCGGGGAGCTCGAAGGTCTGCGCGTCGAACACGAACTGGAACAGGGCCGTCTGGCCGTCGGCGGAGACCACCACTCCAGGGACCGGGGTCTGGTCGACGACCAGAGCGGTCGGCGCACCGGCGTCCGTCCCACCGGTGGTCGCCTGCTCCTGCGCGATCGCAGCGGCCGCCTGCAGCAGCAGACTGTCCTGCCCCTTGGCCAGTTCCTCGGCGAGCACCTCGCGCGCGTCGACGACGTGTTCGCCGTCGTAGATCTCCTCGACCGCCTCCAGGACGGCGGCGAGGTTGTCCCCCTCGTCGATGCGCTCCCCGTCGGTGGAGTGAAACGCGATGATGCCCTGCCCACCGGAAGCATCCGGCAGTCGGTCCGAGAGATCATCGATCACTTCCTGGGCGGCTGTGCCGTCGATGCGGATCTCGTTGCTGAGCTTGGGCGGGTTCACCACGATCAGGCCCACGATCGCGGCGATCAGCACCACCCAGATCGCTGTCACCCACCACTTTCCCCGGTACGCGAGCGCACCCCACCGATACAGCCACGACGACATCCGATTCCTCTATTCCTCCGGGCGCACCAGCCCTCGCGAGGGCCGATCCCGCCGCCTCAATGCGAACAACTGATAGTTGACTATCAACTGATGTGAGAGTCTGGTATCGTTTTTCGGGGTTGTCAAACCGACGCGGAAGGAGCGGATTCGATGGACGGCAGCACGATGCGGGTGGATGCGGCGGCGAGCATGGCGAAGATCCTGGGAGCCGCGCGGCGGGCGTTCTCCCTCGGGGACGGGTCGGGGACGCTGAACCGGATCGCGAAGGAGGCGGGCGTGGGGATCGCGACGCTGTACCGGCACTTCCCGAACCGGGAGTCCCTCGCCCTCGCCGTCTACGACGACGTGTTCGCCACGGAGGTGCAGCCCGTCTTCGCACAGTTCGAACGCACCGACGCTCCGCGCGACGTGCTGCTCGAGCTCGGGGAGAGGCTCCTCGGTGTGCTGGACCGCGAGCGTGGGTTGGTGAGGTCGCTATCGAACCTGGCCGAGGCGACCCGCGAGCTGATGGGCCGGAACGCGGCCGCGATCGAGCAGACCGTGCGGCGTGCGCAGGCGGCGGGAACGCTCCGTGCCGACATCACGCCGGAGGACATCCCGAACCTGATGACGATGATCGCCGCCGGGTTCGGCAGCATCCCCTCCGGCGCCCATCGCCGCCGCTACCTCAGCCTCGTCCTCGACAGCCTGAACCCCGCGCAGGCGCACCCGCTCCCGAGCGTCTGACCGATGCTGGAGTCGAAAGCGATGTCAGACATGACGGCAGAAGTCGGGCATCCCCGTGCAGTCGTGGGGCTGGCGCTGGGGGGCGGAGGTGCGCTCGGCGCCGCCCACGTCGGCGTCCTGAAGGCGCTCCGAGAACACCATGTCCTCCCCAAGGTCGTCGCGGGGACGAGCGCGGGCTCACTGGTCGGCGCGGCGTTCGCCGCGGGCCTTTCCATCGCAAAGATCGAGGAGGCGGTGCTGGACGCGGACTGGTCGACGTTCGGCCGTCTGCGTCCCACCGCGCGGCTGGGGCTCCTCGACAGCGCCGCCCTGCTGGACACCATCGACCGGCTCGGTGGAGAGCCGCTCATCGAAGAGCTGCCGCGGCGCTTCGCGGCGGTCGCAACCGATCTGCGGACCCGTCGGGCCGTCATCCTCGACAGAGGCCGATTGGGTCCAGCCCTCCGTGCGAGCATCGCCGTCCCCGGCATGTTCTCCCCGGTCGTGACCGGCGACCAGATCCTCGTCGACGGTGGCCTGGCTGCGAACCTCCCGATCGCCGCCACACATCACCTCGGTGCGACGTTCACGATCGCTGTCCGGCTCCGGCCGGAATGGGAGCACGTCCCCGTGGTGCGTTCGGCGGCGGCGATCGCCGAGCTCGAACGGCGTCCCGACGTGCTGATGATCCACCCCGATCTCGACGGATGCTCACAGTGGTCCCGTGCGGACGTCCCGCGCATCATCGATGCGGGCTACGCCGCCGCGAGCACCGCCCTCCACGAATGGAAGACCCAGCAGACCCATGCCGCATAGCGAATCTCTCACCGGCCGCGCCGCCTGCGTGCTGATCGGCACAGACACGTTCCCGCCCGATGTCAATGGTGCCGCGCGGTTCGCGCGGGAGCATGCCGTCCGCCTCGCCCGCCGAGGGCACGACGTGCACGTCATCGCCCCCGCGACCCGCATGCGCTCCAGTTCCGGCATCGAGGTCTACGACGGGCAGCGACTCACGGTCCATCGGCTGCGCAGCGTGCGCTGGCCGCTGCACGACTGGCTCCGTGTCGCTCCGCCGTGGGAGGTGCGCGCGCAGACGCGTCGCATCCTCCTGCGGGTGCGGCCCGCCGTCGTGCACCTGCAGTCCTTCATCGACATCGGACGCGGCCTCGCCTACGAGGCCGAGCGCCTCGACATCCCGATCATCGCGACCAACCACGTCATGCCGGACAACGTCGTCGAGTTCAGCGGACTTCCTCGGCGTCTGCACCCTCGGCTGACGGCGTTCGGATGGAGCCTCGCCAGCACGGTGTACTCCCGCGCCGACATCGTCACCAGCCCGACCCCGGCCGCCGCCCACTATCTGGAGTCGAACACGCGGCTGCGTGGCGTGGTCCCCGTATCGTGCGGCGTCGAGAACGACAGGTTCACGCCCAAGCAGGACCGCCCGGCGGAGAATCGCGTGCTGTTCGTCGGACGCCTCGACCCGGAGAAGAACCTCGACACCCTGCTGAACGCGTTCAGCCTCATCCCCCGTGAGCTCGCGGCGCACCTCGACATCGTCGGAAGCGGCTCCGAGCGCAGCCACCTGGAGGGGCTGGCGCGTTCGCTGGCCATCGCCGATCGCACGACGTTCCACGGGTACGTCGACGACGACCGGCTGACCGAACTGCACCACCGGGCCACGGTGTTCGTGATGCCATCCACTGCCGAACTCCAGTCGATCGCGACCCTTGAGGCGATGGCCTCGGGCACCCCGGTGGTTCTCGCCGATGCCGTCGCGCTCCCGCACCTGATCGCCTCCGGCGCGGAAGGGTATCTCGTCCACCCCCGCAACGCGCACGAGTTCGCCGACCGGATCGAACGCATCCTGCACCTCGACCCCGACGCCTACCGGGCGATGAGCCGTGCGGCATCCGCCACCGCCTTGACCCATGACGCCGGGGTCATGACCTCCCGATACGAACAGCTCTACCAGGAGAGCTGGTCTCTCGCCGGTGCCGTGTGAGCACCCCGCGCGGCCCCGCCCTGATCCGGTTCTTGACGCCTCAGGGGCGTTACGCGCCGAGCCGTGCCGCGGCACCGTACGCGCCCCTCGTCGACGGGCTCGACACGGAGCGGCTCCTCTCGTTCTACCGCGAGATGACTCTCGCCCGTCGGCTCGATGAGGCGTCCACCGCGTTGCAGCGTCAGGGTGAGCTCGCCCTCTGGATCCCCTCCTACGGGCAGGAAGCCGCCCAGACAGGCTCCGCCCACGCCCTCAGCCCGCTCGACACCGTGTTCCCCTCCTATCGGGAACATGGCGTGGCTCTTGCCCGTGGTATCGACTTCGTCGACATCCTCGCTGTCCTTCGCGGCAACACGTTTCGCGGCTGGGATCCCGAGCGCACCCGGTTCCGGCTCTACACGATCGTGCTCGCCGCCCAGGCGCTCCATGCGGCGGGCTATGCGATGGGGATCAGCCTCGATCAGCAGGCAGGACGAAAGCCACCCGGCGAGGAGGCCGTGATCGTCTACATCGGCGATGGCGCGATGTCCGAAGGCGACGCGAGCGAAGCGCTGACCTTCGCCCGCACCTACGACGCACCCGTCCTGTTCTTCGTGCAGAACAACCAGTACGCCATCTCCACCCCGGCATCCACCCAGACCGCGGTCTCTTACGCGACGCGTGCGAAGGGATTCGGAATCCCCGGCCACCGCATCGACGGCAACGATGTCCTCGCCAGCTACGCCGTCACCAAACACGTCATGGATGCCGTCCGCGCCGGCGGCGGACCGGCTCTCATCGAAGCCGTCACCTACCGCCTCGGCCCCCACACCTCATCCGACGACCCCACCAAGTACCGGACCGTGCAGGAGCGCTCTTCCTGGGAGCGGCGCGACCCGATCCCGCGCCTGCGGGCCCACCTGAGCGAGCGCGGCGTCACCGATGACGTGTTCGAGAGCATCGATGCTCACAACGCCGAACACGCCGGCGACGTCCGCAGACGCCTGATCGCACTCCCCGCCCCGGACCCCGGCGGCATGTTCGACCACGTCTACAGCGACGCCCATCCCGTCGCCCATGCCCAGAAGGCGTGGTTGCGCGACTATCTGGACTCCTTCGAGGACGCCGCGGAATGACCATCGACGACGATGGGCGGCGCAGGGGCTCGCCACGGCCGAGGGTGTCGATCGTGATCCCCGCCTGGAACGAGCAGGACTACCTGGGCGAGTGTCTCGAGGCGATCGCCGCTCAGACGGACCCGCCCGATGAGGTCATCGTCGTCGACAACGGCAGCACCGACGCCACCGGCCGCATCGCGGCCTCATACCCCTTCGTCACCGTCCTCGAGGAGCCCATCCCCGGGATCGTCCCCGCGCGCAATCGCGGACTGAACGCGGCCACGGGCGATGTGCTGGGCAGGATCGACGCCGACAGCATCATCGACCCGGGCTGGGTCGCCGTCGTCCGTGCACACTTCACACGGGCGGGCACCGACGAGGTGGCGGGAATCACCGGCTCAGGCGACGCGCTCATCGACGGACACCCCGCCCTCGGACACCTCCTCGGCAAGGCCACCCTCGAATACGGCTACTACCCGATCAGCGAGATACTGACAGGCGGCCAGGTCATGGTCGGCTGCAACATGGCCATCACCCGCACCGCATGGGAGACCATCCGCGAGGATGCCTTCCCCGACCACACCAAGGTGCACGAGGATCTCGATCTCAGCGTGCTCATCCACCGTGCGGGCGGGCACATCCACCACCTCCCAGAGATGCGCATCCGGACCAGGCGCGTCGAACTCGAGCCGCCGGCGAAGCTCTGGTGGCGGCTGCGCATCTGGCCGAACGCCGTCACCCGGCATCAGCACGCTGTCCGCGTCGATGCGATGTCGGAGAAACACGGGCAACCGGAGCGGACCGGAGCAGCGGGCTCGGACCACACGATTGCGTGAGGGACGGCGACGCAGGCCGGACGAGTCGACGACTACCCTACATGTCCGTGCCAGCATGCGGGTCGGTGGCGCTCTGCTCGTCTGGGTGAGCGGCGCTGCTTGCCGGTCGGGATTCCGTGGCGAAGATCCGAATGGATTTGCCCAGGCTCCGCGCGATCTCCGGAAGCCGGGAGCCGCCGAACAGAACGAGAGCGAGAACGGCGATGACCAGCAGCTCGGGCGCCTCGATCCCGCGGATCATGCGCCCACTCCGGTTCCTGCCGAGTACGGGGACGCGCTCGTCAGCGGCATCAGGAGACCGCCCGTGTCGCGACCCGGCAGCGGACATCCGCCGTCGGACCGGACAGGAGCGTGCGGCACCGCTACGGGCCCGGCATGCGGAACGGTCATCATGATGCTCCCTCGAGATAGGACGGATCGGACTCCGGGTGCTCTGCCGCGATGATAGCTCGAAATGATAGTCATCTCTTGTTTCTGATTCGCGGTCGACATCCTCGCGGACACCGCCTCTTCCCAATAATTTGCTTTTAGGTAAAATATGCATGACGGGAAGGCGGAGATGACGACGCAGCGGCTCGAGGATCGGTGGGACGCGATCGTCCTCGGCGCAGGCGCCGGTGGCCTGTTCACCGCCGCGCGGCTCGCTGCCGTAGGCCGACGGGTGCTCGTGCTGGAGGCAGGGGAGCGGGCTGGCGGTCGCGCGGGTGTCTCGGAGCTGGACGGCTTCCTCGTCAACGACGGCGCGGTTCTGGTCGAGCTGGCCGGCATCCTCGAGCAGAGCTTCGCCGAGCTCGGGCATCCGCTGCGCCTCTACGTGCCGAAGCGCGCCCTGACGCTGCGCGCCGGGAAGCGGGACGTGTCGTTGAGCACGGGGCTCGCGGCGGTGGCCGTGCGCGGCGGCCTGTGGCTGGCGCGCACGGGCCTGCGATTGTTCCCTGGGCTCAAGCCCGCCGAGCAGTTGACGACCTCCGAGTGGCTGGCGCGGCTCACCAGGAGCGCGCGGGTGCACGGCCTGGTGCGGAACATGTGCGGGGCGCTGTTCGCCGCCGGTCCGGAACTCGTCTCGGCACGGTTCTTCCTGGACTACTTCACCAAGCCCGGTGCGCTGAAGTCCTTCGGCTTCGCCCCCGGCGGCACCGGGGCGATCTGGGCTCCGCTCGTGGAGGTGATCGAGGAGGCCGGCGGGCGCGTCCTGCTCGGCGCGACGGCGACCTCCGTCCAGCGGGATCATGCGGGTGGCGGCTTCCGGATCACCAGCGATCACGCCGGCGGCGGCCGGGTCGATCGCGCGCCGCAGTTCGTGAACGACGCGGGCCCGGCCGCGCTGCTGTCTCTGGCCGGCTCGCTGCTGCCCCTGGAATACGTGCAGCGGCTGCGGACCGCGGACAGCCCGAGCGCGCTCATCACGGTGCACTTCGCGTCACGGGAACCGCTCGCGCAGTTCCCGGCATTGGCCCTGTTCGCCGGCTCCCGTCGCCTGGCCTACGCCGGGAACTTCAGCGCCCCGGATCTCGCTCGCGCGCCGGAAGGCTGGCACCTCTACAGCGGCGCGTCGGTTCCACAGCCGGCCGTCGGAGACTTCGACGAGGAGGCCGAGACCGCTCTGCTCCTGGAGGACCTGCGGGAGCAGTTCCCGGGCTTCGATCGGGCCCGCATCCTCCGCATCGACGTCACCCGCGGCACCTGGCCCGGTGCCCGTTCCCTGCCCGGCCGCACGGTCGAGCCGGAGAGCCCGGTGCCGGGGCTGTGGAACGTCGGCGACGGCGCGAGCCTGTGGGCGACGGCTGGGATCTCCGCCTGCGCGCAGAACGCCCAGGTCGTCGCGGACCGCATCCTTGCCGCCCCGCACGGGGCCACCTCGAAGAAAGCGAGCGCATGAAATGAACGCCCCCACCACGGGGTCCGGTCCCTCCGTCATCGTCGTCGGCGGCGGCCCGTCCGGCTTGTCCGCCGCGTTCCGGCTGCAGCAGGCCGGCTGCACCGTCACGGTCCTCGAGGACGATGCCCAGGCCGGCGGCAAGGTCCGCACCGAGGTCCGCGACGGCTTCGTCATGGACCAGGGAGCGAGCGTCCTGCCACAGGCGTACACGTACGTCATGCAGCTGCTCCACGATGCGGGCGGCGACCACCTGCTGCAGCCCGGCGGGACCACGGTCGGGTTCGCCCGCGAGGACAAGATCCACTTCCTCGACTCCGCGCACCTGCTCCGGGATGCGATCGGCACGAAGCTCATCTCCTGGAAGTCGAAGGCGAAGATGGCGAACCTGGGCCTCGACCTGCTGAAGGTGCGCCCTTACATCAACGCGGAGAACCTCGCCCCGCTCGGGCAGTTCTGGGACGACGAGACCGCGAACGCCTACGCTCGGCGGCGCCTCACCCCGGAGGTGTCGGAGTTCATGATCGACTCGGTGCTGCGAGGCCTGCTCGGCACCAGCGGCGAGTTCAACTCGAAGATCGACTTCTTCTACTCGTTCACGAACATCATCGGCACGAAGCTGAACTCGCTCAAGGGCGGCATGCAGCGCTACGTCGACACCGTCGCCGCGCATCTGAACGTCGTCACGAACGCGCGAGTCCAGTCGGTCGAGGAGAGCGAGCACGAGGCCACCGTCACCTGGGTCGACGCCGCGGGCACGACGCACGTCGACACCGCCGACGCGGTCGTCCTTGCCGTCTGGGGCACCCAGGTCGCCTCGCTCTACCCGCAGCTGCACCCGAAGGCGGTCGAGTACTTCGACGACCTCGAATACACCACGAGCGTCAACCTCAACGTCGCGCTGTCGAAGCCGCCGGCGAAGAACCCCGCGTTCGTGGTGTGCATCCCGGAGTCCGTGGAGACGAACCTGTTCGCCGTCACGCTCGAGCACAACAAGGCACCCGACCGCGTCCCGGCCGGCAAGGGCCTGGTGGGGCTGTACTCGATGTCGAAGTGGGCGGAGGAGCTGATCGATCAGGATGACGAGACGGTCGTGGCGCAGTTGCTCGCCGCCGCCGACCGGGTCATCCCGCACCTCAGCGACGACGTCGAGTTCGCGCTCGTCAACCGCTGGAACCCCGTCGTGGTCTACAGTCACCCGGGCACCTACAAGGGCCTCGCGCAGCTGAACCAGTACCGGCCGCGCAAGCGTGTCCACCTCGCGGGTGACTACTTCTCCTGCTCCAACCTCAACACCGCCACCGCGGGCGGCGCCCGGGCCGCCCGCGAGCTCCTCGCCGCAGTCGCCTCACCGGCCCCGGCTCTGACCGGGCGGTGACGGCCGGCGCGCGAACCTGATGCCCACAACCAGTGCGACCGAATGAGAGGAGACGATCAATGACGATCGAACAGCATGCACACGTGCCGGAGGAGGTCGACGTCGTGGTGATCGGCGCCGGTGCCGGGGGCCTCGCCGCGGCTGCCTGGCTGGTGAAAGCCGGCTACCGCATCCTCGTCGTCGAGGCGAAGCCGCAGGTCGGCGGGCGCGCCTCGACCGAGCCGATCGACGGCTTCGGGGTGAACACCGGAGCGCAGATCTTCGAACTGGGCGGCGCGAACAAGGCCCTGTTCGACGACGTCGGCATTCCGATCCGGGCGAGGAAGCAGCCCGTCCCGCTGATCCTCCGGCTCGGCAGACGCGACGTTCAGGTGATGAGCGGCATCACGGGATTCCTCGCCAACAAGATCGGCATCCCCGTCATCGGCGGCCTCGCGCGTCGCTTCGGCTGGTTCCGGCCCAAGGAGGGCATCTTCCTGGACACCTGGCTCGACCAGCTGCACGCCCCCGTCAAGATCAAGCGGCTGTGCCGGAACCTCACCAGCGCCCTGTTCGCCGCCGAGCCGAGCGACGTCATCGCGACGCTGTTCTTCGACTACCTGACGAAGAAGGGCGGCATGAACACGTACGGCGCCCACCCCGACGGCTCCATCGGGCCGTGGCAGGACCTCGCAGCCGGCATTCAGCGCGCGGGCGGCACGATCCTGCTGGACACCAGCGTCACCGCGATCGGTGTCGGCGACGACGGACGCGCCGACACGGTCGTCATCCGGAAGACCGACGGCGCCACCGTCACCGTCCGCACCCGGGCGGTCATCAGCAACATCGGCCCCGTCGCCACGAGCCGCCTCGTCCCCGCCGAAGCCTGGCCCGCCGACGACAGAGAGAAGCTGGAAGCGGAGAGCTTCCCCGGCACTCTGATCACGATCAACTTCGCTAGCGAGCAGCCGATCCCGAACCTCACGACACTGGTGTTCTTCGGCTACACAGAACGCCTGGCCTATGCCTCCTACATGAGCGGCCCATCCCCGTCGCTCGCACCCGCCGGCTGGCACCTCTACTGCGTCACGAGCACTCCGCATCCGGCGAACACCGGCTTCGACCTCGACGAGGAGCTCGCCATCCTCCGCCGGGAAGCCGCTCGAGAGTTTCCCGAGTCCGCCCGGGCGCGTGAGGTCTCGATCGCGAACTGCACCGGCGACTGGCCCGGCCAGCGGGCCATCCCGGGCCGCGATTGGCCGAACGCGACGCCGATCCAGAATCTGTGGAACGTCGGCGACGCCGCACGTCCCTGGATGGCAGCCGGCCAGAGCGGCTGCGTCGAGTCCGCCCGGATCGCTGTCGACGCTCTCATCGCCACCGGTCTGCCCGCCTCGCACCTGAGAGACTGATCGTGTGAGCATCAGCACGCCGGAACCCGGGCGAGGCCGGGGACGGGGACGACCGGCACGCTCAGGAGATGACCCCGCGGTGCGCGAACTGATCCTCCGTGCCGCCCGGTCGGTGTTCGCGCGCTCCGGCTACCATGACGCGACCCTGCAACGGATCGCCCAGGAGGCGGGCGTCACCCGACCGGCGATCAGCCACCACTTCTCCAGCAAGGCGGCACTGTTCTCAGCCGTCTTCGAGGAGGTCCGCCAGAGGGTCGTGGTCACCGGCATCCATCGAGCCCTCGACGCATCCACCCATCTTCAGGATCGCCTGGCCACGTTCCTCATGTCATCGGTGGAGGTCGACGCGGAAGACCGCAGCTACGCCGCGTTCATCACGGCCTCGCTGCTGGACACGGCCAGGTCCCCGGAGCTGCACCACCTCACCCGCCGCCATCTCGATGACCTCCGCGCGTTCCTGAGGCGACTCTGCGAGGACGCCGTCACAGCAGAGGAACTGCCCGCCAGCACCGACATCGCCACCAGCGCAGAGGCATTGCTCGCGATCGTCTGGGGCACCGGCCTCTACGGCGCCTATCTCGGCGACCACCAGCAGCTCACCGCCGTCAGCGAGCGCGTCGTCGCGATGGTGCGCGGGCTCCTCACCATCGACTGAAGCCGCTTACCCATCTACCCGGGCCGACTCCAGCAAAGGCCTACGGTTCTCGCTGCACGCACGCCCTGTATCCCCGCTTCCCACGCCACCACTCTTCCGGCTCCTTGGGCATAAGCGAATGTGTCATAAGCGAATGAATGAATGAATCCTCTCCCTGAACTGAATCTTCTCCCTGAGTGTGTCACCGATGTCCTGATACAGAACTGTCACCAATGTCCTGAGACATCACATCTTCTCCCTGAGTACATCTTCTCCCTGAGTGGACGTATGCTACCGTAGGTAGTTGCAAGAACATGAGTTTGGAGGAGGCGGTGATGAAGGGCGGCGTGATTCTGTTCCGGGGCTCCGGCGCGGACGCGCGCCGCTACTTGGAGTCGGATCGGTCGCGCGCCGATGACTACTACTTGGAGGGCGGGACCGCTCTGGCGGAGTTCGCCGTGGTCGATGCCAGCGGCAGGGTGATCGGTGAGGGCGCGCTGACGGCTGACGAGTACGCGCAATGGGTGGACTGGATCAACCCGCTCACCAGTGAGTCGATGGGCAAGCCCCGGCTGCCCGGTGTGGGGCGGCAGGGGTCGCCGCGGTTCGCGGAGATGGTCGTGAACGCGCCGAAGTCCCTGTCGATCGCCGCCGTGCTGCACCCGGAGGTGTCGGAGGCGCTGGACGCCGCGCAGCGGGACGCGGCAGCGGAGATCCGGTCCTGGCTCGGCCAGCATTCGGTCACGAGGGTCGGGCCGCGCGGGAAGCAGGAGGTGGTGCCGGTCGAGCAGTTGGAGACGGTCGCCGTCTCGCACAAGACCTCCCGCGCGGGTGACCCGCACCGGCACATCCACTTCCAGATCGGCACCCGCGTATGGGCGGTCGGCGCGTGGCGCGGGCTGGACACCGGGGCGCTGTTCCGGCAGCAGGGCGCGATCCGCGCCCTCGGCACCGCCGTCATCGCCGCGCATCCGCAGCTCGCCCAAGTACTCGACGCGCACGGCCTCACGCTGGACCCGGTGACGGGTGAGGTCGCGGAGCTGACCCCCTACAACGCGATCATGTCCAAGCGCGGCGAGCAGGTCGCCCGCAACCTCGCCAAGTTCGAGGCCGAGTGGCGGGTGGCGCATCCCGGCCAGGAGCCCGGCCCGGTCGCCATGTCTCGGCTGACCGCGATGGCGTGGGATCACGAGCGGCCGGCCAAGAAGCCGGCCATGCTCGGCCACGAGGCCGCTTGGCGTGCGGAGCTGGACGTGGCCGGCTACCGGCCGAACCCCGAGCGGGTGCCGGTGCGCGCCACGGTGTCGCTGGACGACCTGAGGGTGCAACAGGTCGCATCGCGGGCGCTGGACCGTTGCGCGGCCGGCGCATCGACGTGGACGGTGCATGACGTTCAGGAGCACGTCACGCGCATCATCACCGAGGCGGGCGTGCGTGCAACCCCCGACGCGCTGCGCGACCTCGTTGCGATCACGACCCGCCTGGCCATCGAGGATTGCCTGTCCGTGCTGCCGCCCGACAGTGTGCAACCCGAGCACATTGCGCACCTCACGACCCTGCACGTCGTGGCGGTCGAGACGAACCTGCGCGACCGGCTGACCGCCCGCGCAACGTCCGGCACCGGCCGGGTGCCGGACGTGACGCGCCTGACGCGCGACGCCGGGCTGGACCCGGAGCAGGCGCAGGCCGCCGCCGCGGTCGCCGGGACCGACCTCCTCGTGGTCGTGGAGGGCGCGGCCGGCGCGGGCAAGACCACCATGCTCGGCGCGGCCATCGAAGCGGCCACAGACCACGGCCGCGCAACGCGCGTGGTGACGCCGACGAAGAAGGCGGCAGACGTGGCCGCGCAGGAACTCGGCGTGAGTGCCGACAGCGTGGCGAAGCTCGTCCACGCGCACGGCTGGCGATGGAACGCCGACGGCGTATGGACCCGCCTGGCCGTGGGCGACACCGACCCGGAGACGGGCACCACCTACACCGGCCCCACCGCTGCCGCGCAGCTCGTCCAGGGTGAGCGGATCGTGGTGGACGAGGCGGGGATGCTCGACCAGGGCACCGCCCTCGCGCTGCTGACCGTCGCGGACGAGCACGGCGCAACCCTCGCCCTCGTCGGCGACCGCGCGCAGCTCCCCGCCGTGGGTCGCGGTGGGCTGCTCGACATGGCAGCGCAGCTCTCGCCGCGCGCCCACGACATGACGACCGTGCATCGCTTCGCCGATCCCGAGTACGCGGCGCTGACGGTGCAGATGCGTCGCGGCGATCATCTGGCGCTGCTGTTCGACCGACTCCACTCCCTCGGACTCGTGGTGCTGCACGAGAGCACCGAGGCGGTGCAGGACGCGATCGCCCGCGACGCCCGCGACGGGGACGCGATCACGACCGCGACGAACGACGAGGCGCGCGAGCTGAACGAGCGCGTCCGCGACGAGCGGGTGCGGGGAGGCCTGGTCGACGACGCCCGCACGACGACCGGCAGCGACGGTCTGAGCATCGGCCGGGGCGACGTGATCCAGACCCGGCAGAACGACTCGGACGTGCAGGTGGCGAACCGGCAGACCTGGACCGTGCAGGCGGTCGGCCAGGACGGGGCGGTGTGGGCGAAGGAGAACGGCAACGGCCGGAGGCGGCAGCGCACGGTACGCTTGCCGGCCGAGTACGTCGCCGAGCACACCCACCTGGCCTATGCCGCCACCGCCTACGGCGTGCAGGGCGCGACCGTGCCCGGCTCGCACACGGTCCTGTCCGATGCGCTCGACGCCTCCGGCGTCTACGTCGGCATGACCCGAGGCCAGGAGACGAACCGCCTCCACGTCGTCGCGGCCGACGTGGACGACGCACGGGAGCAGTTCGTGGCCGCGCTCGAGCGGGACCGCGCCGACCGCGGCCTGGTCGCCGCGACCCAGGCGGCGCGCGAAGCCGTAGCCGGCCTCGCGGCCGATGGGCCGGTTCGGGTGGTGAACGCGGAGCGCGCCCGCCTCGCCCAGCGGATCGAGCGCGCCGAGCGCGAGGCGGGCAAGTGGGAGCGGGTCGTGGCGGCGCTGGACCGGCAGCGCGCGGCGCACCGGGCCGAGGCCGACGACCAGCAGGAAGTTGTCGCTGCTGCGGACGCCCGCGCCGCGCGGGTGCGCGCCGAGGTCGCGTCCCCGCTGATCGAGCAGGCCGCCGCAGACGGCCTCGCCTACCTCACCGGGCGGGAGCGGTTGTGGGAGGCGCAGACCGCGCACGGCCAGGCGGGACGACTCAGGAGGCGTGCCGCCGGCCGCGCGGCGACCGAGGCCGCAGACGCGCACCGTGCGACGGAGGACGCGGTGCGGCGACGCTGGGGCGGGCTGCCGAGCGGGGCGGGCGGCCTGGAGCCATGGGCCGAGACGGTCGCCGGGAAGCAGGCCGACGCCGACCCGCGCGTGACCGAGACGCGGCACGACGCGGAGCAGACTCACCGCGAGCAGAGCCGCCTGGCCGAGCGGCACCTGCGCGAGTCCGTCGCCCTGCGCCAGCGGGTGCTCGGCTCCGCGACCCCGAGCACCGCGATCACCCGCGCTGCCGGCTGGCGTGCCCGTGCGGAGCAGGCCAGGCACGACCTCGCGCAGATCGAGGCGCTGCCCGTCACCGAAGCCGCACAGTACGTCCGCGGCCTCGCCGCCCGAGCCGAGGCCGAACGGCAAGCGGCCGAGCGCGCCCAGGCCGCACGCGAGAAGCGCGCTACCCAGCTCGGCCGCTACCGGCCGTCGAGCGACCACGGCAGGACGGGACCGCAGCGCGACGCTCCCGGCCTCAGTTTGTGACGGCTCCCGCCTCGCCGTCGCCGCGCAGGTAGATTTCCACAAGGTCGCTGGTCCAGGTCGCGACACCTGCACCGAAGAAGTCCCTGTCCTCGGTCCAGATCGGACAATCCAACGTGAGCGCAGCGGCGACCATCGGCCAGTCCATCGGGTCGCGCGCGCCGATCCGGGCCATCGCCACAGGCTCCAGCGGAGCGATCACTTCGATCGGCACAGCCTCCACGACCACGCGGAGTCGGTCGAGCGAGTCCAGCAGGGGCGCGGGGTCAGCGCCGCGCTTGCCGGCGATGGTCGGGAGGTGCCGGGCGGCCTCGGCGAAGGCGAGGTCCGGGGAGAAGAAGGACGTGTCCTCCCCGTACTCCTCGATCAGCTCCCGGACGCGGGTTCCGAGCACCGCCCGGATGAGGATGTTCGCGTCGAGGACGATGCGCCTCGTCGTCACGATGCGGAAGCGGCTTCCCGCGGTTCCTTCCGGCACGCCTTCCGCATCGCGTCGAACTCGGCGACCACCTCGTCCTCGGTCATCCCGAGCTGCTCCAGCAGGGCGCTGGCCTTCTTCGCCGCTTCGGAGTATGCGGCGATCTCGGCCTTCCGATCCCGACGCACTGGGATGAACAGGCCGACGGTCTGCCCGTGCCGGGTCACGGTCACCGGCTCGGCCTGGTCGATGTAGTCGGCGAGGTCCTGGCGGAACTCCCGCACTCCCACGGTCACACTCATCCTCGGCTCCTTCCCATTGCGTACCCAAGTGTAAACTTGCGTACACAATACCCGGATTCGGCAGCGATGTCGAGCACCCGGCGCCTCCCGGCCGCTCGGCTCATCGGTGTGTGCCGTCGCCATGTCAGACCGCGAGCGTAGCCTCGGACCATGACGCTCAACGTCGATGGAACCCGACTCGGAGAGCAGAGCACGCTCAGGATCGCCGCCACCGTGCTCGCTGGGACGGTCGAACCCGGCTGGGCGCTGCTGGAGGAGACGGCCGACGAGCAGTTCTCCGGGTGGACCATCTACGGGCCGGGGGACTTCACAGACAAGCGACTGCCTGAGCTCGGCGAGGGTGACGAGTTGGTGGAGGTCTCCTTCGCCGAGGGCGAGCGCGCGCTCCCAGAGGTGCGAGAGCTGCACGACTGGGGCAACGGCGAGTTCCCGCTGCTCATGGAGTCGTGGGTGCATCGCGGTAGGCGCAAGTGGATGCCCTGGGAGGACTTCAGCAAGTACCGCGAACCAGCCGACGAGTGACCCGGATCGAACGCCGGCCGTGGCTCTCAGGAACCCGCCCGAGTGTCCCAAAAGTGTCCCGAGTGTCCCGAGAATGGCGATTCGCCCCCTTCTCTGAGTGCGACGAGTGCGAGGCGTGCGGGAGGGGCAAGGCCCCGACATCCCAGTCACCACAAGGGATTCCGCGTATCCGCTACGCTGGTCGGGCACATGGAGACGTCGCATAGTCAGGCCTAGTGCACCACCCTGCTAAGGTGGAGTCCCCTCACGGGGACCGAGGGTTCAAATCCCTCCGTCTCCGCCAGAGAACCCCCTGGTCAACGTCAGTTTCCAAAGTTGTCCGGGATCAGGCTGTCCGAGATAGGTGGGGCCGCTTTCACGCACATGTGTCCGGGTCGCGCAGAAGTGGATATCTCAGCGGGCTCGTCATCCCCGAACGCGGCGGCCCAGAGAACGATGCCCGCGTGGATGACAGCGGCGCCCGATGCAGCG
>Ga0180219_1000696_pt1 | contig 24965 bp, 28 predicted proteins | sample eDN3rd30CBELigMG_FD_151338 | JGI IMG/M metagenome (GOLD analysis project Ga0180219, IMG submission 151338) | Enriched Miracle-Growth compost microbial communities from Emeryville, California, USA - eDNA 3rd pass 30_C BE-Lig MG (version 2)... ... | reverse complement strand
GGACGATCGCATCGCGCTGCTTGGCCGCAACGGCAATGGCAAGACGACGCTCGCCCGCTTGATGGCGGCGCAGCTTGCGCCCATGGAAGGCGCGATGAACAGCTCCGCCAAGATGAGCGTCGGCTATTTCACCCAATATCAGGTGGAGGAACTGGACGTTACCGACACGCCGCTTGAACATATGAGCCGCGTGATGAAGGGCGCGACACCCGCCGCCGTCCGCGCCCAGCTGGGCCGCTTCGGCTTTTCCGGCGAGCGCGCCACGCAGAAGGTCGGCAGCATGTCGGGCGGCGAGAAAGCGCGCCTCGCCCTCGCGCTCATCACCCGCGATGCGCCGCATCTGCTAATCCTCGACGAACCGACCAACCACCTCGACGTCGACAGCCGCGAGGCGCTGGTGCAGGCGCTCAACGAATATTCGGGTGCGGTGGTGATCGTCAGCCACGACCGCCACATGATCGAGCTCGCCGCCGACCGCCTCGTGCTGGTGGATGGCGGCACCGCACAGGAATTTGCGGGCAGCCTCGACGACTATACCGACATTGTCCTGCGCAAGGCGGACAGCAACGGCAGCGGCGGCGATACGCCCAAGCCCGACCGCAAGGCCGAAAAGCGCAACGCCGCGCAATGGCGCGAAAAGCAGAAGGCGTTGAAAGCCGCTGTCGGCAAGGCGGAAAAGGAAATGGCGACGCTGGGCGCGGAACGCACCCGCATCGATCAGGCGCTGTTCGACCCCAAGTCAGCGACCGGCGCGGAGGCGAAGATGAGCATGACCGACCTGATGGTGAAGCGCGCCGCCGTCGAAAGGAAGCTGGAGGCCGCGGAGGAAGCCTGGATGGAAGCCAGCGCCGCGCTGGAAGAGCTTTAGGCGCTTATTCCGTCTCGTCGGCCAGCGGCCCTTCCATCCCGCCGGGGCGGCGCATCCGCGTCACGATGTTCCACGTCGCGATGAACAGCGATGCGATCACAGGCCCGATGATGATGCCGTTGATCCCGAACAGCTCGATCCCGCCCAGCGTGGTGATCAGCACGACATAATCGGGAATCCGCGTTTCCCGCCCGACAAGGATGGGGCGCAGCACATTGTCGACCATCCCGATCACGAAGATTCCGCAAAAGACGAGGATCAGCCCCTTCACCAGCGCACCGGTCGCCAGCAGGTAGATCGCGACCGGCACCCAGACGAGGCCGGTGCCGACGGCGGGCAACAGGGACGCGCATCCCATCAGCACGCCCCACAGCAGCGCGCCCGGTATCCCCAGCGCCCAGAAAGCGATGCCGCCGATCAGCCCCTGCACGATGGCGACCACCAGGCTGCCCTTGATGGTCGCGCGCACGACGATGACGAACTGCTGCATCAGCGCATGGCGCGGGGTGGCGCGCAGGGGCGCGGCCCTGTCGAGCATCGCGACCAGATTGCTCCCGTCGCGCAGCAGGAAGAAAGTGAGATACAGCATCACGCCCAGCGCCAGCACGAAACCCATGGCGCTTTGCCCGATGGAGAGCGCCTGCCCCGCGAGCGTTTGGAAGCTCGACGCGATGCCGTCGGTCAACATGTCCCGTACCGTGGCGAAATTGGTGATGCCCAGCCGTTCCAGCCATGCCGAAGCCCAATCGGGCAGGCTGGCCTGAAAGCGATTGAATATCTCCGCGATATTGATCTGGCCCGATTGCAGGCGGCCGTAAAAATAGCTGGCCTCCTGCACCAGCGCCATGGCCAGCACGATGGCGGGCACGATGACGATGGCCAGGATGAGGAGCAGCGTCAGCAGCGCCGCGCCGTTGCGCCGCCCCGGCATCGCCGCCAGCAGTTGCTGATTCACCGGCGCGAACAGGATCGCCACGATCACGCCCCACAGGATCGCCGCGCCGAAAGGCTCGATCACCCAGGCAAAGGCGATGGTGACGAGCAGGACGAGGGCGAGAAAGACTCCGTCCTCGATGCGCGTGCTCTGCGGTTTGTCAGCGTTCATGGATCAGCCAATGCCATGCTTTCGGGTGCAAATCCATGACCCTCCGGTAGCTCTACCGCCGAGCAGCGGAGAAACTGAAATCCACCGATACGCTGGGGTCCAGCCCTCTGCTGCTGTCCCCGTTCCCGACGCCGAAGGGCGCGCGGGCGATGGTGGCGGAGCCTGAGACCTTCCGCCTGTCGCCGCTGCCCGACAGGGTGAAGCGGATGCTTTGCCGACGGCTCACGCCTTTGAGCGTCAGCGTGCCGGACGCGCGATAGCCGTTTGCGCCCGTCTTCTGCGCCCCCTTGGCGACGAAGCGCGCGGAGGGATGCGCGGCCGTGCCGAAAAACTCGTCGCCCGCCAGCATCCCGTCCTGATAGGCATTGCCCACGCTTGCGCTGGCGAGGTCTATGTCGACGCGGATGTCGGCGCTTTCGGGATGGTCGGGGTCCATCGCGATCTTCGCCGTCCACCTGGAGAAGCTGCCGCTGATCGTCTCACCGCCATTGCCGACGGAAAAGCCGATCCGTCCGCCCGGCTGCACCGCCCATGGCGGGGGCGGTCCGAGGGGCGTTTCTTCCGGCGCGGCGACATTATCGGCGGCGGACGTTGCGGCATTGTCCGCCGCCTCGACCTTGTTCCCGACCGGCGCGGGCGCCGCCTCCGCCCCCTCCATGGCATCCATGGCATTGAGCGCCGCCGGTTGCGCTGCCGCTGCCTTGGGCGCCGGGGCGGGGAGGATTGCCTTCCCCAGCACCAGCCCGCCCAGCACCAGCGCGGGCAGCAGCACCAGCAGCACCGGCGAGCGCGCGGGCATCATCCGCCAGATCAGCCCGTCCCGTAGCAGCACATGATGGCGGAGCGCGCCCGCGACATGCAGCAGGAACAGCGCGATGCCGATCCAGGCGAGCAGCCCGTGCCCGCCCTCCGCCAGTTCATGCGCGCTTATCGGCAGCGGCAGATGAGGCAGAGGAATGACGCCGAAGATCAGCGTCGGCACCTTCACCTTGGCCGTCGACACCAGCGCCCAGCCCGTCAGCGGCGCGCCCAGCATGAAGAGATACAGCCCCGCATGGACCGTCTTCGCCAGCGCGCCTTGCCAGCCCCCTTCCACAGGCGCGGGGCGCGGCTTCCAATATCGCACCGCGATCCGCGCCAGCGTCAGGACGAGGATGGTGATGCCGACCGACTTGTGAAGCTGGAACAACGCGAAACCGCGCGCGCCCAGATCTTCCAGCGCCCATCCGACGCTGATCTGGAAGGCGAGCAGGATGGCGATGGTCCAATGGAGGAAGATGGCGGCAAGGCTGTATCGTTGCATCGGCGCGCTCCGGGGACAAAGGGAAGCGCAGGCTAGAAAAGCAGTCCCATGAAGTCCATCATTCCGTGCGGAAACGGATCGTTGCCGCCCGCTGTGTCAAAAAGGCCGCAGTGCTTCGACAATGCGCCTGTCGCGATTGCATCGGCGGCTTGCGCCAGTATGACGAAAGGATCACGCAGCGGAAAGCAGCAGATGGCAAAACCCGAATCCTGGCGCTTCAGCCCCGACGCCTACAGTTTCATCACGAGCATCGACACGCGCTTTCAGGACATCGATACGATGGGCCACATCAACAATGTGGCTATTTCCGGCATCTTCGAAACCGCCCGCATCCGCTTTCACCGTCATCTGGGCCGCCACCCGCAGGAACAGGGGGTGCGCTGGCTGGTCGCGGCGGTTTCCCTGAACTTCATCGAGGAAGCGCATTTCCCCTACCCCTTCGATATCCACTGCGCCATCGGCCATATCGGCCGCACGAGCTGGACGATCAGTTCCGCCGGATTTCAAAAGGGGGTGTGCGTCGCCACCTGCGACACGACGGTGGTGACCCATGGCCCGGAAGGACGCCGCGTCATCGACGACACACTGCGCGAGGCGATGGAGCGCAATTTCCTGCGGCGGCCCGCCTGACGGCTCAGGTAAAGCCGTGCATCCGCCGCGTCCACTGAAAGGCGATGACGGCGGCCTTGACCGGCTGGATCAGCGCGGCGCACAGGATCGCGGCCAGGGTGGGCCAGATCGCGGCCTGCCAGCCCAAGGGAATGGCGAAGGCGGCGTTCACCTCGATCATCAGCGGCACCAATATATGCCCCATCAGCAGGATGACGATATAGGCCGGGAAATCGTCCGCCTGATGCACGTCCCACTGCTGCCCGCAATGGGCGCAGGCATGGACCGGCTTCAAATAGCGCGCGAACATCTTCCCCTGCCCGCAGGCCGGGCAGCGTCCCCTGACGGCAAGGGCGAAGGCGGGGCCGAACGGGCGATCGGTAGGCCGGGGCGGCTGGCTGTCGGTCATGGATTTTGCGCTAGAGCATTTTCAGGTCGGGTGGAACACCCGACGACCTGGAAAATTCAATCCTACCGGATCACGCCCGCCTGAACCGAAAGGGGAGCCTTCCGCCCGGGCCAAAGCCTGCTAAGAGAAGCGCCATGCGCTTGCCCGGCCCCCAGGAAGTCTTCGCCCTGTTCGATGACGCGCGTGCGCATAATGCGGCCCCCGCGCGCCTCTACCGCGATCCGGTGGCGACGATCGTGGCGCAGCGCCAGGCCGAAGTGCAGCCCGCGCTCGACCGGCTTGCCGAAGCGCGGGAACGGGGCCTCCATGCCGCCGGCTTCCTGAGTTACGAGGCCGGACTGGCGCTGGAGGACCGCCTGCGGCCCATCGCCCTGCGCCGGGAAGACAGCGCGCCGCCGGGCGCACCACCCCTGCTGTGGTTCGGCCTGTTCGAAGGATGCCGCCTGATCGATCCGGGCGAGTTGCCGGGCCTGCTGCCCGCTCCCTCTCCTGCGGCGCTGTCCGCGCCCGGCCCGCTGATCGACGAAGCCGCCTATCGCCGCGCCTTCGACCGGGTGCGGGACTATATCCGGGCGGGCGACATCTATCAGGCGAACCTGACCTTTCCCTGCGACGTGCAGGTTCCCGGCGATCCGATGGCGTTCTACGCCGCCGTCCGGCCGCGCGCGGCGGCGGGTTATGGCGGGGTCGTCCGCACCGGCCGGCACAGCATATTGTCCTTTTCGCCGGAGCTTTTCTTCACGCAGGTTCGGGGGCAATTGACCGCCCGCCCCATGAAGGGCACCGCCCCGCGCGACGCGGACCCGGCCCGCGACGCGGCGTTGGCGCGGGAACTGGAGAGCGACCCCAAGCAGCGCGCCGAAAATCTGATGATCGTGGACCTCCTGCGCAACGACCTCTCGCGCGTGTCGCAGGCCGGGACGGTCACGGTCCCCGAACTGTTCCGGGTGGAAAGCTTTCCCACCGTGCATCAGATGGTGTCCACCGTCCGCGCCCGCATCCTGCCGGGCCTGTCGCCGGTGGATGTGCTGCGCGTCCTGTTTCCCTGCGGCTCCGTCACCGGCGCGCCGAAGGTCCGGGCGATGGAGGTCATCGATGCCGTCGAACCCTTTGCGCGAGGCATCTATACCGGCTCTGTCGGATGGATCGACCCGGAAGGGGACGCGGCCTTCAATGTTGCCATCCGCACGATTTGCGTCGAAGAGGGCAGCAGCGTGGGGCGGCTGGGCCTTGGGTCCGGCATCGTGGCGGATTCCGGCCCCGCATCCGAATGGGCGGAGTGCCTGGCCAAGGGGCGCTTCCTTTCCCATGCTTGACTTCTACCGCTTTTAGGGTTTGCAATGGGTGCGATGGCATTGGCTGACGGACGCTTCGACCTCTTGGAAACCATGGCCTTCGACCCGGTCGAAGGCATCCGGCTGCTGGAACTGCATCTGGAAAGGATGAAGACCAGCGCGCAGGCGCTCGACTTCGCGTTCGACCGGCACGAGGTGCGGAACGAGCTTCAGGCCGCCACCTTCCGCCTGCGCGAAAAGAGCCGCCTGCGCCTGCTGGCGTCCCGGCGCGGCGCCATCGCCATCGAAGTGCGGGAACATTGCACCTGGCCGCAGGCGATCATGCATGTCGCCATCGTCCCCCGCAATGCCTCCGCCGACGACGTGCGGTTCAGGCACAAGACGACGGATCGGTCGCTCTATCGCGATGCGTTGAAGCGCGGCGGCACCTTCGAGGTGTTGCTGACCGACGACCAGGGTTTCCTGACCGAAGGCTGCTTTTCCACCATCTTCGTGGAACGCGGAGACAAGCTGCTGACGCCGCCATTGTCGCGCGGCCTGTTGCCCGGCATCCTGCGCCGGAGCCTGATCGACATGGGCGAAGCCGTCGAGGCGGACCTGCGCCCGCGCGATCTGGAAGGCGGCTTCTTCATCGGCAACGCCGCGCGCGGCATGGTGGCCGCCTCGCTGGTTCGATAGCTTTCGTCCTATCACCGGTTGCCCCTGCGTCCGTTGCGGATTAAGGGACGCCCCGTCCGCCTTTCTTGCGGGCCTAGGGGATTTTTCAGAAAGATTGTTGCCATGAGCCAGACTTCCGCCGCCCTCGGTCGTATCCAGCCCTCCGCCACGCTCGCCATGAGCGCGCGGGTCAACGCGCTGAAAGCCGAAGGCGTGGACGTGATCGGCCTGTCGGCGGGCGAACCCGATTTCGACACGCCCGACTTCGTCAAGGAAGCGGGTATCGCCGCGATTCGCAACAACCTGACCCGCTATACCGATGTGGACGGCACCGCCGACCTCAAGGAAGCGGTCGCCTTCAAGTTCAAGCGCGACAACGGCCTCGTCTACAAGCGCAGCCAGATCAGCGTGAACTCCGGCGGCAAGCACACATTGTTCAATGCGCTGGTCGCGACCGTGGACGCAGGCGACGAAGTCATCATCCCCGCGCCCTATTGGGTGAGCTACCCCGACATCGTGAACTTCGCGGGCGGCACGCCGGTCTTCATCGAAGCGCCCGCGAGCCAGGGTTACAAGATCACCGCGGCGCAGCTCGAAGCCGCGATCACGCCCCGGACCAAATGGATCATCCTCAACTCGCCCTCCAACCCGTCGGGCGCGGCCTATTCGGCGGATGAACTGAGGGCGCTGGGCGACGTGCTGCTGCGCCACCGCCATGTGCTGGTGATGACCGACGACATGTATGAGCATGTCTGGTATGCGCCCACGCCCTTTGCGACCATCGCGCAGGTGTGCCCGGACCTGTATGAGCGCACGCTGACGGTCAATGGCTGCTCCAAGGCATTCTCCATGACCGGCTGGCGCATCGGTTTCGCGGGCGGGCCGGAATGGATCATCAAGGCGATGGGCAAGCTCCAGTCGCAGTCGACCTCCAATCCCTGCTCGATCAGCCAGGCGGCAGCCGTCGCCGCGCTGACCGGCGATCAGGACTTCCTGGAGGAACGCAACGCCGCCTTCCGGAAGCGCCGCGACATGGTCGTCGCCATGCTGAACGACGCGCCGGGCCTCGATTGCCCGACGCCCGAAGGCGCTTTCTACGTCTATCCCGACGCCAGCGGCGTGATCGGCAAGACCACGCCCAAAGGGCAACTGATCGATAGCGACGAAGCGCTGATCGGCTATTTCCTCGACGAAGCGCGGGTTGCGGCGGTGCATGGTGCGGCCTTCGGCCTCTCGCCCGCCTTCCGCATCAGCTATGCGACCTCGGAAGAAACGCTGAAAAAGGCATGCACCCGGATTCAGGAAGCCTGCGCCGCGCTTAGATAAGAGCGAAACCGTCGGTCGGGGGCAGCCGGTTGGCGTCTGCCCCCTTCTACCGGCTCATGGCCTGTTTTGGATTGCGACGCGGATATTCTTGCGGCGCGCGCCGGGCTGTGCGTCTCCCGCGGATCGCGGAGCGCCATCCATTCGGACAACGGCTCTGACGCCGTGCATCAGTGGCTGGCAGAAAATGGTGGCAGGGCTTGAATCGAACAATGACGTTAACGCCATGTTCTTCATTACTTTTTTCCAATCTCGATAATCATACCCCACACTATGCCCCACATTTTGCTTGGGCGTGACCGGGCCATACTTCGAAACCCTGTCTGCGTTTCGGCTGCTCTCGCCTTCTAATTTTTTGCAGCAAATTTCTCCCGCTTCCACCCTAAGGCGTCAGCGTGAATGGTCCTTCACTCCATTGAGCCGTAGCGAACGGATTGATCTCGGCGGCCATGCGCCCCGGATCGGTCACCATCAGATAATGCCATTCGCCGTACTGGCCGAGGCGATTGACCGCAGCCACCCAACGCTCCGCAGCCTTCGCTTTTGCATCGGCGCTGTCCGTCACCTGCCCCTTAATCTCGACAACGACGTTCAAGCCCTTATCGGTCACGGCGATGAAGTCAGGAATATAGCGGGCAGGGACACCGCGATTTCGATAGGGGATGAAGAAGCCCAGCCGATCGTTTTTGACCCAGCGGACGACGCCGGGGTGGCTATCAAGCAGGAAGGCAGCGCTCTGCTCCCATTTCTGCGTATCGGCGACCATCACGTTCAGGTGGCAGTTGGTGACCGGGTAGATCGGCTTGGTCGTGTGGAAATCGACAAAGAGCGTACTGCCGCGCCCAGCCGCGCCTTGAGGCACAACGGCGACCTCAGCATCTGCCGTAGATGCGCCCTTCTTAATCGCCTCAAGCAGAGAGCCGACCGCCGCCTGCACATACTCGCCAACGAGCAGAACGTCGCAAGGCTGGCTTCCGCCCTTGCGGTCCAACTTCTCGGCAAGGAAGCGCTTGGCTGCAAACGCGACCTTGGGGAACAGCACCTGCATGGGCACTGCCGCCGCGCCGTTGTCAGCGGCCCAGCGTGAGCAGATTTCTTTAGCCAGCCGGAACGCAACCTGCTGCTCGCGGAAAAGCGCCCGCCACTCCTTCAATGACAGGACGGGCTTTTCGCCCGGGCCGAAAGACGCCAACGCGCCATCCGGGCTGGTAAGCGGCGTCAATTCGACGATTTGAGGAATCTTCATGGGGTCGATGGTGACTTTCGCCACCTGAGCCCAATCTACAAACACATCAAATTGCCCGGACTGGTGATAGCCGGTGACGACCGGGAAGTTGATTTCGAACTCTGCTTTCTCCGGCACTGAGTAGATGTGGTTCGGTTCGGGCTGTGGCGGCGTCGGACCGGGAGGCGAAACCTTGAACGGGATCAGTTCAAACGGGACGCCAAAGACCTTCGCCGTTTCCTCGGCAAACATTTGCGTCTCTTCGTTGAGCGCATAGCTCTTGCGGCGCAGCGCGCGCCCGACAACCTGCTCGCAAAGCAACTGCGAGCCGAAGGGGCGCAAACCGATTATGTGCTTGACCGTGTTCGCGTCCCAGCCTTCGGCGAGCATGGCGACCGACACAATGCAGCGAACATCGCGGCCCGGCGGAATCCGCTCGTCGATCCACTTGAGCGAACCGTCATTGTCCTCGCTGGCGACCTTGTCGTTGTGCTTGCGGACGAGTTCCGACCACTCTTCGGGCACCCTGCCGCCCGGCCATTCAGCCTTGCCGACCGTGTCGAGGATGAAGCGCAAGCGACGGGTTTCGTCCTTGGTGCCGCCCTCTTCAATGTCCTCGACCACCTTGGAGGACGGACTGCGCACAAATCTCGATCGGCGCTTGCGTTTTGGACTGAATGGCGAGCGCAGCCGCTTTCAGCGGACCGAGAGCATCAACTGGAAATCGTGGCGGCGGCGGCAATTCTCGGAACAAGGGACGCTTCTCGGGAATCTCCGCCTGTTCCGCCGCTACTTCGTTGAATAGGTTTTCGGCCTCGGCTTTCGCATAATTCGCACGATTAGCAGGCATTGTTATCGCCCTCGCGTGCTTTGCGGAGACCACTGGCTATAGTTGAACGAATTTCTCGCGCCGAAAGGCCGAGTTCTTCACCTGCTCGTTCCAGCAAGGCTTCAGCTAATTCATAAGCGATAATTTCCGCCAGGATCATTTCACCTAGCCGACACGCGGCCCAGTACAGCAGATTATTGCGAGTGCCTTGTTCGGCTCGCAGTAGGGCTTTTAGAATCCCCCTGATTTGATTTTTCAATGTCTCCTCATCAACTGTGGCCAGTGTGGGCGAGATAGTCCGCTGCGGTCGGGGAGGATGAACGAGCATCGGAAGCATCCACTCTGGAGGCTCCGCAATGCTTTGGGTGCCAATCGCTCCCGCAAACTGTTCTATGGTGCCTTCAACAAGTCGGTAAACACGACCGTCTGCCATTCGACATCCCGGAGCGATGACATATGCCTTGTCGCGAATGTCCACCGCTTGGCAAAGGGTTCCGCGCGTTTGCCCAAGTCCGGCTGGGCGCTTGAAGTAGAAGTGCATTCCATTGTTTGGAGTGATCACGGCTGGGACACTTCGATGATCGAACTGGTACCGCTGAAACAAGGCGAAGAGAGCTGCGACACCGTCCGCATCGCCGTGACGATCGGCATCAAGCACGATAATGTTATTTGGAGCACACGGCACACCCCACCCGGCATCCGGGTGATCGCGCGACCAGATTTCCCTCATGACAGGGTTGATGGATGCGGCGTGGTATCCCCTAGACGTGTAGGGCGCTTTCAAATCCGGCCCACCTTCGCGGCATGGGAAAATCTTCACATTCGCCTGCATCAACAGGGTTGCGGTGCAGATATTCGGCGAACGCTCGGCACATTGCCAGTACCTGCCGATGTCAGAAAACCTGCTCACGTCAGGCATCTCCCTTATCGGGAAGGCCGTTGCTGACAGCCTCGTTGTTACCGGTGCCGCCGCTCGCGATGAATTGATGAATGCTGTCCAATTTGACCATGCGCCGCGAGCCAATGCGGACAGATTCAACCGCGCCGTTGCGAAGCAAATCAAACGCTTTGGTGGTGCCAATGCCGCCAAGCATTGCTCGCATTTCATCAACGGAGCACACCAGTGGGGCAGGAGTAAGCTGGTTAGAGTTATTCACATCTGATCCTTTCAACTTCGTGCAATGTCGCGCGATGTTGAAAGGATGGCAGGTCGGACCCCATCAATATCGGGATCAATTTTTGATAGGAACCCCGTGAAGGTCATACATCAGTCGGTACGAACGCCGGATTGCCCAATCAATTGAGTCCTCCGCCCGACCTTTAGGGTCGGCCAAGTGCCGGATTCGCCGGATTGCCTCTGCCAATGTGCACCGCGTTTCTCGCACAACCTGCGCTGCTTCATGAGCAGCCACTTCATGCTGTCGGTCAGAATTGGTTGCCGAAGCAGGCAGCGTGCCTTTCAAGGCATCCGGCGCGGCTGTCTGATCGTGAGCCTTGGACAGCCAAGCAGTTGGCAATTCAAGCCGGTCGAAATGAACATCCCGTACCCGACCCGACCATGTGCCATCAGAATCACGGACATCATCGAGTCGGAAATCACCCGCATCCCAATCCGCCAATGCCCGGTCATCGCCACGCTGGAATGGACGCCAGAACTCAACCGGAATCACTACGTCGCTACCGTCATTGACTAAATCTGGTTGGTGCTTTGTTCTTCGTCCGTCAGCTTCCACACACCATAAGGAGTACCATCGGCCAATATCCGTAGAGAGGGTAGCGTGCTCTAATAGCAATCCCTTCGGACTTGCATAAATTGCGCCAGATGCGAGGCGGTCGATTAACGCGATAACCGCCTTTTCTTTTGCGGATTCGTCATCCAAGTCGAGAGCGGCTTTGAAGTGATGAAAGATGACGCCAAGCGCGTGCGCAGCAGGCATCCAGCGATCAGTTTGGTCAGTTCCTCCCATGAGCCCTTCCCTTACGCCTTGGCAGTGTTGGCGGCGCAGTATCGACCCCAACTATCCATTAACTTCACGCGCGCGCCGGGATTTTCTGGCGTTCCTAAATAGGTCGTTCGCCGATAGGCCGCCTGAACAGCGTCGGGTGTTTTGTGCGCCAAAGCTGCCTCTACGATGGCATCCGGGATGCCCTCATTTGCGGCCCAGTCGGTGAAGGCGCTACGGAAGCCGTGGACGTGATAGGGCTGCTTTGCATCGCGCAGCACCTTGAGCAGAGTCATATCAGACATGGCTTCGCCGCCGATGCCGGGAAACACTACGGTAGCACCAGCCATCTTCAACGCTTCTGCCTTCGCCAGCACGGCAAGGGCTGCCTGGCTCAATGGGACGATATGAGCTTTGCCACGCTTCATGTGGTCAGCCGGGATAGTCCAAAGATTATCCTTGCGGTCGAATTCCTCCCACGTCGCCATCCGGACCTCTTGTGAGCGCACCCCGGTCAGGATCAGCAATTCCAGCGCCAATCGCCCGTAGGAAGGCTTGGAACGCAAATCAGTGATAAAAGCTGGCACAGCCTCATAGGGCATTGCCTTGCGGTGCTGTCGCTCCTTGGTTTGACGTGGCAAGCCACGTCCCGCTTTCAGGCTGCCATTGCCTGATGGTGCTTCGCTGGATCGCCAGCCTTTGGCGTGGGCATAGTCGAGGATGACGCATATGCGGTTTCGCACCTGCCGCGCCGTCTCGGGGATGTCCTGCCAGATAGGAACCAAAACGTCGATGATGTCCGCCGCCGTGATGCTGCCGGTCGGGCGCTCCCCCAATTTCGCAAAAGCATAGTTTTCGAGGCTGGCGAGCCACTGGCGGGCGTAAACCTCGCTCTTCCACCCCGCCTCGTTTTCACGGTGGTAGATTTTCGCCGCCTCGGTGAAAGTGACTTGGGCGGCAGCGGCATCCCGGCGCTCGGTCAGCACGTCGCGCCGCTCAACCTTGATAGCTTTGCGCAGCTCTCGGGCGGCATCCCGTGCATCGGCTAGCGACAGCAACTTGCCCCCGCCCAGCCCATAATCGCGCCGCTTCCCATCAACCTGAATTCGCACAAACCACTGCGCGCTTCCCGCCGTGCCCGATTTGCCTCCTCTAACTTTCAGAAAAAGGCCGTTGCCGTCGCTGTAGATACCCGGATTCGCCAAAGCGGCACGAACTGCGGTTGCTGTTAGATTGGCCATGCGTGCCGTGCCCCACACTTTACAGCCCGCCCCACAGCAAAATAATGTGGGGCATGACCCATTGTGCCCCACATTTTATCGCGGCTGCACGCGAAACGCAACGAAGGCGCGCGACGAAGCGCGATCAGTAAGCCTTAGGTTTTTCGGGCTTTATACGACCCCTTGCGAACATCAGCGAAGGGGGCGGTGGTGGACAGGGCTGGATTCGAACCAGCGTACGGGAAACCCGGGCAGATTTACAGTCTGCTGCCTTTAACCACTCGGCCACCTGTCCAGTCGCCTGACCGTTTCGGGGGTGCCCCAATCCGGTTGGAGGGCGCTCAATGACGAAAGGAGGCTTGCCTGTCAATGCTTCCCGTGAAAAGAGCGCGACATGAAGAAAAGAGGTCATCGCCCGACGGGGCACAAGGGCAACTATCCGCGCTTTTACGGGCGTCACGCCGTGATCGCAGCGCTGGCCAATCCGGATCGCGTGGTGCGCAAGATATGGGGCACGCGCGAGACGCTCAATGCGCTGGAGCTGCCGCCGGTGCTGCCCATCGTCTATGCCGACGTGGCGGATCTGGGGCGGATGGTGCCCGCCGATGCCCCGCATCAGGGCGTGGTCGCCGAAGTCGAGCCGCTCGACGATGTGTGGCTGGGCGACGCGCTGGAGGCCGGGCAGGACGACAGGCGGCCCGTGCTGGTGCTGGATCAGGTGACGGACCCGCATAATGTGGGCGCGATATTGCGTTCGGCGGCAGCGTTCGACGCGCTCTGCATCGTGACCCAGGACCGGCATGCGCCGCCCGAATCGGGCGTCCTGGCGCGGGCGGCTTCGGGAGCGCTGGAGATCGTGCCGTGGGTGCGCGTCGTGAACCTCGCCCGCGCGCTGGATGAGATCGCCGAGGCGGGCTATTGGCGCATCGGCCTGGATGGCGAGGCCGATACCGCGCTGGGCGAAGCGATCGGCGAATCGCGGGTGGCCCTGGTGCTGGGGGCCGAAGGCGAAGGGCTGCGGCATAACAGCATGGCGCATTGCGATATTCTGGCTAAACTGCCGATCAGTCCGCGCATGGAGAGCCTCAATGTCTCCAATGCCGCGGCCATTGCCCTCTATGCCGCCGCCAGCCGGTAGCGGCAGAGGAATAACAGGGATTTGACCATGTCCGTTCTGTTGCGCGCCGTGACGGCGCTTTCCGCCGCGCTGCTGCTGTCCGCTTGCCTGGTGACGCCGGGCAAGTTCGATTCCACGCTCGACATCCACGCCGATCGCAGCTTCACCTTCACCTACAAGGGGGAGATCATCGCGTCGGACCTTGGCAAGGATTTGCCGGGACCGGACGGGCTGGGCGACGAATCGGACGACGATGGCGTGGCCCCCACGACGCAGGACAGCGTCTACCGGACGGCGCGGGTCTGGCGGATCAAGGACGGAGCGGCGGAACAATCCTTCGCCAACCGCAAGGATGCTGGCGACGATGCGAAGATGCAGGCGATTGCCACCGCGCTGGCGAAGGAGAAGGGATTTCGCGCAGCCCGCTATCTGGGCGATCACAAGTTCGAGATCGACTATGCGATCAGCGGCAGGCTGGACCATGCCTTCCTCTTTCCCTTCAACACGGACGCGCAGATCGTGTTGCCCTTCGTCGCAGTGGAACTGCGCGGGGCGGACCGGGTGCGGGTGAAGGCGCCGGGCTTTTCCACCAGCTACGACAAGAGCCAGGGGCCGTCCATGGGCGGCTCAGGCGACGACGCGGCCAAGGCGCTGGACGGCACCTTCACGCTGACGACGGACGCCGAGATCGTGGCGCAGAATCAGGAGGACGGCGCGCAGGACACGCCGCAGGGCAAGCGGATCGTGTGGAAAGTGACACCGATGACCGCCGACGCGCCGAGCGCGACATTACGGGTGAGGCCATAATAGAGTCGGGAAGCGAGACTCAGAGCGTTTCCCATCGAGCGGAGCGGCTCCGAGTCGTTGACCGTGAACGGCCGGCTTGAATGTTCCGGTCGCAGCAGGGCGGGCTTATGCAGCGTCCGCCCTGCTTCGTTATCAATCCTCCGGCGCGATGGTGACGCGCATTCCGTCGAGATCGTCGGAGAATTGGATCTGGCAGGACAAACGGCTCTGTTCATTGCGTTCGTCGGAGCTGTCGAGCAGGTCGTTCTCATCCTCGCTCATGTCCGGCAGCTTGTCCGCGAAGGCCGGGTCGACATAGACATGGCAGGTCGCGCAGGAGCAGCAGCCGCCGCACAGCGCCAGAAGTTCGTCGAAGCCATTGTCCCGGATGATTTCCATGACCGACAGGCCGGCGGCGCCATCGACGGCCTGCTCCTTGCCCTCCCGGTTGACCACAATCAGCTTCGGCATATACCCAGTCCCCTAGTGAAATTTACCGCCGCTCTGACGAAAGACCGGCAGGAAATCAAGGGCGGGATAACAAAACAATGGTGGCGACGACCGAACAGTTGCGCGAAAGCATCGATGCGATAGCCGCACTGGAACCCGGTTTCGCCACGGTGCTGAGGGACATAGGCTATCCGGCGACGCGTATGCGCGCGGCTGGTTACGAAACGCTGCTCCGTACCATCGTGGGTCAGCAGGTGAGCGTCGCATCAGCGGCGGCGGTATGGCGCAGGCTGGAGACGGAACTAGGAGAAGGATGCGATCCCGCCGCCCTGCTCGCCCGCGATTTCGACGCGCTGCGGGCCTGCGGCCTATCACGGCAAAAACAGGGCTATGCCCGCAGCCTCGCCGAACTGGTGACGAGCGGCGCGCTGGACCTTCACGCCCTGCCCGCCGACGATGAGGAAGCCATAGCGCAACTGGTGCGGATCAAGGGCATCGGGCGCTGGTCGGCGGAAATCTACCTGCTCTTTGCCGAAGGACGGCCCGACATCTGGCCGGCGGGCGATCTGGCCGTGCAAATCGCGATCGGCCGCATATTGGACCTGCCCACCCGGCCGAGCGAGAAGATGATGCGCGATATGGCCGAACGCTGGCGCCCGCATCGCGGCGCGGCGGCCATCATGGCCTGGCACCATTATAATACGGAGGTTCTGTAACCGATGCCCCTGCCCCATGCGCGCTACATCGTCCTCAACCATGACGGCGAGTGGAAGATCAATCTGGACAACCGCTATTACGGCCCCTTCGCCACGCAGCGGGCCGCCGTCGACATGGCCACCGACACCGCGAAGAAAGCAGGTTCGGCTGGTTATCCCGCCACCGTCCTGTTGATGAACGGCACGGCGTTCGAGACATTGTGGAGCAGCGTGCCCGGCCATCCGGAATAAAATATATCCATTATGGAACCGAATGGGATGAACTGCATTGTTGGCCATCGGAGGGCTGTGTTGCAGGAATGGGCAAGCGGGTTCTAATTGTCGAAGATGAGATTTTCGTGGCGCTGGAAATCGAACAGATCGTGCAGGCCGCCGGTCTGGACGTGATCGCCATCGCCGCCGATCGGGCGGAAGCGCTCGCGGCGGCGTCGCTGTGCGACATCGCGCTTGTGGACCTCAATCTGCGTGATGGGCCGACCGGGCCTGGCATCGGGATGGAGTTGGCCAATCGCCACGACGTGCGCGTAATCTATGTCACCGCCAATCCGGCCCAGATCGGCGCCGCATCGAGCGCGGCTTTCGGCTGCATCACCAAACCGTTCGACGCCCGCTGCATCGCCGCCGCCCTGAAGCTGGCGGTCGCGGACACACCCGATCCGGCCCATGCCCCCATCGGCGGCTTCACGCCTTTCCTGGCCGCGCGCGATGCATGGCCCGCCGGGGAATCCAGACGCTGATTTCCAGCCCGTCGGGCCGCCATTTCCGCGCCATCCTGCCCCCCAGTTGCCGCTCGACGCTCAGCGCCATCAGCCTTGTGCCGAACCCCTCCGTATCGGCCGGAGAAACGGGCGGGCCGCCCTCCTCCCGCCAGTCTATGCGGACGTCGCCGCCATCCTGCGCGACGTGCAGGCGCACCACGCCATCCGCCGCCGACAGCGCGCCATATTTGGCGGCGTTGGTCGCAAGCTCATGGAACAGCAAGGCCAGGGGCGTGGCGGAACGGTCGTCCACTTCGATATCTTCGCCGGAAAAGACGAATCGGGACCGGCCCTTGCCCCGATAAGGCGCGAAAAGCTGGTCCAGCACGCCGCACAGCGTCGCATGGCCGGACGATGCTCCAGAATCGCCGCTGTGCGGGCGCACGAAATCATGCGCGCGACCCAGCGACAGGATACGCTCGCGCAGATCGTCCGCCGCCGCCGCCATCTCGGGATGCTCCCGCGCGGACAAGCCGACAAGGCCGCCGATCACAGAAAAGATGTTCTTGATGCGATGGGACAATTCATGCGCGATCATCTCGCGCTCCTCCATCATCATCTTCTGTTCATGCATGTCGGTGCAGGTGCCGATCCAGCGGATGATCTGCCCCTCGTCATCGCGGATCGGCCGGGCGCGGCCCAATGTCCAGCGATGGCCGCCCGCATGATGGCGCAGCCGATATTCGATCTCATAAGGCTCGCCGGTCCTGAGCGAACGGTTCCAGCGGTCGAAGGCGCGCTCCTTGTCGTCCGGATGGATGGCATCGACCCATCGCGCGCCTTCGCTCGTGCCGGGCGGAATGCCGATATAGTCATACCAGCCCCCGTTGAAATAATCATTATAGCCATCGGGCCGGGCAGCCCAGACAAGCTGGGGCATGGTGTCCGCGAGGGTGCGGAACATGCGGTTGCTTTCCGCCAGCGCCTCGGCATCGCGCAATTGCCGGGATGTCATTTCCCGATCCCGCCGGCGGCTGTGCAATTGCGCCGTCACCTGCCGCGCCAGAATCGACAGCCCCTGACGCTGAAGCAGCGTGAGATCGGCGCGCGGTGTGCTGTCGATGACGCATAGCGCGCCCAGCGGCACGCCATCCCCGTCGATCAGCGGCGCGCCCGCATAAAAGCATATATGCGGCGCACCAGTCACCAGCGCATTGTCGGCGAAGCGGGGATCGATCCGCGCGTCGGGCACGATGAAGATGGCGTCCTCCAGCATCGCATGGGCGCAAAAGGACAGGTCGCGCGGCGTTCCTTCGGCCTCCAGGCCGGTCCGCGCGATAAAGCGCTGGCGCACATCCTCCACGATGCTGACCAGCGAAATCGGTGCGCCACACAAGGCGGCTGCGAAATCGGTAATCCCGTCGAGCGCGTCAAAGCCGCCGGCATCGAGATCGTACTGCGCGAGAATAGTCGCGCGGTCCGTCTCAAGGCCGCGCCAGTCAGCCATCGCTGACCCGCTCTATATCCGCTCCCACGGCGGACAGCTTTTCCTCCAGTCGCTCATAGCCGCGATCGAGATGATAGACGCGGTTGACCTGCGTTTCCCCTTCCGCCGCCAGACCGGCGAGGATCAGGCTCATCGACGCACGCAGGTCGGTCGCCATCACCGGCGCGCCGACCAGCCGCTCGACGCCGCGCACCACGGCGGTGCGGCCGTTGACGGCGATGTCCGCCCCCATGCGCGCCAGTTCGGGGACATGCATGTAGCGGTTCTCGAAGATCGTCTCGGTCAGCACCGAAGCCCCATCCGCCAGCGTCAGCATCGCCATGAACTGCGCCTGCATGTCGGTGGGAAAGGCCGGGAAAGGCGCTGTGGAGATGTTGAGCGGCCGCAGCTTGCCGTCGGAAGCGACGCGGATGCCGTCCTTCGTCGCGTCCACCTGCACGCCCGCGTCGCGCAGGGCGGCCAGGATGGCGTGCATGTCGTCGGCATCGGCGCCGATCAGGTCAAGCGTGCCGCCGGTAATGGCGACCGCGCAGGCATAGCTGCCTGCCTCGATCCGGTCCGGCATCACGCGGTAGGTCGCGCCGTGCAGGCGGTCGCGGCCATGCACGGTGAGCTTGTCGCTGCCCACGCCCTCGATCTGCGCCCCCATGGCGATGAGGAGGTTGCACAGGTCGACGATTTCCGGTTCGCGCGCGGCATTTTCCAGCGTGCACGTGCCTTTGGCGAGCACGGCGGCCATCAGCGCATTTTCCGTCGCGCCGACCGACACGACCGGGAAGGTGTAGATGCCGCCCGGCAGGCCGCCGTCCGGCGCGCTGGCGCGGACATAGCCCGCCGTCACTTCGATCGCCGCGCCGAAGGCTTCCAGCGCCTTCAAATGCAAATCGATCGGGCGGTTGCCGATGGCGCAGCCACCCGGCAGCGACACCCGCGCCTCGCCCGCGCGGGCCAGCAGCGGACCCAGCACCAGGATCGACGCGCGCATCTTGCGCACGATGTCATAGGGCGCTTCGGTCGAGGTGACGCGGCCCGCGCGCATGGTCATGACGCGGCCGAAATCCTCCGGCCGCGCGCCTTCGATCATGGTCGACACGCCAAGCTGGTTGAGCAGATGGCCGAAGCTGTCGACATCGGCAAGACGCGGCAGATTGCGGAGCGTCACCGGCTCGTCGGTCAGCAGCGCGCAGGGCAGCAGCGTCAACGCCGCATTCTTCGCGCCAGAAATGGGAAGGCGGCCATTGAGCGTCTTGCCGCCGCGGATGTGAATGCGGTCCATTGCCTTTGGTTCATAGCGCCAAATGCGCCGCGCGCAAGGCGGCCCGCCCTCGAATCATCGCGACGAAGGCGGAAAGCGACGCCGCGTCCATAATCGCGCACCGACGGGAGGAACCTTGATCGAGTTTAGTGCAAGGACTGAAAATGCAGCCAAAAGGGAAGCCGGGGCGTTCTGCCATCGTAACGACAATTCAGACAAGAAGGTATTATTGGTGGCGACAAGCTGCTTCGCAGACAGGCTGGGAAAGCATGTGCCGCTGTCCGACGCGGAAAGGGCGGCGCTCGCCCGGCTGGAGGAAAATCCGCGCAAGATCAGGCGCTGCGGCATGATCCAGCGTGTCAACGAAACGGTCACGGAACTGTTCGTCCTGCGCGAAGGCCGCGTGATGAGCTTCGTGATCCTGCCCGATGGAAGCCGGCAGATATTGCGCGTCTATTTTCCCGGCGACTTCATCGGATCGGCCAGCACCATCTACAACAAGGCGCCCGAATCGCTAGTGGCGCTGTCGGACACGATCGTCTGCCCGTTCGATAAACATGCGCTGCGCCGTTTGCTGGAGGAATATCCACGCGTCGCGGCGCTCCTGTTCCTGCTGTCCAATGCGGAACGGGTGGCGATGACCGACCGGCTCGCCTCGCTGGGGCGGACTTCGGCCAAGGCGCGGGTCGCGGCGTTCCTGCTCGACATGTTCGACCGGCTGCGGCTGACCGATGACGGCATCACCGACAGCTTCGACCTCAAGCTGACGCAGGAGGAAATCGGCGATGCGATCGGCCTCACCTCCGTCCATGTGAACCGGATGATCCGGCAGATGGAGCAGGAAGGTCTCATCAGCCGCGCCAATGGCCGCATCACGCTGATCGACATGGCTCAGTTGGAGGAGATCGGCCACTATACCAACCGGCAAAAGGACATGGATCTGGACTGGCTGCCCGCCATGCCGTGACGGGATCAGGCAAGAAGCTCGACATCCCAATAGAGCCAGTCACGCCAGCTTTCATGCAGATAGCCCGGCGGAAAGGCCCGGCCATGTTCCTGTAGCTGCCAGCTTGTCGGGCGGATCGGCGGAACGTGCAGGCGCATCCCCGCTTCCTTGGGCGTGCGGCCGCCCTTGCGCAGGTTGCAAGGGGAGCAGGCCGTCGCGACATTCTCCCAGGTCGTGCGCCCGCCCGCCCGGCGCGGGACCACATGGTCGAAGGTCAGGTCGTGGGGCGATCCGCAATATTGGCAGGCGAAGCGGTCGCGCAAGAACAGGTTGAAACGCGTGAAGGCGGGATGTTCCGAAGGGCGCACATATTGCTTGAGCGCGATGACCGAGGGGATTTTCATGTCCAGGCTGGGGCTGTGGACCTCCCGCTCATAGCTGGCGACGATGTCCACCCGATCCAGAAAAACCGCCTTGATGGCGGTCTGCCAGGGCCACAAGCTCAACGGATAATAGCTCAGCGGCGTATAGTCCGCATTCAGAACCAGCGCCGGGCAATTTTCCGGATGCCGTATCAGGTCGGGATGGTACATAAGGACCCTTCTACCCCCTTTTCGTTCCTTTTTCGCCAACCCGCTGATTGACCGGAAACGTGACGGGGGCATGACAGCATTAACCACTTGTCCTCGTCAAGAGCCGGTATGACTCAATCTTTCGCACCACAGCATATGGTGACACGCTTCGCGCCCAGCCCCACCGGACGGCTGCATATAGGGCATGGCTGGTCGGCGCTGATGGCCATGGACATGGCCCGCGCGGCGGGCGGCGCGTTCCGATTGCGGATCGAGGATATAGACGCCGCGCGCAGCCGCCCGGAGCATGTCGCGGGCATCGTCGAGGATCTGCAATGGCTCGGCGTGGCATGGGATGGGGAGATCGTCTTCCAGTCGGAACGGCTTGGGCAGTATGACGCGGCGCTGGAGCGGCTGCGGCAGATGGGGTTGCTCTATCCCTGTTTCTGCACTCGCGCCGACATTCAGGCGCAATGGACCGCGAGCGCCAGCGCGCCGCATGGGCCGGAGGGGGCGGTCTATCCGGGGATGTGCCGCGCCTTGACCGAAAGCGAGCGGGCGCGGCGGATCGCGGCGGGGGAGCCTCATGCCTGGCGGATCGACATGGCGATGGCGGCCGCGAAGGCGGGGCCGTTGCGGTGGACCGCCCTGCCCTTCCCGCCGGGCGACGGGCCGGGACGGGACATCCCGGCAGAACCGCTGGCGGCGGGCGATGTGGTGCTGGCGCGCAAGGATGCGCCCGCAAGCTATCACCTGTCCTGCACTCTGGACGATGCGGCTATGGGCGTGACCCATGTGCTGCGCGGCGATGACCTGTTCGCGGCGACGCATGTTCATCGGGTTATACAAGCGCTGCTGGGCCTGCCCGCGCCGGCCTATGTCCACCATCCGCTGCTGGCGGGGACGGACGGCAAGCGGCTTGCGAAGCGGAGCGGGTCGATCGGACTAGCCGATTTGCGGGCGGAGGGAGCCGATCCCGCGCAACTGGCGGGCGATCTGCGGGCGGGGCGCTTTCCGGTTGGCATTTCGCTGGAGCGAGCCTAGACTCTCTCCATGAATACCGTGCTTGTCATCGCCTTGATCCTTGCCATGGCCGCGACGCTGTTCGCGCTGATCCGGGGCATCGTCGCTTTTCTCCAGGCCACCAAGGAGGAGCTTAACTCCCCCGAAGGCGGCCCCAGCCCGTCCAGCCTCAAGCAGAACCGGATGATGATGAACCGCATCCTGTTCCAGGCAGCGGCGATCATCATCGTCGCGATCCTGCTGCTGATGAAGGGCACCGGCTGACGCCATGGTGAAGCTCAACAAGATATACACCCGCACCGGCGATGCGGGCACGACCGGTCTTGTCGACGGATCGCGCTTGCCCAAACACGCGCCGCGGATGCAGGCGGTGGGCGACGTGGATGAAGCGAACAGCGCCATCGGCCTCGCCATCCTCGCCATCGGCGTCGCGCAGGAAGCGCGGTGGCTGACGGTGATCCAGAACGACCTGTTCGATCTGGGCGCGGACCTCGCGACGCCCGTGCCGGAGGGAGCGGACGAACCCTGGGCGCTGCGGATCGTCGAAAGCCAGGTCAAGCGGCTGGAGGCGGAGATCGACCTGATGAACGCGGAGCTGAAGCCGCTGGACAGCTTCATCCTACCGGGCGGATCGCCTGCCGCCGCTGCCGTCCATCTCGCCCGCGCCGTGACGCGCCGGGCCGAACGCAGCGCCACGGCGGCGGCGGCGGAGGTCGCGCTCAACCCGCAGGCGCTGGCCTATCTCAACCGGCTGTCCGACCTGTTGTTCGTGATGGCGCGGCGCTTGAACGGCAATGGCGTGAACGACATCAAATGGGTGCCGGGCGCATCACGCTGAGCGGCCTTTGAAATGGCGATCATATAATATGCGGACATCTGCCCGAATGAGGGTTGCAGGCGGCCCCTCTTTTTCTCAGCGGCTTGATATCCATCCTCGCTCCCGCCTTCGCCGACGCGCGGAGGCTTCCGGCCTTAATTCCTATTGGCCCGACTTGTCAGTGACGCGCGCCGACCATGTGGTGATCCAGTGCCACCCGCCCCGGCATTCGCCCATGGCGGCGGCTTCGACCAGCCGGAAGCGCGTTCCATCCCAGACATAGGTCTCGCTGCTGCCGCAATCGCCAAGGCCGCGCCCCTTGGCATGGCTTTCGAGGCGCGAACGCTCCGGCAACCAGCTTGCGTTGACCAGCATCGGATGCTTTTCCCCCTCGCTCCAGCCCGGCTGATAATCGAACGTGGCGAAGCGGAAAGTGCGGCGGCCCGCGACGCCTGTGGCGATCACGGGGACGGAGGAAAAATTATAGGCCCCCGCCCCGCACGGAACGAGCACCAGTTCGTCGCTCTTCGAAAGGCGGTGCTGTTCGGGCGGCTGTGCATTCCGCATTTCGTCCGCGCAGCCGGTGAAGCGGCCCAGCGCGGTCAGTTCCTCGCGCCAGAAGGCGACGGGCGCAGGATGGGACGGAATAGCAAGGCGGACGACGCTCGGCACGGCGGGCGCTGGGCGCACGGCGTTCGCGCGCAGCGGGCCGATGGCGATCAGCGCGGTGGCGGTGCCCGCCCGCCCCTGCTGCGCGTCCATATAGCGCAGCGCGGCGCCCGACCCGGCGAGCGAGGGACGGCCAAGCAGCTTGCCGCCGGAACGGATTTCCAGCGCATAGCCGCGCGCCATGGCGACGGCGAGCGCGGACGCCTGCGGCCCGTTGATCTTCGCTTCGCCATCCATGCCTGTCGTGCTCGCGATCCTGCGGCCGTCGACGAGGAAGGCAAATTCCGCCGGTCCCTTCGCATCGCGGCTGGCCCAGACCTCCGGCGCCGCATCCGGTCCGGCGTCGCGGCTGATGCCGATCATGACCGGATTGTCCGGCCAGTCCGCGCCTTCGGCCAGCAGGGACACGGCCTCGCACCGGCCGCGATTGTCGCAGCCGATGGTCCAGTCCTTATAGGTTTCCAGCGTCCCCGGCTTCGGCGCCTGCGCCCCCGCAGACACCGAAACGGCACAGGCCATCGCAGCCAGGATTACATATTTCGCCCCCATAAGTTAGCCATAACTTATCCGCGTCTTAGAGGCTGACTCATAAAGAAGCGGCCTGATTACCGGCATTTGCGATGCGGCGGGTGATCTGGTTGACAGAGGCGATGAAGAGCCACGTGGTGGCGCTTTCCACGGTTCTCTCGAAGTCCTTGGCAAGACGGCGGTTTCGGTTCAGCCATGCGATGGTTCGCTCAACAACCCACCTGCGCGGCAGGAGCTTGAAGCCCTTGGCCGCGTCCGACCGCTTGATGATTTCCAGCGTCCAGGTGCCGATTTTGGCGAGCGCGGCGCGAAGTTTGTCGCCGGCATAACCGCCATCGGCGAACACGTGGCGCAACCAGGGGAAGTTGTGGCGGATGCTGGCGAAGACATCCGGCGCGCCGTCACGGTCCTGGATATCGGCGGTGTGAACGACCGCTCCGACCAGCAGGCCCTGCGTGTCGGTGACGATGTGACGCTTCCGGCCCTTGATCTTCTTGCCGGCGTCAAAGCCCCGTGGCCCGCCGCTTTCCGTGGTTTTCACGCTCTGACTATCGATCACGCCAGCGCTGGGCGAAGCCTCTCGGCCCGCCGCCTCACGGGCCATCAGCAGCAAGGCATGATTGATTGACTTCCACACGCCCATCGCGCTCCAGCGATAGAAGTAGTGCTGCACCGTCGTCATGGGCGGGAACAGCCCGGGCGGCAACATTCGCCACGGCAGTCCGCCACGCAGCAGGTACAGGATCGCCTCTACAATCTGCCGGTAATCCCAAACTGGCGGGCGACCGCGCTTCCCTCGCGGAGGTAGCAACGGCTCCAGGATTTCCCATTCCGCGTCTGTCAAATCACTGGGCAAAAGCAGGTCGGCTCTGGCATACCGCCGCCGGGCAATATCGGTCCACATGTGTCGTTCCGTCGTTGTCTCGCAAACGCGGCTGAATCACATGTCGCTGATATTGCCCACCTTCTTTTTCGGTCAGCCTCTGAGCAACTCCGAAGTCGCGGGCATCCCCCGCTATTCGCTCAACGCCGACGTGACCTGGACGCTGCCGCTCGCGGGCGATGCGGGCGACGTGGTCGCGCGCGCCGACATCT
>Ga0180219_1000695_pt1 | contig 25013 bp, 26 predicted proteins | sample eDN3rd30CBELigMG_FD_151338 | JGI IMG/M metagenome (GOLD analysis project Ga0180219, IMG submission 151338) | Enriched Miracle-Growth compost microbial communities from Emeryville, California, USA - eDNA 3rd pass 30_C BE-Lig MG (version 2)... ... | reverse complement strand
CTGACGGCCGAGCAGCTCGCCCACACGTACTTTCCGCTCGGCACGACGCCCTCGAAGGCGATCGTGCGGGCAGAGGCCGCCGAGCGCGGTCTGACCGTGGCCCAGAAGCCGGACAGCCACGACATCTGCTTCATTCCCGATGGCGACACGCGTGGCTGGCTGGCTGAGAAGGTGGGCAGCGAGACGGGCGCGATCGTCGACCGCTCGGGAGCCGTGGTCGGAACACACGAGGGCGCCCACGCGTTCACCGTCGGCCAGAGGCGCGGGCTCCAGCTGGGCACCCCCGCACCTGACGGCAAGCCGCGCTTCGTGCTGGAGGTGCGCCCGGTCACCAACACGGTCGTCGTCGGCCCCAAGGAGGCGCTCGCCACGGCCGAGATCGCGGGCGAGCGGCATTCGTGGGCCGGGCGCGCGCCGGAGGCGGACGAGTTCGACTGCGAAGTCCAGATCCGGGCTCACGCCGATCCGGTGCCGGCTCGCGCCTCGGTCGTCGACGGCGTGATCACGGTGCGCCCCGAGGTGCCTTTCGACGGCGTGGCTCCCGGCCAGACCGCCGTCCTCTACGACGGCACGCGCGTCATCGGCCAGTTCACGATCGCGCGCACCCGCTCGGCGGTTCCCGTCTCCCGCTGAGTCCTGCCGTCTGTCGGAGGGCGCTCCTAGACTGACGGGGTGACGGATGCCGAAGACTACGACCTGTCAGCACTGACTCTCGACGACGCGCGTGCAGAGGCCGAGCGGCTCACCGGCCTCATTCTCGACGCGCGAGAGGCCTACTACGGCAGAGACGCCGAGCTCGTCGACGACGCGACCTACGACGGCTGGATGCGGCGGCTGGAGCGTCTCGAGCGCCTGTTTCCCGAGGTTCAGGGACAGGACTCTCCGACGCAGAGCGTCGGTGCGGCGGAGAACTCCATGTTCGCGCCCGTCGAGCACGCGGAGCGCATGCTGAGCCTCGACAACGTGTTCAGCGCCGAAGAGCTTCGAGAGTGGTGCGTCAAGACGCGTGGCTCGGCGGGCCGCGAGGTGCGCTGGCTCACCGAGCTCAAAATCGACGGGCTCGCGATCAGTCTGCGGTATGTCGACGGAGTGCTCGTGTCTGCGGCGACACGCGGCGACGGTCGCGTCGGTGAAGACGTCACCGTGAACGCGCTCCGAGTCGCCGGCATCCCGCAGCGCCTCAGCGGGTCAGGCCATCCGTCACTCGTGGAGGTGCGCGGCGAGGTCTTCATTCCCGTCGCGGCTTTCGACCGCCTCAACGAGCTGCAGGCGGAGATGCGCGTGCGCGTCATCGCCGGCAGCGTCGGCCGAGGCGTCGACCAGGAGAAGGCGGAGCGGGCGGCGGCACGCCGATTCCCGGCCTTCGCGAATCCCCGCAACGCCGCCAGCGGCGGTCTCCGGCAGCAGCTCGACAAGAAGTCGGGTCTCGAACGTGAGGCCGGCCAGGCGAGGCTGGACTCGCTGCGGCTGTTCGTCCACGGCATCGGCGCCTGGCAGAATCCGCCGGTCGCGTCGCAGAGCGAGATCTATGCCCTGCTGGCGGACTGGGGCCTTCCGACGAGTCCGTACTTCCGCACGTTCGATGACGTCGACGGCGTGCTCGACTACGTGGCCTACCACGGCGAGCACAGGCATGACGTCGAGCACGAGATCGACGGCATCGTCGTCAAGGTCGACGAGCTCGAGCTTCATGACGAGCTTGGCGCCACCAGCCGCGCGCCACGGTGGGCGATCGCCTACAAGTACCCGCCCGAACAGGTCAACACGAAGCTGCTGGACATCGTCGTGTCGGTGGGACGAACCGGTAGAGCCACCCCCTTCGCGGTCATGGCGCCGGCTCGCGTGGCCGGAAGCGTCGTGCGACAGGCGACCCTCCACAACCAAGACGTCGTCAAGGTCAAGGGCGTGCTGATCGGCGATACGGTCGTACTTCGCAAAGCGGGCGACGTCATCCCCGAAGTCCTGGGCCCGGTGGCTGAGCTGCGCGACGGCACGGAGCGCGCATTCGTCATGCCGACGGAATGCCCCGAGTGCGGGTCACCGCTCGCGCCGGCCAAAGAAGGCGATGTCGACCTGAGGTGCCCCAACACGCGGGCCTGCCCCGCGCAGGTGCGCGGCCGCGTGGAGCATATCGGCTCGCGCGGGGCACTCGACATCGAAGTCCTCGGCGAGGTGACGGCCGCCGCCCTCACTCAGCCGCAGTATCCGCCGACGCCGCCGCTCGAGACCGAAGCGGGGCTGTTCGACCTCACGCTGGAGCAGCTCGTGCCGATCGAGGTCGTCGTCCGCGACGCGGAGACGGGGCTGCCGAAGGAGGAGCCTGACGGCACGGTCAAGACCCGCGCACCCTTCCAGCGCAATCCCACGGCGGCCGAGAAGAAGCAGGGGCTCACGGGCCCGCAGCCGTCTTCCGCGGCGCTCAAGCTTCTCCAGGAGCTTGAGAAGGCCAAGACCAAGGAGCTGTGGCGATTCCTGGTGTCGCTGAACATCCGGCACGTCGGGCCCGTGGCCGCGCGAGCGCTCGCGCAGTGGTTCGGGTCGGTCGACGCCATCCGTGCTGCCGGCCGCGACGAGCTCGCCGCGGTCGAGGGTGTCGGAGGCATCATCGCCGATTCCGTCATCGAGTGGTTCGACGTCGACTGGCACCGCGAGATCGTCGAACGCTGGGCGGCGGCCGGCGCGCGCCTGGAGATACCCGGGCACGCAGGACCGGGCGCGGCGTCCGTCACCGGCGGTGTGCTCGAAGGCATCACGGTTGTCGCCACCGGGTCGCTCGAAGGGTACACGCGAGAAGGCGCACAGGAGGCGATCATGGCGGCTGGCGGCAAGGCGGCGTCGAGCGTATCGAAGAAGACGGACTTCGTCGCCGCGGGGCCCGGGGCCGGGTCCAAGCTGGCGAAGGCAGAGGCGCTTGGGCTCCGCATCATCGATGCGGCGCAGTTCAAGATTCTCGTCGAGCAGGGTCCCGCCGCCTTGGACGCCGGCGCAGCTGACGCGGGGTGATCCGCCACGACGGGCGGGCGGATCGAGGGCACTCAGCCGGCTGAGTCGCCCGATGGCTGGGTGAGCCTCAGGAGCGATTCACGCACCTGTCGCCGCAGGACCTTGCCGATGAGAGATTTCGGCAGCTCATCGACGACGAACAGCCGACGCGGCACCTTGTATGGCGTCAGGATGCCGCGGGCGAACTCTCGGATGGCCTCGACGTCGGGGTTCTGCACGCCGGGACTGAGCACGACGGCCGCGACGACCTCCTCGCCGGAGTGCTCGCTCGGCAGGCCGACGATGGCGGCGTCCTCCACCTGAGGGTGCTGGCGGAGCGCGTTCTCCACCTCGGTGGGCGCGACGTTGAAGCCACCCGTGATGATGAGCTCCTTGATGCGGTCGACGATCCTCACGAAACCGGTGTCGTCGATCGTGACGATGTCACCCGTGCGGAACCAGCCGTCGATGAACACGCTCTCGGTCTCCTCGGGCTTTCCGTAGTAGCCCGAGAACACCTGAGGTCCCCGCACGATGAGCTCGCCGCGCTCGCCCGGCGCCACGTCCTTCGTCGGGTCATCGGGGTCGACCACGCGGCATTCGGTGCCGGGAAGCGGGAGGCCGACGGTGCCGGGCACCCGATGCTCCGCGACGGGGTTCGCCATGAGAACCGGGGAGCATTCGGACAGGCCGTAGCCCTCGACGAGGTACCCGCCCGTCGCCTCCTCGAAAGGCACCACCAGTTCGTGCGGCAGCGCCATAGCGCCGGAGATCGCGATCTCCGTGCCGTGGAGTGATACGCCCTGCTCCTCTGCGGCCCGCAGCAGACGCTCAGCGATCGGCGGGACGAGCGGCAGGAACGTCGCCGGATGCTTCTTGGTGACCGACAGAACCATCTCCGGCTCGAAGCGTGGGAACAGCACGAGCCGGGCGCCCATCGACATCGCGAACGCGAGGCACAGCGTCAGCCCGTACGCGTGGAACATGGGAAGCACCGCATACACCACGCACCCCTCGCCTCGGCGAATCGACGGCACCCACGCCTGCGCCTGACGGGCGTTCGACAGCAGGTTGCGGTGGGTCAGCATCGCGCCCTTCGGCGTGCCGGTCGTGCCGCTCGTGTACTGGATGATCGCGAGGTCGTCGGTCTGGGGGAGCGGATGCGAGGCGGGCAAGGGCTGCGCTTGCAGCAGGCTCTCCCACGGCAGGGCGCCCGTCACGCGGGCGGTCAGTGCGTCGCGCGACTCGCGGGCCTTCGCGATGGGCAGGCGGAGCGCGATCCGCAGCGACAGCGGCATCGCGGTCGTGAGGTCCACCGAGATCAGGTTCGTGACGGTCACGTCGGCAGGAAGATCCTGGACGGTGCTGACGACCTTGCTCCAGACGATCGCCGTCTTTGCGCCGTGGTCCTCGAACTGCTTGCGCAGCTCGCGCGGCGTGTAGAGGGGATTGTGCTCGACCACAACGGCGCCGAGCCGCAGGACGGCGTAGAAGGCGACGATGTGCTGCGGGCAGTTCGGCAGCACGATCGCGACCGGGTCTCCCGGCCCCACACCGAGCGCACGCAGTCCTGCAGCAGCGCGGTCGATCGCGTCCTGGAGCTCCCGGTAGGTGGTCTCGCGACCGAAGAACTGGAGGGCGGGCGCCTCAGGATAGTCGCGCGCCGAGGCGGCGACGATGTCCAGCAGCGACCCCGTGACAGGCTCGAGGTCGGCGGGGACGCCATCGGCGTAGCTGGAGGTCCATGGGCGAGGCGGGTCGTACGTCGTCACGCGCCCAGCCTAGGGCTCCGCGTGCGCGCGCGTGAGCGGACAGCGCGCCGAACTAGACTGTCGTGGTGTCTGAAATCAGCCCCGATCTCGTCCGCCATCTCGGCGTCCTCGCCCGCATACAGCTGAGTGACGAGGAGGTGGAGCGCCTCACCGGCCAGCTTGCCGTGATCGTCGACAACATCGCCAAGGTGTCCGAAGTCGCGACGGCTGATGTGCCCGCGACCAGTCACCCGATCGCGATGGAGAACGTCTTCCGTCCCGACGTCGTCGGCGACATGCTGAGCCTCGACGAGGTCCTTCAGAACGCGCCGGATGCCGCCGAGAGCCGCTTCCGCGTCACCGCGATCCTGGGGGAGGAGCAGTGAGCGTCGATCTGACCCGTCTGACCGCTGCGGAGCTGTCGAGCCTGCTGTCGACCGGAGAGGTGTCGAGCGTCGAGGCGACGCGCGCTCACCTCGACCGCATCGATGCCGTCGACGGCGCCGTGCACGCGTTCCTCCACGTCAACGCGCGCGCACTCGAGGTCGCCGCCGACATCGATCGCCGTCGCGCCGCCGGGGATGCCCTGGGGGAGCTGGCGGGCGTCCCGCTCGCGATCAAGGACGTCCTGGTCACCACCGACATGCCCTCCACGAGCGGCTCGAAGATCCTCGAGGGCTTCATGTCGCCCTACGACGCGACAGTCGTCACGCGCTCGCGTGCGGCCGGGCTGGTTCCGCTGGGCAAGACCAACATGGACGAGTTCGCGATGGGCTCATCCACGGAGCACTCCGCCTTCGGGCCGACGCGCAATCCGTGGGACCTCGATCGCATCCCGGGCGGCTCCGGCGGCGGCTCGGCGGCCGCGGTGGCGGCTTTCGAAGCCCCGCTCGCGCTCGGCTCGGACACGGGAGGGTCGATCCGTCAGCCTGCCCATGTGACGGGCACGGTCGGCATGAAGCCGACGTACGGCGGCGTGAGCCGCTACGGGGCCATCGCGCTGGCCTCGAGCCTCGACCAGATCGGCCCGGTCTCGCGCACGGTCCTCGACTCCGCGCTGCTTCACGATGTCATCGCCGGCCACGATCCGCACGACTCGACGTCGCTTGCGCAGCAGTGGCCCTCGTTCGCCGCTGCGGCCCGCGAAGGCGCGACCGGTGAGGGTCTCCGCGGCCTCAGGGTGGGCGTCATCAAGGAGCTGCCCGACTCGGGCTTCCAGCCTGGCGTGTCGGCGTCGTTCCGCGCCGCCCTCGCGCTGCTGGAGGCTCAGGGCGCGGAGATCGTCGAGATCAGCGCTCCCCACTTCGAGTACGGCGTCGCCGCCTACTATCTGATCCTCCCGGCGGAGGCGTCGAGCAACCTCGCGAAGTTCGACTCCGTCCGGTTCGGCCTCCGTGTCGACGTGCCTGGCGGAACGGTCGAGGACGTCATGGCCGCCACGCGCGACGCCGGGTTCGGGGATGAGGTGAAGCGCCGCATCATCCTGGGCACCTACGCGCTCTCCGCCGGCTACTACGACGCCTATTACGGCAGCGCGCAGAAGGTCCGCACCCTCATCCAGCGAGACTTCGACGCGGCGTTCTCCTCGGTGGACGTCATCGCCACGCCGTCGGCGCCGACGACCGCGTTCCGCCTGGGCGAGAAGATCGACGATCCGCTGCAGATGTACCTCAACGACGTCACGACGATCCCCGCGAACCTCGCGGGCGTCCCGGGCATCTCGATCCCGTCGGGGCTCGCCGACGACGACGGCCTGCCGGTCGGCATCCAGTTCCTCGCACCGGCCCGGGAGGACGCGCGTCTGTATCGCGTCGGAGCGGGGATGGAGGCGCTGCTCGTCGAAGCGTGGGGCGGACCCCTGCTCGACCGAGCACCGGCGCTGGCGACCGCACACGGCACGGAAGGAGGCGCCCGCTGATGGCGAAGGTCGCGCTGATGGACTTCGACAAGGCACTCGAGCTGTTCGAGCCTGTGCTCGGATTCGAGGTCCACGTCGAGCTGAACACCAAGACGAAGATGTTCTCGGGCGCGGGCAACCCCGCGCACCCCGAGAATCACGACGCCGAGCCGAACACGCTCGTCGCGCCCGTCGATATGGGTCTTCCCGGATCACTGCCCGTGGTGAACGAGACCGCGGTGCGCTACTCGATCAGTCTCGGGCTGGCGCTCGGCTGTTCGATCGCGCCGTCGAGCCGGTTCGCGCGCAAGAACTACTTCTACCCCGATCTCGGCAAGAACTACCAGATCTCGCAGTACGACGAGCCGATCGCATTCGACGGCGCGGTCGAGATCGAGCTCTCGGACGGGACGCTCGTCACGGTGCCCATCGAGCGCGCGCATATGGAGGAGGACGCCGGCAAGCTCACGCACATGGGCGGCTCGACGGGCCGCATCCAGGGTGCGGAGTACTCGCTCGTCGACTACAACCGCGCGGGAGTGCCGCTGGTGGAGATCGTCACCAAGCCGATCTTCGGCGCGGATCGCCGCGCACCCGAGGTCGCGAAGGCGTACGTCGCCGCGATCCGCGACATCGTCCTCGCGCTCGGCATATCCGAGGCCCGGATGGAGCGCGGCAACCTGCGCTGTGACGCCAATGTGTCGCTGCGTCCCCGGGTCGCCGTAGGCGAGCCGGTGCCGCCGCTGGGTACGCGCACGGAGACGAAGAACGTCAACTCCATGCGCTCGGTCGAGCGGGCAGTGCGTTACGAGATCCAGCGTCAGGCCGCCATCCTGGCAGCCGGGGGCTCCATCACGCAGGAGACCCGTCACTGGCACGAGGACACCGGGACCACGTCGCCGGGACGCCCGAAGTCGGATGCCGATGACTACCGGTACTTCCCGGAGCCTGACCTGCTCCCGGTGGCGCCATCGGAGGCGCTCATCGAGTCGCTGCGTGGCGCCCTCCCCGAGGCCCCGGCGGCACGCCGTCGTCGCCTGAAGGCGGAATGGGGATTCACCGATCTGGAATTCCAGGACGTCGCGAACGGAGGCCTCCTCGCCGAGGTCGATGCGACCGTCAAGGCAGGCGCGTCACCGGCCGCCGCCCGCAAGTGGTGGACGGGTGAGATCACCCGCATCGCCAACGCAGAGGGTGTCGAGCCGTCGTCGCTCGTCGCTCCTGCCGACGTCGCCGCCCTGCAGCAGCTCGTCGACGCCGGCACGCTCACGGACAAGCTCGCCCGTCAAGTGCTCGAGGGAGTGATCGCAGGCGAGGGCACGCCGCAGGAGGTCGTCGACGCGCGCGGTCTCGCTGTCGTCTCGGATGATGGCGCGCTGATAGCCGCCATCGACGAGGCCCTCGCAGCGCAGCCCGACGTGCTCGCCAAGATCCGCGATGGCAAGGTGCAGGCGGCCGGAGCTGTCATCGGCGCGGTCATGAAGGCCATGCGCGGCCAGGCCGACGCGGCACGCGTGCGTGAGCTCGTGCTGGCACGCGCGGCGGAATAGTCGCGGCCGCACGTCCTTCCGCTGAGGCCGACGGCACCGCCCAGGTGTCGTCGGCCTCAGCGACAATGGAGGAATGGGACGCGGAGACGGAACGGGGCGGCTGGTGTCCGCCGACGGAGCCGATGACACCGGCACCCGCATCCTCCACGTGGACATGGACGCGTTCTACGCGTCGGTCGAGGTGCTCGACGACCCATCGCTCGCGGGCAAGCCGATCATCGTCGGCGGCCTCGAAGGTCGCGGCGTCGTCTCGAGCGCGTCGTACGAGGCGCGCAGGTTCGGCGTGCGCGCCGCGATGTCGGTAGGTCAGGCGCTGCGCCTGTGTCCTGGCGCCGTGGTTGTCGCGCCTCATTTCGACCGATACGCCGCTCTGTCCCGACAGGTGATGGAGATCTTCCACGAGATCACGCCGCTCGTCGAACCGCTGTCGATCGACGAGGCCTTCCTCGACGTCAGCGGGGCGCGACGACTCTGGGGCAGCCCCGGTCGCATCGCTCGTGATCTGCGCGTGCGAGTGCGTGAGCAGACGGGGCTCGCCTGCAGTGTCGGCGTCGCGGCGACCAAGCACGTGGCGAAGATCGCCTCGACGCTCTCGAAACCGGATGGTCTGCTGATCGTCTCGGAGCGGGACACAGCGGCTTTCCTCGCCGACCGGCCGGTGAGAGCACTGTGGGGTGTGGGCCCGAAGGCGGCCGAGGCTCTCGAACGCCGTGGCATCCGCCTCGTGGGCGACGTGCTCGCCTCACCCCGCCCTGTCCTCAAGCGGGCTCTCGGCCGCGCAATGGGGGAGCGGATCTGGCAGCTCGCCCACGGCATCGATCCTCGCGAGGTGCAGACGGAGCATGTCGAGAAGAGCGTGGGACACGAGGAGACGTTCCTAGAAGATGTCGACGATCCCGTCGTGCTGAGAACGGAGCTGCGACGCCTGGCCGATCGGGTGGCTGCCCGACTGAGGGCCGGCGGCTGGGAGGCGCAGACGATCGCCCTCAAGCTGCGATACGCCGACTTCACGACGTTGTCGCGCTCCGTGACGCTTCCGGAGCCGACGCACGTGGGACAACGCATCGGTGATGTGGCGATCGACCTTCTCGCCCAGCTGCCCCTGTCCCAGCCGGTGAGGCTCATCGGCGTCCGCGGCGAACGGCTCCGGTCCGCCGGCGGCGGAATGATCCCGCTGTGGGATGAGGATGCCGACTGGCGCGCGGTCGACGAGGCGCTCGACTCGGCGCGCGCTCGCTTCGGGCGTGCGGCGGTGACGCGCGCCAGCATTCTCGGCGGTCGCCGCGACGTCAACGCATTGCCGACGAATCCACGGCTCCCGCCCGTCGACCACTGAGCTGCTCCGATTGATCGGCGGGACCCCGCGCGCATCGCGCGGAGGCGCAGTAGCGTGGAGCCATGCCAAACCTCGCATTGGAACTCGGCAAGCAGGCCGCATCGCTGGGCGTGACCAGCGTCTACGGAGAGCAGCAGGACGTCGACGGCGTCCGGCTCGTGCCCGTGGCGCTGACGTGGTCGGGATTCGGCGCAGGAGAAGACGAGAACGGCGGTTCGGGCGGTGGCGGCGGCGGAGTCGCGATCCCGCTCGGCGCGTACGTGCGGCGCGGCGACGACCTCCGTTTCGAGCCGAACGTCGTGTCGATCCTCGCGGTCGGCATCCCGTTCCTCTGGGTCGCGGGGCGTGCGCTGAGCCGCATCATCCGTGCGCTCAAGCGCTGACGTCGAGCGCGTGCTGGCCTCGGCGACTGCCGAGATCGTGGCACGCGCACGCGCACGCGCGGCTCGCGCGCCGGTCATCCTGATCGACGGTCGGTCGGGGGCGGGCAAGACCACGCTCGCCGCACGGGTCGCCGGTGCTCTCGACGCGCACGTGCTGGCGCTGGACTCCGTCTATCCGGGGTGGGACGGGCTCGCGGCTGGCGCGGAGATCGTCCGCCGCGGTGTGCTCGAGCCGCGGGCGCAGGGCCGGCCCGGGTGCTGGCCACGGTGGGACTGGACCCGCGACCGCGTCGCGGAGCAGCGCGAGGTGCCCGTCGATGTGCCGCTGGTCGTCGAGGGCGCGGGCGTGCTCACACCGGCGAGCAGGATGCTCAGCGACGTGCAGGTGTGGGTCGAGTCTCCGACTGGCTCTCGGCGCGAGCGCGCCCTCGATCGCGACGGCGACGCGTATCGGCCCCATTGGGAGCGATGGGCGGCCCAGGAAGAGGCGCACATCAGAGCGCACGACCCGGCATCCCTTGCGGTCATCATCGTCGACGTGCCCTGAGGGCGCGGCATGTCAGTCGTCGAGTGCCTGCAGCAGGCCTTCGAGACGGAAGCCGAGCCAGTCGTAGACGCCGAAGCGCGGATCATCGGGATCGTGGTCGTGCTCGTGGGTGATCCCGAGGCGCGTGGCCAGCACGAGCCGCAGCGCCGTCAGCGTGCGCAGCCACGCCGCCGCGCGTTCGGAGTCGAGCCGCACCGTCATCGCCGTCGTCGCGGCAGAGTCGTCCAGCTGCTCCACCACCAGGCGTGCGCCGTCGTCGACCAGATCGGCCAGCACCGTCTCGGCGTCCGAACGCCGGCGCTGCAGGAGGTCCCCCTGTGTGACGCTTCGGAACTCGACGCCGGCCTCCGAATCATCAGGGTAGGCATCGGGCACGAGGCGGGCGACCGCCGGGTCGGACGGCGTGGTCGGGATCGAGGGCTCTTCGAGAAGGTCGAGGAACTGTTCGACCAGGCCCGTCAGGTGCGCCGCCTCCAGCTTCGCCATCTCAAGCACCACGATGCGCGGGTTCATGCGTCTCCCTGTCTCACGGTCGCCCACAGACCGTAATCGTGCATCGCCTGGACATGCAGCTCCATCTGCTCCCGCGCGCCCTCGGCGACGATGGCATGGCCGACGTGATGCACGGCAAGCATCAGCTGCTCGGCCCGCTCCCTGCTGTATCCGAAATACTCCCGGAACACATGAGTCACGTACGACATGAGGTTGACCGGGTCATTCCACACGACGGTCTGCCACGGCCGGGACTCAGCCGTGTCACGCCGCGTGTCGAGGTCTTCAAGGGGGAGGCTCATGCCCACCCCAGCTCATGCAGACGGGCGTCGTCGATGCCGTAGAAGTGCGCGATCTCATGGACGAGGGTCGTGTGCAGCTCACCTTTGAGCGATTCGAGATCGTCGCACGCGTCAAGGTGCGGATCGCGATAGACGATGATGCGGTCGGGAAGGTCCCCGAGGCCGTACCTGTCGCGTTCGGTCAGCGCGAGCCCGTCGTACAGTCCGAAGAGGTCCAGCGAGCCGTCCTCGGGTCGGTCCTCGACGACGAAGACGATGTTCTCGAGGCCTGCGAGCATTTCGTCAGGCAGGTCATCCAGGACCTCTGACACCAGGGTCTCGAACGTGTCGGCATCCATCTCCATCATCGCCCGACCACCACACATCAAGCCTAGTCCGCGCGGCTCCGCGTGCGGTGTTCGGATGTATCACCTGCCGCCGCCCGGCCTCCTCGGAGAGGGAGGCGCATATGAAGCTCCGCAGGCCGGCGAAGCAGGGCACGCACAACGGCTTTCGTCCGCCGTCGCACCCACTGGGCCGGCATTCGGGCGAGGACTACGGCTGGGGCTCCGGCACCGGGGTGTACGCCGCCGCGGAGGGCGTTGTGGAATACGTCTACTCCGGGGGTGAATACAACCGAGGGTGGGGCAATCGGATCATCATCCGTCACACCGACCAGTGCGTCACGACCTACAACCACCTCGCTCAGGGGTCGATCCGGGTCCGTGAAGAGCAACGGGTCGCTGTGGGGGAGCGCTTGGGGACGATGGGGTCGACCGGAAAGTCGCCGAACGGAAAGCACCTCCACTTCGAGCTCTATGTCGATGGGTCCCGTGTCGATCCGCATCCCTACTTCCGGAGGCATCTGCCGGGCTCCGCGCCCGCGGCGTCGCGGCATCTTCGGCCGAACGGTCCGCAACAGCGCGTCGTGCGACACACCACGAACCGCAGAGGTCAGCCCACGCTGACGGGCGCGGTGAAGAGGCCTCAGCTTCGCAAAGGCACCGTCGGGTTCTTCGACGGGTTCATCCGCGGCGAGGAAGTGACGCAGAACGGCGTGACCTCGCGGGTCTGGTTCCGCGGGGCGTTCTCTCACGATTGGTTCTGGGCAGGCAACTTCACCACGACGTCGACCCGCGGTCTCGAGGATCTCGGAACCTTCTCGGCGTAGGCCGCGAGAACGCTCGCGGCAATCGACGCCGACGGCGCGTGTGCCGCGTTCTCGCTGGAAAACTTGGGGTGCCTGAGTAGTACGTTCGGCAACTCCGCCCCCAAGACAAAAACCCTGGTCAACCGCCTAGACCGTGGGGTCTACGAGGTTTCTCGACGTCCCAAGAATACCGCTCCGGAGGATGATCGTGGCCCTGTTGCGAGCACTGTCGAGACGGCTCAAACTTTCCTGACCGACTCCGAGGTGGACGCCCTCGTCGGCGACTACCTGGCCGGGATGAGCGTCAAGGCGCTCGCTGAGAGGTACGGCATTCACCGCGCCACCGTGTTCTCCCATCTGCGTCGCCGCAACGTGCCGAGCCGCCGACCAAGGCTGGGGATCGACGAGAAGGCCGAGGCCGTGCGGCTCACCCGAGCGGGCGTCTCGATGCGGGCCATCGGTCGCCGGATGGGCGTGGACCGTAAGGCCGTGCGGGCTGCACTGGTCGAGGCTGGACTCATCGTGGACGAGGCGAGCGATGACTCGTAGCTGCGGTTCCGAGTTGCTGATCCGTCGGTAGCGCTCGGCGCACCTCGTCGGTAACGAGCGCCGAGAGGAACCGATGATGACCAGCTTTAGTGAGGTCGCGAATGACGAGCGCACCGCGAGGATGGTGCTGTCCATGCTCATCGAACCCAATGACCCGGTGACAGGACGCATCTTGTCCAGGCTCGGAGCAGTCGAGACGCTTTGGCTCGCTGAGCGCGACGGCGCGGTGGTGGGGCTGAGCCCTGTGGACGCGCAGTTGGAAAGCGGGTCAGGCTCCGTTCGTCAGGCGAACCACTTGCGAAATGCCTACGTGGTGTCCAGTCTGGTGCCAGAACGACGCAGCTCTACCGCGCGTTCGCACTTCTGCTTGGACCACATGGTCCGGGTGGGGTCTACACCTCCGACCGTCGAACAAACATCGGCAGTGGAGTTATAGCGACTCAGCGTAGATGGGGGGTGGTGAGATGGTGACCTCATGTGCGGACCTGCGCATCGCTCAGCAGATGGATCCGCGCTCGATGTCGGTCGATCTGTCCCGAGAGGGCGACGAGTACGTTCCTGAGGCGAACCTGCCAGGCATCGACTCGGAGTCCATCGAGCTGGGTGGGCGGCCCGCCGCTCACCGTCCGCGCGGTGAGCGGCCCAGTCCGCGACCGCCGTCGCGAAGTGGTTCACCGCCGAACGGCCCCCACGGGCAATTCATACGGCTGCTGGGACTGGCGCCCTGCATCGACAGCGACAGCGACAGCGCCAGCTGCGACCTGGGCGTCCTGCGGGTGGCGATGCCCATCGAGCAGCCCGCCGTCCGGAAAGATCCCCCTGAAGCAGCCTGCTTCCTGACTCTGGGCACTCAGACCTGCCGATCCGGGCGCGCTCTTTGACGACCCCTGAAACGTGTCTCATGTGACAAGAAAGGAACAACCATCATGGCCAAGGCAGTAGGAATCGATCTGGGAACCACGAACTCCGTTATCGCCGTCTGGGAGGCCGGCGAGGAGAAGGTCATCCCGAACGCGGAGGGGGCCCGCACGACCCCGTCGGTGGTCGCTTTCACCGAGGACGGTGAACGGCTGGTGGGGCAGCTTGCCCGCCGGCAGAGCATCCTCAACCCGAAGGGCACCATCTCGTCCGCCAAGCGGTTCATCGGCCGGTCCTTCGACGAGATCAAGGATGAAGCCAACGCCGTCGGCTTCGACGTCGTGGAAGGCCCCAACGGCGAAGCACGGTTCAACATCCGCGGCAAGCAGTACGCGCCGGAGGAGATCAGCGCCCAGGTGCTGCGCAAGCTCGTCGACGACGCCAGCAAGTTCCTCGGTGAGAAGGTGACCGAGGCCGTCATCACCGTTCCCGCCTACTTCAACGACGCCCAACGCACCGCGACCAAGGACGCCGGACGCATCGCCGGGCTCGAGGTGTTGCGCATCATCAACGAGCCCACCGCCGCCGCACTGGCGTACGGAATGGACAAGAAGAACCACGAGACCATCCTGGTGTTCGACCTCGGTGGCGGCACGTTCGATGTCAGCCTCCTCGACGTGGGCGACGGGGTCGTCGAAGTGCGATCCACCGCCGGTGACACCCACCTGGGCGGCGACGACTTCGACCGCCGGCTGGTGGACTACTTCGCCGACGAGTTCAAGAACGAGAACGGCATCGACCTGCGCAACGACCCGCAGGCGCTGCAGCGACTGTTCGAGGCGGCCGAGAAGGCGAAGGTCGAGCTCAGCTCGGTGTCCCAGACCCAGGTCAGCCTGCCCTTCATCACCGCCGACGCCAGCGGGCCCAAGCACCTCACCATGACCGTGAAGCGGTCCAAGTTCGAAGACCTCACCGCTGACCTCGTTGAGCGGTGCCTCGGTCCGGTGCGTCAGGCGATGGCCGACGCGAAGGTCAGCGAGAACGATATCGACGAGGTCATCCTCGTGGGCGGTTCCACCCGCATCCCCGCTGTCCAAGCGCTCGTCAAGCGGCTCACCGGCGGCAAGGAGCCGAACATGACGGTGAACCCCGATGAGGTGGTCGCTGTGGGTGCCGCCATCCAGGCCGGCGTCCTCAAGGGCGACGTCGACGACGTGCTGCTGCTGGATGTCACCCCGCTGTCGCTGGGTGTGGAGACCCGCGGTGGCGTGATGACGAAGATCATCGAACGCAACACCACCATCCCCGCCCGACGCAGCGAGGTGTTCTCCACGGCCGAAGACAACCAGCCGTCGGTGGAGATCGTCGTCCTGCAGGGCGAGCGGGAGAACGCCGCAGACAACCGGGTGCTGGGCCGGTTCCAGCTCACCGGCATCCGCCCCGCTCCTCGCGGCGAAGCGCAGGTCGAGGTCACCTTCGACATCGACGCGAACGGCATCCTGCACGTCACGGCGAAGGACAAGGACACCGGCACCGAGCAGGGCATCACCATCAGCGACACCTCGAATCTGGACCAGGGCGAGATCGACCGGATGATTAAGGAAGCCGAGCAGCACCGTGCTGACGACCAGGCGCTGCGCCAGGCCGTGGACGCCCGCAACGAGCTGGACTCCGCCGCCTACCAGGTAGAGCGGGCACTGCGTGAGCTCGGCGACGCTGCACCGGAGCACGAGCGTGCCCGCGCGGAGCTGCTCATCACGCAGGCCCGCGAGGCAGTGCAGAACAACGTCGGCGAGCAGGAAGCGAAAGAGCGCACCGGCGAGCTGCTGCAGGTTGCGCAGTCCCTTGCTGCGGCCCGCGCGAACGCCAGCCACGCTGAGCAGCCCGCTCAGGACGACGAAGACGACGTCGTCGACGCCGAATTCGAGAAGTAACAAGGAGGGAGCATCGCGATGGTCGAGGAGCAGAACGAGGACACGCGGGCCGTGGACCTGCTGAACGACGACCTCACCGACGCGTCCCCGGAGGAGATCCGCGCCGCGCAAGCAGCGCTCGCCGCCCAGTTGGAGACGGCCGAGGACCGGTGGCGCCGGACGGCGGCGGACTACGACAACCTCCGCAAACGGATGGCGCGCGAGATCCAGACCGTCCGCGAGCAGGAGCGGCAGCACACCGCCAAAGCCTTCTTGCCCGTCGTCGACGCGCTGGACCGGGCGCTCAGCTTCGGGGTGGACCTTGACGAGGGCGTTCTGGATGGCATGCAGGCCGTCCGGGCGCAGGCCGCTGATGCGTTGCGCGCACTCGGGTACCCCGAGATCGTCATCGACGGTGCGGAGTTCGACCCGCAGCTGCACGAGGCGGTCTCGGTCGTCGAGGATGCCAGCGTCCCGCCGCGCAGCATCCTCGCCGTCACTCGCCCCGGGTTCGGAACGCCTGAGCGGATGCTGCGACCGGCTGCGGTCGTGGTCACCCGCAGGCCGGATGAGGAGTAGGAGATGGCGGAGGATCTCTACAGCGTGCTGGGGGTCTCCCGGTGGGCGGATCAGAAGGAGATTCGCCGCGCCTACCGGGAGAAGGCCCGCAAGTTCCACCCGGACGTCAACAAGACCCCGGGGGCGGAGGATACCTTCAAACGGATCAGTGAAGCCCACGATGTGCTGTCGGACCCGGAAACCCGCGCACAGTACGACCGGTTCGGTGAGAACTTCCGGCAGTACGCCGCCGCGGACGCGGCTCGCTCCTCCGAGCAGCCGCGCCGCAGCGGCGGCACCCGATACACGTGGAGCGGGGGCGGCGCGCAGAGCGTGAACTGGGAGGACCTCTTCGGGGGCGGCTTCGGTGGTTTCGGTCGCGGCGCCGACCACACCGCGGAGCTGGAGATCACCGTCGAGGAGGCCTACCGGGGCGGGCGGCGCACCGTGCAGGTCGCGTCCCCATACGGCGGCGCGCAGGAGTACACCATCGACATCCCAGCGGGCGCTGTCGACGGGCAGCGGCTGCGTATCGCGGGCGCAGGCGGAGCGGGCGCCGACGGACAGGACGGGGACCTGCTGGTCACGCTGCGCGTGAAGGACAGTAAGCGGTACCGGCTCAGCGGCGCGGACATCGAAACGGACCTTCCCATCTCACCGTGGGAGGCGGCGCTGGGCGCGGATGTCAGCGTGCCCACCCCCGGCGGCCCGGTCACCGTGCACGTTCCGCCCGGCTCGTCCACTGGCAGGCGGCTCCGCCTGCGCGGGCAGGGGATGCCCCGCAGAGGACAGCCGGGAGACCTGTATGCGCGGGTGAAGGTCGTCGTTCCCCGCACTCTCAGCAAGAAGGAGAAGGAGCTGTTCGAACAGCTCCGCGACGTATCGTCGTTTGATGCCAGGAGAGGATCATGACCTCACATCACCTGCCCGTCCGTGTCGCCCGGGCCGACCTGGCGGCGACCGCGGCGGCCGCAGGTATCCACCCGGATACGCTGCGGAAGTTCGTCGAGCTGGGGCTGGTCACCGCCCACGTCGACACCAGCGGCCGGCTGTGGTTCGCCCGTACCGTCCCCGCCCGCGTGCACACCATCGTGCGTCTGCACTCCGATCTTGCCGTGAACTACGCCGGCATCGCACTCGTGCTCGACCTGCTCGCCCGCATCGAGCAGCTCGAGCAGCACCGGACCATCCGACTCGAAGGAGACACCTCATGGACATGAACTCACTCACTCAGAAGTCGCAGGAAGCGCTCACCTCGGCCCAGCGCATCGCGGTCCTGGCCGGTCAGATCGAGACGGATGAGGAGCATCTCCTGCTCGCACTGCTGCAGCAGGAGGAGGGGCTGGTTCCCCGACTGCTGCAGACAGCGGGTGCTGACGTGGAAGCGGTACGCGCCGACGTCGAAGCGGAGATCGCCCGCAAGCCCAGCGTCTCCGGGTCCTCCCCGCAGACCGGTCAGGTGTACCTGAGCCGCAGCCTCACCTCCACCCTGGAACGGGCGGAGCGGGAGGCGAAGCGGCTGAAAGACTCCTACATCTCCGTGGAGCACCTCGTTCTGGCCCTCGCCGACGACTCCTCCAACCGTGCCGCGTCCCGCGTGCTGCGCGGGCACGGTGTCACCCGGGAGAGCTTCCTCAGCGCGCTCACCAAGATCCGCGGCAACCAGCACGTCAACTCCGCCACCCCCGAGCAGACGTACGAGGCGTTGGAGAAGTACGGCCGTGACCTGGTCGCTGACGCCCGGCTGGGCAAGCTTGACCCCGTCATCGGGCGTGATGCGGAGATCCGCCGGGTCATCCAGATCCTCTCCCGCAAGACCAAGAACAACCCCGTCCTCATCGGCGAGCCCGGTGTCGGAAAGACCGCCATCGTGGAGGGCCTTGCCCAGCGGATCTTGAGTGAGGACGTGCCCGAGGGCCTTCGCGACAAGACCGTGTTCTCGCTGGACCTGTCTGCCCTGGTCGCCGGCGCGAAGTACCGGGGCGAGTTCGAGGAGCGAATGAAGGCAGTCCTGGCGGAGGTGAAGGCAGGGGAGGGACGCATCCTGCTGTTCATCGACGAGCTGCACACTCTGGTGGGGGCGGGAGCCACTGAAGGGGCGATGGACGCCGGCAACATGCTCAAGCCGATGCTCGCCCGCGGGGAGCTGCACCTCATCGGTGCCACCACCCTCGATGAGTACCGCAAGCACATCGAGAAGGACGCTGCCCTGGAACGCCGGTTCCAGACGGTGATGGTCGAGGAGCCTGACGTGGAGGACGCGATCTCCATCCTCCGCGGCCTGCGCGAACGGCTGGAGGTCTTCCACGGTGTCCGCATCCAGGACAGCGCACTGGTCGCGGCCGCCGTGCTGTCTCATCGGTACATCTCCGACCGGTTCCTGCCCGACAAGGCCATCGACCTCATCGACGAAGCCTGCGCGCGATTGCGAACCGAGATCGACTCAATGCCCGCTGAGCTGGACGAGCTGACCCGGCGGGTGACCCGCCTGGAGATCGAGGAGGCGGCGCTGTCGAAGGAAACGGACGCTGCCAGCAAGAAACGGCTGGAGGAGCTGCGCCGGGAACTGGCCGACCTGAAGGCGGAGGCGGACTCCAAGCGCGCCCAGTGGGAGGCGGAGCGTCAAGCGATCCGCAAGGTACAGGAGCTGCGCGGTGAGCTGGAGCGGTTGCGGCGGGAGGCGGAGGTAGCTGAGCGCTCCTACGACCTCAACCGTGCCGCTGAACTGCGGTACGGGGCTATCGCTGACGCGGAACGACGCCTGCACGCCGAGGAGGAGCGTCTCGCCTCCAAGCAGGGCCGGCAGAGGCTGCTGCGGGAGGTGGTCACCGAGGACGAGATCGCCGAGATCGTCGCAGCGTGGACGGGGATCCCCGTGGCCCGGCTGCAGGAAGGTGAACGCAACAAGATCCTCACCCTGGACGCCACCCTCAAGGAGCGGGTGGTCGGTCAGGATGAAGCCATCACGCTCGTCAGCGACGCGATTATCCGTGCCCGCTCCGGCATCCGCGACCCGCGCCGACCCATCGGCTCGTTCATTTTCCTCGGCCCCACCGGAGTGGGAAAGACCGAACTGGCCAAAGCGCTCGCGCAAGCACTGTTCGACAGCGAGTCGGCGATGGTCCGGCTGGACATGAGCGAATACCAGGAACGTCACACCGTCAGCCGGCTGGTCGGTGCACCTCCCGGGTATGTCGGGTACGACGAGGGAGGGCAGCTGACCGAGGCGGTGCGCCGCCACCCGTACAGCGTGGTCCTTTTCGACGAGATCGAGAAAGCGCACCCGGACGTGTTCAACACGCTGCTGCAGGTCCTCGACGACGGCCGCATCACCGACAGCCAGGGACGCACCGTCGACTTCCGCAACACCATCGTCATCATGACCTCCAACATCGGAGCTCACCATCTGTTGGGCTCCGATGGCGGCGCGATCCCCGACGACGTGCGAAACAGTGTGCTCGGTGAGCTGCGCGCCCACTTCCGCCCCGAGTTCCTCAACCGGGTGGATGACATCGTGGTGTTCTCGCCGCTGGGTCGCGAACAGATCCAGGACATTGTGGAGCTGCAGTTCGCCGACCTGCGCTCCCGGCTGGCCGAGCGTCAGATCCGCATCGAGTTGACGCCCGCAGCACGCCAGCTCATCGCCGACCGCGGCTACGACCCCGTGTACGGTGCGCGTCCGCTGCGACGATACATCAGCCATGAGATCGAGACCCGGCTGGGTCGTGCACTGCTGAGCGGGCAGGTGATGGACGGGTCGACGGTCACGCTGGACGTGCAGGACGGCGACCTCGTCTTCAACATCGCAGCGCCCGCCGAAGAGGAGGACGCGGCGTGAGCGCGATTGTGACCTGCCCCAACTGCGGGAAGAAGAACCGTGTCCCCACCGCCGCGTCGGGGTACCCGCGCTGCGGCGTCTGCAAGAGCGCCGTGCCGTGGATCGTCGATGCGGGCGATGCGGACTTCACCGAGGTCGTCGAGCAGGCCCCGCAAGTGGTGCTCGTGGACTTGTGGGCGACCTGGTGCGGACCATGCCGGATGGTCAGCCCTGCCCTCGAGGAGGTCGCCACGAAACGTGCCGGCAAGGTCAAGCTGGTGAAAGTGGACGTGGACGCCGCGCCGGAGACGGCCCGCAAGTTCTCCGTCCAGGCGGTGCCGACCCTGCTCATCCTCGACCAGGGGAACGTGCTCTCCCGCCAAGCCGGAGCCGCCCCGCCGGACGTGCTGCTGCGCTGGGTGGACGAGGCGCTGCAGAAGAAGGCTGACCCGGCCGGCGGTGCCACATGAGATACGTTGACCCACACGTCCCGCTGATCCGTCCGGTCCGTCCCCGGACACCCGGGTCATGCGAGGACTGCGTGGCGGCCGGCACGCCCTGGCTGCACCTGCGGATGTGCCGCACCTGCGGGAAGGTTGGGTGCTGCGACTCTTCCCCGATGCGGCACGCCCGCTCGCATGCGCTCACGGCGGGGCACCCCATCGTGCGGTCGCTGGAGCCGGGGGAGAACTGGAGCTGGTGCTACGTGGACGAAGCGTACCTATGAGTGACACGCTCGCCGCCGACCGCCGCCAGGTCGCTCAGACCGAGACGCCTGACACCATCGGCGCCTTCCCGCGGCTCAGCGACGAGCAGATCGCGGTGCTGCTCGTACGAGGGCGGCGCCGCACACTCACCGACGGGGAGGTTCTCATCCGGCCCGGCGAGCACCCGTCCTCCCTCTATGTCGTCCTGGAAGGGCACCTGCTGACGGCGGACACCGAACCTGCGGCGGATCCGCGTCACTCCGATGAGCCGTTGGCGGTCGGGGTGCACGGCCGCGGCCGGTTCGTGGGGGATGTCGGGTTGCTGGAAGGACAGCCGTCTTTCGTGCTCGTCTCCGCCATCGGCGCCGCCGAGGTGGTGGAGGTGCCCGTCGATAAGCTGGAGGCCATCGTCACCTCGGATCCGCTGTTGGGTGAGATCATCCTGCGGGCCTACCTCATCCGCCGCTCCCTGGCAATCGGGGCGGGAGCGGGCCTGCGGATCGTCGGCTCCTGCTTCTCCCCGCAGACCCGGGATCTGCTGGACTTCATCGCACGAAACCGGCTGCCCCACCGGCTCGTGGACCTGGATGAGGACGAGAAAGCGGAGCGGCTGGTCCGCCAGCTCGGCGCCACCGTCGCCGACTTCCCCCTGGTGATCCTCGGCGGCTCACGCACCGTCCTGGCTGCCACCCCCGCACGGCTTGCCGAAGAGTTGGGGATGCGCCCGCCCGCCCCACCGGCCACCTGCGATGTGGTGGTCGTCGGCGCTGGGCCGGCTGGTCTTGCCGCGGCGGTGTACGCAGCCTCCGACGGGTTGTCGGTCTACCTGTGCGACGCGGTCGCCACCGGCGGGCAGGCGGGAACGTCAGCGAAGATCGAGAACTATCTGGGGTTTCCCGCCGGAATCTCCGGCGCTGAGCTCGCCGACCGCAGCCTCCTGCAAGTGCGCAAGTTCGGTGCCACGTTGGACATCCCGACCAAGGTCCAGGAGGTCGTGGAGGATGAGGACCGCTTCCGGGTGATCTTCGAAGATGGCAGGGAGGTCACCTCAGATGTGGTGGTCCTTGCCACCGGGGTGCGATACCGCTCGCTTCCCGCCGCGGGGCTGGACCGGTTCCAGACCTCGAACGTGTTCTACGCGGCAACAGCGCAGGAAGCGCGGATGTGCGTAGACACACCTGTCGCTGTCGTCGGCGGCGGCAACTCGGCCGGCCAGGCCGCGCTGTTTCTTGCCCGCACGTCCTCCCGTGTGCACCTTGTGGTGCGCGCCGCGGACCTGGGAGCGGGAATGTCCAGATACCTGGTGGACCAGATCCAACATCACCCCCGTATCAACGTGCTGCTGTCCTCGGAGGTCGTGGAAGCACACGGCGGCAACCATTTGGAAGCGGTCACAGTCCGTCACGGTGACGTGCTGGAGAAGCTCCGCGTGGGGCACGTGTTCGTCTTCATCGGCGCCGCTCCGGCGACGACGGCATTGAAGGTCGATGTGGCACGCGATCCTGACGGGTACATTCTCACCGGCGCGGAGGCGGAGCTGGCCGGCGCGCGGACGGAAGGAAGCCCCCGCTTCTCTTTGGAGACCACCATCCCCGGAGTCTTCGCTATCGGCGATGTGCGGCACGGGTCTGTGAAGCGAATGACCTCGGCTGTGGGTGAGGGCGCCAGTGTGGTCCGGCAGATCCACGAGTACCTGAACGAGGGTCGTCACAGTCGGGTGTGCGCATGAGCTCCGACATCCAGGGACACCTGACGCCGCACGCCACCCCGAACCCGGCAGCCGTGGGAGAACCCGCGGATCCTCCGGTGGCCCATGCGGGCGTAGCGGGCAAGATCCGCTCGACGTTGCGTCGGATGAGGTGGTTTCGCCGCATGCCGGTGCTGCATATCGCCGAGGAACGCGGCGAGGGCCCGACGGTGCTGCTGCTGCACGGTATCGCGTCCTCGTCGGTGACGTTTCACCACGTGATCCCGCTGCTCGAGCGCACCCACCGGTGCATCGCCATCGACCTGCTCGGCTTCGGCGAGTCGCCGGCGCCGGAGTGGGCCGATTACACCCTGGCCGACCATGTCGCTGCTATCGAGCGGACGGTCGCATCGCTGCGGCTGCGCAAGCCGTTCACTGTGGTCGGGCATTCTATGGGCGCCCTCATCGGCGCCCGGTACGCCGCCCGGCGGCAAAAGCGAGTCGCGAAGCTCGTGATGGTCAGCCCACCTATCTATCTCGCACCGCATGAAATCGGGGACGTCATCGAGCGAGTGCGGATGGACTTCTACCTGCGGCTCTACGAGTACCTCCGCACGAACCGGGAGTTCACCCTCCGGCACGCTGCGCTGGTACAGCGGCTGCTGCCCATCCCCAAAGCTGTAGATATCACTGAACGCAACTGGGGGCCATTCGTCAAGTCGTTGCAGCACTCCATCGAGTCACAGACCACTCTCAGCGACATCGCCCATGTCAAAGCCCCCATCGACGTCATCATGGGCGACCTCGACGAGTTCCGCTCCGAAGCCGTGCTGCGCATCGTGGAACGGATGACGGGGGTCACCGTTCGGCGTGTGCGGGCAACGAACCACCTCATCGGCAAGCGCCTCGCCCAAGTCGTCGCTACGACAGTGACCACAGAATAATCGAACGGGTGCCACTCCCGTGCCGATATGAAGGTCGAAAAACAAAGAGGTAGTAGTAGCACCCATGGGGCGAACCAAACTAACGTGGGTACCGTCGGAGACATCCGACGCTACCATATCGGGAAGGAATCGATTCACTATGACAACGTCCTCCGATCCTTTCAGCGAACTTGACCGCCTCGCATCGAGCCTTCTGCAGGCTCGTCCAGGACCGCGGCTGATGCCGGTCGACTTGTACCGGGAAGCTGACCGTTACATTCTCACCGCCGACCTACCCGGAGTCGAACCGGAGTCGGTAGACATCGACGTCGACGGTCAGCTGCTGACCATCCGCGCCCAGCGCACTGCACCCCGCACCGAGGGAGCCAAGTGGCTCGTTCAGGAGCGACCCGCGGGCACCTACCTCCGCCAGTTCAGCATCGGCGAGGGTGTCGACTCAGCCAACATCTCCGCCTCCTACGACAACGGCGTGCTCAGCCTGGTCATCCCAGTAAGCGAAAAGGCAAAACCCCGCAAGATCCATGTCCTGAGTCAGCACTCGACTCAGGAGCAACGCCCAGCCGGAGACCCATCGACGAGCCAAAGTTAGCCAGACGACACGCCCCACACCGACATAGAACATGCCGCGGATGTAGGGCACGGAACAAGCCAACTCGATGCTTCTCGTTCGCGGCACGCGCCGAAAGCAAACAAGGGCGACCCTTTTCCCTGGTGCCGAACGGCGCAACACCCGTCCTTGCAAGACCGGAAGACCGGCGTGCACCCAGCCTTCTGGTCTTAGCACGGTGGTTCATCCAGTTTCACTAAAGGAGTAAGCCCATGACCAGCCCTGATGCCCCTCGCAACAACCCTCCGGAACAGGACGCTAGGGAGCTCTCGTTCACCAATGACCCCCGCTGGAAACAAACGATCGCGCGGTTCTCTGACTACGCCAGTGCACAGGCAGCGGTCGACCGTCTTTCCGACGCCGGCTTCGCTGTGGAACGAGTGGCGATCGTAGGGCTCGACGTTCGTGTTGTCGAGCAGGTACTCGGTCGCTTGACAGGAGGAAAGGCTGCGCTAAGAGGCGCAGCCGTTGGAGCGTGGTTCGGTGTTCTGCTAGGTCTGCTGTTCGGGCTGTTCGCCCCCGGATTCGGTTGGCTGGCCATCGTGATCATCTCGGTCGCCTCTGGCGCAGTTTGGGGCGCTTTGCTCTACTTCCTTGGACACCTGGCTACGGGCGGCCGACGGGACTTCGACTCACAGGAGACCCTCGAGGCGGGCCACTACGAGGTCCAAGTGGAAGCACCATACGCTGCGGAGGCCGCTCGTCTCCTCGCGGACCAGACCGCCCACCCTGGAGACTGAAAAGGCGCTCCCCGTCAGTCTCCGTTTCGATGGCGCCGCGAGCGCCCTACACGAAGAGGTCCCTCGAGAATCAAGCGGGTCTGATGTAGGAACTGGTGACATCAAACGTGGCTAGCCCGGGAGGGCTGCCCTGAAAGTGGGCTGACCCCATTTCCTAGGTCCGGTGGTTCTGAGAGTCGTCCTGTTGCCCCGTGGTTGCGGGCAGGGAGACTGGTCAGATCATGTCGAACAGTAGGAAGCGTCACACCCCGGAGCAGGTCGTTC
>Ga0180219_1000694_pt1 | contig 25016 bp, 21 predicted proteins | sample eDN3rd30CBELigMG_FD_151338 | JGI IMG/M metagenome (GOLD analysis project Ga0180219, IMG submission 151338) | Enriched Miracle-Growth compost microbial communities from Emeryville, California, USA - eDNA 3rd pass 30_C BE-Lig MG (version 2)... ... | reverse complement strand
CACCTCCGCGTGTGCTGCGGCGTGACTTCATGCAGATGGCTGCCGCGCTGGCGGTCGGACTGGGCCTCGGCGGCGGCGCCACCTTGCTGGCGCTTGGGCCGCGCAACCCTGATGTTGTCGATGCGCTGATCACCGCTCACCGGCGGGCGCTGCTGTCGGGTACGCCCGTGGATATCGCCTCGAATGACCGCCACAATGTCAGGCCCTGGTTCGATGCGCGGATTGCGATCTCGCCGCCGGCGCCCGATCTTGCCGCCCAGGGCTTTCCGCTGATCGGCGGCCGTGTGGATGTGATCGGCGGCGCGCCGGCGCCGACGCTCGTTTATCGGCTTGGTGCGCATATCGTCAGCGTGACGGCGCTTCCCGCCTCCGGCCCCTCGCTGCAAACGGCCGGCGACGCCGGCTTTCATGCTTTGAGCTGGCGCGCGGCAGGGTTCACCTTCTGTGCCGTGAGCGATGCCGACCGTCACGAACTCGACGGCTTCGTCGAGGCTTTCAAAGCCGCGATTACGAATGAGACGGGACCGTAGACCCGATCGTCGGACAGGCCGAAGATAGCCCGTCCGATTTTCAATTCCGCGTGCCCGAACGTTTTGTAACTCACGATCTAAGCGAGTACGCGCGCCAAAAAGAATGAGTGCGGGCTTGTCAGAGTTCGACGATCCGGCAATAGTTGCTGCAATGGAGTCATAGGGCGGCTGCCACACGTGCAATGCGACGTGGGAGGAACAATGATAAGAGTGCGACACCTAGCCGTGCCCGCCTTAGCATTCATGCTGTCGACGTTAGGTATGAGCGCACGCACAGCAGCAAATTCTCTCGAAGACTTCTACAAGGGCCGGACCATCACCCTTGTCGTCGGATCGGAACCTGGCGGAACATATGATCTCTATGGCCGCACGATCGCCCGACATCTCGGCCGCTTCGTTCCAGGAGACCCAAAGGTCATCGTTCAGAATGTAACCGGAGCAGGCAGCTATCTCGCAGCGAGGCGCGTGTACAGTATTGCTCCGCAAGACGGCGCGACGATCGGATCCATCGGAGCCGCCTTGCCTTACCAGCCACTCATTGACCCGAACTCGCCTCCTTTGGACGTGCAGCGCATTAACTGGCTTCCGTCGATCTCATCCTACAACATGGTAATGATCATGCGGAGCGACGTTCCGGTCGCAAATCTCGACGATCTTCGCGCACGTCCGACGATTCAGGCGACCATCGCGCCGGGGCAGGCGAATTCGCTGATCGTCGCAGTCGTGAACGAGGCGTTGGGCGCGAAGATCAAAGGCGTGCAGGGACATAAGGGTCTCTCCGACTCGATCCTTGCGATGCTGCGCGGCGAGGTGGATGGCTATCCCGCGATGCCGGTCGAGGCGCTGAAGCGCACCTATCCGCAGCTCATCGCCGAGGGCAAAGTGCGCATGATTATGCAGTTCGGCGCGGAGCCCCTGCCGGAATTGCCCAACGTTCCTTATGCAGCCGATCTGGCTTCCACGTCTGAAGATCGCATGCTCATCGATCTGGCTCAGGCATTCCTGAAATCGGGCTATGTCTACATGCTTGGTCCAGACGTTCCGCAGGATCGCGTGAATGCGCTCCGACAAGCCTTCATGGCCATGTACGCCGACTCCGAGTTCCTGGAAGACGCGAAGAAGCAGACGCTCAACGTCGCCCCGGTGTCCGCGGAGAAGGTCACCGCCATCTTCGCAGAGGCCTACGGTCGGCCACCCGCTGTCTTGGACAGGCTGCGGAATATCTTCCGTCAGCTCCATCAGTAAGGGTAGACACGCCAAGCGGTGACGCTGCGTTTTGCTGTTCCAGAATGACGAAAGTGTCTTTTCTGCAGCGCGGCAGCACACTATGGCGTGGGTGCCCGCGACAAGCGCGGGCATGACGGCGAGGCTCGTTTTATTCAGCGGCGGAGCGGACGTTGCTGCGGCGCTTCAGGAGATCGACCAGCATCGGCGTGTCCATGACGTCGCCGAAGGTCAGGTAGATCGAGCGCAGGGTGGCGTTGTGCTCTTCGTCATTGTCGGCGGCATTGCCGTCGGAAACCATGACGACCTTGTAGTTGAGCATCATCGCGTCGCGCGCCGTGGATTCGCAGCAGACATTAGTAACGGTGCCGGTGATCAGCACGGTGTCGACGCCGCTTTCGCGCAGGATGCCGTCGAGATCGGACGAGCCCTGGATGAAGGCGCTGAAGCGGTGCTTCTCGCAATAGATGTCTTCCGGGCGGGCATCCATTTCCGGCCACAGGGCGTAGCCTTCCGATCCGCGCTCCAGCGCGGCGAAGCGCATCTTGGCGCGCTCATGCGAGACGATGTTGTGGGCATTGGACCAGGTGATCTTGTCGCCGGCCGTGCAGGCGGTCTGGATCCAGATGACGATGCCGCCGGTTTCGCGGACAGCCTGCGCCAGCTTGTTGATGGCGGGCACGATCTTGGGCGCCATCTCGCAGGGCGCGTGGGCCACCGGCACCGGCATGAAGGCATTCTGCATGTCGATGACGACGAGGGCGGTCTTCGAGGGGATGAGATCGTCATGAATATGCTCGCGCCCACGGCGCTTGATGACGCGGTCGACCACGGATTGCGGAATGTCGATCTTGTGCATGGATGTCTCCGGAGGGCTCACAAAGGGGAGCCGGGTGCGATAGAAGAATTCCATGCTAGCGCGCCGAAGCCCACCTGCAAAGAGCCGAGACACCATCTCGGCCGCCCTGCTTGCCTGGTATGACAGGCATCGTCGCAGGCTGCCGTGGCGAACGCTGCCGGGCGCTGTGCCCGATCCTTACGCAGTGTGGCTGTCGGAAGTCATGCTGCAACAGACGACCGTGCCGGCGGTGAAACCTTATTACGAGCAGTTTCTGGCGCAGTGGCCGCGCGTGCACGATCTCGCGGCAGCGCCGGTCGATGATGTAATGAAAGCCTGGGCGGGCCTCGGCTATTATAGTCGCGCCCGCAATCTGCATGCCTGCGCCAAGGCCGTCGTAGAACTGCACGCCGGCGTGTTTCCGGCGAACGAAGATGCGCTGCGCGGCCTCCCCGGCATCGGGCCTTACACGGCCGCCGCCATCGCCGCGATTGCCTTCGGCCTGCGCGCCGTCGTCGTCGACGGCAATGTGGAGCGGGTCGTCACGCGGCTCTACGCCATCGACACGCCGATGCCCGCGGCGAAAACAACGATCCGCGCGCGCACGGACGACATTACGCCCGATGCGCGCGCCGGAGACTTCGCGCAGGCGATGATGGATCTCGGCGCTACGCTGTGCACCCCGAAAAATCCGGCCTGCGCGCTCTGCCCTTTGACCGCCTCCTGCCTGGCGCGCCAGAGCGGCGAACAGGAGCGCTATCCGGTGAAGGCCGCGAAGGTGGCGCGACCGCACCGCACCGGCGCGATCTTCTACCTGCGCCGCGCTGATGGGCATGTGCTGGTGCGGCGGCGACCGCCGAAAGGCTTGCTTGGCGGCATGCTGGAGTTTCCCGGCAGCGCGTGGAGCGCCGGCTTTTCGCAAGACGATGCGCCGGCGTCAGCGCCCGTCAAAGCCAAATGGCAACGCATGATGGGTACTGTCGAACATGTATTTACGCATTTCTCGCTGGCGCTGACGGTCTATCGCGGCATGCTGCCGAAAGGCGCGGCAACGCCAGAAGGTGGTCAGTGGATCGAGGAAAGCATGCTGGACACCGCCGGGCTGCCGAGCGTCATGCAGAAGGTGCTCGTGCACGCGCGCAGCACATAAACGTCAACCTTGCGATGAGGGCGGCACGAGCAGCGCGCGTTCGATCGCGGCGATCATCTGAGAATCTTCCGGCGCTACGGCACTTGGAAACACAGCGGCGATCCGGCCGTCGCGGCCGATGAGATATTTGTGGAAGTTCCACGCCGGCGTTTCCTTCGGCCGTTCCGCAGCGGCCCAGCGATAGAAGCGATGGGCGCCGGGGCCTTTCACCACGGTCTTTTCCGTCATCGGGAAATCGACCTTGAAGGATTCCAAGGTTGCGGTGATTTCCTTAGGCCCGCCCGGCTCCTGGCCGCCGAAATCGTTCGACGGCACGCCGATGACCGTCAGCCCGCGCGCCTTGTAGGCCTCGTAGAGCTTTTCCAGCCCCGAATATTGGTTGGTATAGCCACACAGGCTGGCCGTGTTGACGACGAGCGCCAGCTTGCCCGCGTAATCGCCAAGGCGGATTTCGCCGCCGTTGAGGCCGCCGAAGGTAAAGGCATAGGCCGTGATCCGGCTCATTTCCTGGGCCAGAAGCGGCTGCGGCGCAGCAGCTACCGCCCCAAGCCATCCGAGCAGACGTCTACGATCCAGCGTCATGATCATCCTCCGGCAACCGTGAGACAGGCTTGAGCATATACGCTTTGGCCGCCCGCGTGGATGCTATCGCGCGAAAATAATGCAGGCGAGCTCCAGTCCGCCGTCAGGCTTGGCTCGCCAGCCGCGTTATGCAACATGGGCTGAACGCAACATCTGGGAGGATTAAATGGCCGGACATCGGCACTTGCGGACCTTCACTGCCGGCATGATCGCGGTCACCGCCCTTGCCGGTGGCGCGGCGGCTCAAACGATGCCGGCCGATGGATTTTTCAAAGGCAAGACCTTCACCATCAACGTCGGCGGCACGGCGGGCGGCGGCATCGACATCGGCGCGCGCATGCTGGCGCGCTTCATCGGCAAATACCTGCCGGGCCAGCCGCAGACGCTGGTGCAGTTGATGCCGGGCGCCGGCGGTGTCCGGCTTGTCGAATATCTCTATTCGGTGGCGCCGCGCGACGGCACCGTCATCGGCGCTTTCGCGGCCGGCCCGCTGATCGAACCGCTGATCTCAAGCCGCAAGGTCGCCTACAAGATGACGGACTTCGTCTCCGTCGGCGCGCTGGAAAACGACGTCAGCTTCTGCGCCACCTACATCACCTCGCCGGTCAAGACTCTCGAAGACGCCAAGAAGCGCGAGACGACGATGGCAGGCACGGGTGCCGCCTCCTCGACCGATATCTATCCGATCGCGCTGAACGCCACCATCGGCACAAAATTCCGCGTCATCACCGGCTATGTCGGCACGCAGGAAACGATCATGGCGATTGAGCGCGGCGAGACGGATGGGCGCTGCGGCTGGGGCTATTCAAGCCTGAAGTCCTCGAAGCCCGACTGGATCCGCGACAAGAAGATCAACTATCTCGTGCAGATGTCGCTGAAGAAGCATCCGGACGCGATGGATGTGCCGCTTGCCATGGACCTGATGCCCACCGAGGAAGACCGGCAGATGATGCGCATTCTGGTGACGCCGCAGACGGTCACCCGGCCGTACCTGGCGCCGCCGGGCCTGCCGGCGGAGCGCGCCAAGGAGGTCCGCGCCGCGTTCTGGGGAGCTTTGAACGACAAGGAGCTGCGTGCCGAATTCACCAAGATCATGGGCGAGGAGCCGACGCCGACCTCGGGCGAGGACATGCAGAAGCTGCTTGAGACCATCTACGCCACGCCGGAACCGGTGGTCGCGAAACTGCGGGCGATTTTGAAGCAGTAGAGAACGGTTGGCCGAAAAGTCCGCGATTTTAGCCGTTTCAGCAGGCTAAATCGCGGATTTTCGCCGAGATTCAGACCCGCTTTCCTTGCAGTCCTGCCGCTGAACTGTTACATAAGCCCCGTCTTTCGCAGGGTTTCCTGCTTGGGACATTCACCGCTTTCGAGCGCCGGTTTCGCGCCGGCCCGCCGCAAGGCGGAGTTCTGTTAACATCGACAGGCTCCGGCGCCCGAAGCAAATTGAAACTCTAACCCGAAGCCGGCGACGTCGGTCCGGGTGCGCGGGTAGCGCAAACCGGGCCATTCCAGGAGATCCAATGGCAAATGCTTCTACCAGCTTCGCGCCGTCGCGCGAAGATTTCGCGGCTATGCTCGATGCGAGCTTCGGCGACAATGATGCGCTCGAAGGTTCGGTTATCAAGGGCAAAGTCGTCGCCATCGAAAAAGACATGGCGGTTATCGACGTCGGCTTGAAGACCGAAGGCCGCGTCGCACTGAAGGAATTCATGGGCCCCGGCCGTGACCAGGCTCTGGTCGTCGGCGACGAGGTCGAGGTCTATCTGGAGCGCATCGAAAACGCACTCGGTGAGGCCGTCATCTCGCGCGACAAGGCGCGCCGCGAGGAGAGCTGGGTCAAGCTCGAAAAGGCGTTCGAGGCCAAGGAAAAGGTCGAAGGCGTCATCTTCAATCAGGTCAAGGGCGGCTTCACGGTCGATCTCGACGGCGCCGTGGCCTTCCTGCCGCGCTCGCAGGTCGATATCCGTCCGATCCGCGACGTCTCGCCGCTCATGGGCGTGCCGCAGCCGTTCGAAATCCTCAAGATGGATCGCCGCCGCGGCAATATCGTCGTGTCGCGCCGCACCGTTCTTGAAGAGAGCCGCGCCGAGCAGCGCCACGAAATCGTCGGCAAGCTCGAAGAAGGCCAGATCATCGAAGGTACGGTCAAGAACATCACCGATTACGGTGCGTTCGTGGACCTGGGCGGTATCGACGGCCTGCTGCATGTCACCGACATCGCATGGCGCCGCGTCAACCACCCGAGCGAAGTGCTGAACATCGGCCAGACCGTGCGCGTGCGCATCGTGAAGATCAATCACGAGACGCATCGTATCTCGCTGGGCATGAAGCAGCTCCTCGACGATCCGTGGCAGGGCATCGAAGCCAAGTACCCGCTCAACGCGAGATTCCATGGCCGCGTGACCAACATCACCGACTACGGCGCGTTCGTCGAACTCGAGCCGGGCATCGAAGGCCTCATCCACGTCTCCGAAATGTCGTGGACGAAGAAGAACGTGCATCCGGGCAAGATCGTCGCATCGAGCCAGGAAGTCGACGTTCAGGTCCTCGAAGTCGATCCGGTCAAGCGCCGCATCTCGCTCGGCCTCAAGCAGACCCTGCAGAACCCGTGGGAAGCCTTCGCCGAGAAGTTCCCGAAGGGCTCCGTTGTCGAAGGCGAAGTCAAGAACAAGACCGAATTCGGCCTGTTCATCGGCCTCGAAGGCGATGTGGACGGTATGGTCCATCTCTCCGATCTCGACTGGAAGCGTCCGGGCGAGCAGGTGATCGAAGAGTACAAGAAGGGCGACATGGTCCAGGCGCAAGTGCTGGACGTGGACATCGAGAAGGAGCGTATTTCGCTCGGCATCAAGCAGCTCGGCAGCGATCCGTTCGCCACCGCCGGCGCCGCGAAGACGCCGGAAGAAGGCGGCGAGATGCGCAAGGGCAGCGTCGTCACCTGCGAAGTGCTCGAAGTCAAGGAAGGCGGCCTTGAGGTGCAGATTGCCGGCACCGATCTCACCACCTTCATCAAGCGCAACGAGCTCGCCCGCGACCGCGCCGACCAGCGCCCCGACCGCTTCTCGGTCGGCCAGAAGGTCGATGCCCGCATCACCGTGTTCGACCGCAAGGCCCGCAAGGTCTCGGTGTCGATCAAGGCCCTCGAAATGGCCGAAGAGAAGGAAGCCATCGCGCAGTTCGGCTCCGCCGATTCCGGCGCGACCCTCGGCGACATCCTCGGCACCGCGCTGAAGGCCCGCGAAAACGCGGACAAGAAGCCGTCCAAGTAAGATTGACGCCAGTCTGACTGGTTTCATTAACCCGCGCGGAGCGATCCGCGCGGGTTTTTCTTTTGCATTAAAGCCTGCTCAACTAAGGTCTGTGAATTGAGGCCCTGATCTTCAATTTGTCGCAATTTCAGACGCACAAGAGCTTTTTGTTTCGACGCATCCTTCGCTCGAAATTGCGATCGGCGACGTCAACGGAGTGACCAGAATGGCGAACGAACTGCCTGCCGACTATCTGATCGATCGCCGCCGGCTGAGGCGCAAGCTGTCGTTCTGGCGCGTCGCCGCATTTGCGGTTTTCGCCATCGCGCTGGGGGCCGCCGCCTATCGCTGGACTGATGGCATGTCGGTCTCACCCTCGCGCCATCACATCGCGCGCCTGAGCCTGACCGGCGTGCTGACGGGAGACCGCAATACGCTCAAACTGATCGACGACATCAGCAAATCACAGGCGAGCGCCGTGCTCGTCTCGATCGAAAGCCCAGGTGGCACGACGACAGGCGCCGAGCGCATTTATGACGAGTTGCGCCGCCTGTCCGAAAAGAAGCCCGTGGTGGCCGTCGTCGGCACCATGGCGGCGTCCGGCGGCTATATCGCCGCGCTCGGCACGGACCGGATTTTTGCGCGCGGCAATTCGCTGGTCGGCTCCATCGGCGTGCTGTTCCAGTATCCCAACTTCGCGAAGGTCATGGACACTGTCGGCGTCAAGATGGAAGAGGTGAAATCCTCGCCATTGAAGGCCTCGCCCAACGGGTTCGAGCCGACCAGCCCCGAAGCACGGGCGGCCCTTGCGTCGCTGGTGAGCGATTCGTTCGACTGGTTCAAATCCCTCGTCAAGGATCGCCGCCATCTCGATGATCGCGAACTTGCGGCCGTCGCCGATGGGCGTGTTTTCACCGCCCGCCAAGGGTTGCCGCTGAAGCTGGTCGACGAAGTCGGCGGCGAACGTGAAGCGATCGCCTGGCTCGAAAAGGAAAAGAAAGTCGAGAAAGACCTTCCGGTGCGCGACTGGAAACCCTCTGGCAACACCGGATATCTGGGCCTCTTGGGCATGTCGGCCAATCTCGTCGAAGCTGCGGGCATGCCCGCGCTTGCCGGCCTGCTGCGTGGGATCGACACAGGCCGCGACGGGCAGATGCTTGACGGTCTGGTGGCCATCTGGCATGTTCCCGGCCTGCGTTGACGCTTGAATATCAAGTGTTTATTCGAGATATTTCCCCTATTATTGCCAAGGAGGGATTGGAGCGATGATCAAGTCTGAGCTCGTTCAGCGAATCGCGGACAAGAACCCGCACCTCTATCATCGCGACGTCGAGAACATCGTGAACGCCATCCTTGGCGAAATCACCAATGCTTTGTCGCGCGGCGACCGTGTCGAATTGCGTGGTTTCGGCGCCTTTTCGGTGAAGCGGCGTGATGCCCGCGTCGGCCGCAATCCGCGCACCGGCGAACATGTTTCCGTCGAGCAGAAGTCGGTTCCGTTCTTCAAAACCGGCAAGGAAATGCGCGAGCGGCTCAACGCATCGAGCTAGGCGGCCTGTCACCACCGGCCAGTCAGGGCTCACTGCAAAACGACCATGAAAAGACGATCATGAAACGATTGCTGAAGTTGCTCATCCTGGTGCCGGTCGCGATTATCGCCGTGGTTTTCTCCCTGGCCAATCGTGAAAGCGTCCCCGTGACGCTCGACCCGTCGGGCCTGCTCGGCGATTGGACCCAGATCAGACTACCGATGTATCTCGTCGTTTTCGCTTCGGTGATGCTGGGCGTCATTATCGGCGGTTGCGCCTCCTGGTTCCGCCAGGGCAGGCATCGCAAGGCCGCGCGCGAAGCGCGCAGTGAAGCCCGGGAGGCTCGCAACGAGGTTGCCCAGGTACGTGCGCAGTTCGCGTCTCTCCCCATGCTGTCGCCCTCGCAGCGCCGCTGAAGCGTGTGCTGATATTCACGTGATACCGGCCTGCAAATGGCGGTTCTCTGCGCTTCCGGTGCTCACGTACTTAAGTACGCTCCGCTCCGGTTCTCGAAAACCGACATTTTCGGCGCGGTCTGACGTGAATCTCAACACACCCTCCGCAGAAGAATTTCCTCTCTGATTTTTGTTGGCCTTTTGCTTGCAAAGGCGCTTCACTTGAGCGTCGCTGCAAGCGGCTGACGATGAATGGCTGAATACGCCTGCTGGAGGAAAGTAATGCCGAAAACCCGTAATGCCCGCACGTCCGCTTTCAGCCGCAGGACTGTTCTCGCCGCACTTCCGCCGGCCGCTGTTTCCCTGATGGCCTTCGCGCCGAGCGCCCAGGCGGAGCAGGCTGCCGGGCAGACTTCGGACACGCTCGCGGAGCTCATCGCCGGGCCGCAACGCAGCCCCGGCAACAAGGCGCGCGATCAATACCGGCACCCTTACGAGGTGCTGAAATTCTTCGGCGTCAGGGACAATAGCGTGGTGGTCGAAGTCTTGCCCGGCAGTGTCGGCTACTGGACCGAGATCCTCGCGCCTTACGTGAAGGACAAGGGTCTCTATGTGGCGGCGGGACGCGATCCGACAGCGTCCGCCGGCTACCAGGCCGATCACGCGAAGATGCTGGCGAAATACGCCGCCGACCCGGCCAACTACGGCAAGATCCAGGTGACGCCGTTCCATGCCGACACCTATGACATCGCCACGCCCGGCAGCGCCGACTTCGTGCTGACCTTCCGCAATATGCACAACTGGCTCATACGCAACGAAATCGACGGTGCGCTTCGCGCCTTTCACAAGGCGCTCAAGCCCGGCGGCATTCTCGGCGTCGCCGACCATCGCGGCCGCACCGACATGAGCCAGGAAGCGCAGATGAAGAACGGCTATGTCCGCCAGGACTTCGCCACCGACCTCATCCAAAAGGCCGGCTTCAAGCTGATCGGCACCTCCGAGGTGAAGGCCAATCCGAAAGACACGAAGGATTATCCGGAAGGCGTGTGGTCGCTGCCGCCGACCTATCGCGAGGGAGACAAGGACCGCGCCAAATATGCCGCCATCGGCGAGAGCGATCGTTTCGTGCTGATGTTCGTCAAGCAATAGAACCTGGAACACGCCATACGACGCCCGCATCAAGCAGGCGCGATCAGGGAGGACGCTGATGGGTTCCGCATTGTTTTCACCGCTGCAGATCGGTCCGGTCGAGGTGCCGAACCGGATCGCCATCTCGCCCATGTGCATGTATTCGGCCGAGGACGGCTCGGCGACCGACTTTCATCTGCAGCATGTGCTGCGCTTCGCCATGTCGGGCGCCGGCCTCGCCGTGCTGGAGGCAACGGCCGTCGAACGGCGTGGCCGCATTTCGCACGGCTGTCTCGGGCTTTATTCGGACCACAATGAGCAGGCCCTTGCCCGCGTTGTTGCGGCGGCCAAAAAATACGCCCTGCCCGGCTTCAAGCTGGGCATCCAGCTCTCGCATGCCGGCCGCAAGGGCTCGACGCCGCTGTCGTGGGAGCGGGCCGGCGCCGTGCTGACGCCCGCCAATGGCGCATGGGAGACCGTCGCGCCCTCGCCCATCCCGTTCGGCGAGAAAGACTGGCCGATACCGCATGAATTGAGCCATGACGAAATTCTCAAGCTCATCGACGCCTTCGCCGACGCCACGGCGCGGGCGGCGCGCATCGGTTTCGATGTGATCGAACTGCATGGCGCGCATGGCTATCTGGTGCATGAATTCCATTCGCCGCTGTCGAACAAGCGCACCGATCACTGGGGCGGCGATGCGGAACGGCGATTGAACTTTCCCCTGGCGGTGGCCGAGGCCATGCGTGCGGTGGCGCCCTCGCATGTGGCGCTCGGGGCGCGCATCACCGGCACGGATTTCATCGATAACGCGCTTGGCGTCGAAGACGCCGTGCGATTGTCGCAGCAGTTGAAGCAGCGCGGCTTTCACTACGTCTGCATCAGTTCGGGCAATATCGTCGCCGGCGGGCGGCCGGCCGCGGGGCCCGGCTTCAATGTGGAACGCGCCGCGCGCGTGAAGAAAGAAGCAGGCCTGGTGACGCGCACCGTCGGCTATATCGCCGGCCCGCACCAGGCCGAGGCCATCATTGCCAGCGGCGCGGTCGATCAGGTGGCGCTGGCGCGCGCCTTTCTCGACGATCCGAACTGGGGCCTGCACGCGGCTGAGGCGCTGGGCGTCAAAGTCCCTACGCCCAATCAATATATCCGCGTCGCGCAGGGGACTTGGCCGGCCGCGAAGGACTCGCGCGCCTTTATCTGAAAAGTCTCATTCCGCCGCACGTTGCAGCACGCGCCACTGGCTCAGTAGGGCGCGCAGGGCTGCCGGGCGCACCGGCTTGTTCAGCAGACGCACATTCTGCAGCACCGCACTGTCGCGCACCTCCAGGCTGCGGTCGGCGGTGATCAGCAGGGCCGGCAGTTCCTCCCCGAAGCGCTGGCGCAGCGTCGCGATACAGGCCAGTCCATCGCCATCATCGAGATGATAGTCGGCAAGCACGGCGTCCGGCGGACCGGCGAGATCGAGCACATCAATCGCCTCCTGAAGATTGGAGGCAAGCGCGACCGTACATCCCCATCCGGTCAGGAGCGCCTGCAGGCCATCGAGAATGCGTGGCTCGTTGTCGATGGCAAGGACGCGCATGCCGTGCAATGGCAGGTGGCGATCGCCGGCGATCGCCACCGTCTCTGCAGCGTGTCCTTTGGCAACGGATGAGGCGGTGGGAACCGGCACGCGAAACACCGATCCGGCGCCCAGAGTGGACGAGAGGCTGATGGGATGATCGAGCACGCGGCTGATGCGCTCGACGATGGAGAGCCCCAGGCCAATGCCGCGCGCACTCTTGGCCGCCGGCGCAAGCCGCTCGAATTCGCGGAACACATCGGCCTGCTTGCTCTGCGGAATGCCCATCCCGGTGTCCCAGACCTCGAACAGCACCAGGCCTTGCTTGCGGCGGCAACCGACCAGCACACGGCCTTTCGGCGTGTATTTGATCGCATTGGAAATCAGGTTCTGCAGCAAGCGGCGCAGCAGCCGGCGATCCGAGCGGATGCTGAGCGAACAGGGGACGAAAACAAGATCGAGCTTTTTCTCCGCCGCCAGCGGGGCGAATTCGACCCGCAGATGCGTCATCAGGTCTTCGACGGCGAAGGTCGACAGTTCGGGCTTCATCGCACCGGCGTCGAGCCGTGAGATGTCCAGGAGTGCGGTGAGAATTTCCTCGACCGCCTCGAGCGACATGTCGAGATTGGAGGCCAGAGAGACGGAACCGCCGTCAGGCCTGATCTCGCCGTCCTTGGCCGCGGTATCTTGTTCGCGCACGCGTTCGAGCAGCGAGGTGGCGTAGAGACGCGCTGCATTCAGCGGTTGCAGGATGTCGTGGCTGGCGGCGGCGAGAAACCGCGTTTTCGACAGGTTGGCTTCGTCGGCCAGTTGCTTGGCGCGGCCGAGTTCGGCGTTGAGGCTGACCAGTTCCTCGGTGCGCAGGCGAACCCGCTGCTCCAGCGTTTCGTTGGTGCGTTCCAACACTTCCTCGGCCGCCACGGCCTGGGTGATATCGGTGTAGGTGGTGACGACGCCGCCATCCGGCATACGCGCCGAGCGGATTTCGATCGTATCGCCGGAATGATGCAGGCGCAGGCGCACGGGATCGGGCTCATTGACGAGAAGTTCGATGCGCGAGGCGACATGGCCATCGACCGAGCCTGGCCCATAAACGCCGCGTTCGGCGTTGAAGCGCGCGACTTCCTCAAGTCCCATGCCAATGCGCAGGCGTTCGGCGGGGAAATCGAACAGATCGCGGAACTCCCGGTTCCAGCAGATCAAACGCAGATCGCGGTCGAACACGGTGATGCCCTGACGGGCGAAGTCGAGCGCATGCTGCAACAGATCGCGATTGTACTGCAGGGTTGCCGAGGCTTCATCGATCAGCTTCAGCGCCGCCTCGCGTGACAGATTGCGCCGTCGCAGCAACAGCGACAGCACCAGCCGCGACGATGAAGCGCCAATGGCGGACGCGAGAAGATGCTCGGCATAGCGCAGCAGATGGATGTCGGCATCCTGCGCCGGTATAAGCGGCATCCCCCGCGCGCGCATGAAATCCTCGAACGAGCGGCGCGTGTGCTGGGCGCCGAGATAGCGGGCGACGGCGGTCTCCAGCTCGCTGACGGTGACGTCGGCGCCCCACAGCCGCAAGGTCTGCGACATCGGCGAGGGCGTGTTGCCGATGAAGACATTCGCCTGCAAGCGTTCGATCGCGGTCGTGTGGCGCGTCAGCGAGAAGAAGACGAAGGCGACCACATTGGCCGAGAGGCTCCAGAGGACGCCATGCACGAGTTGCGGCAGTTCCACGCCGAACAGGGCCGTCGGCTTCAGCGGCGCGAGGCCCATGGGGCCGTTCTCGACAATGCTGGAGAGCCATGACGATTCCGTCGCCAGCGAGGGCAGCAGCAACGTATAGGCCCAGATCAGGATGCCGATGAGAAGGCCCGCCATTGCACCGCGCGCCGTCGCCCGGCTCCAGAACAGGCCGAGGAAGAACGAAGGCGCGATCTGTGAAATGGCGGCGAACGACAGCCAGCCGATGGAGGCGAGCGCTGATTGCGCCGCGTTGGCATAATAAAGATAGGCCAGCGAGATCAGAACGACGATGGCCGCGCGGCGGATGATGAGGATGAACGAGGCCGGATCGCCGGCCTCTATTCTTCTGCGCGTGCGGTGGCCACGCAGCAGCAGCGGCATGACGAGATCGTTCGAGATCATGATCGACAAGGCGATGGAGGCGACAATCACCATGGCGGTGGCCGCCGACAAGCCGCCCACCATGGTGAACACGGCGATGACGTTGGCGTCGGCATGCAGCGGCAGCGCCAGGACCGTCATGTCCCTGTCGATGCCGCCATCTGGAAACACCACGCGGCCGGCGATGGCGAGCGGAATGACGAAAATGTTGATGAGGACGAGGTAAAGCGGAAACAGCCAGGCGGCGGTCTTGATGTCGCGCTCGTCACGGTTTTCGACGACGGTGACATGAAACTGGCGCGGCAGCAGCATGATGGCGCACGCCGATAGCAAGGTCGTCGTGACCCATGTCATCAGGTCGGGCTGCTTGCCGAGGTCGGTCTTGATGGCGAGATCGTCGGCGGCACGCTGGCTCAGGTCCGCGAGACCGTCGAACATCCACCAGGTCACATAGGCGCCAACGACGAGAAAGGCGACGAGTTTGACCAGCGATTCGGCCGCGATGGCCAGTACCAGGCCGTCCTGATGCTCGGTCGCGTCGATGTTGCGGGTTCCGAACGCCATGGCGAAACAGGCGAGCACAAGCGCGACGATCAAAGGCAGCGTGCCTCCCGAGGCGACCGAGACGATCACCTTGCCGGCGTCAAGCGAATCCAGAACCGTGATGACGGAGGTTGAGATCGCCTTGAGCTGCAGGGCGATATAGGGCACCGCGCCGATGACGCAGATGATCGCAACCAAAGCCGCGACCTGTTCCGACTTGCCGTAGCGCGAGGCGACGAAGTCGGCGACAGAGGTGATGTTCTGCGCCTTGGCGAGACGCACGATCCGCAGCACCAGGGGGAACAGCAGACCGATGACGATGACCGGCCCGATATAGGTCGGCAGGAAATCGAGACCGCTTTGCGAGGCGAGGCCGACCGAGCCGAAAAACGTCCAGGAGGTGCAATAGACCGCGAGCGTCAGCGCATAGATCACGGGCCTGGCGCGCGAGGTGATGACATGGCGGCCGGAAGTGTCGCCATAATGGGCGACTGCGAACAGGCCGCACAGGTAGACGAGCCCAGTGAGAATCGCTGCGCCGCCCGCGTTCATCCTGTCTTATGCCTCCACCGGGCGCGGAACCGTTGCCGCAAGCCTGGATTGTCCAAGCCTATACCGATCAAGCCCCGCCGGGAATGCGCCCGGTCTCAGCCTTTTGTCCACTGCGACGGCCAAGATATTTCCGCAAGGAAGCCGGGAGTGTTAACTTTGGCTACTGCGCGACGAGAATCACACCCGACGATCACCACAAGGAGACTTCCGGACATGCTGCAGGAATTCAAAAAGTTCATCATGCGGGGCAACGTCATCGATCTTGCGGTCGGTGTCATCATCGGCGCTGCGTTCAGCAGGATCGTCGATTCGCTCGTCAACGACATCATCATGCCGGTCGTCGCCCTGGTGACCGGCGGCGGTGTGGATTTCTCCAATATCTTCATTCCGCTGTCGAAGGCGGTCACGGCCCCCAATCTCGTGGATGCCAGGAAGGAGGGCGCTGTCCTCGCCGTCGGCAATTTCGTAACCGTGGCGATCAACTTCCTGCTGCTTGCCTTTGTGATCTATCTGATCGTCAAGCTGGTCAACAGGCTGAGCGGGCCGGCCCCCGCCCCCGAGAAGGCGGCGCCTCCCCGCTCGGAAGCCCTGCTTGAAGAAATCCGCGACGCGCTGGTCAAGAAGTAAAACGCAGAAGGCTCTGGACACCGGAGCCTTCACCTTCGTTCACCGATAAAAGCAGGCCTACTCGGCGGCGACCGCGGTGCCGATGCCGGCTGCCGTCACGTGGCGCGGCGCCTTGCCGGGCAGGCCCAGACGCTGCCAGATGTCGCGCATGGCCTCGACCAGTTGCGCGATGTGGGCTTCCGTATGCAGCGGCGTCGGCGTGATGCGCAGACGCTCCGTACCGCGCGCCACCGTCGGATAGTTGATCGGCTGGATGTAGATGTTGTGCCGCTCGAGCAGCATGTCGCAGGCGGTCTTGCACAATTCCGCATCGCCGACGAACACCGGCACGATATGGGACGGGTTGTCCATCACCGGCAGATTAGCGGCGGTCAGCGCCGCCTTCGTCAGGGCGACCTGGCGCTGATGGCGCTCGCGCTCCTCGTTGGAGGCCTTGAGGTGACGCACGGCCGCGTGGGCGCCAGCCGCCACCGCCGGCGGCAATGCCGTCGTGAAGATGAAGGAGGGCGCATAGCTGCGCACGGCGTCGATGATGATCTCGTCAGCCGCGATATAGCCGCCCAGGGTGCCGAAGCCCTTGGCCAGGGTGCCCTCGATGACGTCGACCTGATCCATCACGCCTTCGCGCTCGCAAATGCCACCGCCGTGCGCGCCGTAGAGGCCGACCGCATGGACCTCATCCACATAGGTCATGGCACCATATTTCTTCGCCAGTTCGACAATGCGTCCGACCGGGGCGATATCGCCGTCCATCGAATAGAGGCTTTCGAACACGATCAGCTTGGCGCGTGTGGGACCGGCCGCATCGAGCAGTTCCTCAAGATGCGACATGTCGTTGTGATGGAAAATCTGCTTTTCGCAGCCGGAGCGCTTGACGCCCTCGATCATGGAATTGTGGTTCAGCGCATCCGAAATGATCAGGCAATTCGGCAGCAGCGGCGCGATGGTGCCGATGGCGGCCAGGTTCGATATCCAGCCGGAAGTGAAGGCCAGCGCCGCTTCCTTGCCATGCAGATCGGCGAGTTCCTGCTCCAGCCGCACAAGCGGATGGTTGTTGCCGGAAATATTGCGGGTGCCGCCCGCCCCTGCCCCGAACTGCTGCACGGCAGCCATGGTGGCGGCAACGACCTCCGGATGCTGGCCCATGGCCAGGTAGTCGTTGGAGCACCAGATGACGATGTCACGCGCGCCGCCAGCGGCATTGCTGGAACCTTCAGGATACCAGGTCGCATGGGGGAACCTGCGTGCATCGCGTTCAAGATCGGCGAATACCCGATAGCGACGCTCATCTCTCAGCCGGCCAATCGCGTCACCGAAAAAACGCCTGTAATTCATTTCTGACCCGTCCTCGCCACATCCGTCACCGGCCCATCGGCAGGAACGGTTCCGACGTCGAGACAGGCGTCGGCAGTCTAGAATTGCTATTATCTGAACACATAACCGCTTTGCCGTCGAGGCGCGAGGGGCAGATGGTCTCAGCACACCGGCGTTTGATTTCGATCAAATGAACAGATGCATAATATTGGTGACACAAGCCGGCGACAACTGCAGCACCGGGACGCAGGCCGGCACATCACCAACGCGTGTTGTCCGCGGAAATCGGCGTTTCGCCACTGTTCTCAAGGCCGCGCGTCCGCGTGCGGACGCGGCGGAAGCCTCTGAAGGCATGCCATATTTTTGTTATTTTTCAAACAATTAAGACTTATCTCCAGCGCATCAGGGTGAGTTCTGTCCCGTACACGTTGAGCGAACCGGTCAGCACGTCCAGCTCGTTGGTATGGACGAAAACATCCGGCTTCGTGGAGATCGGCAACACGTAGGCGCGCTCGTTAGCCGCATCGAAAATCTGCGAATAGATCTCCTTGCGCTTGGCTTCGTCGAGGGTGGAGAGGCCTTCTTCCGACAGTTTCGTCAATTCGGCATCGCGCCAGTAATCGCGATCGCCATTGTTGAAGAAGAAATCCGTCGTCGACGACACGTCGGGAAAGCCGCCGCTGGTCCATTGACCGACGAGAATCTGCTGCTTGCCCTCGCGCTGACGCTGGCGATAAGCGCCGAAAGTCAGCCTGGCGACGCTGGCGCGGACACCGACCTTGCGCAATTCGCCGGCCAGCGCCTCGCCCAGTTCATGGGAGCCCGGCGTGGCATTGATCTCGACATCGAACCCGCGCGGATAGCCGGCGTCGCTCAGGAGCTTTCTGGCAGCGTCGAGATCGTAGGGATAGGGTTTGGCCTTGTAGGCGCAGCCGCGCTGGATCGGAAAGCAGAATGAATCCATCGGCCGCACCGCATCGCCGCCCGGCACGACGCTGGCTGCGATCTTGGCGCGGTCAAGCGCCTGGACGAGCGCCTTGCGCACCTCGAATTTCGTCAGCGCCGCATTGCCTGACCGGCCGACGGCGTCCATCGCCATGTAGTGGAACGTGATCGCCTGATTGGCGGTGAGCGAGAAGGCCGGATTGGCCTTGAGCATCTCGGCCTGGTCGTGTGTCGCGACATGGACGAGGTCGACGCCGCCGGTCATCAATTGCGCGATCTGGGTCTGGGTATCGGGAATGGGCATCAGGTGGACGCGGCCGATGCTCGGCTTCGGTGTGCAACTCCCGCCCTGGGGATAGTCCGGATTCTTCACCAGCATGATGCCGCGGGTGGAATCGATGAATTCGACCTTATAGGCGCCCGTGCCGATGGGCGTCTTGCGGCCAAAATCAGAGCTCTCGCCGAAGCCGCTGTGCTTGTCCGACGGCAGCATCGGCGCGCTGATGGCGAGCCGCAGCAGGGCGAGCGGCGAAGGATATTTGGCGAGGATGCGGATCGTGGTGGCGTCGATCTTCTCGGCCTTCGCCAGCCAATCGAAATTGCCGCCAAAACGAATGTTGTTGCGCGGATCGACAAGCCAGTTGAGCGTATAGACCGCGTCATCCGCATCGAAGACCGAGCCGTCGTGGAAGCGCACGTCGTCGCGCAGCTTCATCTCGATCGTGCGGTCGTCGACCTGCCGCCAGGACGTCGCCAGCATCGGCTTGAACGCGCCGCTGCTCCGATCGAAACAGACGAGCGTATCGAAAACGGCGACGGACGTCAGTCCGGTTTCGGGTTTGGGATCATCATGCACGAGCGCCGTCGTGATCGGATCGGAAAAGGCGATCCGCAAGGTGTCCTTCGCCTTCTGGGCTGATGCGGGCTGCAGGGTCAGCATGAAGCCTGTGACAATGGCCGCACTGATGGCGAGACCGCGCAAGCGGGACATGATTTCCTCCAGACTATTGGTCTTGATTATACGTCTTGGTGTCGGACTTAATTATTCGTCTTCGCCAAAGCGATTGGCGACGAGTTCAGCCAGCGCATCCAGCGCTTCCTGCGCCTGGTTGCCCCGCGCGGCGACGGTGATCTTCGAGCCGATGCCGGCGCCGAGCGTCAGGATGCCCATGATCGAGGTGCCGCCCACCGTCTCGCCGCAGCGATAGACGGATATGTCGGCTTCGAAATTCTCGACGCACTGCACAAATTTGGCGGTCGCGCGGGCATGCAGTCCCTTGCGATTGACGATCGACATCTCGCGGACGATGCATCCGGGAAATTCAGGGGTGGGGGGACAGTCTTCTTCGAGGTCGTAGGTCATTTACCGTTCAGGATCCGGCTGGCCACCGAGATATATTTGCGGCCCGCATCCTGCGCCTGAATCACCGCCTGCTCAAGACTGGACTCGTCGCGGACCGAAGCAAGCTTAATGAGCATCGGCAGATTGATGCCGGCAACCACATCGACCTTCGATCCATCCATGATCGAAATCGCCAGATTCGACGGCGTGCCGCCGAACATATCCGTCAGCACCACGACGCCATCGCCGGTGTTGACGCCTTCGACTGCGCACACGATGTCCTTGCGGCGACGCTCCATGTCGTCGTCGGGACCGATCGTGATCGTCTCCAATTGAGTTTGCGGGCCGACCACGTGCTCGAGGGCGGCGCGGAACTCCGTCGCAAGGTGACCATGCGTCACCAGGACCATTCCGATCATCGGGACTGACCGTCCATTAGAATTCCCGCCAATCTGGCTAGAGCCAACCGCGCTCCAACGCCCGGCCAGCGGAAAGGCGGCCATAATGTGCATCGCAGCGAAATTGGCAAGGGACAAATTTTACCTGTTCCAACTTCTGCCAGCTTCTGCACTATCGAACGCGCCGATCGAGGAAGAAAAGCACCCGACGGACCGATTCCGGGCCGAAACTGCCGCCCTGCAGCGCCAATCGCGGTAAACGATGCCCCGCCACGTCGGTGAATTGATCGTTATCCTCCGGAAATCGCTCTGTTTTTGCACCGCACAGATCGACCACGGCGGCGAGCGTGGCAGCCGGTTCATAAGGCGCCGCCAGAATGCCCTCGCCGCGTTGCTCGATCGTCCCGGCGATGGCGGGATGAGGGCGCGCGACCGGCGCCGCCCCTGCGGCACTTACGCTCACCCTGTCGTCGCCAACCAGCCGCGCGAACCGGCCCGACGCCGCAGCCTCGGCGATCAGGGCGCTGGCCAGCGCCGATTTGCCTGCGCCGGAGGCGCCCCGGATCAGCACGCCATGTTCGCCGATCACCACAGCCGTCGCGTGGACGAACCCCGTCGCGCTGGCGTCCAGCACGGCGCTCATTTGCCCACCGGGAGCCAGACGACGAAGCGGGCGCCCTTGATATCGCCGCTCTCCCTGTCCGTTCGGTTCAGAGCCCGGATATGGCCGCCATGAGCCTCGACGATCTGGCGCGAGATCGACAGTCCGAGGCCGGAGTTCTGGCCGAAGCCCTGGTTCGGCCGGTCGGTATAGAAGCGCTCGAAGATGCGCTCGAAAGCATGGGCGGGAATGCCCGGCCCGTCATCGTCGACGACGATCTCGACGCCCTCCTCCAACGTCTTGGAGCGGCCGGTGTCGCGCACGCGCCGCAAGGCGATGCGGACGCTGCCGCCGGGCGGCGAGAACGAGCGGGCGTTGTCGATGAGATTGGTGACGATCTGGCCGAGCCGGGAATCATGCCCCATGATCCTATAAGCGTCGGCGCCCTCACCTGCTGCCGGCGCCACATCGAGACTGAAGCGGACATCGTCCTTGCGGTTGACCTCGCTGGCGACGCCGACGACGGCTTTGACCAACTGCACGAGATCGACCGGGCCGGTATCGCCGCGTGCCAGTTCGGCATCGAGACGCGACGCATCGGAGATATCGCTGATCAACCGGTCGAGACGGCGGACGTCATGCTTGATGACATCGAGCAGGCGGGCGCGGGATTCGTCGGTGCGGGCGATCGGCAGGGTTTCGACGGCGCTGCGCAGGGACGTCAGCGGGTTCTTCAATTCATGCGCCACGTCGGCGGCGAAACTTTCGATCGCCTCGATGCGGTTGTAGAGCGCGCGCGTCATGTCGCGCAGAGAGCCCGAGAGATGGCCGATCTCATCGGCGCGTTCGGTGAAGTCGGGAATTTCCTGGCGCGATTTGATGCCGCGACGAACCCGGTCGGCGGCTTCCGCCAGGCGACGCATGGGTTCGGCGATCTGGCGCGCCAGGAACAGCGACAGCACCAGCATGACACCGAAAAAGACCAGGAACAGCCGGATCATCGTCCAGCGTTCGGCTGCAATGACGTTGTCAATGTCGCCGCCTTGCGTCGACAACAACAGCGCGCCGCGCACGACGCGGAAGCGCTGCACCGGCACGGCCACCGAGACAATGGTTTCGCCCGCCGTATTGACGCGCACGATCGACCGCAACGAACCGCTGAGCGCGCTCTGCACTTCCGGATAGGCGCGGCCATTGTTGAGGCCGATGTCCTCATAGAGCGGCAGGCTCGGCTCTCCGAACCAATGGGCGACCTCGTTCCACACGCGCATGAAAATGCCGGGCGCGCTTTCTTCCTTCGATGCGTCCGGCAGGTCGAAGCGCAGGATGGTCGAGCGTTCGGTCATCGAGCGCGAATCAAGCAGCAGATAGCCCTCGCGATCGTAGATGCGCGCGCGCGTACGCGTCGGGCCGACGAGGCGGCGCAGCACCGGGCCGATGCTGTCGGGGTTGATGGAGAACTCGAGCGCCGGATCGTTGTCCTCGCCCGGCCCCGTGCTCTGGCCCGGCACCAGTTGGAGCAGCTTTTCGGGATCGACGGTGATGCTATCTGTTTCGACGGTGGCAGACGCCGACACCGCCGCGGCGATGATCTCGCCTTGAGTCTTCAAGGTCTGGATGCGCGCATCGATCAGGCCTTCGCGAAACTGATTGAGATAGAGAAAGCCGATCAGCAAGGCGACGAGGCCGCCGAGGTTGAGCGCCAGGATGCGGCGCGTCAGCGACGAGGCAAAGGGGATCGCCAGGGCGCGGCGCAGCGCTCGTGTCCGCACGGCAAGCCTGCGGCGGCGCGAAATGGTTTTTGCGCCGTCGTCGGCCGGACGGCGATCTTCCGGCCGATCTCGTGGCTCGTGATCCTCCGGCCGATTGTCCTGCAGCCGACGATCTTCCAGCCGTTCTTCTTCTTGCGCGTCGAGGCTCATCGGCTGCTCGTGGTCTTCGTCCGTGCCCGCGGCGAGCGGGCCCGTTCAGGACCTGTGTTACGCCTCCTTGAAGCGATAGCCAACGCCGTAAAGCGTCTCGATCATTTCAAAGTCGTCATCGACGACCTTGAACTTCTTGCGCAGGCGCTTGATGTGGCTATCGATCGTACGGTCATCGACGTAAACCTGATCGTCATAGGCAGCATCCATCAAGGCGTTACGGCTTTTGACGACGCCCGGCCGCTGCGCCAGGGCCTGCAGGATGAGGAATTCCGTCACCGTCAAGGTGACAGCTTCGCCGTTCCAGGTGCAGGTATGCCGTTCCGGATCCATCTTGAGCTGGCCGCGTTCCAGAATGCGGGCCTCGGTCTCCTTGGCGGTCGCAGCTTCCTTCGGGTTGAAGCGGCGCAGGATCGCCTTGACTCGTTCGACCAGCAGACGCTGCGAGAAGGGTTTGCGGATGAAATCATCCGCGCCCATCTTGAGACCGAACAATTCGTCGATCTCTTCGTCCTTGGAGGTGAGGAAGATGACCGGCAGGTCGGATTTCTGCCGCAGGCGGCGGAGCAGCTCCATACCGTCCATGCGTGGCATCTTGATATCGAAGATCGCCAGATCAGGCGGATTGGTGCGCAGCCCGTCGAGCGCGCTCGATCCGTCGTTGTAGGTTTGAACCCGGTAGCCCTCGCCTTCAAGGGCGATGGAGACCGAAGTCAGGATGTTGCGGTCATCGTCTACGAGAGCAATGGTGGGCATTAAAAATCCTCAGTTCGCGGTACGCCGCAGAATTTCCATGTGGAATCCACACGATAACGTACCCAACAGGACAGCGCGGCGAAACTCGGCACGATTGCAGGCGGAATTGTGACGCTTTACGGCCCGACTGGCAGCGACGCATTCGAAACTGGGACCGGAGCCCCGCCCCAGCCTTTTATGCAATCGCCCCTGTTATATAGGCATCGCGCTGAAAAATCACCCTTACTGCCGTCGAAAAAGTGTCAATCGCGGCCTTCCGTCCCACGACACGGACGTTTCTGCACGCTAATCTGCGGCTGAAATGCGCCGAAATGACCATTTTCGCGCCGGGAGGGGACGAAAAGCCATGATTTCTTTGCGCCACGCGCTTGCGTTTACCACTTTTGCAATGTCCGCAATCGCCGCCACGACGGTATCGGCGCAGGCCCCGGCGCAAAGCCCGGCAAATGGTCCAGCCTGGCCGACCCGGACCGTTCGGGTCATCACCCCACAGCCGCCGGGAACGGGCATCGATATCTCCTGCCGGATTTTCTCGGAGAAGCTGGCGCAGAAATGGGGACAGGCGGTCGTGGTCGAGAATCGCCCCGGCGCCGACGGCGTGACCGGCGTCTCAGCCTTCGTCAACGCCAACGACGACCACGCCCTGCTGTGCTCGTTCGGCGGACCGATCACCATCAGTCCGTTCACCGCCCCATCGAAACTGCCTTACGATCCCGCGACCGATCTGAAGCCGATCGCCGTGGTGGCCGATTTCGTCCAGATTTTCGCAGTGTCGAAGACCACCGGGATCGACAGCCTCGAGGCGTTGAAGAAGCAGGCCAAGGCGGAGGCCGGCAAACTGAACTGGAGCGCCACCCAGGGACTGCCGTTTCTGCTCTTCGGCTCGTTCCTGCGCAGCAACCAGCTGGACATGGCCTATGTGCCCTACACCGTGCTCGGCTCGGCGTTGCAGGATCTCGGACAAGGCCGTATCCAGGCGTATGCGACCTCCTACGCCAGCATTGTGCCGCTGCTCGAATCCAAGCAGGCGGATGTTCTGATGGTGTTGAACGGGACGCGCGCGCCGCAGCTCCCCAATGTGCCGACGGCCAAGGAGCTCGGCATGCCGGAATTGACGGTGGTCAGCTTCTGCGGCTTCTTCGGGCCAAAGGACATGCCGGACGCCGTGCGTGAACGGATGGCGGCGGAGATTCGCGTCATCGGCGCCGATCCGGAGCTGACACCGCGCATGCAGAAAATGGGAAGTTTCGTGCGTACGACGACGCCGGCGGAATTCGTGCAGTTGATCGACGACCAGCGCAAGACGGTCGAGGCGATCTTGAAGACGACCGGCGGCCTCAAACCCTGAGCGCCACAGACAGGCGGATGGAGCATTAAATGACGGCAGAGGCCAGCAAAGACGAGAAGGCCGTTCCCGGCGTGCCGGAAGGGTATGACGCGATCGCCGTGTCCAAGCGCCTGCTGCGCGGCGTGCGGGCCGGCGCCCTGGCGACATTGACCGTCGACGGCACCCCGTTCGCAACCCTCGTCAATGTCGCCACCGATTTCGACGGCGCGCCCGTGCTGCTGATGTCGGGGCTGGCGGCGCATACGAAAAATCTCGCCGCCGATCCTCGCGCGTCGATCCTGCTGGCCGAGGGCGGCAAGGGCGATCCGCTCGCCCATCCGCGCCTGACCGTAACGGGGCGGGTGCGACGCATCGACGCTGCGGAC
>Ga0180219_1000692_pt1 | contig 25050 bp, 19 predicted proteins | sample eDN3rd30CBELigMG_FD_151338 | JGI IMG/M metagenome (GOLD analysis project Ga0180219, IMG submission 151338) | Enriched Miracle-Growth compost microbial communities from Emeryville, California, USA - eDNA 3rd pass 30_C BE-Lig MG (version 2)... ... | reverse complement strand
CGACACCCCGACGTCGTCCGCCGCGGTCCCGTCCTCCCCGAGCTTCCCCGACCTCGAGGTCGAGGTCCTGCGGTACTGGGAGCAGGACGGCACCTTCCAGGCCTCGATCGACCAGCGGCCCGCCGGCGAGAACGGGTCGAACGAGTTCGTCTTCTACGACGGCCCGCCCTTCGCCAACGGCCTGCCGCACTACGGGCACCTGCTCACCGGGTACGCCAAGGACATCGTGCCGCGCTACCAGACGATGCGCGGGCGCCGCGTGGAGCGCCGCTTCGGCTGGGACACCCACGGGCTGCCGGCCGAGCTCGAGGCGGAGCGCGAGCTGGGGATCCAGGGCAAGGCCGACATCGAGCGCATCGGCATCGACCGCTTCAACGAGGCCTGCCGCGCCTCCGTGCTCAAGTACACCCGCGAGTGGCGTGAGTACGTGACGCGCCAGGCACGCTGGGTCGACTTCGACCACGATTACAAGACGCTCGACACCACCTACATGGAGTCGGTGCTCTGGGCGTTCAAGCAGCTCTACGACAAGGGCCTCGCCTACGAGGGCTACCGCGTGCTGCCCTACTGCTGGAACGACCAGACCCCGTTGTCCAACCACGAGCTGCGCATGGACGACGACGTCTACCAGAACCGGCAGGACAACACCGCGACCGTCGGGGTGCGGCTGGAGACCGGCGAGCTCGCGCTGATCTGGACGACGACGCCGTGGACCCTGCCGTCGAACCTCGCGATCGCCGTCGGACCGGACATCGAGTACGTGACGGTGCGCCCGAGCGAGGGTGCGCTCGCGGGCGAGCGCGTCGTCATCGCGGCCGCGCTGCTCGGCGGGTACGCGCGTGAGCTGGGGGAGGACCCCGAGGTCGTCGCCCGGTTCCCCGGTCGTGAGCTGGCGGGGCGGGCCTACGCGCCGATCTTCGACTATTTCATGGGGAGCGCCGCAGGGCAGGCGCCCGGCCCGAACGCCTTCCACGTGCTGGCCGCCGACTTCGTCACGACCGAGGACGGCACCGGTCTGGTCCACCTCGCCCCCGCCTTCGGCGAGGACGACATGGCGGTGTGCCGCGAGGCCGGCATCCAGACCGTGCTCCCGGTCGACGACGGCGCGGTGTTCACCTCGCAGGTTCCCGACTACGCCGGGCTCCAGGTCTTCGACGCGAACAAGCCGATCGTCACCGACCTCAAGGACGGCTCGGGCCCGCTCGCTCGCCGCCCCGAGGCCGAGCGGGCCGTGCTGGTGCGCCAGGCGTCCTACGAGCACTCGTACCCGCACTGCTGGCGCTGCCGCAAGCCGCTCATCTACAAGGCGGTGACGAGCTGGTTCGTGAGCGTCACCACCTTCCGCGACCGCATGGTCGAGCTCAACCAGGAGATCGACTGGACGCCCGGCAACATCAAGGACGGCCAGTTCGGCAAGTGGCTCGCCGGCGCGCGCGACTGGTCGATCAGCCGCAACCGGTACTGGGGGTCGCCCATCCCCGTGTGGGTGAGCGACGACCCGGCGTACCCGCGCACCGACGTGTACGGGTCGCTCGCCGAGCTCGAGGCCGACTTCGGCCGTCTGCCGCGCAACGACGCCGGCGAGCCCGACCTGCACCGCCCGTTCGTCGACGAGCTCACCCGGCCCAACCCGGACGACCCCACGGGCCGCTCGACGATGCGGCGCATCCCGGACGTGCTCGACGTCTGGTTCGACTCCGGGTCGATGCCCTACGCCCAGGTGCACTACCCCTTCGAGAACGCCGACTGGTTCGAGCACCACTACCCGGGTGACTTCATCGTCGAGTACATCGGGCAGACACGCGGCTGGTTCTACCTGCTGCACGTGCTCGCCACGGCGCTGTTCGACCGGCCCGCCTTCAAGACGGCCGTGTCGCACGGCATCGTGCTCGGCAACGACGGCCGCAAGATGAGCAAGTCGCTGCGCAACTACCCGGACGTCAACGAGGTCTTCGACCGCGACGGCTCCGACGCCATGCGCTGGTTCCTGATGGCCAGCCCGATCCTGCGCGGCGGCAACCTGATCGTCACCGAGGAGGGCATCCGTGACGCGGTCCGTCAGGTGATGCTGCCGCTGTGGAGCACGTACTACTTCTTCACCCTGTATGCGAACGCCGCGGACGGCGGTGCCGGGTTCGAGGCGCGCACGCTGACCGCGGACGACGACGCCGACCTCACGGTGATGGACCGGTACCTGCTCGCCCGCCTGCGGTACCTCGTCACCGACGTCACCGAGCTCCTGGACGCCTACGACATCCCCGGCGCGTGCGAGGCCGTGCGGGTCCACCTCGACCTGCTCACCAACTGGTACGTGCGCACGCAGCGCCAGCGCTTCTGGGACGAGGACGCCACCGCGTTCCGCACGCTGTACACCGAGCTCGTCACGCTCACCCAGGTGATGGCGCCGCTCGCGCCGTTGCTGTCCGAGGAGGTCTGGCGCGGCCTGACCGGTGGTCGCTCGGTCCACCTGACCGACTGGCCTGCGGCCGAGCAGGTCGCCGGCGGGGTCACGGGCGACGCGGCGGGCGAGGAGCAGCTCGTCGCTGCGGTCGACCGCGTCCGCGAGGTCGTCTCCGTCACCCTCGGCCTGCGCAAGGCCCACTCGCTGCGCGTGCGACAGCCGTTGTCCGCGCTCGCGGTCGCCGTCCCGGACGCGGAGCTGCTGGAGCCCTACACGGCGCTGCTCGCGGCCGAGCTCAACGTCAAGGACGTGCTGCTCACCGAGGCGAACGACGCCGCGTCCGTCGAGTACGGGATCAGCCAGCGGCTGACGGTCAACGCTCGCGCGGCCGGCCCGCGGCTCGGGCGCGGGGTGCAGGCCGTCATCAAGGCGGCCAAGGCCGGGGACTGGGAGGTGACGGCCGACGGCGACGTCGTCGTCGGCACGGCCGAGGGCCCCGTCGCGCTGGAGCCCGCGGAGTACGAGCTGGCCACCGTCGTGGGCGCGGGCGGCGAGACCGACGGCGTCCGCGCGGCCGCCGTGCTCGGCCTGGGCGGCTTCGTGGTGCTGGACCTCGAGCTGACCGACGAGCTGCGTGCCGAGGGGTACGCCCGCGACGTGGTCCGTGAGGTGCAGGACGCCCGCAAGACGGCCGGTCTCGACATCGCCGACCGCATCACCCTCACGCTCCTGGTACCGGACGACGCCGTGGCCGCCGTCGAGACCCACCGAGAGCTCATCGCACGCGAGACCCTCGCCGTGCGTGTCACGGTGACGGGCAACGGCACGGCGCCGCTGAGCGTCGCCGTCGAGGCAGCCAGAGACGGAGCGGACGCATGAGCGACTCAGGACGCGGTGCGCGGGACCGGGGCGCCGACCCCGCGGTGACCGCCGAGCTGCGGGAGGTCTACGCGGGCATCATCGCCCGCGCTCCCGAGCACGACATCGACCCCACGCTCGACCGGGTGGCCAAGGTGCTCGACCTCATGGGCAACCCGCAGCGCGCCTACCGCGTCGTCCACGTCACCGGGACCAACGGCAAGACGTCGACGGCCCGCATGATCGAGCGGCTCGTGCGCGAGCACGGCCTGCGCACGGGTCGGTTCACCAGCCCGCACCTGGCGAGCGTCACCGAGCGCATCGCGATCGACGGCGAGCCCGTCAGCGACGCCGGGTTCGTCGCCGCCTGGCACGACGTCGAGCCCTACGTGGCGATGGTCGACGCCGAGTCGCAGGCGGGCGGAGGCCCGCGGCTGAGCTTCTTCGAGGTGCTCACCGTCATGGCGTTCGCCGCCTTCGCGGACACCCCCGTCGACGTCGCGGTCGTCGAGGTCGGCATGGGTGGTCGCTGGGACTCGACGAACGTCGTCGACGGCGACGTCGCGGTGCTCACCCCGATAGCGATCGACCACACGCGCTGGCTCGGCCACACCGTCGAGGAGATCGCCCACGAGAAGGCGGGCATCATCAAGCCCGACGCCGTGGTGGTCTCCGCCGTGCAGACCGAGGACGCGGAGCGGGAGATCCGCGCGCGCGTCGCCGAGGTGCACGCCACCCTGCTCGCCGAGGGCGAGGCGCTCGCCGTCCTCGACCGGACCGTCGGCGTCGGCGGGCAGCTCGTCACCCTCAGCACCCCCGCGGGCGTCTACCAGGACGTCTTCGTCCCCCTGCACGGCGAGCACCAGGCGCACAACGCGCTGCTCGCGCTCGCGGCCGTGGAGTCGCTGCTCAGCGGCGGTCGTGCGCTCGACGGCGCCGTCGTCGAGGCGGCGTTCGGCGGTGTGGAGTCCCCGGGGCGTCTGGAGATCGTGCGGTCCAGCCCCACGGTGCTCGTGGACGCGGCCCACAACCCCGCTGCCGCGCAGGTGCTCGTCGACGCGCTCGAGGAGGCGTTCGCGTTCCGACGGCTCGTGGGCGTGGTCGGGATGATGGCCGACAAGGACATCGAGGGTGTGCTCGCGATCCTCGAGCCCGTGCTCGCCGAGATCGTGGTGACGTCGATCCCGGGCTCCGACCGGGCGCTCGACGTCACCGACCTGGCGGAGATCGCCGTCGACGTGTTCGGCGAGGACCGCGTGCACGTCGAGGCGCGGCTGAACGACGCCCTGGACGTGGCCGTCACGCTGGCCGAGGCCGACGACTCTGTCGGGGTGGGGCTCGGTGCCGGCGTGATCGTGGCGGGGTCTGTCGTGCTCGCGGCCGAGGCCCGTGCGGCGTTCGGGCGGAAGTGACCTGCCCCGGCGCCGGTCGAGCACGCGAGAGGGCCGTGTCGAGACCCTGACACCCCGCTCGGTATCCTGGGCGGGTGACGATTCCCGCTCCCGGTGACAAGATCCGCCCCAAGAGGTCCGCGAAGCTGCAGTTCGCCTCGACCACCCTGATGCTCGAGGCGTTCCTCATCTTGTTCGCCACCCTGGTGGCCTACGGTCTGCGGGACATCCCCTCGGTGTGGATCGTCAAGGAGGTTCCGTCCGCCGCGAAGATCTGGCTGTTCGGCGCGCTCCTGTTCGTCATCCTGCTCGTGCTCTCCCGGATGCTGGAGAGCCCCGGCGGGTACCTCGCGGGCACGCTCGTCCAGCTGCCCGTGCTGGCCTGCGGCTTCGCGGTACCCATGATGTTCGGGCTCGGAGCGGTGTTCATCGTGCTGTGGTTCGTGGCGATCAGGCTCGGCGGAAAGATCGACCGGGAGCGGGCAGAGTACGACGCCGCGCACCCGGAGACCGCCCCCAACGTCTGAGCGCCGCCCGGGTCCCGGTGCCCCGGTAGCCTTGTCCCATGACTTCTACGACGACAGAACGCACCCTCATCCTGGTCAAGCCCGACGGCGTGCGCCGCGGGCTGTCAGGGGAGATCCTGCGCCGGATCGAGGCCAAGGGCTACACCCTCGTCGCCGTCGAGCTGCGCACGCCCAGCCGTGAGCTGCTCGACGCGCACTACGCCGAGCACCAGGGCAAGCCGTTCTTCGAGCCCCTCGTCGAGTTCATGAGCTCGGGTCCGGTGCTCGCCGTCGTCGCCGAGGGCCACCGCGTCATCGAGGGCTTCCGCTCGCTCGCCGGCACCACCGACCCGACCACGGCCGCCCCCGGCACGATCCGCGGGGACCTCGGGCGCGACTGGGGCCTGAAGGTGCAGCAGAACCTCGTGCACGGCTCTGACGCGCCCGAGACCGCCGCCGCCGAGATCGCGCTCTGGTTCCCGGGCCTCGTCTGACCTGTGGCCGCGCCCGCCCGCTAGGCTGCGAACGTGTACCTCAAGACCCTGACGCTGCGCGGGTTCAAGTCCTTCGCGTCCGCGACGACCCTCGAGCTCGAGCCCGGGGTCACCTGCGTCGTCGGCCCGAACGGCTCCGGCAAGTCGAACGTCGTCGACGCCCTGGCCTGGGTGATGGGGGAGCAGGGCGCCAAGACGCTGCGCGGCGGCAAGATGGAGGACGTCATCTTCGCCGGGACGTCCGGGCGTGCGCCGCTGGGCCGCGCCGAGGTCTCGCTCACGATCGACAACTCCGACGGCGCGCTGCCGATCGACTACACCGAGGTCACCATCTCGCGGACGCTGTTCCGCAACGGCGGCTCCGAGTACGCCATCAACGGCACGTCGTGCCGTCTCCTCGACGTCCAGGAGCTGCTCTCCGACTCCGGGCTGGGCCGGCAGATGCACGTCATCGTCGGCCAGGGCCAGCTCGACGCCGTCCTGCGCGCCACGCCCGAGGAGCGGCGCGGCTTCATCGAGGAGGCTGCCGGCGTCCTCAAGCACCGCCGCCGCAAGGAGAAGGCGCTGCGCAAGCTCGAGGCGATGTCCGCGAACTTCACGCGCGTGCAGGACCTCACCACCGAGATCCGGCGCCAGCTCGGGCCGCTGGCGAAGCAGGCGGAGGTGGCGCGCCGCGCCGCGACCGTCCAGGCCGACCTGCGTGACGCCAAGGCCCGTCTGCTCGCCGACGACCTCGCCCAGCTGCTCGCGACCGTGGAGCAGGAGCGGGTCGACGAGTCCGCCCTGCGCGTCCGCCAGACCGAGGTCGAGGCCGAGCTGGCCGCCGCACGCGCGGCCGTCACGGCGCTGGAGCTCGCCGCAGCGCAGGCCGCGCCCGCCCTCGACGCCGCGAGCGAGACCTGGTACCGGCTCTCCTCGCTGCGCGAGCGGGTGCGGGGCCTGCAGTCGTTGGCCTCGGAGCGCATCCGGCTGCTCACGAGCGCCGCGCCCGTGGTCCACGGCCAGGACCCCGACGAGCTCGAGGCGCAGGCCGAGCGGGTCCGTGCGGCCGAGCAAGAGCTGAACGACGAGATCTCGATGGCGCGCGGCGCCCTCGAGTCCGCGGTGCAGATGCGCGAGGCGGCCGAGCAACGGGCTACCGAGGCGGCGGCCTCCGCCCAGTCGCTGCAGCGCGCCGCGGCCGACCGGCGTGAGGGCCTCGCCCGGCTCACCGGTCTCGTCGAGGCCCAGCGCGACCGGGTGGCCGCGAGCCGCGCGGAGCAGGAACGGCTCGCCGTCGACCTGGCCCGCGTGGTCGAGGAGGCGCAGCACGCGACGGTCGCCTACTCCGCGCTCGAGATCGAGGTGGCCGACGTCGAGGCGGGCGAGGTCGACCTCGACGCCGCCCACGAGGCCGCGACCGAGGCGCTCGACACGGTCACGACCGAGGTCGAGGAGGTCCGGCGCGAGCTCGAGGAGGCCGAGCGGGACGTCGCCACCTGGTCGGCCCGCGTCGAGGCCCTGGAGCTCGCCCTCGACCGCAAGGACGGTGCGGGCGCGCTCCTCGCTGCCGACGACGTCGACGGAGTGCTCGGGTCGCTCGCGGCGCTGCTGAGCATCGAGGTCGGCTTCGAGGACGCTGTCGCGGCTGCGCTCGGTCCGCACGCCGACGCCGTCACCGTGCGAGACGCCGCCGCTGCGGTGGAGTCGCTGCGCTGGCTGCGCCTGCAGGACGCGGGCCGTTCCGCGCTCGTCGTCGCGCACGCCTCGTCCGAGGGCGAGGGCGCTCTGCTCGTCGACCCGCCCGTCGATCCGCCCGTCGACCTGCCCGACGGCGCGGTGCGGCTGCTCGACGTCGTGACCACGCGCGGCGAGGTCACCGGTACGCTGCGCACGCTGCTCGCCGACGTGGTCGTCGTCGAGTCGCTCGCACAGGCACGCTCGATCGTGTCCGACCAGCCGCGGCTGCGCGTCGTCACGCGTGACGGCGACCTGCTGACCCACGCGACCGCCTGGGGCGGCTCCGCATCCGCCCCGAGCGTGCTGCACCTGCAGTCCGCGCTCGACGCGGCACGGACCAGGTCCGACCAGGCGACGGCGCGGGTCGCGGACGCCTCGCAGCGGCGGACGGCCGCCGAGGAGCGTCTCGCCGCGGCGCGGGAGGAGCACGAGACGACGCTGGGGCACCTCAACGCCTCCGACGCGCGCATGGCCGCCGTCGCCGAGCAGCTGGGCCGGCTGGGTGCGGTGGCGCGGCGCGCGGGCGAGGAGCAGCAGCGGGTCGAGACGCGCATCGCGCAGGTCGCCGCCGAGCTCACCGAGCGCGAGACCGAGCTGGCGGCGGTCGAGGAGCGGCTCGCGGCAGCACAGGTCGACCCGCAGGAGTCCGACGACGCACTCGAGACCGTCGTCGCGGAGCGGGACCGGCTCCTGGAGCTCGCCTCGGCCGCACGCACCCAGGAGACGGAGTCTCGGCTGACCCTGCGCACGAGCGAGGAGCGTGCGCGTGCGCTGTCCGGCCGTGCCCGCGGGCTCGAGCAGGCGGCGCAGCGCGAGCGGGACGCGCGGCGCCAGGCAGAGGCCGCGGCGGTGCAGCGTGCCGCGCAGTCCGAGCGGGCCCAGTCGGTCGCCGCTGGCGCGGGCGTGGTCCTCGCCGCGCTCGAGCGCTCGCTGCAGCGGGCCGCCACCGAGCGTGACGCCGCTCAGCAGGCTCGTGCGGCCGTGGAGGCCGAGGTCGCACAGGCGCGCACCAAGGTCGACGAACGCCAGCGCGAGCTGGCCGAGCTCACGAGCGTGGCGCACCGCGACGAGATCGCCCGTGCGCAGCAGGCGCTGCGCCTCGAACAGCTGCAGTCGCGCTCTATGGAGGAGCTGGGCATCGACCCCGACGTCCTCGTCGAGGAGTTCGGTCCGCACCGAGGGATCCCGGTCCTGGGCGAGGACGGCGCGGACGCCGACGAGACGAGCGACGAAGGGGACGACGTCGAGCCCGCGCTGCGCCCGTACGTGCGCGCCGAGCAGGAGAAGCGGCTGCGTGCCGCCGAGCGTGCCATGTCGCTGCTGGGTCGGGTCAACCCCCTCGCGCTCGAGGAGTACGCCGCGCTCGAGGAGCGCCACCGGTTCCTGTCCGAGCAGCTCGACGACCTCAAGCGCTCGCGCGCCGACCTCATGCAGATAGTCAAGGACATCGACGACCGGGTGGAGCGGGTGTTCGCCGAGGCCTACGCGGACACGGCCCGCGAGTTCGACGGTGTGTTCGCCCGGCTGTTCCCGGGTGGTGAGGGGCGCCTCGTGCTCACCGACCCGGAGAGCATGCTCACCACGGGTGTGGAGGTCGAGGCGCGACCCGCGGGCAAGAAGGTCAAGCGGCTCTCCCTGCTCTCGGGCGGCGAGCGGTCGCTCACCGCGGTGGCGCTGCTGGTGGCGATCTTCAAGGCGCGCCCCAGCCCGTTCTACGTCATGGACGAGGTCGAGGCCGCGCTCGACGACGTCAACCTCGGGCGGTTGCTGGAGATCTTCACCGAGCTGCGCGCCGACTCCCAGCTCATCGTCATCACCCACCAGAAGCGCACCATGGAGATCGCCGACGCCCTGTACGGCGTGACAATGCGCGGCGACGGCGTCACCACGGTGATCAGCCAGCGCCTGCGCGAGTCCGTCTAGGGCGCGCGACTTTTTCGACGCCCGGTGCGTCGAGCACGCACCGGGCGTCGAAAAAGTTCCACGGGGCGAGCGAGCAGGGCGCTCGTGAAAGACTGTGCGGGTGAATCAGCCAGAGGTCATCGGTCTCATCGTCCTGGGCATCGTCGTCGTCGCGCTGCTCGTCGGGTTCGTCGTCAACGGAAGTCGGAAGCGTTCCGGTGGCGCCATACCGCCCGTCGCTCGCCCGTCCGGCTCGGTCGAGGGCGGCCGCCCGACCGCGAGCGACGACGGCGCCGGCGGTGGCGGTGTCCTCGCGCCGACCGTCCCGGTGGACGAGGGCGTCGCGGCGGGGGAGTCGCTGGCCCCGGAGGCCGTCGCCACCGACGCGCTGGCCTCCGCCACGACCGAGGTCCAGGCGCCCGAGCCCGTCGCCGGTCGGCTCGCCCGGCTGCGTGACCGGCTGGCACGCTCCGGCTCGCCCTTCGGCGCCCGGCTGCTCGCCGTGCTCTCCCGGGACCAGATCGGTGAGGACGACTGGGACGAGATCGAGGAGGCGCTGCTGCTGGCCGACGTCGGAGCCGGTCCCAGCGGTGAGATCGTCGAGCGGCTGCGCACCCACGCTCGAGTGCACGGGCTCAAGGATCCCGCCGACGTGCGCGCCGCCCTGCGTGCGACCCTCGTCGAGATGCTCGACCCCTCGCTCGACCGTGGCCTGAACCTCGACCCGCAGATCGGCCCCGACGGCGAGCCTGCCCCCGCCGTCGTGCTCGTGGTCGGTGTGAACGGCACCGGCAAGACGACGACCGTCGGCAAGCTCACGCGCGTGCTCGTCGCCGAGGCGCAGTCCGTCCTCCTCGGCGCGGCGGACACCTTCCGCGCCGCCGCCGCGGACCAGCTCGCCACCTGGGGCTCCCGGGTCGGCGTCGAGACCGTGCGCTCGGACCGCGAGGGCGGGGACCCGGCGTCGGTCGCCTTTGACGCTGTGCGCCGCGGTCGCGCCGATCAGGTCGACGTCGTGCTCGTGGACACCGCCGGGCGCCTGCAGAACAAGGCCGGCCTCATGGACGAGCTCGGGAAGATCGCCCGGGTCATCACCAAGGAGGCGCCGCTGAGCGAGGTCCTCCTCGTGCTCGACGCCACGACCGGTCAGAACGGTCTCAACCAGGCGCGGGTGTTCGCCGAGGTCGCGAACGTGACGGGCATCGTGCTCACCAAGCTCGACGGCACGGCCAAGGGCGGCATCGTCATCGCCGTCCAGCGCGAGCTGGGCGTGCCCGTCAAGCTCGTCGGGCTCGGCGAGGGTCCGGACGACCTGGCACCCTTCGACGTCGACCAGTTCGTCGACGGCATCCTGTAGCCCGGGCCCGCTCGGCGCGCAGAGAGGCCCCGCCGACCGGTTCGATGGCATGCGGGTCCGGTGCGACCAGCAACGTTGCTCCGGGCCCTACCCGCGGCCCGGGGCGACGAGACCCGTCTCGTAGGCGTAGACGACGAGCTGGGCGCGATCCCGGGCTCCGGCCTTCATCATCGCGCGGTTGACGTGCGTCTTCGCCGTGGCCGGGCTGATGAACAGCCGCTCGGCGATCTCCGTGTTGGACAGCCCCTGGCCCACCAGCGTCGTGATCTCGAGCTCGCGCGCGGTGAGACCGGCGTCCTCGTGCGACACGGGAGCCCAACCGGCGGGAACGTGGCTGAGGAAGCGGCCGACGAGCGCCGTGGTCGCGGCCGGGGAGAGCAGCGCCTCGCCCGCCGCGACCGTGCGGATCGCGGCGATCAGGTCGGCGGGGTCGACCCCCTTGCCCAGGAACCCGCTCGCGCCTGCGCGCAACGCCGCGACCACGAGCTCGTCCGTCTCGAAGGTGGTGAGCACCAGCACCCGGACGCCCGCGAGCGACTCGTCCGTCGTGAGGAGTCGGGTGGCGTCGATCCCGTCGGTGCCCGGCATCCGGATGTCCATGAGCACCAGGTCCGCCTGCTCGGACCGAGCGCGAGCGACCGCCTCCGCACCGGTCGCCGCCTCGCCGACCACCTCGATGTCAGGGGTCGAGTCCAGCAGCAGCCGGAACGTGCCGCGCAGGAGCGCCTGGTCGTCGGCGAGCAGCACTCGGATCGTCATGCGACTCCTCGGTTCTCGGAGGGGTGGTGGTCGTCGGCCGGTGGCGCAGGTGCCACCGGTTCGGTCGTCAGCGTCGGGACCGACGCACGCACCTCGTATCCCCAGCTGGCGGTGCGACCGGCCTGGAGCCGCCCGCCGGCGGCGACCGCACGCTCGTTCATGCCGATCAGGCCATGACCCGTCCCCGCCCCGCGGGGCGTCCCGGCCGCGGGCGCGTCGTTGATGATCTGGACCTCGAGGTGGCTGCGTGCCCAGGTCTGCTGGACGTGGACGGGCGCCCCCGGAGCGTGCTTGGTGGCGTTGGTCAGTGCTTCCTGGACGATGCGGTACACCGCCAGGTCGGCCTGGGCGGACAGGGGCGACGGGGTACCCGTGACAGCGCCCGTGACCGAGGCGCCCGCGCTCCGGAAGCCGGCGAGGAGCTGGTCGAGGTCCGCGAGGCCGGGCAGCGGCCCGCGCAGGTCCTCCTGAGTACCGCTCTCTGGCGGGTCACCGTCCTGCCGCAGGAGCCCCACGGTCGCACGGAGCTCGTCGAGCGCGCGGCGGGTGTGCTCCGTGATGCCCTCCAGCGCCTCCTCGGCGGCACGCGGGTCGTTGCGCACGAGGTATGCGGCGACGCCGGCCTGTGCGTTCACGAGCGTGATGCTGTGCGCCAGCACGTCGTGCAGCTCGCGGGCGATACGGACGCGTTCGGCGACGATCTGGCGCTGGGTCTCGTCGCGGCGCTCGATCGCCAGGCGCCGCAGGCGTTCCCGCCTGCCCGCGAGGAGGGCACCGAGCGCGGTCGCGATGATCACGACGTCGAACATCAGCAACGACGGCGCCAGGCCGGTGCTCGGCTCCGCCACGTGGCTGAGCGCGATCAGCCACGCGGCCGCCCCGACACCGGCGACCCAGCCCTTGACCCGGGACGAGCGCGAGGCATAGGTGTACGCGGCGACGGTCGTCGCGAGAGGGACCGGCTGGAAGGCGCCCCAGGTCGGGTCCGCGACCTGGCCGGGGTCGATGACCGGCATGAGGGCGAGGTGGAGGGACTCGACCGCGAGGGCCGCGACGAGAGCTCCGAGCGGCCAACGGTTCCGCACCGTCAGCGGGAGCCACGAGGCGAGGGTCAGCACCAGGAGGAGCGTGCTGAGCGGCTCCCTGGAACCGTTGCGGACGCTTGTCGCGGCGAGCATGAGCGCCAGCACGGCAAGGAGGAACGCGGCGCCCTCCCACCATGGTCGAGGCTGGTGGGCCTGCCGGGTGTGGGTGCCGTGGCCAGCGTCCTCGACCGCAGGTGTGCGCTGACGCATGGCTCGGTCTCCTCGGGTCGTGGTCGTCGGTGCGTGGACCTTCACCTCACAGTGTCGTCCACCTCGTCGTCGGCGGGCGCGGCCGCGCCCGCTGGGCCGACGCCTCGAGCCTGCCGCCTCGGCTGTGCCCGGGGCGTCGGCCCAGCGCGGTGATCTGCTGTACGGCAGGTGCGGTACGTCTCTCGGTGCGGCGGCTCCCGCGGCCTCGCACCGGGCAGGCCTCGGGTGAGGTCTGGGCGCGCGCGGGCCGTCGCGCGGGGCACGGCACCGCCTCGTGAAACGCACTGTTTACACCCGCAGCCATCCCGTCACACGTTCGTAACACGACCGAGCGAGCAGAGTAACGGCTGTGAACCAGGGTGGTTCCTGGGTCAGTCGTCCGGCTGGCCGTGGGTGTCCGACCGGCACAGTGCCGGTGTGGAGAGGGGTAGTACCTATGGAATTCGCTCTCGATTCCGGCAACACCGCGTGGATGCTGGCATCCGCGTCGCTGGTGCTGCTGATGACACCGGGCCTCGCCTTCTTCTACGGAGGCATGGTCCGTTCGAAGTCGGTCCTCAACATCATGATGATGTCGTTCGGCGCCATGGGCGTCGTCGGGATCATCTACGTGCTGTGGGGCTACTCGATGTCGTTCGGCTCTGACGTCGGCGGCATCATCGGCAACCCGTTCGACGTCTTCGGTCTGGAGAACCTGACCGACGCCGACGGCATCCTCGCCGGCTCCGGCGTCCCCGCGCTGGTCGGCGTGGGCTTCCAGGCCACCTTCGCGATCATCACGGTCGCGCTGATCAGCGGTTCCCTCCCGGAGCGCGTGAAGTTCGGCGCCTGGCTCGCCTTCTCGGCCGCCTGGGTCACGTTCGCGTACTTCCCGCTCGCCCACATGGTCTGGGGCGGCGGTCTGCTCAGCGGTTCCGAGGACGGTATCGCCGCGAAGCTGTTCGGCACGACCGACGGTGCTGCCACGGTCTCGCCGATCGACTTCGCAGGTGGCACCGTGGTCCACATCAACGCCGGTGTCGCGGGCCTCGTGCTCGCGCTCATCATCGGCAAGCGCAAGGGCTTCGGCAAGGAGCCGTTCCGTCCGCACAACCTCCCGTTCGTCATGCTCGGTGCCGCCCTCCTGTGGTTCGGCTGGTTCGGGTTCAACGCCGGCTCCGCCGGTGCCGCTGACGGCGTCGCCGGTCTCGCCTGGGTCAACACGACGGTCGCCACCTGCGCCGCGATGCTCGGCTGGCTGGTCACCGAGAAGCTGCGCGACGGTCACGCCACCTCGCTCGGTGCCGCCTCGGGTGTTGTCGCCGGTCTGGTCGCCATCACCCCCGCCGCCGCCGCGCTGAGCCCGGTCGGCTCGATCATCCTGGGCGTCGTCGCCGGTGTGCTCTGCGCCCTGGCGGTCGGCCTGAAGTACAAGTTCGGCTACGACGACTCGCTCGACGTCGTGGGTGTCCACCTCGTCGGTGGTCTCACCGGTACCGTCCTGATCGGTCTGCTCTCGACCGACACCGGCCTGTTCTACGGTCACGGCGCCAAGCAGCTCGTGGTCCAGATCGTGATCGCCGTCGCGGCGGTCATCGTCTCGGCCGTCGTCACTGCGATCATCGGTTACATCATCAAGGCCACGTCGGGCTGGCGGGTGAGCGAGGAGGCCGAGGCCGGTGGCATCGACCTCGCCGTCCACGGCGAGTCCGCGTACGAGACCGTCTCGGCAGGCCGCATCGTCACGGAGGTCAAGGCATGAAGCTCGTCACCGGAATCATCCAGCCCCACCGGCTCGATGACGTGAAGTCCGCCCTCGAGGCCGCCGGCGTCCGTGGGATGACGGTCTCCGAGGCCAGCGGCTACGGACGTCAGAAGGGTCACACCGAGGTCTACCGCGGTGCGGAGTACAAGGTCGACCTGGTGCCGAAGGTGCGCATCGAGGTGCTGGCCGAGGACGACGTCGCGCTCACCGTGACCGACGTCATCGTCAAGGCGGCGCAGACCGGCAAGATCGGCGACGGCAAGGTCTGGACGGTGCCGGTGGACGACATCGCCCGGGTCCGTACCGGGGAGCACGGTCACGAGGCTCTCTGAGCCGACCGCTCCACCTGCCCGACCCTGCACGACCCATGGCAAGAGCACGGGCCGAGTCGCCGCCTGAGGCGGACCGACCGGCACAGCGAGGAGGAACGATGTCGGACGCTCGGAGTCAGGCATCGCCCGCGGGGCACGTCCCGCAGGACCCCTCCGACCACCGTGCACCGGACGCGCAGGCCCTGCACACCAGCGGTGTGCGGGGCCTGCGGGCCGCCATGCTCGACCTCGCGGCACGCACGGTGGCCGCACCAGGTGCTCCCGGCCCGACGACGTCGCCGGCGACGGACGGCGCGACGAGGCTCGTCACCGCAGACGACCTCTCGACCGCCGCCACCCCGTCGTCCGAGGGTGCCGCCCGCCGGTCCGCGATGACCGAGCTCGTCGCCGGCACGCTGCGCAGCCTGTGGGACACCGCCGTCGAGGGGATCGACCCCGGAGGCATGGCGCTCGCCGCGGTCGGCAGCCTCGGGCGGGCAGAGACCGGGCCGACGAGCGACCTGGACCTCGTCGTCGTCCACGACGGCCGCTCGCACGACGCGGCGACCCTCGAGAAGGTCGCCCAGCGGCTCTGGTACCCGATCTGGGACGCCGGGCTCGATCTCGACCACTCGATGCGTTCCATCGCGCAGTGCCGTCAGCTCGCGTCCTCCGACCTCACGGTCGCCATCGCGATGCTCGACGTCCGACCGATCGCGGGGGACCCCACCCTCGCGCACCAGGCCTCCTCCGCCGTCCTGGGGAACTGGCGCGCCGCGGCGCGCCGGCGCCTCCCCGAGCTGCTCGCCACCACCAAGACCCGCGCCGAGCGCTCCGGTGAGCTGGCCTACCTCATCGAGCCCGACCTCAAGGAGGCCAGGGGAGGGCTGCGCGACGCCGTCGTGCTCGACGCGCTCGCGGCCACCTGGCTGACCGACCGCCCGCACGGCGCGGTGGACGAGGCACGCTCCCGGCTGCTCGACGCGCGCGACGTGCTGCAGCTGGTGACTCGCCGCCACACGAACACGCTGCTGCTCGCCGACCTCGACGAGGTGGCCGCCCGCAGCGGCTTCGACGACCCCGACGACTTCCTCGCCTCCCTGGCCGAGGCCGGGCGCGAGATCTCCTTCGCCCTCGACACGACCGCGCGCCGTGCCCGCAAGGCGCTCCAGCGCCCGACTCTCACCCGCCCCTTCGTGGTGCGGGGAAGCCGTCGTCCGCCGCGGCTGCGGGCGGTCGCAGACGGCCTCGTCGAGCACGACGGCGAGGTGGTGCTCAGCGTGGACGCCCACCCGGAGCTGGACCCGATGCTCCCGCTGCGAGCGGGCGCGACCGCGGTCCGCACGCGGCTCCCGCTCTCGCCCGTGAGCCTCGAGAACCTCGCCCTGTGCCCCCCGCTCCCAGAGCCGTGGCCGCAGGCGGCACGCCACCACCTCCTCGCGATCCTCGGCGCCGGCGCCGCGCAGGTACCGGTGTGGGAGGCGCTCGACCACGCAGGCGTGCTCACCAGGCTGATCCCCGAGTGGGCGGGCGTGCGCAACCGCCCCCAGCGGTCTGCCGCGCACCGCCACACGGTGGACCGTCACCTCGTCGAGGTCGTGGTGCGGTGCGCACCGCACCGCACCGGCGTCGAGCATCCCGAGACGCTCTTCCTCGCCGCCTTCCTCCACGACATCGGCAAGCGCAAGGGAGCAGGCGACCACTCGACCGCCGGGGCGGCCCTCGTCGCGCCCATCCTCGGACGCATGGGGTTCGACGCCGGCACGATCGCCGACGTCCGGCTGCTCGTCCTCCACCACCTGACCTTGTCGATGCTGGCGATCAGCCGAGACCCGGAGGACGAGGCGACCGTCGCCGAGCTCGTCGAGACCGTCCACGGCAGGCTCGACCTGCTGCACGCCCTGCGCGCGCTGACAGAGGCGGACTCGTCCTCCCTGGGCAAGCACGGGTGGACGGCGTGGCGCGCGAGCCTGGTCAACGACCTGGTGGTGCGTGCGCAGCGGGTGATCGAGGAGGGCACCGCCTCCCGGGACGGCTGACAGCGGGAGCGCGACCGGTAGCATTGGTCCGATACCCATGGCTCTGCCACGTCCGCCGTCGGTCGTCGTCGGCGGCACAGGAGCCTTCCATCACATGACGTGAGGACTTTCTGGTGTTCGCCAACCTGTCCGACAGACTGACGTCGACCTTCAAGAACCTGCGCTCCAAGGGGCGCCTGTCCGAGGCCGACATCGACGCCACGGTGCGCGAGATCCGCCGTGCGCTCCTGGACGCGGACGTCGCCGTCCCGGTCGTCCGGGAGTTCGCCGCGAGCGTGCGCGAGCGGGCGCTCTCCGACGAGGTCTCCGGCGCGCTCAACCCGGCCCAGCAGGTCGTCAAGATCGTCAACGAAGAGCTCGTCGAGATCCTGGGCGGCGAGAGCCGCACGCTGCGGCTGGCGAAGAACCCGCCGACCGTCATCATGCTCGCGGGCCTGCAGGGCGCGGGAAAGACGACCCTCGCGGGCAAGCTCGCGCGCCACCTCAAGCAGCAGGGGCACACTCCGTTGCTCGTGGCGGCCGACCTGCAGCGCCCCAACGCCGTCAACCAGCTCCAGGTCGTCGGCGAGCGCGCCGGCGTCCCCGTCTACGCGCCCCACCCTGGCGTGGCGGGCGAGGACGAGGTGCCGACGGGAGACCCCGTGGCCGTCGCCCAGGCTGGCGTCGAGACCGCGCGCGCACGCCAGTACGACGTCGTCGTCATCGACACCGCCGGCCGTCTGGGCGTCGACGCCGAGCTCATGCGGCAGGCCGCGGAGATCCGCGACGCCACGCAGCCCGACGAGGTGCTCTTCGTCATCGACGCGATGATCGGTCAGGACGCCGTCGCGACCGCCACCGCCTTCCAGGAGGGCGTCGCCTTCACCGGCGTCGTGCTCACCAAGCTCGACGGCGACGCGCGCGGTGGCGCCGCGCTGTCGGTCGCCAAGGTCACCGGCCGCCCGATCCTCTTCGCCTCCACGGGCGAGAAGCTCGAGGACTTCGAGGCCTTCCACCCGGACCGCATGGCGTCGCGCATCCTCGACATGGGTGACGTGCTCTCCCTCATCGAGCAGGCAGAGAAGGCGTTCGACGCCGAGCAGGCCGCGGCCATGGCGCAGAAGGTCACCACGGGCGAGGGTTTCTCGCTCGACGACTTCCTGGTCCAGATGCAGCAGCTGCGCAAGATGGGCTCGATGAAGAAGATGCTGGGCATGCTCCCCGGCATGGGACAGATGCGCGAGGCGCTCGACAGCTTCGACGAGCGGGAGGTCGACCGTGTCGAGGCCATCGTCCGGTCCATGACCCCCGCCGAGCGCCGGGACCACAAGATCCTCAACGGCTCCCGCCGTGCGCGCATCGCCAAGGGCGCCGGTGTGACGACGACGGACGTCAACCAGCTCGTCACCCGCTTCGAAGCGGCTCAGAAGATGATGAAGCAGATGGGTGGCCGTGGCGGCATGGGCGGCCCCGGAGCGATGGCCGGCATGGGGGCGATGCCCGGTATGGGCAGCCTGCCCGGCTCGGGCAAGCGCGCCGGAGCCCGGCAGCCCTCGAAGGGCAAGAAGAACAAGGCGAGCGCGCGCAAGGCGAGCGTCCAGGCGATGAAGGCCGCCAAGAAGGCGATGCAGGTGCCGCAGGACGACGCGCCCACGCCGTCCGCAGGCAGCGCCTTCGGGCTGCCTGGTGCCCCGAAGTCTCCTGCCGACCCGTCGGACGTGCCCCTCACGCTCCCGGCGGACCTCAAGAAGTTCCTGGGCGGCTGAGGTGTCCGTGATCCATCTGCGGGGCCGGATCCTGCTCGGCGAGGGACGTGAGTGGTCGGACGTCTGGGTGCAGCAGGGCAAGATCCGCCTGACGCGTCCGGTCGCGCCGTCCTCGGCGACCAAGGAGGTCTCGGGCTGGGTGTTCCCGGGCCTGGTCGACGTGCACAGCCACCTCGGTCTGGGTGTCGAGGGCGCCGTGGACTCGGGGACCACCTTCGACCAGGCCCGCACCGACCGCGACTCTGGTGTCCTCGCGATCCGGGACGCGGGCTCGCCGGCGGACACGCGCTGGGTGCGCGACCGCGCGGACCTGCCCCGGCTGCTGCGCGCCGGGCAGCACATCGCCCGCCCGAAGCGCTATCTGCGGGGCATCGCCGTCGAGCTCGACGACCCGGCGACGCTCGCGGCAGCGGTCAAGGAGCAGGCGCGGCGGGGCGACGGCTGGGTCAAGCTCGTCGCCGACTGGATCGACCGGTCCGCCGGGGCGGACAGCGACCTCGCGCCGCTGTGGAGCCGTGAGCAGCTCACGGCCGCTGTCGCCACGGCGCACGCGGACATGGCGCGCGTCACCGCGCACACCTTCGCCTCCGAGTCCATCGACGACCTGCTCGCCGCGGGTATCGACGGCATCGAGCACGGGACCGGGATCCGTGAGCAGCACCTCGACGAGATCGTGCGCCGCCGGGTTCCCGTCACACCCACGCTGCTGCAGGTCGGACAGTTCGAGCGGATCGCGGCGCAGGCCGACGGCAGGTATCCCGTCTACGCGCGCCGGATGCGCGAGATGCACGCGCGCCGGTACGAGCAGGTGCGCATGCTGCACGACGCCGGGGTCCAGCTGCTCGTCGGCACGGACGCCGGGACCACGGTCCCGCACGGCTCCATCGCCGCCGAGTGCGCCGAGCTCGTGGCGGCCGGGGTGCCCGCGCCCGTGGTCGTGGCGGCGGCCAGCTGGCGAGCGCGCAGCTTCCTGGGGCTGGGCGACCTCGTCGAGGGCTCGAGCGCAGACCTCGTCGTCTACTCCCGAGACCCCCGCACGGACATCACGGCCCTCGCCGAGCCGCGCGCGGTGATCCTGCGCGGGCAGATCGTGGCGCGCAGCTGAGCCGGCCCGCCCGCTCAGCCGCCCGCATCCCTGGGACGGCTCGCGCGCAGGTGGTAGCAGCACTCGCCTCGGTCTGGCAGAATAGGGGGCTGTACCCGGTGTGCCCGGCCCCTCTCACCGCGCAGCACCGCGTCCCCGAGCCCCACACGATCCGGCCCCACCGGTGAGTGGACGGGCTCACCCTCACAAGAAGCAGGAGAGACCACGACTGTGGCCACCAAGATTCGTCTGAAGCGTCTCGGCAAGATCCGTGCGCCCTACTACCGTGTCGTCGTCGCCGACTCGCGCGCCAAGCGTGACGGTCGCGTGATCGAGGAGATCGGCAAGTACCACCCCACCGAGGAGCCGTCGCTCATCGACATCGTCTCCGAGCGTGCGCAGTACTGGCTCAGCGTGGGCGCCCAGCCCACCGAGCAGGTGCTCGCGCTCCTCAAGGTCACCGGTGACTGGCAGAAGTTCAAGGGCCTCCCGGGCGCCGAGGGCACGCTGCGCGTCAAGGGCGAGAAGGTCGACCCGCAGGTCGCCATCGCCGCTGCCGCCGCAGACGCCGAGAAGCGCAAGTCGGACGCCAGCGCCGCCAAGGCCGCGGCTGAGTCCGCCGCGTCGGCACCGGCCGAGGCCGAGGCTCCCGCCGACGCCGCCCCCGAGGCTGAGGCCGAGGGCGAGCAGGCCTGATGCTCGCCGAAGCCCTGGAGCACCTGGTGCGCGGGATCGTCGACAACCCTGACGACGTCCGCGTGATCAGCAAGCGGCTCCACCGCGGCGACCTGCTCGAGGTCCGGGTGCACCCGGACGACCTCGGTCGGGTCATCGGCCGCGGCGGGCGCACGGCGCGTGCGCTGCGCACCGTCGTGGGGGCGATCGCCCCGCAGGGCGGCGTGCGGGTGGACGTCGTCGACGTCGACCACCGCTGAGCACCAGCATCGAGCACCACCGCGAGGCCCGGCCCATCTGGGCCGGGCCTCGCGTCTTCCTGTACCTGAGCACCGACAGCCCGAGCCCCCGGGCGGAACCAGGAGCCCACCATGCGCCTCACCGTGGCGAAGATCGGCCGTGCCCAAGGGCTGCGCGGCGAGGTGACGCTCGACGTCCGCACCGACGAGCCCGACCTGCGGTTCGTCCCGGGGGCACGGTTCGAGACGGTGCCGGCGAGCGCCGGCCCCTTGACGGTCGAGAGCGCCCGCGAGCACCGGGGCCGGTGGTACGTCGCCTTCGCCGAGATCCTCGACCGCACGGCCGCCGAGGAGTCGCGCGGCATCGAGCTCGTGCTCGACGTCGAGTCCTCTGACGAGGAGGACGCCTGGTACCCGCACGAGCTCGCCGGCCTGCGCGTCGAGCGCACGGACGGCACGCCGGTGGGGGAGGTGCTCGGTGTCGAGCACATGCCCGCGCACGACCTGCTCGTGATCCGCGAGACGAGCGGGGCCCGCACCCTCGTGCCCTTCGTGACCGCCATCGTGCCCGTGGTCGACGTCGCGGGCGGGCGCGTGGTCGTCGACCCGCCCGGCGGGCTGCTCGCGGACGACGTGGCGAACCTCGAGGTCGTGCCGCCGACACCCGGCTCGGGCGACGACACCGAGGAGCAGGACGGCGGTCCGCGCTGATGCGCATCGACGTCGTCTCGATCTTCCCCGAGTACCTCGCACCGCTCGACCTGTCGCTCATCGGCAAGGCGCGCGAGGCCGGCCTGCTGGACGTGCGCGTGCACGACCTGCGCGCCTGGACCACCGACCGTCACCACACCGTCGACGACACTCCCGCGGGCGGCGGCGCCGGAATGGTCATGCGCGCGGACGTGTGGGGCACCGCGCTCGACGAGGTGCTCGGGAGCGACGGCGGCACCGGTGGCGCACCCGACGCCGCGCCGGGACGAGCGCCCGTCCTCGTCATCCCCACGCCGTCGGGCGAGAGCTTCACCCAGCGCACGGCTGAGGAGCTGGCGACCGCCGATCACCTCGTCGTCGCCTGCGGGCGGTACGAGGGCATCGACGCACGCGTCGCCGAGTCGTACCGGGCGGCCGGGGTCGACGTGCGCGAGCTGTCGATCGGCGACTACGTGCTCAACGGGGGCGAGGTCGCCGCGCTGGTGATCGTCGAGGCCGTGGGTCGGCTCGTACCGGGCGTCGTCGGCAACCCCGAGTCGCTGGTGGAGGAGTCGCACGGCGCGGCAGGGCTGCTCGAGTACCCGGTCTACACGCGACCGGTCGCGTGGCGCGACCTCGAGGTCCCCGAGGTGCTGTTCAGCGGTCACCACGCGAAGATCGCCCGCTGGCGACGTGACCGTGCGCTCGAGCGCACCGCGCTGCGCCGCCCGGACCTGGTGCGGGCCCTGGCCGAGCAGGGTCGCCTGGACCGCAAGGACCGCGAGACCCTCACGCTGGCCGGCTGGTCCGACCCCGTCGACTGACCGGCGGCCATCTTTCCCGACGTCTGGTGCGTGCAGGACGCACCAGACGTCGGGAGACTCCCGGTGTGGCAGAATGGGGGATTGTTGTGTGCCGTCGGCTCTGCCACAGGGGAGCCCACGGGTAGCGCGCACCGGGACCGCGCCTGCGGGCAGGTCACCGGGGCCGTGCACGAACGCCAGACATCGAACCGATCGTCGTCCCGCCAGGTGCGAGCCAGCTCGCACGGGACGGCGACCTTGACACGCGTCTGACCTGTGGCAGACCGGGAGCAACCTCATGAACACGCTCGACCAGCTCGACGCAGCCTCGCTGCGCTCCGACGTCCCCGACTTCCGTCCCGGCGACACCGTCAAGGTGAACGTCAAGGTCGTCGAGGGCAACCGCTCGCGCATCCAGGTCTTCCAGGGTGTCGTCATCGGCCGCCAGGGTGCGGGCCTGCGCGAGACCTTCACGGTCCGCAAGATCAGCTTCGGCATCGGCGTCGAGCGCACCTTCCCGGTGCACGCCCCGACGATCGAGTCGCTCGAGGTCGTCACCCGTGGTGACGTCCGTCGCGCCAAGCTGTACTACCTGCGCAACCTGCGCGGCAAGAAGGCGAAGATCAAGGAGAAGCGCGAAGCGCGCTGATCTCCCGCGACGGGTCCCCGCGAGGGGATGACCGAGCGAACCGCAGGGCGGTGATCGACCACACGGTCGATCACCGCCCTGCGGCGTCCCAGGGAGTCGTGGCGCGTGCGGGTGCCCGAGGTGGCATAGTTCTCGCGTGATCGACGACGAGCCCGCAGAGCAGCACCCCACCACCGGACGCCTCGCCGGCGACGGCAACCTCCTGGGCGGCGACGGCCTCCCCGCGGCCGACGCCCCCGACGGGACGCCCGACGCCGAGCCGGCTCCGCGCCGTCGACGCCGGCTCGGCCCGCTGGGCGAGACGGTGGTCATCGTGGTCGTGGCGCTGCTGCTCTCCTTCCTCGTGAAGACGTTCCTGGTGCAGCCGTTCTCGATCCCCAGCGAGTCGATGGAGGGCACTCTGGTCAAGGGCGACCGGGTGCTGGTGTCCAAGACCGTGCCGCAGGTGTTCGACGTGCACCGCGGTGACGTCGTGGTGTTCAAGGACAGCCAGGACTGGCTCGACGGCCAGCCCGAGACCCCCGCGCCGACCGGTGTGCGCAAGGTCCTGTCGACGGTCCTGACCGGTGTGGGGATCCTGCCGGCGGGCTCGGACGAGTACCTCGTCAAGCGCGTGATCGGCGTGGGCGGCGACGAGGTGACGTGCTGCGACACCGAGGGGCGGGTCTCGGTCAACGGGGTGTCGCTCGACGAGACCTATCTCAAGCCGGGGTCGATCCCCAGCGAGAAGGAGTTCGACGTCGTCGTGCCGGCCGACCATCTGTGGGTGATGGGCGACAACCGACAGCACTCGGGTGACTCGCGGTACCACGTGGACCAGCCCGGCGGCGGCTTCGTACCGCTGTCCGACGTCGCGGGGACCGCCTTCGTGAAGATCTGGCCGGCGTCCCGCTGGGCGACCATGCGCAACCCGGGCGACGTCTTCGCGGACGTGCCCGACCCTTCTTGACGCCGGGCGCCGGGCGCCGGACCAGCGCGTCACCGTTCGGGATTTCCAGCCAGTGATGGCACAGTTGTCGGGTGAGTGACGCCCTCCCCGCACAGCGGCCCCGTTCTTCGTCCCGGCGAACCCGGAGACCGAGGCGTCGCCTCGGGGCGCTGACCGAGATGATCATCATCGTCGCCGGGGCGTTGCTGCTCTCGTTCCTGATCAAGACCTTCCTCGTGCAGCCGTTCTCGATCCCCAGCGACTCGATGAACGACACCCTGCTGACGGGCGACCGTGTGCTGGTCTCGAAGACGGTGCCGCAGGTGTTCGACGTGCACCGCGGCGACGTGGTGGTCTTCAGCGACAGCCAGGGCTGGCTCGCCAGCGAGCCGAAGGCCCCCGAGCTCACGGGCGTACGCAAGGTTCTGAACCAGGCGCTCACCGGCGTCGGGATCCTCCCGCAGGACGCGGGCGAGCACCTCATCAAGCGGGTCATCGGGGTGGGCGGCGACGAGGTGAAGTGCTGCGACGCCGAGGGGCGGGTCTCGGTCAACGGGGTGTCGCTCGACGAGACCTACCTCAAGCCGGGGTCGATCCCCAGCGAGATGGACTTCGACGTCGTCGTGCCGGCCGACCACCTGTGGGTGATGGGGGACAACCGGCAGGACTCCGCGGACTCCCGGTACCACATGGGGGATCCGGGTGGCGGCTTCGTGCCGCTGTCCGACGTGACCGGTACCGCCTTCCTCAAGATCTGGCCGGCGTCCCGCTGGGCGACCATGCGCAACCCCGGCGACGTCTTCAAGGACGTCCCCGCCGGGACGGGCTCGACGAGCGCGTCGGGCTGATGCGGGCGGTGACGACGACGTGCCGGTGACGAAGACGCTTCCCGGCGGCGCGGCACGCCAGGGCGCGACGCTCGACGTCGAGTCCGAGCTGTGGCGCCGGCACCCGCTCGTCGCGGGCATGGACGAGGTGGGACGGGGCGCCCTGGCGGGTCCCGTGTGCGTCGGCGTGGCGGTCGTCGCACCGGCGTGCGGACCACCACCCGCCGGGCTCACCGACTCCAAGCTGCTGCGGGCCCAGCAGCGCGAGGACTACCTGCCGCTCATCGCGGACTGGTGCCTGGCGAGCGCCGTCGGGCACGCCAGCGCCGCGGAGGTCGACGCGCTCGGCATCGTGGGTGCGCTGCGACGTGCGGGCAGGCGCGCGCTCGCGAAGGCGGCCGACGCCGCGGCCGTGCGCGCCCTCGGCCCTGTGCCGGTGGTGCTGCTCGACGGCAGCCACGACTGGCTCTCGACCCCCGAGCCGGACCTGTTCACGGCGCTCGACGGGCCCGGCGAGGACGACAGCGACGCGCCGCCCTGGCACGCACCTCGGGTCGTCACCCGGGTCAAGGCCGACATGACGTGCGCGAGCGTCGCGGCGGCGAGCGTCGTCGCGAAGGTGGAGCGCGACGCC
>Ga0180219_1000691_pt1 | contig 25072 bp, 22 predicted proteins | sample eDN3rd30CBELigMG_FD_151338 | JGI IMG/M metagenome (GOLD analysis project Ga0180219, IMG submission 151338) | Enriched Miracle-Growth compost microbial communities from Emeryville, California, USA - eDNA 3rd pass 30_C BE-Lig MG (version 2)... ... | reverse complement strand
GCCGCGCGCGGCAGCGCCAGCCGGGCTTCGAACGCCTGCCGATCGCCGAACAGTGGCAACTGCTCGGGCGCATGACGCGCCTGCCGGTCAGCGCCATCAGCCAGGCCATGCGGCCCTACCCGGCGCCACGCATGAGCGCCGCCGAATTCACCCGCCAGGTCGCCCACCTGCAAAGCCTCAGGAATGCCCTTGATCTGGGGCTGGCTAAGTGTTAGGAAAAAAGCTGACCTGGCCCGTAAGCCCTTTTGGAAGTATCTGATCACACGCTGCGAACACAGTTCAGGCAAGTGAATGGACGTCACGGCTGACCACATCTCCACCCTGGAGATAGCCGGGCAGTACGCGCAAAGGAGAGCCTCATGCAAATGATCCCCGTCAGGTCCTCAGTTATCGAAGCGATTGGCTATGACCCAGCCACACGCCGAATGAAGATCAAATTCAAACAAGGGCGCACCTACGATTTTTGCGGTGTGCCTCCGGATGTGTATCAAGAGCTGATGAGCGCCGGATCCATAGGCTCATATTACGATCGAGCAATTCGCGACCGGTACCAGTGCTAAAAATCGCGAACGGCCCATACTGTTTAAAAAAGTCCCCAGCGTCCTTGCTATGTTGCCGGCGGGTCTCATAGCGGGGGCACTCCATGAAGCGATTCATCCAGGGCGAAAGTCGAGGCCGCTAACTGTCCTTTCAGTGACCATGGTTCGTCTTTACTCGGTCAATGAATGCTTCGGCTGAATCAGCGCTTCGCGGAGACAGTTCTCCGCGCTCCACAACAGCCCGGAACTGGATACCGCACGCGCGCGCTACAAGGAACCAAACGGTACGAGTTGACGCAGGATGCAGGCGAGCTCTGCAAGTCAGCGACCGGCTCCGCGCTTGAGAGTAGCCGTCGGATACTCACCGAAAAGCGCGTGGTACGACTGTGAAAAGCGCCCCAGATGCCAGAAGGACCAGCGCATCGCGACCTCTGCCACCGTTTTCCCAGCAGCAGTGGTAGCGAGCAGCTCACGCCTGGCAGCGTTGAGTCGACGATTCCTCAGCCAGGCCGTAGGCGACATACCTGCATACCGCATAAAAGACTGCTGCAGATGCCTGACGGACACGCCGGCTGCGTCGGCAATTTCCAGGACACCAAAGTTGTTCTGCGGACAGTCGTTCACCACGGCCTTGACCCTCTCAACGACTCGCTTAGCCTGGCAATCAGCCCGACGGCGACGCCCCACATCCAGAGATCCTTGCAGAAGCGAGAAGCAGTCCTCTGCAATCTGCTGCACAAATCCAGGAGCGTCCATGTTTACGTTCCCTTGTGCAGCGCTGACAAGCAGCTGACTCAACGATGCGGCGACCACGTGGCAATTGTCCGAGCGCAGTGGCTGAAGGACTAGGGCCTCAAGGTCTTCCGTCATCGATTTCCACGTTGAAGCCTGCTTCAGGACCACCGCCACTTCACGGTAATTCTCGGGCGTTACCCAGGCGTTGTGTGTCCGCCCATCCAGCAGATAAAGGACGTTCTCGCTCATATCGAAACTGAAGACCATCGTATCCGCGGGGACATGAAACTCCTGCTCGACTCGCAGGTTCATGTGCTCCTCGTAAAGCTGAATCGCCCCAGTCTCGGCATGCACAAGTCGACCTCGGAAATGCCCAGCCGACATCTGCGTGCACTGCTCCTCCCAGCCAGGCAGCGCCACCCAGCACTCATCTACCCCGCGAGTCTCCGTCACTGTGATTGCCACGCGCACCTCGAAACTAGTTATTCTAGTTAACTACAAGGCTATCAATCGACCGCATTCGTGCGCAAGATGGATAGCCTGCCGCCCATCCTGAGCCTAGATTACTGACGCAGACGCCGGACCCCGCTTGTTCGGCAAGCAATACGAAAACAAAAATCAGTAATCAGATTAACTATTAAATGCTGATCTGCCATCAAGAATAAAAACGGAGCGGACCACATGAAACGGAACACACTGTGCATCAGCGCAGCAATGGCGCTGAGCCTTGCAATGCCGGCCCACGCAATCGAGTTGAACCAGGACTTCAGTGTCGATGTTCTGGTCGCAGCCATGAGCGACTACCGCACCGGCGGAATCTCGCAAACCCTAAACAAGCCCGCCCTGCAGTTCGATGCGAGCCTTCATCACTCGAGCGGCTTGCTGATGGGTATCTTCACCTCAAACGTCGACTTCGACACTGATACTCGGCGCGAATATGACTACTACGCCGGAGTCGAACATGCATTTACTGACGACTTAAGCGCCTCACTGATCTACTACGAGTACGACTATCCCAAAGACAGTGAATTCAACTATGGGGAGTGGATCGGCACGGTAACCGCCTACAACGCGACCCTGGGTTTGAAGTACACAAATGAGGTCAAGCCCTACGGGGATGACCGTGGCGTCGTCTGGGTGGCATACAGCTTCAACCTCCCCTACGAGTCGACTATGGATGTTCGCGTGGGCTATTCCGATGCGAAGGATCCGATCTACGTCAGCGGCGATGGCAGTACCCGCAATGGGTACCGTGACTGGGAGGTGGGCTTGAACAAGGAGCTGCTCGGAATCAATTGGCGAGCGGCCTATGTCGATACCGACCTATCCAAAGCGGAGTGCCAGTCCTCTCAAGGCGTCGACGACATTTGCTCTGCGACCGTGACGCTCTCAGCTTCGAAACTCTTCTGACCGTACAGCTTTGACAGGTACACACAATATGCGTCTGCTAACTCTCAGCATCGCCGTGAAAATCGCGGCATCAGGCCTGACTCTTGCGCTGCTTTCGAATCCAGCTCTGGCTCAAGATGTCCCCGGACAAGCTGTCAGCAATACCCCTGAACGTACTTGGAAACCCTTCTGGGCTAAACGAGAAACCGGCTACATCAAGACGGCCGATGGGACCGAGCTTCGTTACTCAGCCTTGCTACCCGACACGAAGGGCAAATTCCCGGTGCTGGTTCGTTACAGTGGATACGACTCGGGCAGCATCGGTGGCAGTGCCTACCTCGCCGATGACGAGACGTTCTCCGTTGACTTGGACAAGCAGCTGGTCGGTTTGGGCTACGCCGTAGTTGGCGTCCAGGCCCGTGGCACTGGCTGCTCCCAGGGAACGTTCGACTTCCTTGGTCCTGCCTATGGCACTGATGGGCGGGATGCAATCGAGTTCGTTGCCAAGCAGAGCTGGTCTAACGGCAGTGTGGGCATGTTCGGCTGGTCCTGGGCAGGAATGTCGCAGTTGATGACCGCTTCCGAACGCCCAGCCAGCCTGAAAGCCATTGCTCCGGGCATGGCACTGGGTGATGCCCGAGGAGACAGCTGGGCCCCCGGTGGCGTACCTGCGCCCGAATTCGTTACGGGATGGCACTGGTATCTGAGCCAGCGCTGGGCTGCGGTCAAGGCAAGCGCAACGAGTGAAAACGACGCGCGCTGCCTTGCTCAGTTGGCCAGAAATGAGGCGGACATCGGCAAGAACGCACTGACCTACCAACTGATCCGTCACCCGCTGCGGGATGAGTGGACCAACCAGAGAAGCATCCGAGATCGCACCCACCGAATTCAGGTGCCTATCCTCTCCCTCGAGGCCTGGCAGGACGAAGCTGTGATGGCACGAGAAGGCTACTACCACGAAACGGTCAAGCCGGATCAACTCTGGACCGTGCAGACCAATGGACCGCACGATATCTACGAGTCGAAGCAGTTCCGCGAAAAGCTGGTCGCCTTCTTCGATCACTTTGTGAAGGGACAGGACAACGGATTCACCCAAGGCCCCCACGTGGAAGTCTGGCAAGAGACCGCGAGCAATCGCCGTGACACCCCCCATGACCTAAACGAGACAGCCAAACCGGCCTGGATGCTCCACAGAGATCGCATGCCGGTCGCGGTTACCCCAGTGCGATTCGCATTGAGTAGCGGCGGAAGACTCGTGGAAAACGGTAAGTCCCAGGGCGAGCCGGATGAGTACAACTACCCGGTGGCAGGGCCCGACGTTAACACCTACGAGGTGGACAATGCCTGGGGCGAGCTGAAGCCAGGCTGGGAAAAGGGCAGCCTCGTGTTCACCAGCGCCCCCTTGACTCGCGACTTGGTGACCTACGGGCCGGGTAGTGCCGATCTATGGCTGTCCACCCCGATGGGACCAGACCTTGACGTCCAGGTCACCATCACGCAACTGCTGCCTACCGGTCAGGAGGTATACGTCCAGCGTGGCTGGCTACGCATGTCCGCTCGCAAGCTCGACGACGCCAAGTCCACCGAACTCCGCCCCTGGAGACAGGATACGCCGGATGCTATTGAACCCTTGCTGCCCGACACTCCAGCACTTGGCCGCGTTGAGATTCCTCCGTTCTCCCATGCATTCCGAGCCGGTTCCCGCCTACGCATCTGGATCGACGCCCCTGGCCGTACGGGTGGATACGGCTTCGACAGCTTCTCGCTGCCGGCGCGTAACAAGCTCCTTCACGATGAACAACATCCGTCAACCTTGGTTTTGGGTGAACTCAAGGACGTGACGGTTCCTCCGGCTCAGCCCGCTTGCGATAGCTTGCTGAAACAGCCGTGCCGTCCCGACCCAATGGCAAAACCTGCCCGCTGATAAGTGTGAAGGAGTCGCCGTACGGGATTAAAGCCCCCTGCGGCTCTACCTCCGCCAAGACGCTGCACAACCGACAACTTTCATCTGGACACCTTTATGAAAAAAATGCGTGCCGTGGGCTCCCTTCGCTCCTTACACAAAAACGTCGTTTCGCTGATATGTCTGGGACTTTTCCTTCATACCGGAGTGGCTGGCGCTAACGATCTCAAGGATACCAAGCCCAACCGCGTCAAGACCGATCTGGTCATGCAGATCAACGTCAAGCTCGGCCCTGAAGAGGACCTGGGCAAAGGTTCGGAAGGCCATCGCATCAACTACCCAATCATCGGTGGAAGCTTCGTCGGGAAAGGCCTCAAGGGCGAGGTGATTCCCGGCGGCGCCGACATGTCCGTGGAGCGAAATGATGGCGTCACCAAGATCGACGCGCTGTATCGTCTTAAGACGGACGATGGAAAGGTGCTCATCATTCACAACTACGGCCTCTGGCGGCCTACTGAGGAAGGCCTGGCCAAGCAGGCCAAGGGGCTCGCGCTCACGGAAGCGGACTACTACTGCCGTACCGTCCCATCCTTCAGCACGCCGGCCGGCAAGTATGACTGGCTAGAGGACTACACATACGTAGGCACCATTGACGACGTCAGCGACAACGAGGTGCTCATCGGGGTATATCGGGTCGACGGCATCTGAAGGCATCCCACCTAGGTAGCTCCACCTACTTGCCCCCGCCAGGCCATCCTGCTGGGGGCCTTTTTGCCGAATCGCACTTGTCTTCTGCTTTTATGATGATGCAGTTCCTGCAAATACCACCGCATCCAATGTCCGTCAGGATAGGTCGTCGATGCGCAGAACCCGCTTAGGGATTCCGTCGGCTGATCTGGTCTGCCGAAAGAAGTGGTACGATAATCGCCAACACTAGTTAATCAACGAAATCTTATTTCCATGAGCAGAAAAAGCACGGCCAGCCGAATAATAGGTGGCGACGACGACCAAGGTAATAGCAGCCCCGTAGCAGGCTCGCCACTGGACAACTACGTCGGCTATGCCTTGCGCCGTGCACAGTTGATTGCATTCCAGCACCTGGTCGACGAGTTGGCCAGGTTCGATCTCCGCCCCGCACAGTTCACGGCCCTGGCGATCATCGACAGTAATCCCGGACTGATGCAGGCGGACTTGGCCCGCGCCCTCAACGTGGAGCCTCCGCAACTGGTGCCATTGCTAAACAAGCTTGAAACCCGTGCACTGGCTGTGCGCGTGCGCTGCAAAGCGGACAAGCGCTCCTATGGCCTATTCCTTAGCAAAGCTGGAGAAACGCTCCTCAAGCAACTCAAGGAAGTCGCCCTGAAAAGCGACCAAGCCGCCACTGCACGGCTCTCCGAGGCCGAGCGTGAACAACTGCTCGCACTACTGCAGAAAGTCCATAGCCCCGACTAAAGCTTCCTCCTCTCCCCCATCTCAATCGTCCCGCCCCGCCACCAGCCTCCCCGGTGGACGCGATCGCGTTGACGAATCGGCGTAAGCCTCATAGCATTCATGTAGTTAATTAACTTAATTAATTATACTCGAGCAAGAACAACTACAAGAGCGCTATCGGCATGAACGACACCACTACCTCCCCGGTTGCGCGGCAGACCGCCGCTCCCCGTCTCACCATCCTGCTCTGCTTCATCGTGGCTTTGCTTGAGGGTGTCGATATTCAGTCCGCGGGTATTGCTGGACCAGGTATCGCCGCACACTTCGGTCTGGAAAAGGCCCAACTGGGATGGGTATTCAGCGCCAGCATTTTCGGCCTGCTACCCGGAGCCTTTGTCGGTGGCTGGCTGGCTGATCGTGTCGGACGCAAGCGCGTGCTAACCATTGCGGTGGCCCTATTCGGGCTGTTTTCCGTACTTACCACACAAAGTTGGAGCCTCGACAGCCTTCTGCTGGCAAGGCTTATGACCGGCCTAGGACTTGGTGCAGCGCTACCAAACCTCATCGCCCTGACCTCCGAGACTGCAGGTAACACACGGCGAGCCACCGCGGTCAGCCTGATGTACTGCGGAGTGCCACTGGGCGGAGCACTAGCTTCCCTAGCCGGCATGCTCGGCACACCGGAGCGCTGGCAACTGGTATTTCATATCGGTGGTTGGGCGCCGCTGTTCGTAGCCCCGCTTCTATATCTACGACTGCCGGAGTCAGCGGCTTACCAGAGGCAGGCTGGAACGCCACAACGCGTCAGCGTGATTCAGGGATTGTTTCGCTCCGGCCAGGCACTGCCGACCTTGCTGCTATGGCTGAGCTGCTTCTTCACCCTCATGGTGGTGTATCTGCTGCTCAACTGGCTGCCGTCGCTGCTCATGGGCCAAGGCTTCAGTCGTATCCAGGCCGGGAGCGTGCAACTGCTTCTGAACCAGGGAATGGCACTGGGATCGGTGATGGCTGGGGTGCTGCTGGATCGCTGGCGACCATCCCTTCTGGTGATGCTGATCTACGCCGGCATCCTTCTCACCCTTGCCGGCCTCGGCTCGCTCGATGGTTTCGTCAGCATGCTGCTGGCGGGTTTCGCCGCCGGCTTTTTCGTGCTCGCCGCACAGCTAGTGCTCTACGCCCTAGCTCCTCAGTTCTACCCGGCGGGTATCCGCGCTACGGGCGTCGGCTCGGCAGTGGCCGTAGGCCGTCTGGGCTCTATCGGCGGCCCCCTGCTCGCCGGCCAGATGCTGGCCTCTGGGAGCAGCACGGCGAGCCTGATGGCAATTGCCACACCTGGCGTACTGATAGCCGCCATTGGAATCCTCGTCCTGCTGCGCAATCGCCCCTTCCGTGAGTGATGAAGGGTCCGTCCAGCCAAGGCTCAAGCGAAGTCCTCCACCTGGAGCGAGACATGAAAAAAACCGGACTATTCAGCACTTTCGACAATGCGATGCTTGTCGAGGCAGTACGCACTCCCTGGATCGACTACCGCGGCGCCTTCGCCGGCATATCGCCGACTGACCTCGGCATCTTTGTCGGGCGAAGCCTGCTGCAGCGCAGCGAACTGGATCCCGCCGCAATCGACAGTGTACTCGCCGGCAACATGGCCCAAGCCAGCTTCGATGCCTACATGCTACCGCGCCACATAGGGCTTTACAGTGGCGTATCGCAGCAAGTCCCGGCCCTGGGCGTGCAGCGCATCTGTGGCACCGGCCTTGAACTGCTGCACCAGGGCGCCCAGCAGATTCAGCACGGCCAAGCTCACGGTGTGCTCTGCGTGGCCACCGAATCCATGTCGCGGAACCCGATTGCCAGCTACAGCCACCGCAGCGGCTACGCCCTGGGTCAGCCGGTAGAGTTCAAGGATTTTCTCTGGGAAGCGCTGTTCGACCCGGCCGTAGGCCTAAGCATGATGCAGACAGCCGAGAATCTCGCACGCCGCTATGGCCTAGGTCGCGAGGAAGTGGATGCCTATGCCCTGCGCAGCTTCGAACGGGCCTTGCAGGCCCAGGCAGACGGTTGGTTCGCGGACGAAATCCAGGAAGTAATCGATCAAACCTTCGAGCAACCCGGCCTCTTACCCCGTCATCTTCGACTTACCGGACGACAAGTACGGGCGCTCCATGACAGTCATATTCGCGAAACCTCCACCGAGGCCCTGGTTCGCTTGACTGCACTTTACCCCGATGGCGTGCAGACCGCCGGTAATAGCTGCGCAGTGGTCGACGGTGCCGCAGCTGCGCTGTTGATGTCTTCCACCGCAGCGACCGGTCGGCCAGTACTGGCGCACCTGCGAGCCACAGCGGTAGTTGGCGTCGATCCGGCGTTCATGGGCATCGGCCCCGCACCGGCAATCCGTCGGCTACTCGACGGCTGCGGGCTGAGCCAGGATGAGATCGGGCACTTCGAAATCAACGAGGCCCAGGCCGCCCAGGTGCTCGCCGTACAGCGCGAGCTGGAACTGGACGACACGCGACTCAATGCCCATGGAGGCGCAATAGCCTTGGGTCATCCGCTGGCTGCTACCGGTCTGCGCCTAGCTCACACCCTAGCTCGGCAATTACGCACAAGCGGACGCCGCTATGGTGTTGCATCAGCGTGCATTGGCGGTGGCCAAGGCATAGCCGTGCTTCTGGAAAACCCACAGCCCGCCCGCAAACACTGACACGCGAGGATCCACCCATGCAGCATTACCAGGCGCCGCTGGACGACATGCGCTACGTCATTGAGGAGTGGCTTGAGGCTCCTAAGGACTGGCAGCAAATGCCAGCCCTCGCCGAGATTGACGCAAGTCTCGCCCGGCAAGTGCTGGAAGAGGCCGCGCGCTTCGCCACCGAAGAGCTTACCCCTCTCAATGCCAGTGGCGATCGCCTAGGCTGCACCTACGCCCAGGGGGAAGTCCGCACACCGCAGGGTTTCGCGGCAGCCTACCAGGCATTCGTCGACTGCGGTTGGCCAGCGCTTACCGCTCGCCCCGAAGATGGCGGCCAGGGACTGCCACAACTGCTCAACGTGGCCTTGCTGGAGATGCTCTATGCCAGCAACCACGCCTGGGCCATGTACACCGGGATCGCCCACGGCGCCTATGAATGCCTACGCCACCACGCCCCCGCATGGTTGCGCGATCGCTACCTCAAGGCGATCGTCAGCGGAACGGTACTACCCACCATGTGCTTGACCGAACCTCAGGCCGGCAGCGACATCGGCCTGCTGCGCTGCCGCGCCGAGGCAATAACCGACGGCAGCTACCAGCTCACCGGCAACAAGATCTTTGCCTCCGGCGGCGAGCACGATCTAACCGACGACATTCTCCATCTGGTACTGGCGCGCTTGCCGGACGCCCCCACCGGCAGCCGCGGAATCTCGCTCTTTGCGATACCCAAGCGCCTGGCGGATGGCAGCCGTAATGCGGTGCACTGCGACGGTATCGAGCACAAGATGGGGATCCGCGGCAGTGCGACCTGCTGCCTACGCTTCGATCAGGCTAAGGGCTGGCTACTGGGAGAGCCGCATAAAGGGCTAGAGGCCATGTTCCTGATGATGAATTCGGCGCGATTGTACGTCGGCATGCAAGGACTGGGGCATACCGAATCGGCATCTCAGCAAGCACATACCTATGCCCGCGAGCGCCGACAGATGCGCGCTATTGCAAGGCCGAAAAGCGCACCTCATCAGACCGATGCCGACCCTATCCACTACCACCCGCCCGTACGCCAAGCCTTGCTTAGCTTGCACCTGAGCAGCCAAGGCATGCGCATGCTCGGTTACTGGGTAGCACACCTATTGGACCAGAGCGAGTACGCCCAGACACCAGAGCAACGGGAGCGCAGCACTCGGCTGGCCGCCCTGCTGACGCCGCTCGTGAAGGCTAGCTTCACCGAGCAGGGCTTCCGCCAGGCCAGCGCCGCTTTGCAGGTTTTCGGTGGCTATGGCTACAGCCAGGATTACGCCATCGAGCAAACCCTGCGCGATAGTCGTATAGCCATGATCTACGAAGGCACCAACGAGATTCAGGCCAATGACCTGCTTGTACGCAAGGTCCTGCGCGAGCCGGAGGCATTGCAGGCCCTTCTGGCACTCATTTGCGACGAGGCTGAGAAGACAGGCAACCTGTTGAACTGGCGCCCTGCCGCACAGGCAGTACTGGCCCAATGCACTTCACTGGAAAATGCCGTCGCGGAAATCGCCAAGCGCTCCCTTGGCGATGCCGAGGTGCCGTACCGAGTGGCGGGCAACTTTCTGTGCTGGCTAGCCCAGTTGTCCCTGGGTTTCGTTTGGCTACGTGCCGCGCGACTGGCAGAAGGTCGCGAGTCCGATCTGCAGCATCTCGGCAAGCAGGAAAGCGCACGCTGCTTCTTCGACCGCTTTGAGGCCGAAGCCCAGCCCTACGTTCTGCGCGTGCGATCCGATCTTGAGTCGACCCTCCCATTTTTCGATGCGTAACTCCATGGGCGGCCGGCCCATGCCGGTCGCCCATTCTCTAGCCACACGTGTTCTCCCCGCAAAAAAACGGGCCACCTGCTTGCGCTGGGTGGCCCATTTTTTTTGCGGGGCTCAGGAGGCGCTGATCACTCTGGAGTCCTCGCCACGGTACAGGCGATCGATCAGCTCGGCGCGCGATAGCAGGATCGCGCGCTGGTTCAGAGAACCCTTATCGGTGATTTCGCCGCGGTCAATGGAGGGTGCCTCATCGAGGAGGGCAACCCAACCGAAGAAGTTGGCATTGCCGGTAGCCTGTAGATTGAGCTGTGCCAGCCAGTCGGCGAACCAGGTCCGAACGCGCGGACAGCCGAGGACTTCCGCGTCACTGGCTTCTGCCCCCATGCCAGAGAGCGAACGACACTCGGCCATGCGCGGAAACACCAGCAGCGCCAAGCCGGGGCGATCCGGAGCCAGCACCACCACATCCTGCACATAGCGCGAGCCAGCCAGCACCGCACGAGTACGCAGCGGACCTACATTGACGAAAACGCCTGAGGAAAGTTTGAAGTCCTCGGCCAGGCGACCGTCGAACATCAACCCCAGCTGCGGGTTAGACTCGTCTACAAGGCGCAAGGCATCGCCGGAGCAATAGAACCCTTCCTCGTCAAAAGCCTCGGCGTTCTGCTCGGGATTGCGCCAGTATCCATGCATCAAGTTCGGCCCGCGATAGCGCGCCTCCAGCTTGCCCTCCAACGGCACAAGCTTCACCTCGCAGCCGGGTGCCGGCAGGCCGACGTAGCCTGCCACCGATAGCGGTCCTGTGGTGAACGTGCAGGATGGTGCCGCCTCGGTCATACCCAGGCCGGCCATCATACGAATGCGTTCGCCGCAATGAGCTTCAGCCACGCGATCGAGGCGGTCCCAGACCTCCTGAGACAGTCCAGCGGCGGCGAAGAAGAAGAGACGGATCTTGGCGAAGAAGCTCTCGCGCAACTGGGCATCCCGCTCCAGCGCCCCAGCCAGCTCCTCCCAGCCACGTGGCACGGTGAGATAAGCAGTAGGCGAGATTTCCTTCAGGTTGCGAAGAGTCTCGGCGAAGCCTTGCGGAGTCGGGCGGCCAGCGTCGATGTAGAAACTGCCGCCGTTATACAGAGCGATGCCGAGGTTGTGGCTACCACCGAAGGTATGGTTCCACGGCAGCCAGTCCACCAGCACCGGCGGTTCCTGGGCGAACTCGGGAAACGTCTGCAACAGCATCTGCTGATTGGCGCAGAGCATGCGCTGCGTGGTTGGCACAGCCTTGGGTTGTTTGGTCGAGCCGGAGGTGAAGAGGAATTTGGCGATGGTTTCTCCATCGGTCACGGCAAAGGCGGCATCCGCTGCGCTGCAGTCCTGCACGTCCAGCAGCTCAGAGAACACGCGGCAAGGTCGCCCTTCCAGTCCGCCACGCCCAAACAGCAGCGGCACCTTGACATCGATCTGCGCTTCAATTGCTCGGCGAAACGGTCCCGCATCGGCGGCGAACACCAGGCCCGGCTGCAGCAGTTCGACGATATGCCGCAGCTTGGCGAAATCCTGGGAGACCAATGAATAAGCCGGCGACACGGGGCAATACGGGATGCCGGCATACATGGCACCAAAGGCCAGTTGTAGGTGATCAAGGTCGTTGCCCGAGAGGATTATCAGCGGACGCTCGGCGCTTAGCCCATAGTCCAGTAGGCTGCTGGCGATACGCCGGGTACTGTTGAGCATCTGGGCGTAGCTGATGCGGCGCCACTCGCCCAACTCGTCGCGAGCGGCAACGAAGGTTTGCTTCGGGCGCTCCGCGGCCCACAACAGCAAGCGGTCTAGCAGTCGCTCGGGGAGCGGTGCCAGGGCTTCGCATGCATTCATATACAGGGTGCCGTCGGCCTCGCGGCGCACTTCCACCTCGGAGTTGCCGATGGCGACCGATCGGTAGCGTGGGCGGGGAATGGATTCCACATTCATGGGAGGGGCTTCCGTCGAGACTCGCCACCGTGCCCTGCGGCACGGCAGCGGAAATGTTGTTCTTGTTCTGCCCGGCGTCCTGCCGGGCGCATTAGATGGCCACTCAGATGGGATAGTGGCGCGGCGTGGTCTGCAGAGTGATCCAGCGCAGTTGGGTGAAATGATCCAATGCGGCACGCGAGCCGAAGCTTCCATAGCCACTGCCCTTGACCCCACCGAAGGGAATCTGCGCCTCGTCGTGCACCGTCGGGCCATTGATGTGGCAGATGCCCGATTCGATACGGCGCGCGAGGTTCAGCGCACGCGCGTGGTCACGACTGAAGATCGCCGCCGACAGGCCGTACTCGCTGTCATTGGCTACCCGCAGGGCTTCCTCGTCTCCGTCCACGCGAATCACCGAGAGCACCGGACCAAAGGACTCTTCGGAGTACAGGCGCATATCGGGCTTCACGTTGTCGAGCAATGCCGGCTGCATGACCGCACCGTCCAGCGCGCCGCCGCAAAGTAAGCTCGCCCCCTTTTCCACCGCGTCATCAATTAGGCCGCGAATGCGCAGCGCAGAGGTTTCGTCCACCAGGCTGCCAAGCACCGAGGCAGAGTCGCCGGGATTGCCGGCGCGCAAGCTGGCGGTCTTATTCGCCAGTCTCTCGACGAAGGCATCTGCCACCCGCCGATCGACGATCACTCGCTCGGTGGACATGCAGATCTGTCCTTGGTTGAAGTAGCCACCGAACGCGGCAGCCTCCACCGCGGCATCCAGGTCAGCGTCGTCCAGCACCAGCAACGGTGCCTTGCCACCTAGCTCCAGGAGGGCCGGCTTGAGATGGCGCGCGCTCAGCTCGCCGATAATTCGGCCGACGCGGGTCGATCCGGTGAAGTTGACGCGCTTCACCGCCGGGTTGGCGATCAGCCGTTCGACCAGCGCGGCAGCATCTTCCGGAGCGTTGCTCAGTACATTCACGACGCCATCGCCGAGGCCGGCGTCGTGCAGTACCTGGCCGATCAGTCGATGCACCGCCGGGCAGTGCTCGGACGCCTTGAGGACCACGGTGTTGCCGCAAGCCAGAGCCATAGCCAGGGCCCGGGTGGCGAGGATCACCGGGGCGTTCCAGGGTGCAATGCCAAGTACCACGCCGACCGGTTGGCGCATGGCCATGGACAGGGAGCCAGGCACGTCGGATGGGATGACTTCGCCCAGCACCTGAGTGGTCATTCCGGCGGCCTCGCGCAGGATGCCGGCGGCCAGATGCACGTTGAAGCCATACCAGTTGGCCATGGCGCCGGTTTCACAGGCACCGGCGGCGACGAACTCCGCACTGCACGCCTCCATCAACCGGGCCGCTTCCAGCAGACGAAGGCGTCGCTCTCCTGGCCCCAGCGACGACCAGGCGGGGAATGCCGCGGCAGCCGAAGCCACGGCGGCATCGGCGTCCTCTACGGTGGCAGCGGCGGCGATGCTGGCCGGCGTGCCGGTAAGCGGGTCGAGACGGGTGAAGGTGCGTCCATCGCTGGCGGGCAAGGCACGCCCGCCAATCAACAGCAATACTTCGTTCATGCAGCTGTACCTCTTGTCATTGTTCTGCTCGCAGGGCTTGTGCACCGCGGCGGCGGCTCAGCGGCGGTAGGCCTCAAGGCCCGGCTTGATGCTTTTCTCGTCGAGGAACTGCTTCATGCCCTGCTCGCGACCGCCTTCCTTGTCCAGCAGTCGGGACTGGTCGAGCTTGGCGTACAGGTAGTCCTCGTTCTGCTCCCAGGTCAGCTCGCGGCAGCGTTTGAAGCCGTTCTTGGCCGCACGCATCACTACCGGGTTCTTCTCCAGCAGGTTGCGCGCCAGCTCGATGGTGATCTCGCGCAGCTGCGCCAGCGGAACGCTCTCGTTGACCAGGCCCATCTCGGCGGCCTTGCGACCGTCGAAGGTCTTGCCGGTCATGATGTAGTACAGCGATTGGCGATGACCGACGGTATCGGCCATGGCCTTGCTCACCAGGTTGCCCGGCGGGATGCCCCAGTTGATCTCCGAGAGGCCGAAGGTCGCCTCGTCGGCGCAGATCGCCAGGTCACAGGCAACCAGCGGGCTGAAGCCACCACCGAAGCACCAACCGTTGACCATGGCGATGGTGGGTTTGGCGTACATACGCAGCAGTTTCCACTGCCATTGCGAGGCTTCGCGGCGGATCTTCTCCTGGAGGATTTCCGGGCCGGCATCCACCTCACGGAAGTACTCCTTCAGGTCCATGCCCGCGGTCCAGGAGTCGCCGGCGCCGGTCAGGACCAGCACGCCCACCTCGGAATCCTGTTCCAGGGTCTCGAGCACATCGACCATCTCCCGGTTCAGCGTCGGGCTCATGGCGTTGCGCTTTTCCGGACGATTGAGGATGACCCAACCGATGCCCTGCTCTACCTCGACCTTCACGGTTTGCCAGCGGTTCTGATAGTTGCTCACGTATTTCACCTGCTCTTGTTTGGTGTAGATGGCGCCAAGGTATGCTGCCAAAATAGTTATGTCAATTAACTATTTTTCAAAAACGCACATCGATATAGCTGAAATTCAGCTATTCAGAACGGACAGTTGATTACTCAGAATGGCGAAATTAGGCATAGGCACGAAAGGCGCCTTCAAGGACTAATCACCGACACTCAGTGCCAGCTCTACTGGCTCGCTGAGTTTCAGGCGAAGCGCTTGCTTCAGGATCGCGCCCTCGGGCGCGTCTTCGAGAACTCCGCTGAACGGGGCCTCGTTCAGCCCTCAGACCGAGGCCAAAAGGCAAATCCTCCAGGCAACCTGAGAAGCCGACACTACGCCATGGCGCAGCCATCGGTACGCCAACGATGCCCGCCCATGCGGCAAGTACGTGCCCGGCCGCAATCGGCCCACTCAGTGAGTTCAGCCGGCTGACACCAGTGACTCGTACCTGGGACGGGCATTAGGCGCAAAGTCCCACTACGCAACCAATAGCGAAAAATTAGTTAGCAACACTAACCATCAAAAATTGATCAATTTGCTTGCCAAGCCGGGCATGCGCTCCCCCTAGCCACAAAGGTCACCGGCCAGCGGAGCACGCGCTAAAAGCCCAGCTCATCCCACAGTGTCACTGACCGGCAGCCTCGACTCGGATAGCAGAAGCAGCACACAGGGCAAGGCGACTCCGAAGGCCAGCAGCAGCGACAGCACGGACGCCCCACCCCAGGCGGCAAGGGCAGGCTGTACGAAAACGATCACACCCGCGAGAACGGGGGCAGTGCGATGGAGCGGAACACGCATCGATCGAACTCCGGAAGAAAAAGTCGACATCCCTGTCGCAACCAAAGGAGCACCACGGAAACCTAGAAGCGGGCGAGAACGCCTTGGGGCGAACGGTGCGCGACCATGCGAACCAGAATCTGCAACAGCCCACCGGCGAGCACCGACGACAGGGAGAACGCAAAGATCAGCCGCTGGCCGTCATCCCCCATCAGCACACTGAGCACGGTGGGCGCGCTGGCTGCGGAACTCACCTGGACCACACTCACCAGGCGCGTCAGGCGCCCCGTCGAGTCATGGGCCACCACCGAAGCCATGTAGTAGGACAGGGCCAGCATCCAACCGAAGTTCATCAGGAAGACCCCTCCCGCCAGCTCGGCGGCATCGGACACTCCACTCGCCAGCAGCATCACCGACACAGCCACGCAGAGGCTGCCGAGCAGGATCATCCAGGCTCGCCCCACCCGATGCTCCAGCAGGCTCGGCAGGCCCGCACCCGGTAAACCACCCAGCAGGCCCAAGCTGATCGCCCAGCCCACTTGCGTCGCATCGAGGCCACGTTCTCCCGCCATCGCGTCGATGAAGCCCCACACGGCATAAATGGAGAACTGCAGGCAGAGCATCCCTATCAGCGCTGCAACGCCTATAACCGCCGGCCCGAGGGCCGTGCGGCTTGCGGGTTCCTGCACCTCGCCATCCGGCGCCTCCGGCAGCCATGCGCAGGCAACGAAGGCCAGCGCAAACCAGGCAGCTATGGCCAGCAGGGCAACGAAGAGACCAAAGCGCTCGGCCAGTTGCGGCAGCACTGCGGCCATCAGGGCGAAGATCAACGTCTGCATCAGCAGCAACAGGCCGAAGGATCGATCCTGCCCCGGCATGCGCCCCAGGGAGTAGACCGTCTGGGCATACAGCGCGCCGGAGGCCACCCCCGCCAGCAGACGCAGCGCCATAAGCGGTTCGGCACGGGTCACGATTCCGGTGGCGAGGTTGAGCAACACCAGCGCCCCAGTGAACAGCAGGCACACTGAGCGGTTGCCCAGACGTTTGAAGAGGGGCGTGACCAACAGCGTCCCCAGCACTGAGCCACACATTTCCACAGCGATCAGGGTCCCTTGCTGGGGCAGCGAAAGGCCGAGGCGCTCGGTCATCAGGCCGATGAAAACGGGCTGGATTCCTACCACTAGGATAGAGATGCCAGCCACCAGGATGCAGGCCGCACGGGCGCCCCGCGAATAACGCGTGTTCATGAATTCGACTCTTGAAAAGCGGGCCCTGCCGGCCCGCAGAGGTCAGGCCAACCGGTAGATCCGGATGACGACCCGATTGTCGCCGGGATAGGTCACCTGGCCGATGAATGCCGCTTCCGCCAGCCAGCCCAGCGCTCCCCGGGCTACCTGAAAGCGCGGGCTGCAACTGCACCGGTAAAGGCGTTCAGGCAAAGGCCAGACGCCCTCGGCTTCGAGGCGGCGACCCTCCTCACCCAGCACCAGGAAGCCCCGGTTGCGGATATTGATCAGCTCGCCCTGGTCGGTACGCAGGCTATAGGTGGCATCCAGGTCGCCGACGCCATCCGGGCGCAGGCAATAGAAGTCGGCGCCGCCTGGCAAGACCTCGCCCTGCATCCCAACGCCGACGAACTGGCCGCCGGTGATGGGATAATTGGCTCGATGCCCATCAACCGATTCGCCCAGGTCCTGTGGCGCGCCAATGGCCACGTCGAGGGTCATCACCCATTCCAATGCGGGTGCCAACTCACGGATTTCCTCTTGCATGAACCAGTCCTCGAGACGGGCCCGGATCGCTCCGGGCCGGCACGGTCAGTGGGAGGTCTTGATGGCGGTCCAGACCCGGGTGCGTACCCGCTCGGTAGCGTTGGACACCGGCTCCAGTGCGAACAGGGTCCGGCGGGCCTCGCCAGAAACATACATGTTCGGATCGTTGCGGATCTCCGGCGACACCAGCTCGGTGGCATCCTTGTTCGGATTGGGGTAGCCGATGACATTGCTGATGCGAGCGATCACATCGGGTCGCAGGATGTAGTTGATGAAAGCATGCGCCTCTTCGGGGTGAGGAGCCTTGGTCGGTATTGCCATCACATCCGACCACATGGGGGCGCCTTCCTTGGGCAGCGCCATGGCCACCTTGACTCCCTTGCCGGCAGCATCGGCCAGCTTCCGCGCAAGGGCTACGCCACCAGACCAACCAACGGCGACGCAAATATCGTTATTGGCCAGGTCCATGCCATAGCGTGACGAGTTGAAATAGGTGACGTAGGGGCGAATTGCCTGTAGGGCCTCCGCTGCCTGCTTGTAGTCGTCACGGTTCTGGCTGTTCGGCGGCAACCCACGATAGTGCAGGGCGATAGGCAGTATCTCGTTGCCGGCATCAAGGAATCCCACGCCACAGGAGGACAGCTTCGACAGGTTCTCCGGCTTGAAGATGACGTCCCAGGAGTTCATCGGGACGTTCGGCCCCAGGGCCGCCTTGACCTTGTCGACGTTGTAGCCGATCAGGGTGGTGCCCCACAGGTAAGGCACGGTAAACCGATTGCCTTTGTCGCCCGCGGCTTCGAGGCTGGTCATGAACCCGGTGTCCAGGTGCTGCCAGTTGAGCAGCTTGCTTCGATCCAGCGGCTCGAATGCGCCGGCGGTTATCAGCTTGCCGATATTGCTGCTACTTGGAAAAACCACGTCATAGCCGGAGTTACCGGTGAGCAGCTTGGACTCCAAAGTCTCAACGCTGTCGAAGACGTCGTAGACCGGCCGGATCCCGGTCTCCTTCTGGAAGTCCTTGAGGACGTCCGGCGGCAGGTACTCGATCCAGTTATAGATACGGACGGTACGTTCCTCGGCACTGACGCTGGCGGCAGTGAAGAGAGAGAGGGCCAATACGGCCGCAGTACGGAATTTGCTCATTGCGTTTCTCCTGGGCGGCCATCAGTAGCGATAGGTGAAGTAGAGTTCCACGGCGCTGAATACGTCGTTGTTGCCGAACACCTGCTTGGCCGCAGCCTTTGGATCGGCCCAGTTGTATGAAAGCGAGGTGTAAAGGCGCTTGGTGGGTGTCCAGTCGAGGAACACCACGTTCTCGTCGGCAAAGCGTCTGTCGTCGACGCTGACGCCCTGATAGTTCTTCTCGTCGAGCCAGAACTGGTAGTGGATGGCGCCCAGGGTGAGGGTGTCACTGAGGTGGGTCTTGATGGAGAATTGCTGCACCCGTTCGTTGCTGTTGAACAGCAAGTAGTTGCCCATTACATCGCCCACCAACCAGGTGCTCCAGTCGACAAACCCCTTGCTCAGTGGATCCCACGATTTCTGCGTGGTGTCGCTGGGGTTGTCGTCACCGGAAAACACCGCATAGCGGTAGCCCAGCACCGGGCTTAGGGGCAGCGCATCGAAGGCATAGTCGGCCTGTGCGTACCAGGCTTTTGCATCGTAACCCACGCCATCGCCGCTACCGCGCTGCACCGCATACTCGCCATTGAGGGTCAGGGCCTTCAGGGTTGGCAACTTGCCGCCCAAGGCGCGCAGGTTGTAGACCTGCATGCCATCCCGGCGCATTGGCGTGGCGTAATCCTTCGTCAGGGAGTCGACCTTCATGGCCATGGCGCCAAGAGTCACCTGATCATCCAGGTTGTAGTCAAGGTTGGCGCCGTTGAGCCGGAAGTCGCCCAGGTGCGAGTCGGTGCGCAGGCTAAAGGCCTGGACCTTGAGGGCGCCGTGGTCCCACGCCAGGAGCCCGGAGTCACGGAAGGCGGTGCGCGGTCCCAGCCAGTAGGCTCCGTCGCTGAAGGCATCGAGATTACCGTCCATGACGATGAAGCCGTTGCCCACCAGATAGTTCTGATTGCCAGCAGTGAAGGTCAACTCGCCACTGCGAAAGCCGCCGTACAACTCCTCGGTGGACACCTTGCCATCCGAACTGCGGGTATAGCCGCCGGCATCGCCGTCGCCGAAGGTCTTCGAGGCGACCACAGAGCCACCGGCGAGCAGGTCGAAGTCCGGATTCACACCGTACTTCAGTGTCACCCCGGGCTTGAGGTACGCCTCCTGCCAATCGATGCGGGTGCCGTCATTGCTGCCGCTGCGCTGATCGACGCGACCGGCGCCGAAGTTGACGTTGCGGGTGAAAATGGTTGCCCCGCCGGCTGTGAGGGTCGCCTCGCCGGACAGGGCACCGTCCTCGAAGGTATAGCCGGCCAGTGCTGCCTGACTGGCCAGAGGAAGGGCGAGCGCGGTCAGCACCCGGGAAACGCGCGGAATGCGTTGCATCTAAAGCTCCTGTGCGATTGTTCTTGTGTTACAGGGCAGTTCAAAGGGCGACGCAGGGCGCCGCCATAGGCCCGCTGCAGCGGGCTAATACGGACTATTGGTTCGATGTCTGGATCGGGGTTCAGCGCCCGAGGTGAGCGGCGATGGCGCGCATCATCCTCACGCTGTCGGCATCCAGTTCGGTGACCGCCTCAGGCAGGGAGGACTGCTTGACGATGACCACTCCGGACGGACGATCGATGAACAGGTATTGGCCATGAATGCCGCCGGCCATGAGCGCCTGGCTGTGGTCGTTGAACACGTACCATTGGCTGCGGTAGGAGGCGCCGGGCGTCCAGTGGCTGAAATCGGTGTCGGCGGCATAGATCGCCGGATCGGCTCCCGCGGCAATGCGCTCGATGGCATCCGCTGCAATCAGTTGGCGCCCCTGGTGCTGCCCACCGTCCAGCACCAACTGACCGAACCGCCCCATGTCCCGCAAGGTCGCGTTGAAACCGGCCCCGGCAACCCCGCGACCCCAGGGATCGGCCATGAAGCAGCCGTCGCGCTCGCAGCCCAGCGCCTGCCAGACGTCCTGCAACAGGCTTGAGCAGGCGCGCCCCGATGCACGCTCCATCACCCACGCCAGCGCCTCGGTGGTGGCGGTTACATAGTGGAAGAGGCCGCCGTGCTCACCCTTTTTCTTCAAGGACGGCAGGTACTGGTAGAGCGACTCGTATTGCGCATAGTCAGCCGGAGTCGGCTGGAAACCGCATGCATAGCCGTACTGCGAGCTCTCCGAGTTCGGGTCGTCGTAGATCTCGCTGTAATGGATTCCCACCGCCATATCGAACAGTTGCCGCACCGTGGCATCCCCGAAAGCGCTGCCCTCAAGCTCCGGCACATAGCCGATGGCCGGCACCTGCGTGTCCAGCGCCCCCTGCGAGACGAGTTGCTCACCCAGCAGACCGATCAGCGACTTGGTGACCGAAAACATGATGTGCCGGTCCTCGGGGCACTGGCCATTGAAGTAGCGCTCGAAGACCACCGCCCCCCGGTGCAACACAAGGAAGGCGTCGGTTCGACTGGCCAGAAGATGCTCGAACACGCTGACCTCCTCGCCGCAGGTGCTCTCGAACGCCAGCGCCTCAAGGGATTGCGGCGCTTCCGGCAAGGAGCTCACCGGCCCCGAGCCACGGGCCACATCAATCATCGGCCGCAGCCGGGGCAGGTTGCGGAAACCCCACCGATTGAATGGCGGGCGCATCCAGTTGTGCCAGGTCACCCGCTCCCCGGAAGGAGCCGGAAACCCAGACATGAGGGCAACTTCCACGCGCTCGGCAGGGGCCGCGCGACGAATCTGGGCATAGAGACTGGCAAGGGACTGAACGGCGGTCTGACTCATTTTTGGGTGGTTCCTGGCGAATGACTCTGCGTGGCAGCAGATGCCCAAAAATAATTAATCAGATTACTTTTTTAAGTCAATAAACTTTTTGCGCCACTCAATGCTTATCCACTATCATCGCCAACACATCCACGAGCCAGGAGACCCCGTGAGCGGATTACGAGAACGCCAGAAGGAACTGCGCCGCCAGGCGATCGCCGAGAGTGCCATCGACCTGTTCAAGACCCAGGGCTACGGCGACACCACCGTGGAGCAGATCGCCCGCCAGGCCGGCGTCTCGGTGCCCACTGTGTTCAAGTACTTCGGCAGCAAGCAGGAAATCATCCTGGAGATGCTCAAGGAAGCCGATCGCCGTGCGCTCGTCGACAGTCACGACCTGCCCCTGGATGGCGACCCCGTCGAGGTGCTCTGCCAACTGGAAAGCCACATCGTCGGTTACGCCCTGGCGATGTTGCCCGCCACACTCTGGCGGGAACTGTTGCCACTGGTGCTCAGCGGCGGTAGCGATGGCCTGCCGGAGGCCTATCGCCAGTTGAACAACAGCCTGCAACAGGAAATTGCCGGGGTGCTAAGTGCGCTGCAGCAGCGCGGCCGGCTGCGCGCCGACCTGGACGTGGAGCTGGCCGCCTTCCTGCTCAACGACTATTCCCACCTGCAGCTGCTACGCCTGACCAGCACCGACGAGCCGGAACTGGACGCCCATCGCGAGCAGGTCCGGCGCATCACCAGACTGATCTTCGACGGCATGCGCGCCTTGCCTGAAAGCGGCTGACGCGCCTTCAGGAAAGAATCGTCAGCCCGGCTATAGCCCCGTCCTGGCCGCCGAAGAGACGCGCGTAGCCCAGGGTCGCGTTGGCATGCTCGCGCATGATGGCCTCGGCCCGCGCGCCCTGCCCGGCTAGCAGCGCGTCCACCACGGTGTGGTGCTGCAGGTGAGCGAAGTTGAAGCGGCGGAACTCCCGCGCCAAGTCGTTGCGATCCACTGCCAGGGCGCTGACCGAGGCGAACGGCAAATGCTCGTTACGCATCAGCGCGCCGGCGATGGCCGGGTTGCCGCTGGCCTCGATGATGGCCTGGTGGAAGCGCTTGTTGATGTCGTGGTACTCGGCCAGGTCGTCCTCGGTGACATGCCCCTTCGCAAACAGTCGGTCACCCTCGGCCAGGCACTGAATCAGCATCTCGCGCACCTCGGCCGAGATACCCAGCTCGGCCGCCTGGCGGGCAGCCAGCCCCTCCAGCACGCCCCGCACCTCCACGGCGCCGGCCAGGTCCTTGTAAGTCACCTGACGCACGGCATAGCCTCGCGCCCCCTGGCGAGTCAACAACCCTTCCTGCTCCAGCGCCCGGAAGGCCATGCGCACTGGCATGCGCGACACGCCAAGGCGCGGCCTAAAGGCAGCATGATTAAGCAATCCTTCTCTGAGGCACTGCAATTCCTGCGCTACCTGGAGACACTCAAACTCGACCGCCTAAGCGTGGTTTCCCGTCTGGTCTGCGCATCCTATGTGGCCGCCTGCAGGACGCACCGTCAGACCAGGCGATCTAAGGGAATGCCGCTGTCACAGCGCGGGCTACAAGGCCGCTTCACTGCCATCGAAGCGCTACATGACCTGAGCCAGTACACCGACGACCCGATGTCTCAGCATCCCTGGCCCGAGACCTCTGCGATGGCTTTGGCAGGGCTCACTGGCACCTGCAGAAAAGGCGGCATGACGCCACTGATGCCCGACGACGTGTTCTGCGTCCTATTCGAGCAGGCGTACAAGCAAGTTGAATGCGGCAAGCAGCTGCTTGACCTCCGCGATGAGCTAGATGCTCTCGCAGAGCAGCGAAAGGAACTGCCAGACTACACCAACAGTCGGGCTAAGAGTCACCATTTGAGCGCCCTTGGCTGGGACGGCAGTCTGGGAGCATTCAAAAGAGCGCTGCAAAACCTGCGCACGGCCTGTTATATCGTCCTGGCCAGCACCTCCGGCTGTCGCAATCACGAGCTGGCCCACGAGCAGTCGGGCGCGCACCACCGCACTCAGGACGATGAGGGCACCGTCTACCACTGGATGCGCTCACGTTCGGACAAGACTGATACCGGCATGCATGACTGGATGATCCCCGAAGCTGGCGTGCGCGCTCTCCGCATAATGGAGCGTTGGGCCGCCCCCTATCAGGCCATGATCGCCGCAGAAATCGAGCAACGGCACTTGGCCAACCCGTATGATCCGCAGATAGTTGAGCCGGCAGGCACCAGCACGCGCTCTTTCTTGCCGCAGATATAAAAGTGACCACTCGGGCACGCACGCTTGGCAATATTACATGGAATATAAACCTCAAATCATTTGCCAAGGATTGCGGGCTGAGCTGGGACCTCGCCAGCCACCAGTTCCGTCGCAAGTTCGCCAGCTACGCCGCGCACAGCCGCTTCGGTGACTTGCGCCACCTCAAGGAACATTTCGCGCACTGGTCGCTCGACATGACCTTAGGCTACGCCATGGACGACAGCTGGGGGCAGCACTTTGACCTTGAGTTGTACGACGATATTCAGGCGGAGTTGGACGATATCAAGCTCGGCGTCGTCGATGACTGGCTGGGTGACGCCCCCCTGGCCGGCGGCTATGGTCGCGCGCTCAAGCAGTGGCAGCGCGAGCCAAAGAACCTGCTGATCTTCAAGGATCACGCCTCGCTGCTGAAATCCATTGCCGAGAGCACTGCGATTCGCAGCAACGGCCATGCCTGGTGCACGGCGGACCATGACGGATGCGTCGGCAACACCCTTGAGCGCACTCGCTGCGGCAACTGCAACTACGCCGTGATCGGCCCCCGCCACGTGGCCTTTTACCAGCACCTCTACGATGATCTGAAAGGCCTGCTGCACTGTCCAGATATTGGCGAGGGCGGCCGCCAACGCGTTGAGCGCGACTTGCAGCGCTGTCGAGACGTATTGGCGCAGTTGGGCATAGACCCGGAGACGTTGGTCGCATGAAGTCCAAGAATACGACATCCAACTACAAGCCGGCTGAGCATCGCGAAAAGGATCTGAGACTCGCCCTCCACCGCATCCAGAAGGGCCGTGCCCACACCAAGGAAACCAAGGTCAGTATCGCCGCGGTAGCCCGCGAGGCGGGTGTATCGACGGCGCTGATCCACAATCACTACCCTGCCATCGCCGAAGCTATTCGAGAGGCACAGGGGCGCTCCAGTCGCGCCATGCACGACGTGAAGCACCAGGACTTGCTTGACGAGCGCAAGAAGTCCAAAGCCTACCGTGAGGAGATCGCAGAACTGCGGGCCAAGGTCGCCAAACTCGCCTCAATCAATGAGCTGCTATTGGACGAAAACCGTGTGCTTAAGGCTAAGATGGGCGACCGCAAAGTGGTCGATCTGGCTATAAGGAAGCCGGATAGTTAGACCGACTCTACATAAGTTGGCACTCACCGGTTCTGCGCGCAGAAACGCCAAAAAAGTTAGTTTAGGTAAGCTATTGACTTATGGACGATAAAAAACCGCTAACCGTTAGTAAGGTTCCAGAACGCTTGAGCGAACAGACGCCCGAACCCAGCGCCACCCCGTCCGCCAACCCGGCGGCCCAGCGCCAGCGCGCCAGCCAACTGGCCCAGGCCCTGCGCCACGAACTGCAGAAGGCCCTGATCGGCCAGGTCGGGGTGATCGACGACGTGCTCACCGCCCTGCTCGCCGGCGGCCACATCCTGGTCGAGGGCGTGCCGGGGCTGGGCA
>Ga0180219_1000690_pt1 | contig 25083 bp, 19 predicted proteins | sample eDN3rd30CBELigMG_FD_151338 | JGI IMG/M metagenome (GOLD analysis project Ga0180219, IMG submission 151338) | Enriched Miracle-Growth compost microbial communities from Emeryville, California, USA - eDNA 3rd pass 30_C BE-Lig MG (version 2)... ... | reverse complement strand
CGGTTTCACCGCTGCCGTGCAGGCTTTCAAGGAAAAGGCGGCCACCGAGACGGCGCCGATCGCCACACGAAAGGCCGGCGAACAGGTTCTCGCCGCGCTGGCGCCGGCGGTGCCGGAACTGATCACCGGATCGGCCGATCTGACCGGCTCCAACAATACCAAGGTGGCGGCGACGCCGGCGATCTCGCCCGGCAATTATGCCGGCCGCTATGTTCACTGGGGCATTCGGGAACATGGCATGGCAGCTGCCCTCAATGGCATGGCGCTGCATGGCGGTTTCATCCCCTCGGGCGCCACCTTCCTGGTGTTCACCGATTATTGCCGGCCGTCGCTGCGCCTGGCGGCCCTGATGGGGTTGCGCCACATCGAGGTGATGACCCATGACTCGATCGGTCTGGGTGAGGACGGGCCGACCCACCAGCCTGTCGAGCATCTGGCGGCGCTGCGCGCCATTCCCAATCTGAACGTGTTCCGGCCCGCCGACCTGACGGAGACCCTGGAATGCTGGCAGGTGGCGCTTGAATCCGCCCGCACCCCGTCGATTCTGGCGCTGACCCGGCAGAACCTGCGGCAAGTGCGCACATCCTTAACCAAAGATAATCTTTGCGCCCGTGGCGCCTACGAGATTTCCGCGTCCGAGGGGCCGGCACAAGTGTCGATCTTCGCCTCGGGATCCGAGGTCGAAATCGCACTCGACGCGCAAAAACTGCTGGCGGACAAAGGGGTTGCCGCGCGGGTGGTCTCAGTGCCCTGCATGGATATCTTCCTGGAGCAGGACGAGGTGACACGCCGCCAGGTGATCGGCGACGCTCCGGTCAAGGTTGCGGTCGAGGCGGCGATCCGGATGGGATGGGACGCCATCATCGGTTCGGACGGCGGCTTCGTCGGTATGTCAACTTTTGGTGCGAGTGGTCCGTACAAGAAACTTTATGAACATTTTGGTATTACGCCTCAAGCGGTTGCCGCAGCAGCTATGGCCCGCCACAACGGGTGATCGGCAAAGCGGCAAAGCGGGCGCAGATTGGAGAAGGACTTCATGGCTGTCAGGGTTTCGATCAATGGTTTCGGCCGCATCGGTCGTCTGGCCCTGCGCTCGATCATTGAGTCAGGACGCAAGGACATCGAAGTCGTCGCTATCAACGGTACCGCGCCTGTCGAAACGCTGGTCCATCTGCTGAAATTCGATTCGATTCATGGCCGCTTTCCGGGTGAGATCACCCATGGCCCGCAAATGATCGATGCCGGCCACGGGCCGATGCAACTGACGTCGGACCGCGATCCCTCGCGGCTGCCGCACAAGGACATGGGCATCGACATCGTTCTCGAATGCACCGGCAAATTCACCAAGAAGTCGGCGGCCATGGCCCATATCGAGGCGGGCGCCAAGCGCGTGCTGGTGTCCTCGCCCTGCGACGACGCCGACCTCACGGTCGTCTACGGCGTCAATCATGACAAGCTGACCCGTGACGACATCGTCGTCTCGAACGCCTCGTGCACGACCAACTGTCTTGTGCCTGTCGCAAAAGTGCTCAACGATCACATCGGTATCGAGCGCGGGTTCATGACGACGATTCATTCCTATACCGGCGACCAGCCGACGCATGATTCGACCCATAAGGATCTCTATCGCGCCCGCGCCGCAGCGCTGTCGATGATCCCAACCAAGACCGGCGCGGCCAAGGCCGTCGGCCTGGTCCTGCCCGAACTCGCCGGCAAGCTCGATGGCGCATCCATCCGCGTGCCGACCGCCAATGTGTCGGTCGTCGATCTCAAGTTCACGGCCAAGCGCGCCACCACGAAGGACGAGATCAACGACGTGATCCGCCGCGCGGCGGCGCAGGAGCTGAAGGGCGTCCTGTCCTATACGGACGAGCCCAATGTTTCGGTCGATTTCAATCACAACAGCCATTCGTCGATCTTCCACACGATGGAGACCAAGGTCATCGACGGCACGTTCGTGCGCGTGCTGAGCTGGTATGACAACGAATGGGGTTTCTCGTGCCGTCTGGTCGACACCGCCGTCGCCATGGGCAAGCAACTATAATTGTAACTTGATCGAAAGCCGCAGCCGCACGGAACCACAACGTGACCATGATTGACGACACCGCAGAAGGTCTTGCTGAAAGCCCGACGATGGCGAAGTTCCGTACACTCGAAGATATCGATGTCACCGGCAAGCGCGTGCTGCTGCGCGTCGATCTCAACCTGCCGGTCGAAAGCGGCAGGGTCACGGATACGACGCGGCTCGAACGCATCATTCCGACCATGCGCGAAATCATCTCGCGTGGCGGCAAGCTGATCCTGTTGTCGCATTTCGGCCGTCCGAAGAATGGCCCCGACGAAGACAATACGCTGCGGCCGCTCGCCGCCGCGGTGTCGGCGCATCTCGACTGGCCCGTGTCGTTTGCCTTCGATTGCATCGGCGAGGAAACGCAGGAAGCCGTCGCGGCCATGCAGAACGGCGACGTGCTGCTGCTCGAGAACACGCGCTTTCATAAAGGTGAAGAGGCCAACGACCCGGCATTCGTCGCCGAACTGGCGAAGCTCGGCGACGTCTACGTCAACGACGGTTTTTCCGTCGCGCATCGTTCGCACGCCTCGACCGAAGGTCTCGCGCATGTGTTGCCGGCCGCCGCCGGCCGCAGCATGCAGGCGGAGCTCGAAGCGCTGAACCATGCGCTTGATGAGCCCGAGCGGCCGCTGGCGGCGATCGTCGGCGGCGCCAAGGTGTCCAGCAAGCTGGCCCTGCTCGGCAATCTGATGAAGAAGGTCGATACCCTCATCATCGGCGGCGCCATGGCCAATACGTTCTTTGCCGCGCAAGGCAAGAAGGTCGGCAGGTCGCTGGTCGAGCGCAATATGTATGAGACCGCGCTGAAGATTCTGGCTGAGGCGCGCGATGCGCATTGCCAGATCGTGCTGCCGGAAGACGTGGTCGTGGCGCATGACTTCAAGGCGAATGCGCCGTGCCATGTGGTCAGCATCGACAAGGTCGAGGACGGCGACATGATCCTCGACATCGGCCCGGCTTCGGTCGCCGCCATCGACAAGATTCTCGCCAGCACGAAAACCCTGGTTTGGAACGGGCCGTTCGGCGCGTTCGAACTGACCCCGTTCGATGCGGGCACCAATGCCGTCGCGCAGTTTGCCGCCGAGCGCACGGCGGCCAAGCAGCTTCTGACCGTCGCCGGCGGCGGCGATACTGTGGCTGCGCTCAACCAGGCGGGCGTCGGCGAGAAATTCAGCTATATTTCAACGGCGGGTGGCGCATTTCTTGAATGGCTCGAAGGCAAGAGTCTGCCGGGCGTCGAGGCGTTGCGCGTCAACAACGGCAAATAATTCGCGGTATATATCGCGACGGCAAATAGTTCGACGGCAAAACACTTGGACGGCAAAAACACTTGGACGGAGAGACAACATGGCCCGTATCACCCTGAGGCAGCTCCTCGACCATGCGGCCGAGCATGATTACGGTGTGCCGGCGTTCAACATCAACAACATGGAACAGGCGCTGGCGATCATGTCGGCGGCGGATGCGGTCGAGGCGCCGGTGATCATCCAGGCCTCGCGTGGTGCGCGCTCCTACGCCAATGACATCATGCTGCGTCACATGATGGACGCGGTGGTGGAGATGTATCCCTACATCCCGGTCTGCGTGCATCTCGATCACGGCAACGAGCCGGGAACCTGCGTGACGGCGATACAGTCCGGCTTCACGTCGGTGATGATGGACGGTTCGCTGAAGGCTGACGGAAAAACACCTGCCGATTGGGACTATAATGTCGAGGTCACCAACAAGGTTGTCGGCATGGCGCATCTCGGCGGCATTTCCGTCGAAGGCGAACTGGGGGTTCTCGGCTCGCTCGAAACCGGCATGGGCGAGAAGGAGGACGGGCATGGCGCAGAGGGCAAACTCTCGCACGATCAGCTTCTCACCAATCCCGATGAAGCGGTGAAGTTCGTCAAGGAAACCAAGGTCGATGCGCTCGCCATCGCCATGGGCACGTCGCATGGCGCCTACAAGTTTTCACGCAAGCCGGACGGCGACGTGCTGGCGATGAATGTCATCGAGGACATTCACAAGCGGATGCCCGATGTGCATCTGGTCATGCACGGATCGTCGTCGGTGCCGCAGGATCTGCAGGACGTCATCAACGCCTATGGCGGAAAGATGCCGCAGACCTGGGGCGTGCCGGTGGAAGAGATCCAGCGCGGCATCAAGCATGGCGTCCGCAAGATCAACATCGATACCGATAATCGCATGGCGATCACCGGTCAGATCCGCAAGATTCTCAGCGAGCATCCAGGCGAGTTCGATCCGCGCAAATATCTGAAACCCGCGTCCGACGCGATGACCAAGCTTTGCCGCGACCGTTTTGAGCAGTTCAATACGGCAGGAAAGGCCTCTAAAATCAAGCCTTTGCCGCTTTCCGTCATGGCCAAGCGCTACGCGTCCGGCGAGCTCAATCCGAAATTCGCCTGATCCGTAGTTATACTGTCGCAATTTCCGTGACTGGCCCGGACAGCGGCAGTATACATGGATTCGATCGAAGAGTATCGTATCGCTCCATGTTAGGTGCCGATCTGGGTGAAGGGACAGGGCATGCCGAATTCAAACGCGCAGAATATGGTCCAGATGCCGCTTCTTAGCCGTGAAGACTATGAGAAGTTGGCCCGCTTCCGTCACGCTTTGCGTCAGTTCACCGCCTTCAGCGACGCGATGCTTGAACGATCCAATCTGGGACCGCGCCGTTATCAGGCAATGCTTGCCATCAAGGCGCATGGCGAGGACCAGCCGATGAGCGTCGGCGAACTCGCCCGCCTGTTGCTGATCCGACCCAATACCGCCGCTGAATTGGTGAACCGGCTTGAAAACGCCAATCTCATCGAGCGTGTCAAAGACCCGAAAGATCGTCGCCGCGCCTTGCTCGCCCTGACGGAAGACGGCGCTCGCAAGCTTGCAGAAGTGGCGCATGTCCATATCGAAAAGCTTGAGGAAAGCCGCGCGGTTTTCGTCGGCTTTTTCGACGAAGGGTCGGAAGAGATTTCCGCTCAATAAGCTTGGTTCGCACAAGGACTTGAGCCGCGACCACGCCAGCGCCTGGCCGCGCCCGTCTTGCGGGGTTGGCCTTGGGGGGTGGCCTTGCGGGTTTGAGACCGCAGGGGCGTTTCGCTTTTCGCGAGCCCCGGTTTCGCCAGATTTTCCGGAAATAGGAAGATAGCCGGCGCGCGACCTGCTAGTTTGCGGTCGCCACCGATTGCGTCTTGCCGATCCTTGGGTCGGAAGGGTGCGTGTGAGTTATCTAAATGAGCGCATGTCCTTCACGCGAGCCGGTGTCCGCTTCGCCTGAAAATGCGTTAGCCGAGGTTCTATTTCCCCAATGAGCGATCAGACCCAGGGTCTCTCCAATGCCGTTCAGCTCTACCTGATGACGCCTCCCGGCGTCACGGCAGGCGCGCTTCAGCCGCTGCTCGAGGCGGCGCTGGATGTCGGTCCGGTCGCCTGCGTGCTGATCGACAAGGCGACGGGTGAGAGCGATCCGGCGGCCCTGGCGGCAACCGTTCAACTGATCCAGAAATATGACGCGGCGGCGCTGCTGCAGGCGCCGGACGCCGCAAAGCGCACGGGCGCCGATGGCGTTCACCTCAATCATCCGGGTGAAGAAGCGGCGGAAGCGGAGATCGCGGCGGCGGTCAAACAGGCCAAAGGCATCGGCATCGTCGGCGCGGGCGCGCTGCAGACGCGCCATCAGGCCATGGATATGGGCGAGCGCGACGTCGACTATGTGATGTTCGGCGAGCCCGATATAAACAGCGGCATGGACAGCGATCTGCCGTCCGCCGAGGCGGTGCTGGCGCGGGTCGGCTGGTGGGCGGAGATATTCACGATACCCTGTGTCGTCTATGCGCGGACACTCGACGAGATCCCCGCCCTGGTGGCGGCAGGCGCCGATTTCATCGCCCTGCGCGACGCGGTCTGGAGCGATCCGCGAGGCGTCACAGTGGCCATGGCGCAGGCGCTGGAGGCCATCCGCCGGCAACCGCTGGAGGCGGCATGATCACCAGGTCAGGCGTCCTCCGCACCGGCTTTCTGATCGGCCTTGTGGCGGTATCATCCGCGGCCGTCGCGCAGGACAACACACAGGGCAATCCGAAAGCACAGGACAATTCGCCGGAAATCCTGCGGCCGGCCTTCGATCCGTCGCGGCCGGCGATGACCTTGCCCAAGGCCGCGCCGCCGGAGTTCGATGCCGGGCTGAAGGTGCCGCCGGACCTGGCGTTCGGCGCCTATCAGCGCGGGCTTTATGTGACGGCCATGCGCGAGGCGATGAAGCGCATCGAGGCGAATTCCAACGATGCGCCGGCAATGGCGCTGGTCGGCGAACTGTATCGCGATGGCCTGTCGGTGAAGCAAAGCCAGGAAGAGGCCAACAAATGGTACAAGCTGGCGGCTGACCGGGGCGATCCGCAGGCGCAATATTCCCTCGGTCTTTCCTATCTCGAGGGCCGCGGCACGGCGAAGGACCCCAAGCAGGCGCGCGCCTGGTTCGAAAAGGCGGCGGAGAAGAACCAACCGGCGGCGCTCTACAATCTGGCCGTCATGGCGATCGAGGGTGAGATCCAGGATTTCAAAGGCGCCGCCGAGCTGTTTCGTCGCTCGATGGAGGGCGGTTATCCGGACGCGGCCTACGCTTTGTCGATGTTCTACAAGGAAGGCACCGGCGTGCCGAAGGATCCGGTCATGGCGACCAGCCTGCTCAAGCGCGCCGCCGATGAGAAGCTCACCCCCGCGGTCGTCGACTATGCCATCGCCCTGTTCAACGGCATCGGAACCGAGAAGAACGAAGAGCTGGCGGCGAAATATTTCATCCGCGCTGCCTGGCTCAACGCGCCGATCGCGCAGAACCGCCTGGCCCGGCTCTATGTGGTCGGCCGGGGCGTCAAGCCGGACCTGGTGGAGGCGATGAAATGGCACGTGCTGGCGCGCGCCAACGGGGTGCCCGACGAATGGCTGGACGACAAGCTGCGCACTCTGTCGCAGGGCCAGAAGGCGGCGGTAGACGAGGCGATCCAGCGCTTTCTCGGGAAATAATGCGCCAGACTTGACGCCAAGCGCCGGGGCGGGCAGACATTGCAGCGTTTCCGGCAACATCCCTGGCAGGCTTTCCGGTAGTCTTGCCGAGCTGGGATCATCTCAAACAATCCGTCGTCCGGCAGGACGCGTCCGCCGGGGCTTTCGCCCCATGGTTTTCCCGCTTTTATGATCGACCGCCCATGATCCGCTCCGCTCTGATGACCGTCATGACTTCCGCCGCCGTCAAGGCCGGGCGCGGGTTGAAGCGCGATTATGGCGAGGTCGAGAACCTGCAAGTCTCGCTCAAAGGGCCGAGCGATTTCGTTACCGCCGCCGACCGCAAGGCGGAACGGGTGGTGCATGACGAACTTGCCAGGGCGCGGCCCGGCTACAGCTTCCTGATGGAGGAATCGGGCGCCGAGACCGGCACCGACACCACCCATCGCTGGCTGGTCGATCCGCTCGACGGCACCACGAATTTCCTGCATGGCGTGCCGGTTTTCGCGATTTCCATCGCGCTCGAACGCGAAGGCCAGCTTGTCGCCGGCGTCGTCTACAATCCGATCACCGACGATATGTTCGTCGCCGAGAAGGGCCAGGGCGCCTGGCTCAACAACCGGCGGCTGCGGGTCGCGGCGCGCACGGATATTTCCGAAGCGCTGATCGGCACCGGCGTGCCGCATCTCGGCAAGGCCAACCAGCACCCGAAATTCAAGGCCGAGCTGTCGAGCGTGATGGCACGGGTGCACAACATCCGGCGTTTCGGCGCGGCGTCGCTCGACCTGTGCTTCGTGGCGGCCGGCCGGCTCGATGCCTACTGGGAACGCGGCCTGGCGCCCTGGGATGTCGCCGCGGGCATCATCATGGTGCGCGAGGCCGGCGGCTATATCAGTGATGCGGATGGCGGCAGCGACATGCTGGACAAGGGCTCGATCTGCGCCGGCAATGAGACGATGCATCGCCACCTGCTCGGCCTGATCAACAAGAGCTGATCGCGCGCTATGATCCGCTGCGCCGTAATTTCGCCTGCAAACAAAGGCTTGATCGCGGCCAGGTTCTGACGTCAACTTGTCGCCTGATTTGTGCAGGCTTGGCAGGCCAGATTCGCCGGCCAGCGTCCGGCACGGCAGGCGCTACACGGAATGTGTGTCTGGCCGAACCGGTGTCCACGTCGCCTGAAAATGCGCAGGAGGATGATGACATATGGCGAGCGAAAACGAGACGCGGCGGCTGTCGGCACCGGGGATTTACCTCGTGCGCATCATCGTATTCCTGCTTCTCATCGGCTTTGTCGCGCTCATCCTCTATCGCCAGATCCAGACGGCGTTCATGGCCAATCCGGGGCTCAACGGGTTGATCATCGGCGTGCTGTGCATCGGCATCGTGCTGGCCATCCGCCAGGTCTGGCGATTGATCCCCGAAGTGCGCTGGGTCAACGCCTATCAGGCAGGCGACACCGAGAACGCACGCAAGCCGGTTCTGCTGGCGCCGATGGCGGAACTGCTGGGCGAGAAGCGTCAGCACAAAACCATTTCGACGATGACTTTGCGCGCCATCCTGGATTCGATCGGCTCGCGTCTCGATGAATCGCGTGAGATCGCCCGCTATCTCACCGGCCTGCTGGTGTTCCTGGGGCTGCTCGGCACGTTCTGGGGTCTGCTCGAAACGGTGGGCTCCATCTCCAATGTCATCAAGTCGATGCAGGGCGGCAATGACGCGGGGATCATGTTCGACGAATTGAAGAACGGTCTGTCGGCGCCGATCGCCGGCATGTCGATCTCGTTCACCTCGTCGTTGTTCGGTCTCGCCGGATCGCTGGTGCTGGGCTTCCTCGACCTGCAGGCGGGGCAGGCGCAGAACCGGTTCTATAACGAGCTGGAAGATTTTCTGTCGTCGAATGCGACCGATCCCAGCCACGAGGCGGTAGCTGGCCTGCCGCCCGATCTCGCCGCTGCGCTGGCAAAGCTCAGCGCTGGCGATCCGGCCGGCGCGCGCGCCTCCACGGCGGCGATGGCAAATCTCGCCGAGGGCATTCAGGGCCTCGTCAAACATATGCGCGGCGAGCAGCAGATGATCCGCGACTGGGTCGAGGCGCAGGCGGCGCAACAGCGCGAGATCAGCAAACTGCTTGAGCGCATTGCGTCGGAAGCGGAGCAGCGCTGATGGCATATGCACGCTCGCGCCGCAGCCGTGGCGGTTTCGACTATTGGCCCGGGTTCGTCGACGCGCTGTCGACCATGCTGCTGGCCATCATCTTCCTTTTGTCGGTGTTCATGCTGTCGCAATACTTTCTGTCGCGGGAAGTGACCGGCAAGGACAGCGCGCTCGTCAAACTCAACAAGCAGATCGAGGAGCTGACCTCGCTGCTGGCGCTGGAGCGATCCGGCCGCGCCGATGCGCAGTCCAACCTGACAAGCCTGATGGCAACGCTCGATGCGGCGCAGAAAGACAAGCAGCGCCTGCAAGGCCTGATTGACGCCAACAACGCCAATGCGGCCTCGAGCGGCGGCGCGGCAGCCGCCGCCCAGCAGGCGCTCGATGCGGAGAAGCAGATTTCGGCGCGCGCTGCGGCGCAGGTCGATGTGCTGAACCAGCAGATCGCCGCGCTGCGCCGCCAGCTCGCGGCGATCGAGGAAGCGCTCAGCGCGTCGGAACAGCGCGACAAGGATTCGCAGGCGCGCATCGCCGATCTCGGCTCGCGTCTCAACGTGGCGCTGGCGCAGAAGGTGCAGGAACTGGCGCGTTATCGTTCCGACTTCTTCGGGCGCCTGCGCGAGATCCTCGGCAATCGTCCGGGCATCCGCACGGTCGGCGATCGTTTCGTGTTCGAATCGGAAGTGCTGTTCGATACCGGCCGCGCCGAGATCAATGCCCAGGGCCGCGGCGAACTCGACAAGCTCGCCTCGGCGCTGGCCGATCTCGACCGCGAGATTCCGCCGGAGATTCCCTGGGTCATGAGAGTCGACGGCCATACCGACAAGCGGCCGATCACCGGCGGCGCTTATAAATCCAACTGGGAGCTGTCCGCCAGCCGCGCCATCGCGGTGGTGCAGTATCTCGTCAGCAAGGGTGTGTCGCCGCAGCGGCTTGCGGCAGCGGGCTTCGGCGAATTCCAGCCGATCGACACCAGCGACACGGAAGACGCCCTGCGGCGCAACCGGCGCATCGAGCTGAAGCTGACCGACAGATAAGGCGCGGCGAAAAGAGGGAGGCGACCATGCAACGGTTTCTGGCCACCGGTGTGGCAGCGTTTGCGTGCATCATCGGTGTATGCGCACCGGTCCTGGCGCAGCAGCCCAGCGAACATCCCTTCTATGCCGGCAAGACCATCGTGCTCTATGCCGGACAGCCCGCGGGCGGCGGCATCGACAGCGAGATGCGGATGGTGGCGCAGTTCATCAGCCGCTTCATTCCAGGCGAGCCCATCGTGCAGCCGCGCAACATGCCCGGCGCCGGTGGCGTTACCCTGGGTAATACGCTTTACAATTCGATACCCGCCGATGGTCTGACACTGGCTATGCCCGGGCGCGCCGGCTTCGTGCTGGCGCCTGTCGGCGACGACAAGACGGCGCGGTACGACGTGCGAAAGTTTACCTGGATCGGCAGCGCTGCGAGCACGAATTTCATCTTCTGGACGCGCAAGACGTCGGGCCTGAAGAGCATCGCCGATCTGAGGGCGCTGAAGCGCGAGATGGCGGTCGCCGGATCGGGCGCGACCACATCCAATTCCATCATGCCGGAAGTGCTGGCGCGTTATGAGCGCTTCCCGTTCAAGATCGTGCGCGGCTATCCGGGCATGGCGTCGGCGGTCCTGTCGGTCGAGCGCGGCGAGACGGAAGCCGTCTATTGCGACCGCGCCAGCATCCGCCCCGACATGGTGTCGTCGGGACTGGTGACGCCGCTGTTCCAGACCTTCGATCAGGAACCCGGCGTGCCGGTGATCGACAGCTTACTGAACGATCCGCGCGAGCGCGAACTGGTGGGCCTGCTGACGACGCCGATGCGGCTCGGCCTCGCGCTCATCGGCCCGCCTGGCATGCCGGCGGGGCCGACAGCAATCCTGCGCGAGGCCTACGGCCGTATGGTGCGCGATCCCGCCTATCAGGAAGAAGCGCGGCGGCGCGGCTTCGACATCGGCAAGCCGAACTCGGGCGAAGAGCTTGCCGCCTATCTCGGCAAGACAATCTCGGGCCTGTCGCCGGAAGTGATCGCGGAGTACCGGTCGTTCATCGAGCGGAATTAGATTTCGTGATGACGCCCAATTCTTCGTTACATCTTGCTTCGAGACGCCTGCTTCGCAGCCTCTCAGGATGAGGGCTCCTTTGCAGATTGCAGTGAGCCAATAGAAGCCCTCATCCTGAGGAGCGCCTGTAAGGCGCGTCTCGAAGGACGGGGCGATAGGCCGAAGTCGGCCGATTGGACAAGGCTGGTGCCCACGTTTTAAGCTGCCAAGAACAAGACTCGAAGGGAGAAAACGCATGGCGCGCACAGCTGTCATCGGAATGAAATATATCGCGGCATTTGCGATGGCGCTTGCGCCGCTTGTCCTCTCGTCGCCGGGCAGCGCCGCGGAAAAGGTCAAAATCGCCTATATCGGCGGCACCGCTGATGTCGGTTTCTACATCGCCGATGCGCGCGGCTATCTGCGCGATGAGGGCATCGAAGCCGAATTTACCGTTTTCGATTCGAGCACGCGCATGGTGGCGCCGCTTGCCAATGGCGATATCGATGTCGGGTCGGGCGCTGCTTCGGCAGGCCTCTACAATGCGTTCGAACGCGGCATCTCCATGCGGATCGTCGCCGACAAGTCGGGCGACAAGGGCAGCCTGTCCTATCAGGACTTCGTCGTACGCAAATCATTGTGGGACAGCGGCGAGATTCGCGGCTTCAAGGACTGGAAGGGCCGCAAGATCGGCTCGACCGGACAGGGAAATAACGAGTCCGCCGTTATCGATGAGGCTCTGCGTACCGTCGGGCTGACCTCCAAGGATATCGACATCACGCATCTGAGCATGCCGCAGCAGGTTGCCGCCTTTGCCAGCGGCGCCATCGACGCCAGCATTTTAGCCGAACCTTTCCTCAGCGCGGCCATCAAATCGGGCAGCGTCGTCAACGTCATGCCGGTGACGAAAGTGCGCGACCCGAGCGTGACCGGGATCATCATCTACAGCGACCATCTCATCAAACAACGACCCGATGTCGCCAGGAAATTGATGAAAGCCTATGTGCGCGGATTGCGCGACTATACGGATGTGCTGAAGGACAATCGCATTGCCGGCCCCGGCGCCGACGATGTCATCGAGATTATCGCGCGCTATTCGACGGTGAAGGACAAGACGCTGCTGCGCAATGTCATCCCGCATGCGGTCAATCCCGATGGGCACATCCCCGACGAAAGCCTGCGCAAGGATTGGGATTTCTATAAGTCGGAAGGCATCATCAAGGGCAATGTCACCGTCGACATGATCCTCGATCAGTCATGGGTCGATGCGGCGGTGAAAGAGCTGGGGCCGTATAAGCCGAAGCAGTGAGGGGCGTGGTATCGCATTCCCTCATCCGACCCTTGCTGCGCAAGGGCCACCTTCTCCCGTAAACGGGAGAAGGGTAGCGCGCTAGAGTCCCAGCGCCGTCTGCACCTTGCGGGAATAGCCGTAGATGTCCTCGCGCAATTGCACCTTGCCTTCGTCGTCGACGAAAGCGGTGAAATATTCGAGGTGAATGGGGATCTGCTCCGGCATGTTGATCAGCCGTTCGCCGCCGCCGACCAGGCTGCGCACTTTCGCCTCCGACCAGCCATTGTCCTTACCGAGCACGATCTCGGCGAGCTTGAAGGGATTTTCCACCCGTACGCAGCCGTGGCTGTAGGCGCGGCGCGCATTGGCGAAGAGGCCGCGCGACGGCGTGTCGTGCAGATAGACCGCATGTTCGTTGGGGAACATGAACTTGATGCGGCCGAGCGCATTGCGTTCGCCGGGAGGCTGGCGGACGACCATCTGGCCGCGATAGGACGTGACTTCATAGCCGCGGCGCTGGAAGTAGCTCGGGTCCTTGGCGTAGCCAGGCATCATCTCCTTCTTGATGATGGACGCCGGCACGTTCCAATATGGATTGACGATGAGGTGCTTCATGCTGTCGGAGAACACCGGCGTCGGGTTCTGCGGCTTGCCGACGATGACACGCGCCGTGTGAATCACCTCGCCATCGCGGGTCACCTTGACCTGATAGTCGGGGATGTTCACTTCAATGCGGGTATCGCCCATGTCGCGCGGCAGCCAGCGCCAGCGCTCCATGTTGGAGATCAGTTCCGCCTCGAGCCGATGCGGTTCGCCGCCCGACAGTTTGGCGATGGTGCGCGCGGTCAGGGTGTTGCCGCCAGCCACGCCGTTGGCGCGGTTGAAATCGGCGACGGCGCTGGCCACGCGGACATCGTACAGCAGCGGGTCGTTTTCGCCTGCCGCGTCGACGCCGAGGCGGGCGCGGATCAGCGGCACGCGCAGGTCCTTCATGCCGACGCGCAGGTTCGGGCCGGGGCCGATGCGCTGGCTCGCCATCGCGGGGTTCTCGCGGCGCAGTTCCGCCAGCTTGGTGCGCAGCGCGCGGTAGCCGGCGTGGGGCGGATTGAAATCGGCGAGGCGGTCACCTGCCTCGACGCCGGGCGCTGCGATGGCGGCGAGGATGGCCGCCGGTTCCGCGATCTCGGGCTTGGCGGTAATCAGGCCGATGCTGCGCGGATCGACGCGACCGCCGCTGGCCTGGCGGGCATAGTCGATGGCGGATTCGGTCAGCGCGAGCTCGGCCTTGGCTAATGCCTGGTCATCGGCGCCGGTGAGATTGGGCTGGGTGAAGCCTTTGAGGTCGAGCGCATCATCAGAGGCGCGTGCCAGGCGGCCGACGAGGCTGCGGCCGGCATCGGTCAGCCCGTTGGCGGAGACCCAGACGGGGGCATTATCGCGGCCCGCATAGAAAGCGACGATCGCCTCACGCTCCTTGCGCTGCGTCTGCTGCGCCGCTTGCTGGGCTTTGGTTCCCCGCGCCGTCGACTCAGGCTCGATCAACGCCGCGGTCGCGGCGTGGATGAGCTCGCGCAGTGCCGCCTCTTTCTCCGCGGCGGGCGATGCGGTCGTGGATTGGGCGACAGCAGGACTCTGGGCAGGACTCTGAGCCGGCGCCTGGACGGATGGCGGCGTTTCAGCCTGGGCTTTTTCGGCTGGCTGTTCGATGGCGCCAACGGCGTCGGGCGAAGCGGGCGCCGAAGCTGCCTCAGTTGCAGGCGCGCTTTCTGTCGCCGCGGTCGTGCTTTCTGTCGCCGGCGCTTTAGCCTGCACATCATCGCTCAAGCCGGCTTCCGGGGGCATCGGCACAGAGACGGCCATCTCGGCTGCCGGTTGTGTCGCTTGCTGCGCCTCTTGTGCGCGCAAGGGCGCCGCGGTGAAGCTATAGGCCAATATGATCGCGGCGCAGGCTGTTCCGTTCAGCAAATAGACTTTGTCCGCCAGTCGCATCTTCGTCTCACAGTCGTCGAATCTTGTATGCGGAGCAGCCGGCGCGCGCAAACACGCGCGCGACCATGCTTTTCGCAAGAGTAAGTTACGTCTGTAGGCTTGCAAAGATCGCAGCGGGTCGTCCGTGCGCATTCGCACGCGATGTTGCCGAATTCACACGGTTCCGGCAATCACTTCGCATCACTTGGCGGTCACCCGCTTTGGAACGGCTCAAAAATGAAGCGGTCAGGCGACCGCTTCCGTCCCCATCTCTTCATCGGGATCGTTGAGGCCGTGGTCCTTCATCTTGCGATAGAGCGTGGAACGGCCGATGCCGAGGCGGCGGGCCATTTCCGACATCTGGCCGCGATAGTGCACGAGGGCGAAGCGGATGGTCTCCGCCTCCATGTCCTCGAGGCGGCGGACGTTGCCGTTTTCGTCGAGCAGGCGCATCACATTGGGATCGCGCATTTCGATGCGGACGATTTCCTTTTGCGGCGCCGGCGGCAGCGGCTGCGAGACAGGCGCGGGCGGAATGCGCACGTCGAAGCCTTCGACCTGCGCCGCGATCTGCGGAAATTCGGCCACCGTCAGCTCGTCGCCCTCGACCAGGACGACGGCGCGGAAGATGGCGTTCTCGAGCTGGCGGACATTGCCCGGCCAGTCGTAGCGGCTGATCAGGGCGAGGGCTTCGGCCGAGAGGCCGCGCAGTTTGCGGCCTTCCTCGGCGGCGAACCGGGCGGCGAATCTGCGCGCCAGGTCGGGAATGTCGGCGCGGCGGTTGCGCAGCGGCGGAATCGAGATCGGGAAGACGTTGAGGCGGTAATACAGGTCTTCGCGGAAGGCGCCGCGTTTGACCAGTTCGATCAGGTTCTGGTTCGTCGCCGAGATCAGGCGGATGTCGACCTTGACCGAGCGCTTGCCGCCGACCGGGTCGATCTCGCCCTCCTGCAGGGCGCGCAACAGTTTGACCTGGGTTTCGAGCGGCAGTTCGCCGACCTCGTCCAGAAATAGCGTGCCGCCATTGGCTTCGAGGAACTTACCCGCGTGTTTTTCGGTGGCGCCGGTGAAGGCGCCTTTCTCGTGGCCGAACAGAATCGATTCAACGAGGTTTTCCGGCAAGGCGCCGCAGTTGACGGTGACGAACGGCTTGCCGCGCCGGTCGGAGGCGCCCTGGATGGCGCGGGCGACCAGCTCCTTGCCGACGCCCGACTCACCCTCGATCAGCACCGGGATGGTCGATTTGGCGGCGCGTTCGCCGAGGCGAATGATCCGCTCCATCTCGGGCGACTGGGTGGATATGTCCTTCAGGCCGAGGGTGCCGCTGGCCTTGCGGTTCATGCGACGGATTTCGTCTTCCAGCGCATCGGTGCGCAGGGCATTCTTGATGGAGACCTGCAGGCGTTCGGCGCCGACGGGCTTGACGACGAAATCGATGGCGCCGGCGCGCATGGCGGAAATGACCGCTTCGATGGAGCCGTGGGCGGTCTGGACGATGACCGGGGTGCCGATGCGCCGTTCGCGCATCTTGCCGAGCACGCCCATGCCGTCGAGATCGGGCATGACCAGATCGAGGATGAGCATGGAGACCGTCGGCTTATCGGCGGCTTCGAGGCGCGTCAGCGCCGCTTCGCCGCCATCGACGACTTCCACGTCATAGCCGAAGCGCCGCACCATGGCTTCGAGAAGACGGCGCTGGACCGGATCGTCATCCGCAATCAGAATAATCGAGTTCATTTCACCCCTTTGCAGCGGTACCGCCGACCGCTTTGCGCTCACAGATTGTGCGAACAGAGTAAAGAGTGGGTTAAAGTCCGTGCTGGAACGGGACGGTATGGCTGCTATTCTGTGTGGAATGGCGGCGTCAGCGCAAAATGCTGAAAAACTTATCGAAAACGATTCATAAAACAGCTTTTGTGACAGAAAATCATGATCGCCGGGCGGCGAACTCGGGAATGGGAGGGATTAATGCGCTTGATCCGTCATATTGCTGCTTTTCTCGCCATTGCCGCCGGGGCGGCCATGCCTGCCTCTGCCGGAGCACAGACCATTATAGAAGAGTGGTCAGGCGCCAAGTTGCCGCCGCCGCCGGTTCTCAAGCCGGCCAAAGTGGACCCGGCCAAGACGGCCCTTCTGCTATTCGACTTCACGACCCAGACCTGCACGCAGGAGCGGCGGCCGCGTTGCGCGGCGAGCGTGCCGAAGCTGAAGAAGCTGCTCGACGACGCCCGCGCCCGCAACATGTTCGTCGTCTATTCGGTGGCGACGGCGGAGTCCAAACCGTCCGATATCCTGCCAGAAATCGCGCCGCGCGCGGGCGATCCTGTCTTGCCGCCACTCGGACCCGACAAATTCATCGGCAGCGATTTCGAACGCATGCTGAAGAACAAGGGCGTCGATACGATCATCATCACCGGCACGGCGGCGCAGACGACGGTTCTGCACACAGGCGGTGAGGCGGCCTTGCGGGGTTTCAAGGTTGTCGTTCCCGTCGATGGCATGTCGTCGAACGATGTGTTCTCGGAACTCTATACGGCGTGGCATCTTTCAACGGCCGCGCGTATCGCGCCTGTTTTGATTCTCACAAAAGTCGATATGATCACTTACTGACTTCGGACTGTTTACGGTTTCGTTTGCCGGTGCGCCGTTCGGCCAAGCGTGCGTTTGCGGCGGCGTCTTAACGATTGGACGTTCACATGACTGATGCCGAGATTGCTTCCGACATTGTTTCCAAGGCCGCTCGCAAGTCTGCTGCCCGCAAGTCTGCTGCTCGTAGGTCTGCATCTCCAAAGGTTGCGTCTTCCAGGACGGCGTCTTCCAAGACTGCATCTTCAAACAAGACCGCATCTTCAAAGACAGTACCTGCGAAGAAGGCATCCAAACCCGCGCTTCCGTCTTTCGTTCAGTCCGCCAAGGCTTACGAAAGCTGGCTGCGCAAGCAGACCGGCAAGACTTTTGTCGCGGCGGATTTCGCCAAGAAGAACGCCAAGTTGCAGGACAATGCGTTCTCGTTCCTGCGCGGCACCTATTGGCGTTTCGCCGAAACCATCCTCACCGATTGTCCGGACGTGGCCGCCTGCCCGTCGATCCTGGCGGTCGGTGATATCCATCTCGAAAACTTCGGCATGTGGCGCGATGCCGATAGTCGCATGGTCTGGGGCGTCAACGATTTCGACGAAGCCGCCGTCATGCCTTACGCGCTCGATCTGGTGCGGCTGGCATTGAGCGGCACCCTGGCGCGCGCCGGCGAGAAGCCATCGACAAAGGCGATCTGCCAGAGCGTGCTGGCAGGCTACAAGCAGGGCATCGCCAATCCGCAACCGATCAATCTCGAACGCGACAACGATGTGCTGCGTGAAGAGCTTTATCTGTCGCCGATGGAGCGCCGCGCGTTCTGGGCAAAAATGCAGACGCGCTGTTTCGACAAGCCTGTCCCGGCAAAGTCGGTGCCGCCCAATCATCTGAAGGCCTTGAAAGCCGCCATGCCTGATCCGTCGATCGAGCTGCGTTTCGCGCGGCGCACGGCGGGGACCGGCAGTCTCGGGCGCCCGCGCTTCGTCGCCTGGGGCGAGTGGCGCGGCGGCCTGGTGTTGCGCGAATCAAAGCTGCTGTGCGCGTCCGCCTGGATCTATTCAGGCAAGGATACGACCCAGAGCATCCTTGGCGGAAAAATCGCCGGTGGCGCTTTTCGCGCACCTGATCCGAACTACCATGTGGAAGACGGCATCGTGGTGCGCCGGCTCGGCCCCAACAGCCGCAAGATCGAAGCCAAGACCGATCCGGTGGAACTGCTGGATCTCGATCTGTTGGTCTTGATGGGGCGCGAACTCGCCGCCTGCCATGCGGGCGACCGCGGCCGGTTCGAGAAGGTGCGCGCCGATGTCACCAAGCGCGATGCCAAATGGCTGCGCGCGCAGGTGGAGGCGGCGGGCAAACGCCTGCGCGCTGATTACAAGGCCTGGCGAAAGGCGGCGTGAACCCTTCTCCCGTTAAAGAAACGGGAGAAGGGTTCAGGGTCAGTCCGGCTGCGGCTTGTAGGGGCCGACGTCCTTCAGCGCCTGTTCGACGAAGGACATGTCGAGCACGCTGTCGACGGTGACGGACTTGTCGGTGACCTGATCGGACTGTTTGAAGAAATCGAGCGTGCGCTGCAGGCTGGCGCGATTGACCTGGCCATCGGGATCGATAGCCTGCGGCCAGGTCGCCCTGATCTGCGCATCGTTCACTTTGAGATTGCGCGCCAAGATGGCGACAATCTCATTGCCCTTCGCGCCCGCGCTGAAGCGGCCTTCCCTGATGGCATCGTTGTAGGCGCGCAAGGCACGGATATAGGCTTTCATGAAACGCAGGCCCGTGTCGTGGCGTTCGCGGGCAAACTTGTCGGCATAGAAAACCATGCCGATCTGATCGGACGGCACGAAATCCTCGCTTGATGAGAACCGCACGGCGGTGCCTTGCGACAGCACCTGCGTGGTGAACGGCTCGACCATGATCGAGGCGTCGATGGCGCCGTTGGCGAAGGCCGGCACCTGCTGCGGGAATTGCAGGATGGTGAGGTCGATATCGGCGAATTTGAGCCCGCCCAGTTTCGCCGCCTCGTTCAGCGCCGCAGCCGGGCTGCCGGCATTCGACAGCAGCGCCACCTTGAGGCCTTTCAGATCAGCCCATGACTTGAAGCGGCCACTGTCGATGACGGCTTTGCGCACCACGAAAGATTGAAACAGATAGCCCTGACGCATGCGCGAACGGTCCGCCACCACCTTGATGCCGATGCCGCGCGCGCCGGCATTGTAAAGGCCTGCGATGGCGGTGCCGGCGCCGATATCGAGATCGCCGGTGCCGAGCGGCGCCATCATGCGGCCGGCATTGTCGAAAGGAACGAAGGTGACATCGAGCTGCTCGGCGGTGAAAAAACCTTTGTCGGCAGCGATGAAAAACGCCGCGTCGCTGCTGTTGCCGACGGTGCCGACGCTGACCTTGTCGGCGGCGAACGCGACCATGCCTGGCCAGACCAGCAAAAGGCCGATTGCGAATTTGCGCAACATGCAGGCGCTCTCCCTTTATTTGAGGGAAGCTAAGCAGAGTTAGGCGGGAATGTCATGATGCTTTGTTTCCTTCTCCCGCTCCGCGGGAGAAGGTGGCCCTTGCGAAGCAAGGGTCGGATGAGGGTGACCTGCGAAAGAATTCTTGTGGCCTCGCTATCGATAAAATACCTGCAGCTAAAGCCTTTCCTGCCACTGTCACGCGCACATCCCTCATCCGACCCTCGCGATGCGAGGGCCACCTTCTCCCGTAAACGGGAGAAGGATTCACAGGCCTGCCGCTGCCAAAGCCGCGGCCTGCCGCTGCGCCAGCGCCTCGACATCGAACTCATCACCGAGAGCCTCGTTGAACATGGCACAGAAATTCAGTCTTGCATCGAGATGCAGGAAGGCGCCGCCCAGGCCGATGGCGGCGCGGTCCATGAAGACGAATTCGCGCGGCACTTTCACCGGGCCGTATTTCTTCAGGCCTTCGTGCACGAGGCGCGCCTGCTCGCGGCCGTAGTCACCGGGCGAGACGCCGCCCTCGGCGATGGGGCGTACCCTGTCATCGAGCAACGGGCCATAGATGAAGCGCGACCAGATGTTGAGCGTATCGGTGAGCTGGCGGCTCAGGCCGTGAAAGCCCCAGGTGGCATAGGCCTGATCGATGACCGCCGTGTCGCCATCGCGCAGGCCGTGGTAGAGATCGACGACGCCCTTGACGAAGCTCGGCGGGAAGATGCGGATGCAGCCGTAATCGAGCAGGTTGATGCCGCCAAGTTCTCCGCCGGCATCGCGGAAGACGGTGTAGTTGCCCAGATGCGGATCGCCATGGATGATGCCGAGCCGCACGAAAGGATGCCACCAGGCGCGGAACATGGCGGCGGCGATAGTGTTGCGCGCGTCCTGCGAGGCTTTGGTAAAGTCGAGCAAGGGCTCGCCGTCGAGCCAGTCGAGCGTCAGCAGGCGGCGGGTGGAAAGCTCCGGATGGACGCCCGGCACGCGCACATTTGTCTGCGATGTCTCATCGCCGAGGATCGAGCGATATAAAGAGACGTGCCTGGCCTCACGCGCATAATCGAGTTCCTCGCGCACGCGCGCGCCGATTTCCTTCACGGCCTCGCGGGTGTCGAGCGCGGTGTTGAACTGGCGGCGCAGGGCGAACAGCAGATCGAGCTGTTTGAGGTCGGCTTCGACGACGGAGGCCATGTCGGGATATTGCAGCTTGCAGGCAAGACGGCGGCCATCGAGCGCCGTGGCGCGATGCACCTGGCCGAGCGAGGCGGCGTGAGCGGGCTGCAGGTCGAATGTGGCGAAACGCTTGCGCCAGTCCGGCCCCAATTCGGAAATCATCCGGCGGGCGACGAAGCCCGCGCCCATGGGCGGTGCGTTGGCCTGCAGCTGGCGCAGTTTGTCGGCCCATTCCGGCGGCAGCGCGTCGGGCACGGTGGCGAGAAACTGCGCCACTTTCATCATCGGGCCTTTTAGCGAGCCGAGCGCCGCGGTGAAGGCGGCGGCATTGGCAGTATCCATCGCGCTGCCGCCGGTGAGACGGGCGCCGGCCATGCGCGCCGCCATGCCGCCGACGCTGGCGCCAACGCGGGCATAACGGGCGGCGCGGGCGGAAAGACGGTTCTGTTCGTCGTCGGTCATGAGGTTCCGTCGGTGGCTGCGGCGGGAAGATAAGGTCTACGGCAATGGAATTCCATGGCGGCGGTCATAGGGTCGCAGTCGCCAGATCAGCCAGTTCGGCCGCGAGCCTGTCGCGGCTTTCGCTCATGCCCTTGTAGGCAAGCTGCGCTTCGGTCATCGCCAGCAGTTGCTCGCGCAGCGATTGCGCCAGCCTGGCGCCGTCAGGATGGGCGCGAAACGCCGCCAGCGGGTCGATCAGCACGCGGATGGTGAAGAGGATATCGCCGGAGCCGGGCATTTTCAGCAGGGTCTGGCGTTCGACCCTGATGAAGCTGGCGTCGGACGTCGTCGTGCTCGGCAGGGGATGATGCAGCGTGTCGTTATTGTAGATCGACCAGTTGAAGCGCTCGACCGGCGCGCCCGTGCGCAGGTTGTCGAAAATACGCGTGACCCTTCGTTCCATATCGCCGGCGAAGCCTGGCACCGGCGCGTGGATCTCCGCCATGCTGCGATCGAATTTCTCGCGCAGCACCCAGGTCGAGGGAAAGCAGATTGCGGCGGCGACAAGCCGCCAGTTGTCGCCGTCCTTCCGCATGATGGCGAGATCATCCTGGACGAGGCCGGCGGCCTGCAGCAGCGGCGGTGTTTCGTCATCGAATGTGACGGTCCGCCGCACGATGTGAAGGCGCGGGCCGTCGCGCCGGTAGATTTGCGGGTACTGCCTGGTGAGATAATCGGCCAGCGCATCGCGGATTTCGCGCTGGCTGTCGGCCGTGTCCGCGCGTGCGGCGAAGACATCGCCATAGCTGTCGGCGAACAGGGTCTGCTTCTCGCTGAGATAGGCGTCGAGCTGGTCATCCGGCTCGACCCAGCGGGCGGGCTCGAGCGGGCGGACGCCGATGGTGAAGGGCTTCGAACTGCCGTCATAGGGCCGGTGAGCGAGCATGTGGCAGAGTAGCGGGCATGGTGGTGTCCGTCGAGCGTTGTGCCGCGGCGAAGGTGTCATCCCGACGGCTGCGCAGCAGGCGAGCGGGGATCCAGACCTGATGATTCAGAGCTTCGTCACTCGCAAAAGTCTGGTTTCCCGCTCGCCTGCCTTCGCCGAAGCGGCTCCGCGCAGGCAGGCGCTTCGCGCGTCGGGAATGACATTGAAGCTGTGCTGTTCCGCCGGTCTTTATAAAATCCTTATGCCGGCTGCCGATGTTCCCAATCGAACCCTGATGCGGATGAGACCAAGTATGACCCCTGAAATGACAGGAGCCCGTCATGCTTGATTTCATTTTTGCCGGCCTCGGCTTCGCCCTGATCGCAGCCATGTGCGTCTACACGCTGCTCATCGAAAAAGCCTGAGGAGACTTCCATGTTCGATGCCTTGATTGGTCTCGCCGTCGCCCTGGGCCTCGGCGTCTACCTTGTCATTACCCTGCTGAAGCCGGAGCGCTTCTGAACGCTGCCGTACCTTTCGGAGAATTTCCATGACTATGATCGGCTGGCTCCAGATCGGCCTTTTGTTTGCCTGCGTGGTCGCGGCGGCAAAGCCGCTGGGTGTCTATATGGCGCGCGTGTTCAGCGGCGAGAAGACGTTTCTTCAACCTGTGCTGCGGCCGGTTGAAACCGCGTTCTACAAGCTCTCCGGCGTCGATGCCGGCAAGGAGCAGACATGGTTCGCCTATACGATGGCGATGCTCATTTTCAGCCTGTTCGGCTTTCTCAGCCTCTATGCGATCCTGCGCCTGCAGGCCGTGCTACCGTGGAATCCGCAAGGTTTCGACAACGTGCCCCCGGACCTCGCCTTCAATACGGCGATCAGCTTCCTGACCAACACCAACTGGCAGGCTTACGGCGGCGAGACGACCATGACTCATTTCTCGCAGATGGCCGGCCTTGCGGTGCATAACTTCCTGTCGGGCGCCACGGGTATCGCGCTGGCAATGGCGGTGACGCGTGCCTTCGCGCGTTCGAGCGCCGCGACGCTCGGCAATTTCTGGGTCGATATGACCCGCGCCACGCTCTACGTGCTGCTGCCGCTGGCGATCGTCGTGGCTTTGGCTTTCGTCGCGACAGGCATGCCGCAGACCCTGCTCGGCAGTGTCGACGTGACGACGCTCGAAGGCGCCAAGCAGACCATCTCCATGGGGCCGATCGCCAGCCAGGAGGCCATCAAGCAGCTTGGTACGAACGGCGGCGGTTTCCTCAACGTCAATTCCGCGCATCCGTTTGAAAACCCGACCGCGCTGTCGAACTTTCTGTCGATCTGGTCGATGCTTGTCGTCTCCGCCGCGCTGCCGCTCACCTTCGGCCGCATGGTCGGCCGCGATCGCCAGGGCTGGGCACTGCTCGCCGGCATGGGCATCCTGCTGATCGCCGGCGTCGCCATCGTCTATGGCTCGGAGGCCGGCGGCAATCCGCTGTTGAGCGCGCTTGGCGTCGATCCCACAGGCGGCAATATGGAAGGCAAGGAAGTGCGCTTCGGCATGGCGATGTCGTCGCTGTTCGTCGCCATCACCACGGGCCTGTCGTGCGGCGCGGTCAATGCCATGCACGATTCGCTGATGCCGCTTGGCGGCATGGTGCCGATGTTCCTCATCCAGCTTGGCGAAGTGCTGCCGGGCGGCGTCGGCTCCGGCCTCTACGGCATGATCGTCTTCGCCATCCTCGCAGTGTTCGTCGCCGGCCTCATGGTCGGCCGCACGCCGGAGTTCCTCGGCAAGAAGATCGAGGTGCGGGAGATGAAGCTCGCCATGCTGGCGGTGCTGATCCTGCCGCTCGTCATCCTCGGCTTCTCCGCTGTCGCCGCGGTGCTGCCGTCGGCGCTGGCGAGCCTGGCGAACAACGGACCGCACGGCCTGTCGGAGATTCTTTATGCCTATTCGTCGGCGACGGGCAATAACGGCTCCGCCTTCGCCGGCCTGAGCGCCAATACGCTCTGGTACAACACGACGCTTGGCATCTCCATGGCTTTGGGACGCTTCGCCTATGTGGTGCCGGTGATGGCGATTGCCGGTTCATTGGCGGCGAAGAAGAAGACGGCTGAATCGGTCGGCACGTTCCCGACCACGACGCCGCTCTTCGTCGGCCTGCTCGTCGGCATCATCCTCATTGTCGGCGGCCTGCAGTTCTTCCCCGCTCTCGCACTGGGCCCGATCGTCGAGCATTTCACCCTGCTCGCGGGCAAGACTTTCTAATCAAGCTTTGATGGAGTGACGCCATGTCGTCCGATGTCGCCAAGAAATCCCTGTTCGATATGCCCCTTGTTGCCAGCGCGGCAGGTGATGCCTTTCGCAAACTCGATCCGCGTGCGCTGATGCGCAATCCGGTTATCTTCGTCACCGAAGTCGTGGCAGCGCTGGTCACGGTGCTGTTCGTGCGGGATCTTATCAACGGCGGCGAGGCCTGGTTCTCCGGGCAGATCGCCGCCTGGCTGTGGTTCACCGTGCTGTTTGCAACCTTCGCCGAAGCTGTCGCCGAGGGCCGCGGCAAGGCGCAGGCGGCGTCGCTGCGCAAGACACGCACCGACACGGTCGCTAAGCGCTATAACGACAGCCAGAACACCGATGGTGCCTGGACGAGCGTCAACGCCGCCGGCCTGAAAGTTGGCGATGTGGTGCTCGTCGAGGCAGGGGATCTTATTCCCTCCGATGGCGAGATCATCCAGGGCGTCGCCTCGGTCAATGAATCGGCCATCACCGGCGAATCGGCCCCCGTCATCCGCGAGGCCGGCGGCGACCGCTCGGCCGTGACCGGCGGCACCACCGTTCTGTCGGACTGGATCAAGGTGCGCATCACCGCTGCCGCCGGCTCGACCTTCATCGACCGCATGATCGCACTGGTCGAGGGCGCCGAGCGGCAGAAAACGCCGAACGAGCTGGCG
>Ga0180219_1000689_pt1 | contig 25089 bp, 23 predicted proteins | sample eDN3rd30CBELigMG_FD_151338 | JGI IMG/M metagenome (GOLD analysis project Ga0180219, IMG submission 151338) | Enriched Miracle-Growth compost microbial communities from Emeryville, California, USA - eDNA 3rd pass 30_C BE-Lig MG (version 2)... ... | reverse complement strand
ACCCGACCCCTTGACCAACAGCGGTCAAACAATCGGATTTGGTACGCCCCGTGAAGCTCGATGAACCCGAGTTCCGGCTGCCGGTGTTTCGCGGCGCGCCGTCGGTGTGCCGCGTATATGCCGTTACTTGCCGTTACTGTCAACACAGGATTTCAAAAAAACTTTCTTCTTTTCTTGATATTTCACTTCAACTCATTGGAAACGCGTATATTTTTTGCATCTTAATCCATTCACAGCCCGTTGACCAAGGATTAGCCCTGTTTCGGCACGCCCCAATTGCGCCATGAAGGAAAGGCTTCGTGCAAAACTGACCATTGGCCGCGAAAACGGCCGTAAATTGCCTGGTCAGCCGGATGGGGCTCGCCCAAAGCCGGCTCTCAGGCCAGCTCTTAGGATTGACGCTTCCGGCGTCAGAAGCCATGATTCCGGCGTCGTTCTCGAATCGAGTGCGCGAGCACACGGCCTCGTCACGAGCCAAATGCCTATGATAGCCACGGATTGACGAGTGCACGGTTCGATACAATCAGGATCAGAGACCCGATGGAGCGCCAACGACCGGCGGCTCGACCGAGGCGTTGCCCTTGTGGATCTCGGCCTGGAACCGCCAATTGAAGCCGACGGCCGCCGCCATTCCGACGAAGATCATCGCCGTGTCTCGTTACGCTGGCTGTCGGGAACCGCACTGACAGGCCTGGCCGGCGCCCTGCTGATCGGCTCGGCGGTTTACGCCGCGCTCGATCAACGCTCGAATTTCGCCGAGGAACCGCAGTTCGCCATTGCCGAACCGCGCTCGTCGGACCGCAGTGTCGACAGCGCCCATCGCGGCGACCGTCTGGTGCGGCCCGTCGACATCGTTGCCGCACGTCAGACGTTCCGTACCCCCACGACGATCAGGGTCGGCGATCGTGAGATCGTCAAAACCCGCACCTTCACGAAAGTGGCCACGACGCTCGCCTTGACCAGCTCCGGCTTCGCTGATGATGTGCCCACATTCAATCCGCTGCGTCTGCTCGCAGGCTCGCCCTCGCAGGCCGATACCGCACCCGTCGAAATCGATCAGAACCGCGACGATGCCGACGTATCGTTCACGAGCGAGGATATCGGCCCCAAGGTCGATGAGAACTTTGTGCTTTCGAACGCCGAAGTGCAGGCCCAGATTGCCGAGCACGTGAAGAACGCCCAGCGCGCCGGCGCCCAGCCGCCTCTGCCGCTGCCATCGCAGATGCTGCTGATGCGCACCAGCCGCGCGAATTTCGATCCCGGCGTTTTGTCTTACGCCAACCCCTCAGAATCTCCCTTGATATCGCCCTTCTCCTCCATCGCCGTGAAAATGGTGGCGGAGAACGTCTCAGTTATTCCTAAGAACGAGCCGTCGCGCGATGCCGACGAGCGGCTTGTGACCGTAAAGCGCGGCGACACGCTCGACGACATCCTGCGCGATACGCCGACGACGAAAGACCAGGTTCGCAAGATCGCCGCCGCGCTCGGCTCGCGTCGCGGACAGGCGGTGGTGAACGAAGGCCAGCGAGTCCGCATCCTGCTGTGCGATGCCGATGGCAGCGGTCAGGCCAACAAGGTCTGCCGCATCTCCGTCTACACGGACGAATCTCTCGAGAGCACCGCCGCGATCGCCGACAACGGCGAATTCATTCCCGTGGCGCAAGCCGTTCTGGCGCCGCAGCGCAAGCCCGTGAAGAAAGCCTCCGACGACGATGACGACGATGAGGATTCCGGCGGCATCCGTCTCTACAACAGCTTCTTCGAGACCGCGCTCAAGCAGGAAATTCCGCGCAGCGTGATCGACGATCTCGTGCGCATTTTCGCCAACGATGTCGACTTCCAGCGCTCCACCACCGGCGGCGACAGCTTCGAAGTGTTCTACGAGGAAAGCGAAGAGACCGAGGGCCGCTACGACCTTCTGTACGCCTCCATCACCGCGCGCAACGAAACCTACAAATACTATCGCTATGTTTCGCCCGACGATAATTCGATCGACTATTTTGACGGCAACGGCCGCTCGACGCGGCGCTTCCTGATCCGCAAACCCATTGCGGTGGGCGAACAGCGCTCCGGTTTCGGCATGCGCCGCCATCCCATCATGGGCTATACGCGCATGCACACGGGCGTCGATTGGGCGGCACCTGTCGGCACGCCCATCGTCGCCGCCGGCAACGGCACCGTCATCAAAGCCGCGCGCGAATCCGGCTATGGCAATCGCGTCGAAGTCCAGCACGCCAACGGCTATATCACCACCTACAACCACATGACCGGCTTTGCCAAAGGCATCACCGAAGGCGTCCGCGTCCGTCAGGGCCAGGTCGTCGGCTTTGTCGGCGCCACTGGCCTGGCGACAGGTCCGCATCTGCACTACGAAGTCATTGTCAACGGCAGCTTCGTCGATCCGCTGCGCATTCGCCTCGCGCGCACCAAGGAGCTGAACGGCCGCCAGGTTGCCGATTTCAAGCGCGAACGCGAGCGCATCGATTCGCTGATGGCGAAAGCGCCCAACGCGACGCGCGTGGCGCAGCGGGTGAACTGAGAGCTGGCTAACCCGAGTTCTTAGCCTAAGCCGACCCGCTGTCTGATCTCGGCCGCCGTCACGCCCTCCGCGCGCAATTGGCGCAGAGATTTCGCCTTCAAGCTCTTCGACAACTTGTGACCGTCATCGTCCGTGAGCAGGTGATGGTGGTGATAGTTCGGCGCCGGCAGATCCAGCCATTCCTGCAGCAGCCGGTGCAGGCTCGTGGCGTTGAACAGATCCAGGCCGCGCACGATATCGGTCACGCCCTGCGCCGCATCGTCCACCACCACCGCCAGATGATAGCTCGTCGGCACGTCCTTGCGTCCGATCACCGCATCGCCCCAGAGCGACGGTTCGGCGTTGATCGTGCGCAACTCCCGGCCTTCCGAATATTCGTTCCAGCCGAACTGGCCCTCGGCATTGGCAAGCGCTCGCGTCATGTCGAGCCGGCGCGCTGCATAGCGTCCTGACGAAAGCTTGGTGCGGCGTTCAGCTTCGCTCAAATGCTTGCATGTGCCGGGATAAAGCGGTTGGCCGTCCGGATCGAGCTGCCAATTGCCGAGTTCCGCGACCTTCGCAGCGATATCGCCCCGACTGCAGAAGCATGGAAACACAAGCCCGCGAGAATCCAGCCTGTCGAGCGCCAGTTCATAGTCGGCGAACCGTTGTGATTGCCGCATCACCGGCTCTTCCCATTCGATGCCGAGCCAGGCAAGGTCCTCGAAGATGGCTGCTTCATACTCCGGCTTCGATCGCTGCGGATCGATATCCTCGATCCGCAGTAAAAACCTGCCGCCCAGTTCCTTCGCCATCTTGTAGTTCAGAAGCGCCGAATAGGCGTGACCGAGATGGAGATAGCCGTTTGGAGACGGCGCGAATCTCAGAACCGGTTGTGACGTTTGCCGAGTATCTTGCCGGGTGGGTTGCCGAGTATCTTGCGTTGTCATCTCGATCTGCGGATCATCTCAAGTTGTACGAGGGCATCTATTCACCTCGGGAATTCAGCCGACACTATACGAAGGGTATCATGGCGCAAAAGCCCGCCGACAAACCGAAGCCGACAATGCGGGCAAAGCCGGCAGCGCCCAACGACAAAACGCGCCCCACGAAAAGAAGGTTGCCTCCCCTGCCGGCAGAACCGCCGCTGATGATCGTATCCGAGGAAACCCTGGCCCAGGCGATCGAGCGGCTGCGCACGATCGACGCCGCCGCTGTCGATCATATGACGGCAAGCTGCGGCACCCCGCCCCTGCGCAAGCGCGCACCCGGTTTCGAGGGCCTGGCCTGGATTATCATCGCCCAGCAGGTCTCGACCGCCAGCGCCCTGGCGATCTTCGCCCGGTTTTGCGCCCGATTCGGCCGCTTCGACGCGGCCGAGATCGTCGCCGCCACCGATGACGATCTGAAAGCCTGCGGCCTGTCGACCCCCAAGGTCCGCGCCATGCGGGCCCTCGGCGAAGCCATCGTCGGCCGCCATATCGACCTCGACAGCCTGGCCCACCTGCCGGCGGACGAGGCGCATGCGCGTCTTGTCGCCATCAAGGGCATCGGCCCCTGGTCGGCGGATGTCTATCTGCTGTTCTGCCTTGGCCATCCCGATGTCTGGCCTGCGGGCGATCTCGCCCTGCAGGAGGCAGCGCGCGTCGCCCTGGGGCTGAAAAAGCGCCCTGACCACAAGACCCTTGTGCGCATCGGTGAACGCTGGCGGCCGTGGCGGGCCGCCGCCGCGCGCCTGCTGTGGGCCTATTACGCCAGCCTGAAGCAGGCGCCTCGACCGCCTGACGCAAAACCCCGGACACGAAAGTCGGCGGCTGTGGCAACCAAAAGCTGAAACTTTGGGTCGAGCTTGCGAAGCGAGGACGACCTGCCTAAGACACAGGTCAATCCAAGAACGCATTTCTTCGCGAAAATATTTCGCAACGGAGCTGATATATGGCGCAATCGACGATTGACGGACCGCGGCTGGACGCGCCGTCGGGCAAGGCAAAGCAGCTCATCGTGATTCTTCACGGCTATGGCGCTGACGGGAGAGATCTCATCACCATCGGCAAGGAATGGCAAAGGGTGCTGCCGGACGCCGCCTGCGTCGCGCCCAATGCCCACCAGCCCTGCGACCAGATGCCGATGGGCCGGCAGTGGTTCAGCCTGTCCGACCGCAATCCCCATGAGCGCTGGAGCGGCGCCTGCAACGCCTCGCCGGTCATCGACGATTTTCTCGACGCGGAACTGGCGAAGCTCGGATTGACCGATAAGGACCTGGCGCTCGTCGGTTTCAGCCAGGGCGCCATGATGGCGCTGCACACCGGCCTGCGTCGCAAACAGGCGCCCGCCGCCATTCTCAGTTTTTCCGGCCTGCTCGTCGGCCCCGAACATCTGGCCGAGACCGTCACCCATACCGCTGCGACGGCGCCACCGATCTTCATGCTCCACGGCAGCGCCGATGGCGTCGTGCCGGTGCAATCCATGTTCATGTCCGCCAATGCACTGGCTGAAGCGGGCATTCCCAGCCAATGGCATCTTAGCGTCGGCCTCGAACATAATATCGATGCGCAGGAAATCACCTACGGCGCGCTCTATCTGAGCAATTGCTTCGGCCTGCCCTATCCGGCGCAATTGCGCCGCGGCTAAAACATCGTTCGAAAAAGTGGCTGCCGGTTTTTCGAGAAAACGATGCGATATTAAAAAAGCCTAATCGCGCTTGTCGTCATCGGGCAGCCGATGCGCGGAGGCCAGCGCCGGCTGCAGTTGCGGCATCTTCCGGCGCAGAACCCGGCGCGTCGTCACCGGGCTGTAAAGCTGCTTGGTCGCCTCGACGAGATGCACGCCGGCGCCCGGCAGCCCGAGCTTGCTGCCGATCGCTTCGAACGCGGGTGCGGAGCGCAGCAGATAGCGCCGCGCAAACGGCGGCACATAAAGCGCTTCAGCCCAGTTGAGCGGCGAGAACTGCGCCTCCCGCATCAATTCGCGCAACTGGCTGCGCGAATACGGGCGTCCATATCCAAACGGCGTCGTATCGACACGCGCCCACATGCCCCTGCGATTCGGCACCACCGCGATCATCCGCCCGCCCGGCGTCAGCACACGCCAGGCTTCATTGAGCAGATCGTAAGGCTGGTCGCTGGTTTCCAGCGCATGGACCAGCAGCACACGATCCATGCTGGCGTCGGGCAAGGGCATCATGGTGACATCGACGAGCGCCGTCGACGAAAGCCCCTTGCCCGGCCAATGCACGACGCCCTGTTCCGCCGGCATGAAGGCCAGCACGCGCACGGCCTCGCTCAGGAAGGGATCGAGGTAGGGTGTCGCATAGCCGACGCCGAGCACCGAATAGCCGGTGCAGCTTTCCCAGCGCGAGCGCACGAATTGTCCGATGAACCGCCGGGCGACGCCACCGAGAGCGGAACCGTAAAAACCACGCAGATCAGTCACGTCGAGCGCCATGAGCGCAATTTGCCACCGCCCGGCCCGACATATCAATGCGTAAATTCGGGGCTTGGATAACAACGTCCTGCAATGGTTTGACCCACTCTCTCCGATTGTCTAGCGTCCGGCAAAACAGAGGTGCTCACATGTCCGCTCAAATTCACCAATTCATGTGCCTGGAAGACAATTTCGGCGTGTTGATTCACGATCCCGCCAGCGGCGCGACCGCCTCGCTCGACGCGCCGGAAGCAGGCCCGATTCTGGCCGCCCTTGCCGAGACTGGCTGGACGCTGACCGACATTCTGGTCACCCATCATCATAACGATCACATCGGCGGCATTCCCGGCCTGCGCGAGAAATTTCCCAAGGCGCGCATCGTCGGCCCGGCGCCCGATCGCGAACGCGTGCCCGGTGCCAATGTCTATGTCGGCGAAGGCGACAAGGTGAAAGTTGGCACTTTGGAAGCAAGCGTCATTGAAACACCGGGCCATACGCGCGGCCATATCGTCTATTATTTCGACGCCGACCATCTGCTGTTTGCCGGCGACACCCTGTTCGCGCTTGGCTGCGGCCGTGCGTTCGAAGCGCCGGGCGCGGTGCTTTATCAATCCGTCATGAAGCTCGCGGCCCTGCCCGGCGACACGAAGCTCTATTGCGGTCACGAGTACACGCTCTCCAACGGCAAGTTTGCACTTGCCGTCGACCCGCAGAACCAACGCCTGCAGGATCGCATGAAGGAAGTGGCCGCCCTGCGCGAGAAGAAGGCCGCCACCCTGCCCTCGCTGCTGTCGTTGGAAATGGAGACCAATCCGTTTCTGCGCGCCGATGACCCGGGCATCCAGAAGAACCTCGGCATGAGCGGCGCCGATCCGGCCGCCGTCTTCACCGAATTGCGCGAACGCAAGAACAAGTTCTGAGCGCAGATGACCGCGCAGGCTGACGTGCAAGCTAACGTGCAAGTCACGATGACCGCCCAGGATGTGATCGCGCTGCTTGACTTGCAGCCGCATCCCGAGGGCGGCCATTTCCGCGAAACCTTTCGCGACTTGAAGGCCGATGCTGGCGGCCGCGCCTGCTCGACCTTGATCTATTTCCTGCTGGCTGAGGGCGAGCGCTCGGCCTGGCACCGCGTCGACGCGACCGAGATCTGGCATTACTACGCCGGCGCACCGCTGCAACTGGAGATTTCGACCGACGGCGCCACCGTCGAGACCCTTTTGCTCGGGCCGGACCTGCTGGCCGGCCAGCGGCCCCAGGGCGTCGTGCCGGCGCATGGCTGGCAGGCGGCGGCGAGCCTGGGCGCCTGGACGCTCGTCGGCTGCACCGTAGCGCCGGGTTTCGAATTCTCGGCATTCGAGTTGGCGCCGCCGCAATGGCGTCCGTCGGAATCCAAATAAGCGCCTCAATTCCTTATACGACTCCTTAACAGCCCGCTGGCATAGTCGGCGCGGAAGGCCCGTCGCTTCGGAATGATCCTGCTCTGTCGCGTCGCCAATGCCCGGCCGGCCCTCCGGCATGCGGCCAGACATTGCGGTGATGATGTGAACGAACGCCCGGCTTCTATTGCGCAGGAAGGCCCCCTGACACCAAATGATCCGCTATCGATCCTGAATTCGATCGGCGAGGTCGTCTACACCTGGGATATTGCGTCCGATCGGCTGGAATGGGGGCCGAATGTCCGCGACGTTCTCGGCCTGCCGGCGGCGGCGCTTGCCAGTGGCGCCGCCTTCAACGACCTGCACGCGCCGGATTCGCGCGCGTCGCGATTCGAGACCATCATGAAATCGCAGCTCCGCGATCAGGGCGCCGGCGTGCGCTACAACATTCAATACGGCATGCGGATCGACCTGCCGTCAGGCGAACGAGCGCCCACCACCTGGATCGAAGACACCGGCCGCTGGTTCGCCGACCAGAACGGCAAGCCGGTGCGCGCCCATGGCGTGCTGCGCAATTTCAGCGCCATGCGCAACGACGGACAGACCAGCGCGCTGGCGGCGAATTTCGACCCGCTGACCGGCACCCTCAGCCGCACCCGGCTCGCCGAACAGGTCAGCCGCCAGCTTGAGAACGCCAAGCGCCGCCACTCCAACTTCGCTTTCATCCTGCTCGGCATCGACCAGTTATCGGAGATCAACCGCCGCTTCGGCTTCACCGTCGGCGACGAACTTCTGGCCGGGCTTGGCCTCTATCTGCGCAGCCAGCTTCGCATCACCGACGCCATCGCGCGCTATGCGGGCAACCGCTTCGCGCTGGTGCTCGAATCCTGCGACCAGCAGAAAATGCTTGCTGCTGGACGCCGCCTCGACAAACTCATCGGTGGTCGACAGTTCGATACCTCGGCCGGCCCGATGTCCTGCAGCGTCCGCATGGGCGGCCTTGTCGCCCCCACCGATGCGCGCAGCGTGCAGACCATTTTCCAGCATGCCGAAGAAGCCCTGCTGACATCGCGTTCGCGCTCCGCCGAGCGCTTCGTCATCTTCGAACCGAGCCTGGCGCTCAACGACCGGAAACGCCGTACGCAAGCCATGGCCGATGCGATCGTAGCCGCCTTGAACGACCGCCGTATCTCGATTGCGCTGCAGCCGATCATCGCCGCTGCCAATGGCCGGCCGGCGCTCTACGAAGCGCTGATGCGCCTGCGGCTCGAGAATGGCGACATCATGTCGCCGGCGGCGGTTTTCCCGATCGCCGAGAAGACCGGCCTCGTACAATTGCTCGACCGTCGCGTTCTCGAATTGGCCCTCGAGCGCATGAGCGCCGATCCCGCCCTGCATCTGACGGTGAATGTCTCCAGCATGACCGTCCATGACATCAGTTGGGTCGATCAGATCAAAGCGCTGCTTGCCATGCATCCCGGCACGGCTGAGCGCCTGATCATCGAAATCACCGAGACATGTGCGATCGAGGATATCGAATCCACATGCCGGGCGATCAGCGACATCAAGGCGCTGGGCGTGAAGGTTGCGATGGACGATTTCGGCGCCGGGCACACCTCGTTCCGCAATCTGCGGCGCCTGCAGGTCGACATGATCAAGATCGACGGCGCGTTCATTGAAAACCTGACGCGCTCCGCCGACGACCGCTTCTTCGTCCGCACCCTGATCGAACTCGCCAAGCATCTCGCGATCCCGGTCGTCGCCGAATGGATCGAGAACCGCGAGACAGCCGACCTGCTGACCGAATGGCAGGTGGATTATTTCCAGGGCGATTTCTTCGGCGCCGCCTCCGAAGACACGATCACCGCCGCCGCACCCGGCAGGTTGTCCGCGTAAGCGTTTTCACGCGGCATGCGATAGCGAAAAGCCGATGCGAATGCGATCGGCTTTCGCAACCCTGACCTTTTCAGCACCCCCTGCAAAATCTATGATGTGGCCAGCATGTGAAAGCGCATGCGGCGAAAAGCAGATCTCGCCGTCGAGCGGGACAGCAGGGAGAGTGAAATGCCCGGACGGATACGCACCACGCATGTCGGCAGTCTCCCACGGCCTGCGGACCTGATCGACCTTCTTCGATCGCGGCACGAGAACAAGGCGATCGATGACAGGCAGTTCCAGGCGCGCTGCCGGGAAGCGGTGGCGGAATGCGTAGCCAGGCAGGTCGACTGCGGCATCGACTATGTGTCCGACGGCGAAATGTCGAAAGTCTCCTACGCCTATTATGTGCAGGACCGACTGACCGGCATGGAAGCGACCAATGTCGCCGAAGCCAGCGGCGCACAACTGACCCGCTTTCAGCGACTGCGACTTGAATATCCGGAGTTTGCCGACTTCATGGAGTTCCGCGCGAAGGCCAATGCCGGTCCGTCATCCGTCAAACCGCCGGTGTGCACTGGTCCCTTGTCGTATCGTGACACCGGTGCTGTGGAAGCCGATATCGACACCCTGAAAACAGCAGTGCAAGCGGCAGGCGCGTACGCAGGCTTCATGACAGCCGCATCGCCGGGCGTGGTCGCGATGTTTGCGTCCGCAAGCAGCTACTACACAAGCGAAGACGACTATGTGTTTGGTCTCGCCGACGCGCTGCGGCCTGAATACCAGGCCATCATTGCCGCCGGCCTTGTGCTGCAGATCGATTGTCCCGATCTGCCGCTGACCCACCGGATGCGCTATCTGGCCGGAGACGTCGATCCGATGAAGATCGCCGCCCGCAACATCGAGGCAATCAATGTCGCGATCTCCGGACTGCCGGCCGACAAGGTTCGCATCCACCTCTGCTGGGGCAATTACGCAGGTCCCCATACCGATGACATCGACGTCAAGGCGCTGTTTCCGGTGCTGCGAAATCTGAAAGCGCGCGGCCTGTCGTTCGAGGCGGCAAATCCGCGTCACGCCCATGAGTGGAGCGACTGGAAGGACGCCGGCCTTGCCGAGGATATGGTTCTGATTCCCGGCGTGATCGACAGCGTCAGCAATTTCGTCGAGCATCCGCGGCTGGTCGCCGAACGGATTTCACGCTTTGCCGATATCGTTGGTGCCGATCGCATCATCGCCGGCGCCGACTGCGGCTTCGGCACCTTTGCGACGGGCAATGTGCAGGTGTTCCCGTCAATTGTCTGGGCCAAGCTCCGCACCTTGCGCGAAGGCGCGGAGATCGCCTCGAGAGCTTAGAGCGCCTTAGCAGCGCCTTGCCACCTCAGCGACGTCATGCCCGGCCTTGTGCCGGGCACCCACGCGGCGAAGCTGCCCTTGCAGTCCAAGAACGGCGGGAATGTCTTTCTGAGGCGCACCGGCGCACCACGGCGTGGGTGCCCGCAACAAGTGCGGGCATGACGGCGAGGCGGCTGGGAGGCCGAGAAAACCGCTATCGCTTCGAGATCGCTTCTATCTGCCGCTGCATCTCGTTGAGCTGCTGCTTCAGGACGTCGATGTCGGCAGCGCCGCCGCCAGTCTCGGGCGCCGGCGTGGGCGCCGGAGCTTCGGCGGCACTCGCCTCCCCGGCCTTCGCCGCGGCATTGATTCCGAACGGATTGAAGAGGCTGAACGCCTGGGTGAAGATCGCCATGTTCTTGCGCGTCTGTTCCTCGACGGCTTCGAATAGCTGACCGCCGGGCATCGCCCCGCCCATCATGGCCCCGCCCATCGTCGACTTCACGTGTTCGCGCAGCTTCTGCTGCTCTTCGACGAACTTGCCGAACGAGAATTCGAGGTAACGGGGCACCAACAATTGCATGCTGTCGCCATAGAATCGGATCAATTGGCGCAGAAACGCGGTCGGCAGCAGGTTTTCCTGCCCTTCCTTGCCTTCCTGCTCGAAGATGATCTGGGTCAGGACCGGGCGGGTGATGTCGTCGCCGGATTTGGCGTCGACGACGGCGAAGTCCTCACCATCTTTGACCATTTTGGCCAGGTCTTCCAAAGTCACATACGTGCTCGTCCCGGTATTGTAGAGACGTCTGTTGGCGTATTTCTTGATTTTAATCGGCTGTTTTTCGCTCGTCATTGCACCTCAGCCCGACCTCCGCCGCGGATTGCCTTCAATCGGCGCGCGATTGCACGCACGATAAGCTTTTTTTGCGCCGCGTAAAAACATTTTTGCGCAACGCAGTGAAATCTTGGCCACTTCGGCCCCGTCTTCATTAGGTCGTGAAAAAGCTGGCTTATTGGGCTATTGACGTTCAACCTGTCGATCTGCTGATAGGAAGCAACGCAACGGCCGGGGTGGTGGATACGTTGCCGCCTGCCGCAACGCGGAAAGGAATTCAATATGGCCAGCGAAATCGTTGTCGTCGGAGCCGCGCGCACCGCGGTCGGGTCTTTTAACGGTGCTTTCGGGAATACCCCTGCTCATGAACTCGGCGCCGTGGCCATCAAGGCCGCCCTGGCGCGGGCTAATGTCGATCCGGCGGATGTAGACGAAGTCATCATGGGCCAGATTCTGCAGGCCGGCGAAGGTCAGAACCCGGCCCGCCAGGCGGCCATGAAGGCGGGCATCCCCCAGGAGAAGACCGCCTGGGGCCTGAATCAGCTCTGCGGCTCGGGCCTGCGCGCTGTCGCTCTCGGCCTGCAGCAGATCGCCAACGGCGACGCCAAGGTGATTGTCGCCGGCGGCCAGGAATCCATGTCGATGGCCCCCCACGTCGCCCACATGCGCTCGGGCACCAAGATGGGTGACCTGAAGATGACCGACAGCATGCTCAAGGACGGCCTGATCGACGCCTTCCACGGCTATCACATGGGCGTCACCGCCGAGAACGTCGCCACCAAATGGCAGATCAGCCGCGAAGAGCAGGACAAGTTCGCCCTCGGCTCGCAAAACAAGGCTGAGGCCGCCCAGAAGGCCGGCAAGTTCAAGGACGAGATCGTGCCGTTCACCATCCAGACCCGCAAGGGCGATGTGGTGGTGGACCAGGACGAATACATCCGCCCCGGCACCACGCTCGAGGCCCTGCAGAAGCTCCGCCCCGCCTTCAACAAGGAAGGCTCGGTGACCGCGGGCAACGCGTCGGGCATCAACGACGGCGCCGCCGCCGTGGTGCTGATGACCGCCGAGGAAGCCAAGAAGCGCGGCCTGACGCCGCTCGCCCGCATTGTCTCCTGGGCCACCGCCGGCGTCGATCCGGCCGTCATGGGCTCGGGGCCGATTCCGGCTTCTCGCAAGGCTCTGGCCAAGGCCAACTGGAAGGTCGGCGACGTCGAGTTGGTCGAGGCAAACGAGGCTTTCGCCGCCCAGGCTCTGGCAGTCAACAAGGACATGGGCTGGGACCCTTCGATCGTCAACGTCAATGGCGGCGCCATCGCCATCGGCCATCCGATCGGCGCCTCCGGCGCGCGCGTCCTCACCACCTTGCTCTATGAAATGCAGCGCCGTGGCGTCTCCAAGGGTCTTGCGACCTTGTGCATCGGCGGCGGCATGGGCGTCGCCATGTGCGTCGAACGCTAGGCGGCCGATTACAGGCGAAAACTCGTTGTAAGAAACTGTGCGACAAAAAGTATTTGCCGCACAGGAAAACCTATTGGGTTTGACGCTCACAAAGCGATACAGTCCAGGCAGGCACTTTCTTGGAGGAGTCGCATGGGACGCGTTGCAGTTGTTACCGGTGGGACGCGCGGTATTGGCGAGGCGATTTCCAAAACATTGAAGGCCGCCGGCTATGACGTCGCCGCAAACTACGCCGGGAATGACGAAGCCGCGACCAGGTTCAAGACCGAAACCGGCATCCCGGTCTACAAATGGGATGTGTCGAGTTACGATGCCTGCGCCGCCGGAATCGCCCAGGTTGAAAAGGATCTCGGCCCGGTCGACATCGTCGTCAACAATGCCGGCATCACCCGCGACGGCTTCTTCCACAAAATGGCGAAGGAGCAGTGGTACGAGGTCATCAACACCAACCTCAATTCTCTGTTCAACATGACCCGCCCGGCCTGGGAAGGCATGCGGACGCGCAAGTTCGGCCGCGTCATCTGCATTTCGTCGATCAACGGCCAGAAGGGCCAGGCCGGCCAGGCGAATTATTCCGCCGCCAAGGCCGGCGAGATCGGATTCGTCAAGGCGCTGGCCCAGGAAGGCGCCCGCGCCGGCATCACCGTCAACGCCATCTGCCCCGGCTATATCGGCACCGAAATGGTCAGGAAGATCGATCCGGCCATCATCGAAAAATCGATTCTGCCGCATATTCCCGTCGGCCGCCTCGGCGAGCCCGAGGAAATCGCCCGCTGCGTGCTGTTTCTGGCCTCTGACGACGCCGGCTTCATCACCGGCTCGACCCTGACCGCCAACGGCGGCCAGTACATGGCCTGAGGCCGGCCCACCGCTCCACCCAGATGTGTTGAGATTCACGTCAGACCGAGCCGAAAATGGCGGTTCTCGAGAACCGGACAGTTCTATTTTAGGACTTGGCGCACTTAAGTACGTGAGCACCGGAAGCGCAGAGAACCGGCATTTGCAGGCCGGTATCACGTGAATATCGGCACATCTGGACAATCCGGCTTGGGCGGTGTATGTGCCCGCTTCCAACTAAAACAGCGTCCCGAAACGCTCGCCAGGGAAATCCCAGGTGAAACGGCAGGAGTTTTTATGAATATTATCGAGCAGCTCGACGCCGAGCAGATGAAGCGTTTGAGCGAAACCCGCAAAATCCCGGATTTCCAGCCGGGCGATACCGTCATCGTCAATGTGAAGGTCAAGGAAGGCGAGCGCTCCCGCGTTCAGGCCTACGAAGGCGTTTGCATCGCCCGCGCCGGCGCCGGCATCAACGAGAACTTCACGGTCCGCAAGATCTCTTATGGCGAAGGCGTCGAACGCGTTTTCCCGATCTATTCGCCGATCATCGATTCGCTGACCGTCGTGCGTCGCGGCAAGGTGCGCCGCGCCAAGCTGTATTACCTGCGCGATCGTCGCGGCAAATCGGCCCGTATCGCCGAGCGCGTCGACACCACGAAGAAGGCTGACGCTGCCAAGGCAGCGAAGGCTGCCCCCAAGGCCAAGGCAGCTCCCAAGGCCGCCGCCAAGGCTTGAAGATAGAATTCGCTTGAAGACACACCAGTGCTTGCTGAAACCCGGCTCCGGCCGGGTTTTTTGTTGCTTGAATGAGCCGTTTCAGGACAATGCCGCCCAGCAATGGGGTTCAGACCATGAAAGCGAACCATCTGGCTCTGCCTTCGACCAATGTGCCACTGCACCAGAATTTCTACACGACCTACTTTGGCTTCCGCCCGATGCGCGGCGACGGCTTCCTCGTCAACAACGACAATTTCGTCCTGGTGCTGGAACCGACCGCAACCAAACAGGCACCGCCATCAGTTCTGCATCACGGCTTCTTCGCGGATTCGTTTGCCGAGGTGCGGGCGCTTTACGAGCGGATGCATGGCGACGGCATTACGCTGCTAGGCCCGCCCGAACAGACCGGCCCGATGCTGACGTTCTTCTGCCGTGACCCGGAAGGCTATGAGGTCGAAGTCCGCGCCATCGAAACCGCCGGGTGACGCCTCAGACCGACGGCCCATTCAGCATCCAGCGATGGCCGAAAGGATCGCGCAGCACGGCAAAACGCGTCCCCCAGAACGAATTCATCGGGCCCGTTTCCGTGGTCGCGCCGAATTTCGCGGCGCGCTGGACGATGTCGTCGACCTCCTGCCCACTCCCGAATTCCAGGCTGACCGACATCGTCACCGGCTCTCCCGGCAGCGGCGTACGCGCCTTGCCGAATTCGGGGAAAGCATCGGCCACCATCACGGCCCCGCCGTTGATCGACAATTCGCAATGCATGATGCGCAACCCGTCGATCGAGGGCATGAACGCCTTCTGGGTTGCGCCGAAAACCTGGGTGTAGAAGGCGATGGCCGCCGCTGCGGGTGTAACCGTGAGATAGGGAGCGACCGGCGGGCGATTGTTCATATCTCAAGGCTCTCCGGCGCCAGCGCACTGCGGTCATAAAGTTGTAGCACAAGACTTTAGGTCTGCACACGAGCAGTGATTGCTGCTTGCGGGATCCAGGTATCGGAAAACGCTATAGCGATTAGCTCATGTAAGCGCATTCTCATTTGATATCGGATAGCTTAAGAAAAAGCCTGAAATGGTCGGCGCCCAACGCTTTTGAGCGAAGCGGGCCGCCGGCTCAAGAAACAGACGCGGCAAATGCTGCGTTGAGCATGTCCCGGGAGGACGTAAATGCCAGTTGCCCAATCCCGCGCCGCGGTCATGACCGGTCTGCGCGCGACCGAAATCCGCAATTTCGATGTCGCCGACGTCGCGCCGGACGCTGGCTGGCTGAGAGTCGAAGTGACCGGCATCTGCTCCAGCGACTGGAACATGTACAATAACGACAAGCCCGGCCCGCGCATTCTCGGCCATGAAATGGTCGGCCGCATCGAAACGCTCGGCTCGGCCGCCGCCTATCGCTGGGGCGTTCAGCAGGGCGATCTCGTCGCGCTGGAAGAGTACCTGCCCTGCGGCCATTGCGAATATTGCCGCTCGGGCGAAATCCGCTCCTGCATGGCGACCGACCAGCGCCTGCCCGGCGCGGTGCGCTATGGCTCGACGCCCCTCACCGTGCAGCCGTCGCTATGGGGCGGCTACAGCCAGTTCGTCTACATGCCGCCGCGCACCGTCATCCATAAGGTGCCCGAGGGCGTGGCGCCGAAGATCGCCGCCATGGCGCTTCCCATCGGCAACGGTTTTCAGTGGTCCTATTTCGATTGCGGCGCCGGCCCCGGCAAGGTCGTCATCGTCCAGGGGCCTGGCCAGCAGGGCCTGGGTTGCGTCATCGGCGCCAAGACCGCCGGCGCCGATCTCATCATCGTCACGGGCCTCGCCCAGGATGAAGACCGCTTCCGCCTGGCCCGCCTCTTCGGCGCCGATCATACGATTGCCGTCGACCAGCAGGACCTGCTCGAGACCGTGGCCGACATCACCGGCGGCCGCATGGCCGACATCGTCATCGACACCAGCGGCCTTGGCCCCAGGAACCTCAATCCGTCCATGCGATTGCTGCGCAAGCGCGGCGTGCTGGCGACGATCTCGCGCAAGGGCTCGGCCGAGAATTTCGACGCCGAACGGCTGATCGGCATGCAACTGACCCTGCGCGGCCTGCGCGGCCACAGCTATGAAGCGGTGGAAATGGCGCTGCGTGCCATGGCCAGCAAGAAACTGCCGCTCGAACTCATGTCTACCCATCTGCTGGGCCTCAACGATCTTGATTACGCCCTGCATATGGTCGGCGGTAAAACCGAAGAACGGTCGATCCATGTTTCGATCGACCCCTGGAAATAGCGCAATAGATAAAAGCAAAGGAGGAGACCATGCTGAAACCCGAAGACAATGAACGGCTGACCCGGGTCGGCGCCGGAACGCCGGGCGGCAACCTGTTTCGCCGCTACTGGATGCCGGCGTTGATGTCGTCTGAGATGCCCGACAAAGACGGTGCGCCGGTGCGCGTGCGCCTGCTCGGTGAAGACCTGATCGCCTTCCGCGACAGCAACAATGAAATCGGCCTCGTCGCCGCCTTCTGTCCGCACCGCCGCGCGCCGATGTTCTTTGGCCGCAATGAAGAGGCCGGCCTGCGCTGCGTCTATCACGGCTGGAAATTCAACACCCACGGCGATTGCGTCGACATGCCGTCGGAGCCCGCCGGTTCGGCCCTGCGCGACAAGGCGAAGATCGCCGCCTATCCCTGCGTCGAGAAGGGCGGCATCATTTGGACCTATATGGGCCCGAAAGACAAAATGCCCGCGCCGCCCGACTATGAGTGGATGCGCGCGCCGCAGACGCACCGCCACGTCTCCAAGACCTTCGAAGACTGCAATTATCTGCAGGCGATGGAAGGCGGCCTCGACACCGCGCATTCGTCCTATGCCCACAACAACAATCTCGCCACCAAGAACGAACCGCGCCAGCGTGACCGCTCGCCACGCCTCGATGTGGAGCGCACCGATTACGGCTACCGCTACGTCTCCTTCCGCGACCTGAAGGACGGCAATTACTACATGCGCATCTATCACTATGTGATGCCGTTCCAGCAGTTCCGCGGCGGCATCCATAAATTCGACGGATCGCGCCGCGAGTTCCCGGAGTTGAACGGCCATATCTGGGTGCCGATCGACGACACCACCACCTATGTCTACAACTGGGCCTGCGCCTACGATGAGAATGCCGCGTTCAGCGAAGAGAACATCATCGAGCGCGAATATTTCTACGGCCGCGGCCCCGACCAGTTGATCCCCGGCACCTTCAAGCTGAAAGCCAACAAAACGAACGACTATTTCATCGACCGTCAGGTGCAGAAGACCAAGACCTACACCGGCATCGAAGGCGTCAATACCCAGGACTTCGCGCTGCAGGAAGGCATGGGCAAGATCGTCGACCGTTCGCTCGAGCATCTCGGCACCTCCGACAAGGCGATCGTCACCATGCGTCGCCTGATGCTGGAAGCTGTTGCCGACGTAGCGGAAGGCAGAGACCCGCGCGGCCTCGATCCGCAACTGCACGGCGGCGTCCGTCCCTACGACGGCTTCATGAAAACCAGCGACGACTGGCAGGTGGTTTTCGCCGACGAAGTCGTCGCCAAGTGGTAGTGGAGCAAGTGGAATAATCTACCAGAAGCCCTCATCCTGAGGAGCACGCATAGCGTGCGTCTCGAAGGACGGGGGCGAGTGAGGAAATTCTAACGAGCGGCTATGTCAGAGGCCGCGCATGACGCCCCCGTCCTTCGAGACGCGCCTTTCAGGCGCTCCTCAGGATGAGGGCGCCTGTTGATTGTCGATCCAAGCCAAGGAGAAAAACATGTCTATCGATCCGTTGCCGATGAGCATCGCGCTGTCCAACAACGAGCGCACGCGCCCGGTCATCCAGGGCCGCTTTCAGCCGCAAGGCATCCGCCTGTTGCCGACGGTGGTGCACCCGTCCGAGATGTTCTGGCGGCAGCTCAAGTTCGCCGAATTCGACATTTCCGAAATGTCGCTGTCGTCATTCTTCATTGCCGTTTCGAAGGGTGAAAAGCGCTTCGTCGGCCTGCCGATCTACACGGCGCGCATGTTCTTCCACACCCGCATCATGGTGCGCAAGGATCGCGGCATCAAAACGCCGGCCGATCTGAAGGGCAAGAAGATCGGTGTGCCGGAATATCAGCAGACCTCCGCCATCTGGTCGCGCGGCGTGCTGCAGCATGAATTCGGCGTGCATCCCAAAGACATCGAATGGTTCATGGAGCGCACGCCCGATATGAGCCACGGCGGCTCCACCGGCTTCAAAGCGCCGCCGGGCGTCAAGATCAACCAGATCCCCCTGTCGACCAACATCGGCGAAATGCTGATGAAGGGCGAGCTCGACGGCGCCCTCCTCTATCTCAACCAGCCCAATCTCGTCGACCGCAGCACCGCCGACATCTCTGAAATCTGCGAACCGCTGTTTCCGGACCAGGTGGCGGAATCCACACGCTTCTACAACAAGACCGGGCTCTATCCCATCAACCACGCCATGGTCATCAAGCGCGAGGTGCACGAGAAATATCCGTGGGCGGCGGTCAACATCTATCACGCCATGATGGCGGCAAAGGCGGACGTCGAGAAAAGCGCCCAGGACACGCTCAAGGATTATGTTGGCTGCGGCCTTATCCCGCCAGCCGCGCGGACGATGTTCGGCGCCGATCCCAAGGCCTATGGCCTGCGCCAGACCCGCAAGGTCATCGAAACGATTGCGCAATACGTCCATGAACAGGGCCTGACCGACCGCCAGGTCGGCGTCGATGAGCTGTTTGCGCCAAGCTTGCTTGATCTTTGACGCGTGGCCGCGAGGCCGGCTCGTCGGTTTGACTTGGCGGCCTCGCGGACCAATATATTAGGAGGCTGGCGCACGGAGCACCGGCGTCTACGGAAAGCAGTGATGGGCCAGATCAAGGTTGAACCCGGCGAGGATATGCTCGGATATGGCTGCGCCTGCTGCGGCGGCGAGGGCGGTGTCAGGGGGTTCGTCTATGACGGCGAGGACCCGCTGGCGATCTATTATGCCGAGGCCGGCGGCATGGCCAACATGCCCGTCGTGCTGATCGGCGTCGCCATCGGCGCCTGGGAGGCCGACACGACGAAGGCGCAACGCTCCTGCATCGTCTTTGCCTGCAGCAAGCCGGAAGGCGCACCGCGCGAAATGACGCCGACGATTCCCTATCTCCTCGGCTTTCCCGAATTTCCCATGCTGGCGACGACGATCGAACCCGAGAATGCCAACGATCATCCGGACTATCCCCGGCTGGTCGAGGTCTGCAACGAGATCATAGACAAGGATGCGCGTTTCACGCATCTGCGCAACGATCCCGCGGCGCGGCGCGCGCGCTTCGCAGCAGACGCGCCGACGCCGGAAACCTGACGGCTACTAAAAAGTAAAATTAAATGGGAGGAGAACCAATGTTCAGGAGAACTGGACGATACGCCGTCTATGCCGTCATCGCCGTTGCGGCGCTCACCACCTCTGCCCATGCTGACGATTTCTATCGCGGCAAGCAGATCAACATCCTTGTCGGCAGTTCCGCCGGCGGCGGCTATGATACGTATGCGCGCCTGCTGGCGCGCCACATGGCACGCTATGTCGAGGGCACGCCGACCATCGTCGTGCAGAACATGGTCGGCGCCGGCGGCATGACCGCGGCCGCCAATCTCGCCAATCTCGCGCCGAAGGACGGTACCTATATCGCCGGTCTGTTGCCGGGCAATATCACCGAAGGCCTGTTCGGCAATCGCGACGCGATGAAATACGACCCGGTCAAATTTCAGTATCTCGGCAGCATGAACGGCGAGCCTTACAATTGCTATGTGCGCGCCGATGCGCCGGTGCAGAAATTCGAGGACATTTTCTCAAAGGAGCTGATCGTCGGCGCCTCCGCTTCAGGCGCATCGACGATCGCCTCGCCTGCCCTGCTGAAGAACCTGCTCGGCGCAAAATTCCGTGTCATCAACGGCTATCCCGGCTCGCGGGAAATCACGCTCGCTGCATTGCGTGGCGAAATTCAGGGCTGGTGCGGCGTCGGCTGGAGCGCGGCGACGATCGCGGTGGGTGAACCATTGGCGAAAGGCGAGATCAAGGTTCTGTTCCAGGAGAACGGCCGCTCCAATCCGCAGATCGAAAAGCTCGGCGTGCCGCGCGCCACCGATTTCGCCAAGACGCCGGAAATGCGCAAGATCATGGATCTCATCTACAGCCAGCAGGCCTTCGGCCGCCCCTTCGTCCTCAGCGGCGATGCGCCAGCCGACCGTGTCGCCCTCCTGCGCAAGGCCTTCATGGCGGCGATGAGCGATGCGGAGCTGATCGCCGACACAAAGAGACTGAAGATCGAGATCGCACCCGTGAGCGGCGACGAGTTGCAGGACATCGTCACCCAGCTTTACGGCACGCCGCCTGACCTGGTTGAGAAGGCGCGCGCAGCATTGAAGCTGAATTAAACAAACGCGCAGAAGCCTTCTCCCGCTCCGCGGGAGAAGGAAGTGCGCGCTATCTCACCTGCCCTTGAAATCAGGCACTCGCTTTTCCTTGAAGGCCGCCTGCCCTTCCTTGTAGTCCTCGCTGCGGAAGCATTCGGCAACAAGCGCATCCGCACCTTTACGATCACGCTGATCGTGCGGCTTCGCCGTCTCCACCAGGCTTTTCTTGAGCGCCGCCAGGGTCAGCGGCGCATTGCTAGCGATGCCGTCGATATAGCCTTGCGCCTCGGCTTCAAATGTATCGTTCGGCCATGCCTTGTTGACGAGACCGAGCCGTTCCGCCTCGGCGCCATCGACGATGCGCGCGCTCAACAGAAGATCGCTGGTCGGGCCAAGGCCGATGCGATGCACCAGCGCTTCGATATTGGCGAAGGCATAGCCGAGTCCAAGGCGCGCCGCCGGAATCCGGAACCGCGAGTCGGCTGAACTGATCCGGAGGTCGCAGCAGAGCGCCAGCGCCAACCCGCCGCCGAAGGCAACGCCGCGAATGCGCGCAACAACCGGCTTCTTCGCATCGGCAACCGCATCCATGCCGCCGCTGACCGCGAGCTCATAGGCCTGGACCGCATCTTCGCCGGTGCGCTTTTCGCCAAACTGCGAAATATCCGCGCCGGCGCAGAACGCACGGTCGCCGGCGCCTGTGAGGACGATGACCCGCACATCCGCATCGCTTTCAGCCCGCGCGATGAGAGCCGGCAGCGCGCTCCACATGTCGAACGTCATGGCGTTCATCTTCGCCGGCTGATTGATGGTCAGCCGGGCGACGCCCTTGCCGGCTTCATAGTCGATACCCGGTTCGCTCATGTCGGTCCCTGTCAATGCCTGTTCATGTCCGCGAGCTGCACGACGCGCTCGGCGATGGCGAGTGCGCTGGTCAGCCCGGGACTTTCGATACCATAAAGCGCGATGAGCCCGCGAACGCCATGCGCGGCCTCATCCTGCAGCAGAAAATCGGCATCCGGTGCGCCGCGCGCTGAAATCTTCGGCCGCACGCCCGCATAGTCGGGGTTCAATTCGCCGTCCCGCAAGCCCGGCCAATAGCGCCGGATCGCGGCATAGAATTTCTCCGCACGCCCGGGATCGACGCTGAAATCCACCGCCTGGTCGTTCTGCGCAGCGAGCCATTCCACATCCGGCCCAAAACGTGCCCGCCCTGCCAGATCGATCGTCAGATGCGTCCCCAGCCCTCCAGGCTCCGGCACCGGATAGACGAGCCGGGAAAAAGGCGAGCGCCGCGCCAGGGAAAAATAGCTGCCTTTGGCGAAATGTGGCGAGGGAATACTCGGCTCGGAAATCCCGTCGATGGTTCGCGCCAGGCGTGGCGAGGCAAGACCGGCGGCAAGAACCAGGGTGCGCACGCGCAAGGTGCAGACATCATTTCCGCCGAGCAATACGACAAGTCCGTCCGCCTCGGCCCTGGCGCCAAGCAGCGGTGTGGCGAAAGCGAAGCTCACTCCATGTTCGGCGGCCTCACCCTGCAAGGCCAGCATGAAGGCGTGGCTGTCGACGATGCCGGTCGAGGGCGAATGCAGGCCGATCACCCCTTCGATCTCGGGCTCCATCGCCTTCATTTCGGCACGATCGATCAGGCGGACATCGGTCGCGCCATTGCCATGGGCGCGGCTCATGATGCCCAGCACCATCTCGTGTTGATCCTCGCTCGCGGCCACGATGATCTTGCCGCAACGCGCATGCGGCACATGATGGCCGGCACAGAAGTCGTAGAGCCTCTGCCGGCCCGCCACGCACAATTGCGCCTTCAGCGAACCTTGCGGATAATAGATGCCGGCGTGAATGACTTCGCTGTTGCGCGAGGAAATGCCCTGGCCGATTCCGGTCTCGCGCTCCACCACCACGACATCGCGTCCCGCCATCGCCAGCGCCCGCGCTGCCGCGAGGCCGATGACGCCGGCGCCGACCACAAGACAATCGATATCGGGAGTATCTGACAAATACGGACCCATGCAATCCACTAGTTGCACTTTATTGCACGCCTTGCGGCCTCTGCGAACGCCGAACAGGAACCCGGATCAAATATCGTTTCCTCACGGCCGGCGATCGGTTAGAAGAATCCTAAACAGGGTGGGAACCAAGGAGAACTCCCATGATCCGTATGCGATACGCGGCGACGAGCGTGCTTGTCACCATTGCAGCCGGCATGCCTGCCGTTGCCCAGGAGAAGGTCGTCAACCTTTATGTCGGCTATACGGCCGGAGGCGGCTATGACGTCTATGGCCGTATCGTGGCGCGCTTTATGGGTCCGCATCTTCCCGGAAATCCCACCATTGTCGTCCAGAACATGCCCGGCGCCGGCAGCGTGCGGCTCGCCAACTGGCTTTATTCAGTCGCGCCCAAAGACGGGACCGCCTTCGGCATTGTGGCGCGCGGCGTCGCCTTCGACACATTGCTCGGCCTGCCCGGCGCCAGTTATGACGCCACCAAGTTCAACTGGATCGGCAGCGCCAATAACGAAGTCAGCGTCTGCGTCGCCTGGCATACCAGCGGCTTCACGACGTTCGAGCAGACCAAGGAAAAGGAAATGATCGTCGGCGGCACCGGCGGCAGCGCCGATACCGACCAGTTTCCGAAAGTGTTCAATGGCGTGCTCGGCACGAAATACAAAATGGTCGTCGGCTATCCCGGCGGCAATGACATCAACCTCGCCATGGAACGCGGCGAAGTCCAGGGCCGCTGCGGCTGGTCATGGTCGAGCGTCAAGACCACCCAGCCCGAATGGCTGCGCAGCAAGAAGATCAACGTGCTCGTCCAGCTCTCGCTCGAAAAGCATCCGGACCTGCCCAATGTGCCGCTCATCATGGACCTCGCCCAGACGCCGCTGCAGAAAGGTGTCTTCAAGCTCGTCTTCGCCCGCCAGATTCTCGGCCGGCCGTTCCTCGCTCCTCCGGGCATGCCGGCAGACCGTGTCGCCGCACTGCGCAAGGGCTTCGCGGACACCATGAAGGACAAGGAGTTTCTCGCCGAAGCAGACCGCGCCAAGCTCGAAGTAACGCCGGTCTCCGGTGAAGCGCTGCAGAAGGTCGTCGAAGACGCCTATGCCATGCCGCCGGAGGTCATCAAGAGAACGGCGGAACTGCTGAAGGACTGAGAGGGGCAGTCGGCAGTCGGGATTAGGCAGTCAGGGAGAGACCTACTGCCTACTGCCTACTGCCTACTGCCTACTGCCTACTGCCTACTGCCTACTGCCTACTGCCTACTGCTAAGAACGAAAAAACCCCGGCGCTTTCGCACCGGGGTTTCTTGTTTCACCCTGTCTGATCGCCGTCGCGATCAGCAGACGGATCAGAAGGTACGCTCGACGCGCAGACGACCCGTCCAGTTGTTGGTGCTGGTACCAGCGAGGCACTGCGGGTTCGCCGCGGTGCATGCCAGGGCAGTCGGCGCTGCGCCGGCCAGGCCGGTCAGGCGCTGCGACAAGCGGGCGTAGGACAGTTCCAGGCCGATGTCGAAGTTACGAACCGGCGACCACACGAGGTTGTGCTTGATGTCCCAGGCAGTCACCTGCGAGAGACCACCATTGGTCCAATCCGTGTTCTGCGTGACCTGGCCCGGCGTGATGCGAATCCACGAACCGATGAAGTTCGACCGCAGCGACGGGGTCCAGTAATGCGTGAACATGCCGGCGACGTTGAAGGCCTTCGTCGTCTCGGAGCCGGGGATACAAGCGGCCGTGACGCAGAAGACCGTCATGTTACGATCACCGCGGAGGAAACCACCGAGATAGTTGGCGGCAACAGCCGAGTTTTCGTTGACGTTGGCGTAACCGACATAGTCGAGCGCGCCGTTGCTGTAACCAACCCAACCCTGGATGTGGTCGCCGGCGGCGAGCATCGGCAGGTTGATGCGCAGGCCGAAGCCGACGGCCCAGCCGGTCTTGGTCACCAACGGGCCAAGGCCGTTGGTGACGGCGTTGATCGCCGGGGTGGCGAAGTTAGCGGTGTTCTGCAGAACAGCGCCCGACAGCATCGCAGAGCCCCAGCCCTGATCGACACGCAGGTTACCGACGAGCGCCGGAAGACGCTGCGGGCCGACGGTCGTCGCTGTTGCGCCAACCAGACCCATCGGGTTGAAGCCGAGCGAGTTGGCCGTCGTCGAGGCGGAGAGATCGCCACGGTTTTCCAGCGCGATGGTGGCCGAGAAGCCGCCGCCGAAGGTCGCCGTATAGGCGAGCTGACGGATGCCGTTCGGGAAGCCCGGGGCGAAGTTCGAGTGATACTGGTAGGG
>Ga0180219_1000687_pt1 | contig 25122 bp, 28 predicted proteins | sample eDN3rd30CBELigMG_FD_151338 | JGI IMG/M metagenome (GOLD analysis project Ga0180219, IMG submission 151338) | Enriched Miracle-Growth compost microbial communities from Emeryville, California, USA - eDNA 3rd pass 30_C BE-Lig MG (version 2)... ... | reverse complement strand
TCGATGGCGGCCTGCAGCATCTCCCGCTCCGGCGAGAACCAGAAGCCGTTATAGATCAGCTCGGCATATTTGGGCGCGAGTTCGTCCTTCAGATGCGCCGCGCCGCGGTCCAGCGTCACCTGTTCGATGCCGCGATGGGCAAGGTGATAGATAGTCCCGCCCGGCGTTTCATACATGCCGCGCGACTTCATGCCGACGAAGCGGTTCTCGACCAGATCGAGCCGGCCGATGCCATGCTTGCGGCCATAGTCGTTGAGCGTCTCCAGCAGCGTCGCGGGCGACATGCCCACGCCGTTGATCGCCACGCCGTCGCCGCGCTCAAAATCAATGGTGATATATTCCGGCGCGTCGGGCGCGTCCTCCGGGTTCACCGTGCGCGAATAGACATAATCGGGCGTTTCGTCCCACGGATCTTCCAGAACCTTCCCCTCGGACGAGGTATGGAGCATGTTCGCGTCGGTCGAAAACGGGCTTTCCCCCCGCTTGTCGCGCGGGATTGGGATCTGATGCTTTTCGGCGAACTCGATGAGCTTCGTGCGGCTGGTCAGGTCCCATTCGCGCCAGGGCGCGATCACCTTGATATCGGGCTGCAGCGCATAATAGCCAAGCTCGAAGCGGACCTGATCATTGCCCTTGCCGGTCGCGCCGTGGGACACGGCGTCCGCACCGACCTGCTTCGCGATCTCGATCTGCCGCTTGGCGATCAACGGACGGGCGATGGACGTGCCCAACAGATACAACCCTTCATAGAGCGCATTGGCGCGCATCATCGGGAACACATAATCCTTCACGAATTCCTCGCGCAGGTCGTCGATGAAGATATGCTCTTCCCTGACGCCCATCAGCCGGGCCTTGGCGCGCGCGGGTTCCAGTTCCTCGCCCTGCCCCAAGTCGGCCGTGAAGGTCACGACCTCGCAATTATAAGTCTGTTGCAGCCATTTCAGGATCACGCTGGTGTCGAGCCCGCCGGAAAAGGCGAGGACGATGCGATTGATCTTGTCGGGATGGGAAGCGGACATGGACGAAACGACCTTCCTTGGAACTGGCCTTGAACGGGTGCGAATTACCGGCGGGCCGGTATCAGGCACAGGCCCTCAACGCAACCGCATCCATGCCCGGCGCGTGGATTCAGGGCGTGTCCGGCATGTCCTTATCCCGCCGCGCCCCGTCCAGCGCGCGAACCCGGCGGGCCTCCTGCGCTTCCGCTTCCAACCGCTCCGCCTTGCTGCGCCCGAATTTCGCGCGGTTGGCCTGCGCCAGCCGCTCCTTCTCGCCCCGCGCCTTCGTCTTGCGCGCCTGCCGCAGGTTGATGACGTTGCTCATCTCATCGCTCACCCGAAGCTGCCGCCGTTCCTTCCGGCAAGGCCCAGTCGATCGCGCCGCGCCCCTTCTCCTCCAGAAAAGCGTTAGCGCGCGAAAAATGCCGGCAGCCCAGAAAGCCGTTATGCGCCGAGAGCGGCGAGGGATGCGCGGCCTTCAACACCAGATGTTTCGACGGATCGACGAACGCGGCCTTACGCTGGGCAGAGGCGCCCCACAGCAGGAAGACGACCGGCTCCTCCTTCTGGTTGACCAGCCGGATGATGGCGTCGGTGAACTGTTCCCACCCCTTGCCCTGATGCGAAGCGGCGCGGCCCATTTCGACGGTCAGCACGCTGTTGAGCAGCAGCACCCCCTGCCGTGCCCAATGCTCCAGGAATCCGTGGCGCGGCGGCGCGATGCCCAGATCGCTGTTCAACTCCTTGTAGATATTGATCAGCGAAGGCGGCGTCCGCACGCCCGGCTTCACGCTGAAGCACAGCCCATGCGCCTGCCCCTCGCCATGATAGGGGTCCTGACCCAATATCACGACCTTCACCTTGTCCAGCGGCGTCAGGTCGAGCGCGCGGAAATATTCGCCGCCCTTGGGGAATATGCGCTTCCCGTTGGATTTCTCTCCCTCCAGAAAGCGCTTCAGCGCCTGCATATAGGCGCTCTGAAATTCGCCGAGCAGCGGCTCCCGCCAACTTTCATGCAGCTTGATGGTGTCATTCATAATTTCGGGTGATGAACCGGCCCGCAATCCCCTGTCAACCGTGCGGGTCCAAAGCCTCTTGCCTCGGGCGGCGGGATGGAGGAGAGGATGGCCATGCCGCTTTCCCGCACTTTTGGCGCTATGCTTGCCGCCCTTGGCCTGTTCCTCGCCCCGCTGCCCACGGCGGATGCTTTCGGCCCGGTCAAAGGCGCCTCGCAGCAAACCGCCGAAGAGCGCCTGCTTGCTCAATTCCAGAGCTTTGCCGCGCTGAGCGACGGCACCGTGGGCATCGCCGTGCAGGACCTGTCGACAGGGGAGGAGCAATCGCTCAACGGCGACACGCTGTTTCCCATGGCCAGCACCTACAAGGTCGCCGTGGCGGGCAAGATCCTGTCGATGGCGGACGCGGGCGTCCTCGCCTTGCAGGATCAGGTGCCGCTCGGCCCGGCCTTGCCCGCCAAGGCCCGCTCCGTCCATGACCTCATCGACCTGATGCTGACCCATAGCGACAATGACGCGACCGATGCCCTGGTCGCGCGCGCGGGCGGCCCCGCCGCGATCGACGGCTGGGTCAAGGCGTTGGGCGTCAAGGCGCTGCGCGTGGACAGCGATACCGCGCACCTGCTCTATCGCGCCATGGGCATCAGCCCCGCCGCGGGCAGCTTCCGCCGGAACGCGGCCGCCGCGCTGGAGGCGGATTCGACCTTGCGCGAACGCGATGCGCGCGACATGCCGAACATCGCCTTCACGCTCGATCCGCGCGATACCGCCACCCCGCGCGCGATGAACGCGCTGCTTGCCGCCATCCAGCTTGGCAAGGCGCTCAAACCGGCCAGCACCGTCTATCTGCTGGGCATGATGGAACGCTGCCATACGGGCAAGGCGCGGCTCAAGGGCATGTTGCCGCCCAGCGCGCGGATCGCGCACAAGACGGGATCGCTCAACGGCTATGGCGGCGACGTCGGGATCGTCACCCTGTCCGACGGGCGGATGTTCGCGATCTCCGTATTCGTGATGAAGGATTACAGGGGGCGGGAAACGCGCGATCGCATCATGGCACAGGCCGCCCGCGCCGCTTATGATTATTTCCTGTTCGCTCCTGCCCGGCGCACGGCCTGACGCAAGCGGCTTAACATCGCCGCTCGCCGCGGCTACCCTCGGGTTAGAGAGGTGCGAGGTGAATGGATTTACCTGCTTCCGCGAATTCTGGCCCTATTATCTGCAAGAACATGCGCGCCCCGGCACGCGCGCGCTGCATTATGTCGGCACCACGCTGGTGATCGCGCTGACGATAGGCGCATTGCTCCTGGCTGAGCGGTGGTGGTGGCTGCTGGCCGCCATTCCGGTTGCCGGCTATGGCTTTGCATGGGCGGGCCATAGCCTGATCGAGCGAAACAGGCCGGCGACCTTCCACTATCCCTTCTGGTCCCTGCGCGCCGATTTCCGCATGTGGTATCGGTTCCTGACCGGGCGCATGGGGCACGATCTGGCGGTAGCCGGCGTGCGGCCGGACGGTTCGATCGATCCCGTCCGGCGGCTCCATCCCTGACATCGCCCTATCCGCTTGACCATGGCCGCGCCTTTGCCACAAGGGGGCATGATCCTACGCGCGCATTTCCTCCCCCTGCCCGACAGAACGACACTCGAAGCGCGCTGGCGGGCGCTGGAAGCGCGGTCGGAGGCGTCCTTCTTTCTCGGCTGGACATGGATCGGCGCATGGCTCGACGCCTATGACGTGCGGCCGGAGCTTCTGGCGGTCATCGACGGGGATCAGGACGTCGCGCTGGCGCTCGTCGGCCATGCGATGACGCCGCGCCTGCTGGGGCGAACGGCCACGCTCTGCCTCAATCAGGCAGGCCATGGCGTCGTCGACCGCCCCTTCATCGAATATAACGGCCTGCTCACACAAACCGGCCGGGAAGCGCCCGCCGCACAGGCCGTCCTGTCGGCCCTCGCGGCCCGTCGCGACTGGCGCGTGGTGCATCTGGCGGGCGTCGCGCCGGGATCGGCGCTGCTGGACCTGCCGGCGCACCGCCGGACGAAACTGGATGACTCGCCGGTCTATCAGGTCGATCTTGAAGCCGTGCGCGCGGCCGGAGGGGATTATCTCTCGCTGCTCAGCGCCAACACGCGCGGCCAGATCCGCCGCGCCGTCAGGGAACATGGCAATGCGCTTCCTGCCGTCACCCGGGCCGCCCGCGCCGACATCGGACCCTGGCTGGACGAGATGCACAGGCTCAACCGGGGCCGCCATGCGGACAATGCCTGGGACGACGACGCCTTCCGCCATTTCGCCGCCGTCATCGCCGGGCGCGGGCTGGAGGGGGGAGAGGTCGAATTGCTGCGGTTCACCGGCGCGGACGGCCCGGTCGGATTGCTCCTCAATTTCATCCATCGCGGCGTGGCGCTGAATTATCAGTCCGCCTTCGCTGCCCCCCGTTCCGCCAAGGACAAGCCGGGCCTGCTGTGCCATGCGGCAGCCGTCGGCGACTATGCGGCGCGCGGTTTCCGGCTCTATTCGCTGCTCGCGGGCAAGGACCGATACAAGCAGAGCCTCGCCACCTGCGAGGAGCGCCTCGAATGGTGGGCGCTCGAACGCTTCTCTCCGCGCCTGGAGGCCGAAGCCGCCCTGCGCCGCCTGCTCAAGCGCCCAATTTCCGCATGAGGCGATAGACGAAGCGCCGTGCCCTCTGCTTTTCCGGCTGCGGCGTGATTTTGCCGACCGGCATTTTCCAGCGGCGAAGCAAAGCGTTGAAGCTGTGCAATTCTCCCTCCGCGACGCTGCGTTCCGACCGCCATGTGATTGACAGGCTGATCGAAACGTCCGGACCGTTCCGCACGAAATGCGGCGCTTTCACCGGCACATGGATGGCGTCGCCCGGTTCCAGCAGAAGGGGAACGCCGCGCGCCATGAATGCATCGCGCCATTCCAGATTGCGGTGGCCGCCCTTGTGGAAATCCTCGCTCTTGCATGGAGGCACCAACTCTTCGTCGCGGGCGGGAAACACCGTCATCGTCTTGCTCCCGCGAATCTGGAGCAGGATGTTATGCTCCGGGTCCATGTGGAAAGGCGTGACGCTGCCGGGGGAGGACAGGAAAATGAACGCTTCCCGATGCAGCATCGGCCCCGTCCGCCGCGCGACCAGCGGTTCCAGCTCCGCCATCGCCTGATCCAGCAGCGCGCCATAGGCCGCATCGCGCTCCACATTCTTCAGCACGGCCCAACTGCCGTTGGTTTCTATGGTCCGGATCGTCTCGCCCAGCGTCAGGCCGTTGGACGGCGTCTCGTCCGGCCGCACGCCAAGCGGCAATGCGCCCAGATTATATTCCACGCTGCCCGCCGGCATCCGTTCGGCCAGATCGGCCAGCGCGGCCGGTTCCAGCAGCGGATGGCCGGCAAGATTATGGACAAGCGCCGCCGCCCGATCGGGATAGGCGGCGGTGAAAGCCACGCGCGCGCTGTCGGGGAATATCCGGGCCATCGTTTCTTTCCCCGGCGTGATCGAACCCTGGGCGGTCATGCCTGTCCTTTCATGATCTGGCTTATCCGTTCGACTCCGGTGGCGAGCGCGAAAGCCGCCGCCCGCTGAAACCGCTTGAAGCCGCTCCCGTGCAGGGCGATCCGATATTGCACGATCGTCCGCCGCTCCGCCCACAGGCTGTCGATCATCGGGTGATCGACGGCGGCGCAGCTATCCATCCATGCCATGTCGGGATCGCCCTGCACCGCATGGAGATTGGCGATCTCGATCAATATGCCGGGCGAAAAGCGGCCCAGCGCCTCGTCAAAGGCGATCTTGAAGGAAAAGGCTCCTTCGCCATGGCGGAAATTGACGAGCATGGCGATGGCGCGCCCGTCCATATCCATCCGCAGGAAATGCAGCCGCCCCGCATCGAAGGCGGCGGCGCAGGCCGCGCGGAAAAACGCCTCGTCCGCCTTCTTGCAGGCCAGCGCGGTTCCTTGGCGTCCCTTCCACCCCGATGCTTCGAGCGTCAGGAAATCCTGGCACCAGACCGGCAAGTCCGCCGCGCAGGCCAGCAGGTGGGTTTCCACCTGCCCCAGTTCCGCCAGCCGCTTTTGCAGACGGCGCAATTCCTTGCGCTTCTTGGCGCGGACATGGTTTTCCCAATATTCGTCGGCGGACAGATCGGATCGCAGCATCGCGCGGTCGTAGCGATGGATTTCCCGGCGCCCCCGTCCCTGTTCGACGCATAGAGCCTCCAACGCCGCGGCATTGGCGCCCGCCGCGTCCAGACATTCCAGATGCAGGAAGCCCGGCGCCCAATCGGCGGCGTCGAGCTGCGCCAGGAGACTGCGCCATGCGGCGACCTCATGCCCCTGCCGGATGATGGGCGCGCCGAAGAAACAATGGTCGTGCATCCAGTTGACCACGCAGGAAACCGGCAAGCGCCCATGGCTCGACGCCGTGACCACCGGCAAAAGGCCGATGGAGCGGCCGTCCTCCTGCGCCTCGATCAGGCGCACGCCATGCCCCGCCGCGAGGTGATCCAGCGCGGCGCCCAGCATGTCGGGCGCATAAAATGCGTTCGCTTCCGCCGCCGCGCCCGCCAGGTCGGCCCAGCGCGCGCGGCGCAAGGGCGCATGGGGATAGCCTGCCGGCACGGAAGGATGCGTTGCCATATCCATGCCCCTGCTCATAGAATGGAATGATTAGGGAATAGCTAAGCATCGATCGTCATGAAGCTTTTCCCGGCCGGTATCCGCCGCAAGTTCCTTTACATCATGGGCGGGATCGTCTGTGTGGACGGATCGGGAAAATCAGGAGGAGCGGCGTCTTGACGGAAAGGCAGGGAAACAGCTTCATGCAGCGCGATCACGACCTCTTGCGGCATCGGACCCGAACATGACCATTCTCGTCACCGGCGCGGCCGGCTTCATCGGCATGCAGGTGGCCGACCGTCTGCTGGAGGACGGACGCGCGGTCATCGGCATCGACAATATGAACGATTATTATGCGGTGTCGCTCAAGCAGGACCGCATCGCCGACCTTTCCCGGCGGCATGGCAAGCTGTTCACCTTCACCGAACTCGACTTTGCCGACATGGGCGCGCTCAAGGACGCCCTGACGGACCATCCGGTGGAAGCGATCATCCATCTGGGCGCGCAGGCGGGCGTCCGTTATTCGCTGATCAATCCTCATGCCTATGTGCGCTCCAACCTGGCGGGCCATGTCAACATGCTGGAACTGGCGCGGGAACGCCGCGTGCGCCATCTGGTCTATGCGTCGTCTTCGTCCGTTTATGGCGGCAACGACATATTGCCGTTCCGCGTGGAGGATCGCGCCGACCATCCCGTATCGCTCTATGCCGCCACCAAGCGCGCGGACGAACTGATGAGCGAAACCTATGCCCATCTTTTCCGCGTGCCGATGACCGGGCTGCGCTTCTTCACGGTCTATGGTCCGTGGGGACGGCCCGACATGGCCATGTGGATCTTCACCTCGAAAATCCTCGCGGGCGAGCCGATACCCGTGTTCAACCATGGCCGGATGCAGCGCGACTTCACCTATATCGACGACATCGTCACCGGCGTCATAGCCTGTCTCGACAATGCGCCGCACGACGACGGCGCGGTGAAGGCGGGCGGCAGCCGGGCGCCTCATCGCCTCTACAATATCGGCAACAACCGTCCGGAAGAATTGATGCACCTGATCGCGTTGCTGGAGGAGGCGTGCGGCCGAAAGGCGCAAATGGATTTCCAGCCCATGCAGCCGGGCGACGTGCCCGCCACCTATGCGGACATCAGTGCGATCGCGCGCGATGTCGGCTTCGCTCCGGCCACCGGCATCGAATTGGGAGTGCCGCGATTCGTATCCTGGTATCGCGACTATCACGGCATCGGGAAATAGGCGTTCGCCACTTTAGGAAAAGTTCCGCGCTTTGGCGCGATTTCCAGCGCTTTGGTCTGCTTTTCTTTCGAGCGGGTCCAAATTGGCGTTATTTCCTTATGGTATAATAGATTGCCACAAGTCGGCAAAATGGCGTAAGCCTGTTGTCACCCGAATGAAAAGATCCGGGCCAAAACAATAACAGGCGGTCGACATAATAGTCGCCGTCGCGTGTTCGCCGACCGGATGGGGCCGGGGCGATGCACGAAAAAGGGCGAATGCGTGTCTACAGTATCCAATATCGTGCCATTCAAGTCGGGCAGGCACATCGTCGAAACCGCCTGCCGCAGTCTTGCCGTCGCCGCCAGCGGATTGAACGCGTTGGAAGCCCAATTCGCGGATCGTGACTTTGCTGCCACCTTCCTCCGCCTCGTCGGCGTCATCATGAGCGTGCGGGGCCGCGTGATCGTCACCGGCATCGGGAAAAGCGGCATCGTGGCGCGGAAGATGACGGCCACGCTGACCTCGACGGGCACGCCCGCGATCTTCCTGCATCCCGCGGATGCCGGGCATGGCGACCTGGGCATGGTCACGCCCGCCGATCTCGTGCTGATGCTCTCTCATTCGGGTGAATCCACGGAACTTGGCCCGATCATCCAATATTGCAAACGCTTCGCCATTCCGCTTGCCGCCATGACGGCGCAGCCGGACAGCACGGTCGCGCAGGCAGCGGACATTTCCATCCTGATGCCGGCCGTCCGTGAAGCCTGCCCCAATTCCCTGGCGCCCACGACGTCGACGACGGTGCAAATGGCTTTCGGCGACGCCCTTGCGGTTTCCCTGATGGAGATGCGCGGATTTTCCGCTGACGATTTCCATAAATTCCATCCCAACGGGCGTCTTGGCGCGCAGCTGGTCAAGGTGCGCGAATTGATGGCATCGGGTGACAGCGTCCCCCAGGTGCGCGAGGATGCGACGCTTCTGGAAACCATGATCGAAATGACGCGGGGCCGATTGGGCGGCACGGCGGTCGTCGATGGCCGGGGCCGGCTGATCGGCGCCTTTACCGATGGGGACCTGCGCCGTTCCCTCACGACGAAGCAGAATCTGACGGAGCCGATCGGACAGTTCATGACGGTCACGCCGCTGTCCGTCGGTCCGGACGAACTGGCATCGGAAGCTTTGCGCCGGATGCATGACAGCAGCGTGATGCTGTTCTTCGTCTGCGAGGAGGAGCGTCTGATCGGCGCGGTGCACATGCACGATCTGCTCGAAGCCGGGGTCGCCTGACCATATTGGTCGTCATTCCGGCGCGGGCAGGATCATCCCGCCTTCCGCGCAAGCCGCTGCGCCCGATCGCCGGGCGGACATTGCTGCATCGAACCATCGCCATGGCGCGCGGGTCTCTTCGGGATCTGCCGGACATCGATCTTGTGGTCGCCACGGACGACCGGGAAATCGCCGATCACGCCCAGGCGGCGGGGTGCGAGGCGGTGATGACCCAAAGCGCCATCGCCACCGGATCGGGACGCGCGCTTGCCGCCGCGCTGGCGCGGCCTTCGCCGCCCCGGTTCGTCGTCAGTCTGCAAGGCGACTCCCCCTTCCAGCCCGAAGGCGCGCTAAGCGCCGTCATTTCCGCGCTGCTGGACGGGGCGCAGGTCGCGACGCCCGTGATCGCGCTCGACTGGGACGCCCTGGATTCATTGCGGGATCACAAGATGCGTTCCCCTTTCAGCGGCACCACCTGCGTGCGCGCGGCCGACGGCCGGGCGCTATGGTTTTCCAAGACGATCATTCCCGCGATCCGCGATGAAGCGGCCTTGCGCCAGACAGAGCCGCTCTCCCCGGTCTGGCGTCATGTCGGCCTTTATGGCTATGCCATCGACGCGTTGAAGCGGTTCGAGCAAACCGCACCGACGCCCTTGGAGACGCTGGAGGGACTGGAGCAATTGCGGCTGCTGGAATCGGGAATCCCGGTCATGACGGTGCCGGTGCCTCCGCCTCTCTTCGACAGTTCGGGCATCGATACCGAACAGGACATCGTCCGGGTCGAGGCCCTGATCGCCATCCACGGCGATCCGACGCCCTGTCTGCCGTAAGGCCGCCCGTGACGCGCCGCATCTTCATCATCCGGCATGGCAATACGTTTGAAGACGGCACGCCGCCCCGCCGCATCGGCGCGCGGACCGACCTTCCGCTGGTGGCCCGGGGCCGGGAGCAGGCGGATCGCCTGGGCGCGTGGTTCGCGGCCCAGCCATTGTGCGTCGGACACATCTTTTCCGGCCCGTTGCTGCGCGCGCGCGAAACCGCGGAACGGATCGGCGCCGTCCTGGGCAAGCCTGTCGACGGGTTCCTGCCCTGGCTCAATGAAATCGATCACGGCCCGGATGAGGGGCGTTCGGAAGAGGATGTGCTGGCGCGCGTGGGCGCGGAGGCGATCGCGGCATGGGACGAGCAGGCTGTCGCGCCGCCGGGCTGGCGCGCCGATGCCGACACGCGCATCGCGGCTTGGCGGGCCTATCTCTCCGGCGGCGGCGGGGAAGGCACGGACCTGCTTGTCACCAGCAACGGCGCGGCGCGCTTCGCCCTGCCGGCCTTGGGCCTGCCGCTGGCTTCATTGAAATTGCGGACCGGCGCTTTTGGGGAAGTGCTGATCGACGCTTCGGGCCATGCCGAACTGCGGCGCTGGGATTTCCGTCCCTGACAGATTTTCGCACCAACCGTCGGCGCAATGCAGCTATTCCGTCGGCAAGCATAACTTGTCTTGCCGATTTCAAGTCTATCTATTAAATAGAGATTGCCTCAGCGGTACGGGTGGTCGCCGTGCCGGATGGAATATCGACATTCGACCCGCGGCTTTTGATCGGGATGCAGCTTGCTCCGCGTCACCAACGGCTAAAGCGCACGACGCCCGGGCGATGACGTCAGTGTCGTGTTCCCCCACAAGGATTGGGGTTGATATGATGCGCGATACAATGATGACCAAATAGAGAAACCGGCCTTACCAAGCCGCCGTTCAAACCATCTGGATGCGACCGCATGCCATGCAAGCCATGGCACGGTCCTTCACAGCCGCCAGCTTCCTGCCATTCCGCCGATACCGATCGGCGGGAAAGGAGATATCATGCACAAATATCGTTCGGACCATCGGCCGCAAACCGGCTATTCCGCTTCCCTGCTTCAGGCTGCCGCCGCGATCTACGGGATCGAGGCGGCGGAACTGGCTGAAGCAGCCAGCAAAGCAGCCAGGACCGCCAGGAAATACAGGAACTGATCTCTCATGGCTTCCCCCCGGGGCGCACGTCGCCGTGCTTCCTGGGGGGAAGTTCTGACGCTCAACTATCGCGGGCAACCTGAAAACCGGCGAAAGACTGGCTGACGGGCATCAGTTCGATCGTATTGAAATTGAGATGGGCAGGCTGCGTCGCCACCCAAAGAAGCGTTTCCGCGATGTCTTCTCCCGTCATGGGCATGACGCCGCCATACAGGCTGTCCGACGCGGCCTTGCTCCCGGTACGGATCAGGGTGAACTCGGTTTCCACCATGCCCGGTTCGATGGACGTGACGCGAACGCCCGTTCCGTGAAGATCGGACCTCAGCCCCAGGCTGAACTGGCGGACAAATGCCTTGGTCCCGCCATAAACATTCCCGCCCGTATAGGGATAGGTCGCGGCGACCGAACTCAGGTTGATGATCCCGCCCTTGCGCGCGATCAGGATCGGCAGCAGCTTGTGAGTGATGGTCACAAGGCCGGTCACGTTGGTTTCGATCATCTGCCGCCATTGGGCAAGATCGGCCTGCTGCGCAGGGGCCGTTCCCAAGGCCAGACCGGCATTGTTGATCAGAAGATCGATGTCCGCGAAGCCGGCGGGCAAGGTCGAAACGGCATGATCGATCGCGGCGTCGTCGCGCATGTCGAAGCGGGCGGCGTGGACATTGTCCGCCCCCAGTTCGGCGACGAGCGCGTCCAGACGGTCCGCGCGGCGGCCCGTCACGATCACCTTCCAGCCCGCGGCGACAAAGCGCCGCGCACATGCCGCGCCGATGCCCGCCGTTGCGCCGGTGATGAATGCGGTGCCTGCCATGTCTCCGAAATCCTCCTCGTCCTTGACGGTCGCTTTTCCCCAACCTTTGACCGTAGACGATCAGCTTGAAAATACCCTAGCGCACGATGCGCTCTGTTGCGGGTGCGGAGGCTTCATGGCGCCGTTCATCGAACCGCGCCACCGAAATTTCGGGAGGATGTGCGAAACGCGACAGGGAACGGCGCAGGCGCGAGCCGCTCCATTCCCGGATGCGCCAAAGCTATTCCGCCTTGCGCGCGGCAGGCTTTCTCGTCGACCTGGCTGTTCGGGAGGCAGATTTCGCCGTTTCCTTCGCCGCTCCATTCAGCGGCTCGCCCGGCCGAGTCCCGTCTTCGGCCCGCTTCCGTCCCAGGCCCACCTCCTTGGCGACCGCGCGCCGACGTTCCGAATAGCTCGGTGCCACCATGGGATAGGTCTTGGGCAAGCCGAATTTTTCCCGGTATTCGTCCGGTGTCAGGCCATGCGTGGCAAGATGACGCTTCAATGTCTTATAAGGCTTCCCGTCGATCATGCTCAATATATGATCGGGAGAAGCAAGGCTCTTGCGAACCGATACGGCCGCGACCGGCATTTGTTCGGCGGGCGCCGGGGATTCCTTCACCGGCTCATCCAGCGCTGATCGTGTGGAACGGATCAGCTCCACCAGATCTTCTCGGGGCACCGTATTGTTGGTGACATAAGCGCTCAGAAGTTGAACCGTCAGCACATTGAGGTCAGGATTAACGCTGTCTGTCATAATATGCCGCCTTCTCTCGCGAATCGGATGACGTCATTTATTGGATTTTTCTTCGACGGAAGTAAATCTATGCCTTGATGCGGATATTATGGAAGAGCAGGCATCCTGTCCCATTATGACCGGAAAGGAATGGGCCGGCGCCGGATTTCACTTCGCCTTGTCCATCAATTCTATGAAGTTACGCGCGGCGTCGCGATCCGCCGGGTGGGTGAATGCCCCATCGATGTCCGGCGCTTCTCCGAGCAGGAATAACAGGCACCAAAGCGCGTACCGCCGACTCCGGTCCATTTCCAGACCGAAGTCGACGCGCATTTTTTCCACGCCAGCCGCGATGGCTTCGGGCGCCAGATCATCCAGTCGGGCGCTTGCGAAATACCGGTGAAGCTGATCGTCGAAATTCATTTACCGGATCAGCCGTTCAGCTTGTCCTTCACCGCCTTGGCCGGCGCGAAAGTCAGCTTCTTGGACGCGGCGATCTGAATGGTGGCGCCGGTCGCGGGATTGCGTCCCTCGCGGGCGGGCGTGTCCTTCACCTTGAACTTGCCGAAACCGTTCAGCGAGACTTCCTCCCCCTTGGCCGCCGCATCGGCGATCGCGGCGAACACGCCGTCGACGACCTTGCGCGCATCGGCCTTCGACAAGTCATGCGCGGCTGCAATGCTGTCGGCCAGATCGCTGTTATTCATTACGATTCCTTTCATGTGCGAGTGATGCCTTCCGCGCATAGCCAGCCTGGAAGCGTCGGTCCATATCCGTTCGTTGCCATTTTCCACGCGCCGCCCTGTTGGGACGCGCCTTTCCCTGGGGATCAATCCCTCTTTCCGGACAACTCCGCCGCCTTGCGGGCGACATGATCCAGGGCCTCGCGGAAACGCGCAAGGTCCTCTTGCGAGAGGACAGAGAATATATCCGCCTCCAGCTCAAGGGCCTTCGGCGCGATCCGGCGATAAAGGTTGCGGCCTTCCCGGCTCAGGGAAAGCATGTGGGACCGGCCGTCGCGGGGATTGGGCGAACGCTCGATCAAACCTCTTCCGGCCAGGGAAATGGCGGCGCGGCTGACCGTCACCTTGTCCATGGCGGTTTTCTGGCCGATGGCATTCTGGGTTGCGCCCTCGCTTTCCGCCAGAACGGCGATCACGCGCCACTCCGGAACGCTCAGCGCAAAAAGCCTGTCATAGGCGCTGGCGACCGCGCCGCTTACGCGATTGGCGGCGACCGACAGGCGATAAGGCATAAACTGATCGAGCCGCAGCGGTTTCCGTGCCATATCGAACCGGTATCATTTGACACCATATCGCGCAAAGCGTAAATTGGTTTCAATTGTTACCAGCTTCACAAGGCGAGCAATCGCAAGGAGAGGGTCATGCCTCCGCCGTTCAGGATCAGCCGCATCCATCATGTCGCCTATCGCTGCCGCGACGTGAAGGAAACCGTGCAATGGTATCAGCGCGTGCTGGGCATGACCTACACCACGGCCTTTGCCGAAGATCATGTCCCTTCGACCGGGGCCCCAGATCCCTATATGCACGTCTTCCTGGATTGCGGCGGCGGCAATGTGCTGGCCTTTTTCGAGTTGCCGAACCAGCCGGAGATGGGCCGCGATCCCCACACGCCCGCCTGGGTCCAGCATATCGCCTTCGAAGTGCCCGACATGGACGCCCTGCTCGCCGCGAAGACCCATATCGAGGCGGAGGGCATCGAAGTGCTCGGTCCCACCCATCATGGCATTTTCAAGTCCATCTATTTTTTCGACCCCAACGGCCATCGCATCGAACTGGCCTGCAATATCGGGACGCCGGCACAATATGCGGAACTGGCGCGCGTCGCGCCGCTGATGCTGGAGGAATGGTCGCAAACCAGGAAAGCGCCGCGCCATGCGGATTGGCTGCACAAGGAGGAAGGGATTTGACGGACCGGACCGATTTCACGCACGATCCCGCCGCCCGAAGCTGGGCCGAGAGCGCGAACGGCCACCCGGATTTCCCGGTCCAGAACCTTCCCCTGGGCATATTCGCGCCGCCATCCGGCAAACCGCGCGGCGGGGTCGCGATCGGCACGGAGATTCTCGACATTGGCGCGATCGCCGCCCTGCTGCCGGAAGACGCGCGCGATGCCGCGCTGCTGGCGAACGATTCCACGCTCAACGCTCTGCTGGGGGCAGGCAATGATACGTTGCGCGCCCTGCGCCACGGCCTGTTCCGCCTGCTCACCGATCCGGCTTGGGAAAAGGCCGTCCGTCCCGCCCTTTACCCGGCGGGGCAATGCAGGCTGCATCTGCCCGTCCAGATCGGCGACTATACGGATTTCTATACCGGCATCCATCATGCCGTGAATGTCGGGAGGCTGTTCCGGCCCGACAATCCGCTGCTGCCCAATTACAAACATGTCCCCATCGGCTATCATGGCCGCGCATCCTCCATCCGGATTTCGGGCGAGGACGTCGTTCGCCCCAATGGACAGACCCTGCCGCCCGGCGCGCAGGCCCCTGTGTTTGGTCCCTGCAAAAGGCTGGATCATGAACTGGAAATGGCGATCTGGGTCGGACGCGGCAACATGCTGGGCCGGCCGATCCCCATCGGGCAGGCGGCGGATCATATCGCGGGGCTTTCGATCCTGAACGACTGGTCGGCGCGCGACATACAGGCGTGGGAATATCAGCCGCTCGGCCCTTTCCTCGCCAAGAATTTCCACAGCAGCATTTCGCCCTGGATCGTCACCATGGATGCGCTCGCGCCCTTCGCCGCCGCACAGTCCCTGCGGCCGGAGGGCGATCCCTTGCCGCTTCCCTATCTGCTCGACCCCGCCGACCAGCGGCGCGGCGCGCTGGACGTGACGATGGAGGTGTTCCTGTCCACGGCGCGGATGCGGGCCGAAGGGCAAGCCCCGCATCGCCTCAGCCGGGGTTCGATGACGGCGATGTACTGGACGCCCGCCCAGCTCATCGCCCATCATAGCGTCAACGGCTGCAATCTCTCCCCCGGCGACCTGCTGGGCACGGGCACGCTGTCGGGCGCGGCGGACGGGAGCAAGGGCAGCCTGCTCGAACTCACGGACGGCGGCAAGGAGCCGATCCGCCTGCCCGAAGGGGAAAGCCGCACCTTCCTGGAGGATGGCGACGAAGTCGTCATCACCGCCTTCGCGCAGGCGCCCGGCTTCGCGCGGATCGGCTTTGGCGAGTGCCGCGCCCGCATTGCGCCCGCACTCCGATTGGAGACGTGATGTGCCGAATCTCGTCCTGCACGGCTATTGGCGGCCCGGCACCAGCTATCGCACGCGCATAGCCCTGAACGCCAAGGGACTGGACTATCGGCAGGCGCCGGTCGATCTGTTGAGCGGCGAGCAGCGCGCCGCCGATTATCGGGCGCTCAATCCGCTGGGACTGGTGCCCACGCTGGAGGCGGACGGGCGGCTTCGCCGCGCTGGAGGACATGATCGCCGCCACGGCGGCCGTTACGCCTTTGGCGACAGCCTGACCATGGCCGACTGCCATCTCGTGCCCTAGGTCTATTCGGCTGAACGCTTCGCGGTGCCGCTAAACGCCTATCCCGCCCTGACGGCGGCGGTGCGCCATGCGCGTGAACATCCCGCCGTCAAGGCCGCGCATCCCGATCTTGCGCCGGGACATTCTTGAACCGACACGCCTCGGGCGAAGGATCGACCGGCGGTGGGAAAAAGCGCCGGCGGCACTGGACAGGGTACAGGCGATTGACCCATGGGCGATCGACCTGCGACCGGCTTTCCGCTGGGCGGAATGCCGCCGGCAACATCAAGGAGAATGCAAGACAATGACCATCGAACGGATCGAATGCGGCCCGCGCATGAGCCAAGCCGTGGTGCATGGCGATACCGTCTATCTGGCGGGACAAGTAGGCGCGCCCGGCGAGAGCGTCGCCGCGCAGACGACCGCGGTGCTGGCGCAGGTGGACACGCTTCTCAAGGAAACCGGCAGTTCGAAGGATCATCTGCTGATGGCGACGATCTGGCTGGCGGACATGGGCGATTTCGCCGAAATGAACGGCGTCTGGGACGCATGGGTGGCGGGCCACCCCGCTCCCGCCCGCGCCACGGGCGAAGCCAAGCTCGCCGCGCCCGAATATAAGGTCGAGATCATCATCGTCGCGGCCAGAGCCTGACATGCGGCGCTTCGCCGGCAAGACCGATGGACGGCGAAGCGCCAGACGATTTTATTGCTGAACAAACCCGAATTCGGTAGGGCCGGGGCGGAACCGATCTGGAGAGCAGCGACGAATGTCCGACAATCTTTTCTTTGGCCCCGATGCCCAAGTCAATCACACCATCGGCATGATGCAGACAGAAAAATCGCAAGGATCGATCACCGACGGCGCAAGAGTTGGCCCTAATGTTTTTTTCGTCATAGACCCCGAAGGGCAAATCAAAGGTAATTTTGAAACCGGCAACGGGAATGTTCTGAAATTATCCTATCGCATTATCAGACCGGTTCGATGGGTGGGACTACACATCGCCGCCGGCAATTTCGATCTTCAGGGCAGAAGCATAGCAGGCCTGATCTGCAAATCCCACGCAGATCACGCCGTCACCAGCCGCGCCTGCATCCGGTCCGGCTATGAAGGCGGATTCACAGACATTTTCCTGCCCAAACATATCGTTTCCTACGCGGAACCGAGCACCCACATCGATCTGTTGCAGGTCGAAAAGGAAACCGATCTTCCAAAGAAGGCGGATTGGCGGGAGCTTGTGATCTTCCTTCCCGTGGCAGACACAAACATCACGATAAGCGAACTCAAGTTCTTCGTGGTTTGAAGCCAGGGAGCCTTATATGGAAATCTCCCTCGTCATTCCTGTCTGGAACGATCCCGACGGATTGAAGCGCCTGCTGCGCCAGGTAGATGCGTTTGCCATTTTCAAGGAAGTGATCGTCTGTGACGATGCCTCCGACAATGAATACGACTTTGCATCATGGGAACTTTCCCCTGAATTTCAGGGTAAGATCATCCATCTGCGAAGCGAGGTTCAGCGCGGCGCGGGCCATGGGCGGAATATCGGGCTGGCGCGGGCGACCGGCGACTATCTGATTTTCTTCGATTCCGATGATCTTTTCGAGGCAGGGTTTCTACAGATCGTGGCGGCGCTGGCGCAGCCCGACATCGCTCCGGATTTCGATTTCTGCATTTTCCGCCATCATGACAGCCGGATGCTCTCCTTGGGACAGACCGGCACGTTTTCGAAAGAAGAACAACTGTGGCAGGCCGTGCAGGCGGAAGAAGCGCCGCGGCTGCTCGACTCTTCCCAAATATTGAAATTATGCAGTCTTGCCGCCTACCCATGGAACAAGATTTACCGGACCGCCTTCCTGAAGCAGCACGACCTGCGGTGCACCGAACTGCCCGTCCACAACGATATCGAACTGCATTGGACCAGCTTTCTGCGCGCCGAGGCGGTTTTGTGCACAAGCGTGATCGGCGCAACCCACTTCGTCGCGATGAATGGCGAGCGGCTGACAAATCGCCGCAATGACGAACGAATCCGGGTGTTCGAGGCTTTTGAGAATGTCCGATCCTGCATGGCGCGCATTCCACCTGCGCGCCGATTGCGGTTCCTGGAGCCGTTCCTGCTTTTTGCCCGGAATCTCATGAGTTGGATCGGCGAGAATATGGATGAAGACCACCATGACGAAATGATCAGGCGATCCCAGGAGTTCTTCCTCGACGGCCTTGACACGGATTTGATGACGCTGCTTGCATATCGCAACCCTGCCCTTGCCGGCAGTATCAACACCCTGCTGGCTCAAGGCAAATTGGGATGAGCATTTCCTTCATCATCACGACCTATAATGTCGCCGCCTATATCGGGGAGTGCCTGGACAGCCTCGCTTCCTGCGTGCGTCCTGGCGATCAGGTGATATTGGTGGACGACGGGTCCACCGACGACATCGCCGACCGGATCGAAGATTTTTTCGCCGCGGGCGGCTTCGGGCCGGACGTCCTTTGGACGCCCATATGGCTGGGGACGAATACATTCGGCGGCGTGGGTATCGCGGCCAATATCGGCCTGGATCATGCCCTGCGCGACACCATATTCTTTGTCGATGGTGATGATTACCTCATACCCGAAGCATTCAAGCGGGCGCGGCGGGACTATGAGGCGGCTCCATCGGATATTTGCATAGCGAATTATGAAGAGTTCGATCAACGGGAAAGGAAGATCAAAAAGCCGGCGGATTGGAAAAAATGGTCAAGATTGGAGGCATCGAACCTCGGTGAAGCACGCAGAATCGCGGCTCTGGACATGATCGCCGTGCCGTGGCGCAAATTTTACAATCATGCCTTTTTGAAAAGGAACGATATCCGCTATCCGGAGGGCGATTTCTTTTTCGAAGACAATCCATTCCATTGGCGGGTATGTCTGGCCGCCCGGACGATCGAATGTTCGAACCATATCGTCTGCCATCACCGCGTGAACCGTCCCGGTCAGACGATGGCCTCGACCGGCAGGGAACTGGCGGCGTTCTTCACGCATTTTGAAACAATACGGGCCAATATTCCCGCCGGAATGCCGGATTATGAACGGCAAGCGCTCCGTTGGCTGATCGGCAACATATCCTGGCATATAGCACGGCTGCAGCCCGGCGCCTTCAATGGATATGTCACCGCCGCGGCCAAGACCCTGCAGAACCTCGATTCCCGCATCTGGACCGATGCCGGGTTACAGGATCTGCATGGCACGAACGCCTGGCGCTACGCGGAACAAATCCGTCGGGGCAATGGGTGGGACGTCATTGAGGCTCTGCGCGGTGAACGGACCAACCAGAACCTGGATGAGATAAATCGCCGCCTGAATGTCCTGGAACGACGGTTGAACGACCTGGATCGACAGTCGAAGGCCATTCGTGAAACGGTTCAGGCAAAAAAGGCAATCGATGAATTTCAGTCGATCAAAAGAATATTATATAATAAGTAAGAATAGAATTGGAATTTCCTATGGAAAGAATTTACTTAAATAAATATCCGGATTTTCTTGATAATCAGGATGAATATTTAGGTAAATTTATCAAATTCATATTCTCCAATGATTCTGCATATGAAGTTGCAAGAGATTTTTGCACCGATAAATATACGATAAGGTCGCCATATTCCGACGGAACAGCATCCGTTGTTGCCGGCGGTTACACCGAATCCTCGAAAGATGGCGTTTTCGGTAATTTTCTGCTGCTTCAGGACGAAATCACGGGAAAGAGGTTCGCAATAATGCAGCGCATGCGCTTTGCATCATGCGTGATACTTCCCGATCATAATGTGATCATATCCCCATCTCCCAGTGACGACGACGACAGAGCTTTACGAATTTCCATGGGGCTGTTAAACAATATTTCGGACGCCCCTTATGGCAGATGCTCATTCGGCGGCATCATTTTTGGGAGTCACGGCAGACCTTATCATCAAATCTATGACCAACTCCCCTTATTCTGCGAATTTTCGAAGATCACGCGGGGGAAACTTCTTGTGCATCGACCGAGATCATTCTTTTCTCCAGAGGATTTTGACTTCGATGCGGGGGAGTGGCATCCGCCTAAGGGAGAGGCGGAATGGGGGGAGAAATTCTATCTGCTCGCGAGCAGGATTTTTTCCATAAAGAAAAAATATCCCCTGTTGGAAGCAGTCGATCTCATTCGCGCGCGCAACTCCAGGCTACAATTCGCCGATGAGATGGCTGGTTTCAGGGAATGGCGCCGATCCCATCACCCGATCGTCTGGCTTGGCGTCTGCGACCTCAAGCCAAGATGGACATCATCGATAGAGGCCATAAAATTAACTATATCCAAGCTGAAAAACGCCTTTCCTCGCATTGGGTTCGTCTTCGACGGCATGACCGCGCCAGCGGCAGCGAACAATCATAAATTCCGTCAGAAGCATTGCGCCGGAGAATATGAGAAGCTGAACGATATAGTCGATGAAATGAGCCTGGAAACCAGCCATTTTAGCGTGATGGGGTCCCCTGCTTCCACGAAAATTCATATTGCCGCTTATTGTGATTACTTTGTCAGCAACGCAGGGACGGATGCTGTATGGCCTGCGCTTTTTCATAGGAAGCCGGGACTAACGCATTGCGCCAATAAAGGCAGATCCACCGTAAATCGGAGCTATATCCACCCGAAATCCATCCTGATCCCTGAAGACAGGGTACAGGATATCGAACAGGGGAAGGTTTGGCATTGGGCGGACTATCGAATAGATCCGATTTACTTTTCCGACATAGTCCTGTCGGGACTTCGCAACGCCGTGGAGACAGGAGAAAATACGAAGCTCATTTCTCTGGGAGAATGCGGCCGGGATCTTGCAAGATATGCCATCTTGAATGGGCAGGAGGTTTTGGAGAGAGAACTTGAAGCCGGAAAATATATATCAAGACTGGATATATATTCGAAGTCGGATTTATCCTGTGATTTTTCCGCCCATATAAAGGGTGAAGATCACGAAATCCCCTGTACGCGGGATAAGAATGGTGAATTTCTCTTTGAAGTGAAGCGCGATTCTCGTGTCCATTTCGATATAAGGGTTAGATCCGGATTCGATTTCGAATTCCATGGGCTCTCTTTGTGTAAGATCGAGGATGGCGCATAATTACAGCGCTCCCTAAATTTCCGCATTGTCAGGATCGAAGACGGATGCTTCGACACGTCAGCGGCTCGCCGCCGGATGGCCTTCGATCCTCATCGAACGGTTGTGCCGTATCCACAGAACAGGGATCATGCGAGAGATTGACGGTGGAGCGGGTAGCGGGGATCGAACCCGCATCACAAGCTTGGAAGGCTAGTGCTCTACCATTGAGCTATACCCGCCCGTCAGGCAAAGCGCCCTGCCATCATTGAGGGGGCTTCGTCAATATCGCATCGACGCCGCGCTCCAAGTTCCCGCTTAACCCGACGCCTGCTTTGCTCTATCACCCGCTTCATGGCCAAGCCTTCCCTGCGCCAACTGGACATATTCGCGCAGATGGCGGCGGCGGGCAGCATCGCGCGCTGCGCCGGCGATCTGGGCATCGGCGTGGAGGAGGTCGCACGCGACATCACCGCGCTGGAAATGCGGCTCGGCTATAAGCTGTTCGATGATTTGCACGGCACGGCGCGGCTGACGCAAGCGGGCAGGAAAACGGCGCAGGCCATGACATTGCTGGAACAGGACAGTTCCGAGCAGGCGCCGGCCGCGAAGGAATCGCCGCCCGAAAATCTGCGTCCTCCGCTCGCCGGAACGGCGCGCCGATCCGTCACATTGGGCGCGCCGCCACCGGTCTTCGGCCATTTCCAGGAGGCGCTGGCCGCGTTCGAGGAAGCCAATGAGGATGTGGCGATCACGCTGGACCTGCACATATTACTGGCCGCGCAGGCGCGCGAGGCGCTGGGCGAGGGCAAGATCGACATCGCCTATTTCTATGCACTGGGCGACCCCCCCGATCTGCCGTCGCGCTATGGCTGGTCGGAACCGCTGAGCCTCTATGCGGGCAGTACGCATCCGCTGGCCCAGCAGGATATGGTGTCGTTCCGCGAGATCGAGGCCGCGCCGATGCTGGCGATGGAGCCGCGCAACGGGCTGCGCCAGATCAGCGAGGACGCCCTGCAACGCGGCGGCATCACGCCGGGGATGCCCGCGCTGGAATCGGACAATCTGTTCGAGATCATGACGGCGTTGCGGCAGGGGCAGGGCTGGTTCGCAGCTTTCGGTCCCATGGCGCGGGATATGGGTCGGGTCGAAGGGATCAAAAGGCTGGCGCTGGAAGCACCTCTGCCCGCCATCGAAATCCGGCAAGCGGTCGGCCCGCGCGCGGCGGAAACTCCGGCGGTCGAGGCGCTGGCCGACTATCTGTTCCTGTAAGAGGCATAAGCAGTGGCGATCGGCCGCCTCTCATGCCGCTTATCCTGTCCGACGAGGATGGGAACGGCGGTGCAGAGGGTGAGAAGGAACCGGTGGAGGTTAGTCCGCTCCTGGCCGATTACAGCCATTGTTTAGAAAGAGACCCGCGAAGGAAACCCGGAGGACCGCTCCCGCACCGGAGCGGCCCTCGCAGCCTCGCCCTTCCTACTCCGCCGCGATGCCCGCTGCCTTGAACATGTCGGGATCGGCGGCCTCGTCGCTATTGGCCGCGTCGCTGCCCTTGAGCTTCTTGCGGCGGTCGAAGGCGTCCCACACCTCGGTCCACTGGCCGCGGGTCGCGCCCTTCGAATATTCGGTCGCGCGGGTTTCGAAGAAATTCGCGTGCTCCACCCCATTGAGCAGCGGGGCCAGCCAGGGCAACGGATGCTCGTCGATCATGTAGATGGGCTTGAGACCCAACTGCCCCAGCCGCCAATCGGCGATGTAGCGGACATAACGCTTGATGTCCTTGGGCGTCATGCCCGGCACCGGACCCATTTCGAAGACGAGATCGATGAACGCATCCTCGATCCGCACCGTCTTCTGGCACATGTCCAGAATGTCTTCCTTGACCGAGAGGGTCAGGCAGTCGCGTTCCTTCACGAAGGTGTGGAACAGCTTGATAATGCCTTCGCAGTGCAGCGTCTCGTCGCGGACGGACCAGGTGACGATCTGCCCCATGCCCTTCATCTTGTTGAAGCGCGGGAAGTTCATCAGCATCGCGAAGCTGGCGAAAAGCTGTAACCCTTCGGTGAAACCGCCGAACATCGCCAGCGTCTTGGCGATGTCCTCATCCGTGTCGACGCCGAACTGGGACAGATAGTCATGCTTGTCCTTCATCTCCTTATATTGGAGGAAGGCCGAATATTCGGTTTCGGGCATCCCGATCGTGTCGAGCAGGTGCGAATAGGCCGCGATATGGACTGTTTCCATGTTGCTGAACGCGGTCAGCATCATCTTGATTTCGGTCGGCTTGAACACGCGGCCATATTTTTCGTGGTAGCAATCCTGCACCTCCACGTCCGCCTGGGTGAAGAAGCGGAAGATCTGCGTCAGCAGGTTGCGCTCATGGTCGGAGAGCTTCTGCGCCCAGTCGCGGCAATCCTCGCCCAGCGGCACTTCCTCCGGCAGCCAGTGGAGCTGCTGCTGGCGCTTCCAGAATTCATAGGCCCAGGGATATTCGAAGGGCTTGTAGACCTTGCTGGCTTGAAGAAGGGGCATGGCGGTTATCCTTGGGCCTGAAAGAGCGAAGTGTGGGACGGGCGGCGGGCAGGGCCTGCGACCGGATGGCGTTTCATGCGTTGAGACTGGATCAACCCAGGAGAATGACTATGGCTGACCTGTCCCAAGTGAAGGAACATATGAATGTCGTCGGCGCGGACGGCGTGCATCTGGGCACCGTCGATCATGTCGACGGAAGCCGGATCAAGCTGACCAAGGCCGACAGCCCGCAGGGGCCGGACGGCGAAGGGGCGAAGCATCATTATTTCGACGGCGGGCTGATTGCCGAAGTCGAAGGCGATACCGTGCGCCTGTCCGCGACGGCGGCCAATGCGGCGGATCTGTTCGAAACGGCGGAATAGACGCTTTCCACGAGAAGAGGGGCGCAACGCCCCTTCTTCCAACCCTCTCCCCCAAGGGGAGAGGGCTTTGGCGCGCGCCTTATTGGCAGGCAAGGCACTCGTCATAATCGGTGCTCCCGCCGGCCAGTTCGAATTTCGGCGCGTCGATGGTGTTGTCCGCTTCCACCCCGCCCGCGAAACCGGCGCGCTGCACGGATTTGGAACGGAGATAGTAAAGCGACTTGATGCCCAGTTCCCACGCGCGGAAATGGAGCATCAGCAGATCCCACTTTTCCACGTCGGCCGGGATGAACAGGTTCAGCGACTGCGCCTGATCGATATAGGGTGTGCGGTCGGCGGCGAGTTCGAGCAGCCAGCGCTGGTCGATCTCGAAGCTGGTCTTGAACGTGTCCTTTTCCTCCTGGGAGAGGAAGTCGAGATGCTGGACCGATCCGCCGCGTTCGAGGATCGTATTCCAGACATTCGTGCTGTCCTTCGATTTCTCCTGCAATATCTTTTCCAGATACGGGTTCTTGACCACGAAGCTGCCGGACAGCGTCTTGTGGGTGTAGATGTTCGCTGGGATCGGCTCGATGCAGGCCGACGTGCCGCCGCAGATGATGCTGATCGACGCGGTGGGCGCGATCGCCATCTTGCAGGAGAAGCGCTCCAACACGCCCATGTCGGCGGCATCCGGGCACGGACCGCGCTCGACCGCGAGTTGCATCGAGGCTTCGTTCACCTTCTCGTTGATATGCTTGAAGATGCGAAGGTTCCATGACTTCGCCATCGCCCCCTCGAAGGGCAGATTGCGCGCCTGCAGGAAGCTGTGGAAGCCCATGACGCCCAGCCCCACCGAACGTTCGCGCGACGCACTATATTTGGCGCGGGCCATCTCATCCGGCGCACGGTCGATATAGTCCTGCAGCACATTGTCGAGGAAGCGCATGACATCCTCGATAAATTGTCTGTCTTCCTTCCACTCATCC